>ERZ764778.3985-NODE-3985-length-11128-cov-4.114152_pt1 | contig 11128 bp, 8 predicted proteins | sample MGYA00374951_ERZ764778 | MGnify/ENA primary metagenome ERZ764778 (study PRJEB28918, sample SAMN05720193) | bioreactor metagenome | isolation source: Anaerobic biogas reactor | place: USA:Washington, USA | collected 2015-08-08 ...
TGGAGAAATCGACCCCACCCAGGGCTGTCAGGATCTTGCCTTCGGTCTCGATCTGACCAGCCTGGCGCACGATTGTGCCACCCGAAACGCTTTGCACCGGTCGTTTAAGCACACCTTGCAGATTGCCGGGTTGGGAGGAAACGCGCAAAACTTCGCCAGCATCACCGCTGCCGACCAACTCCTCGATCTGCCAGATCCGTTCCCTTCCGTTTACAGTTTTAGCCATGAGATTGATTATACGATGTTCAGAAAAATGAAAAAAAAGGATGAAAATGTTCCTTGAGGGACACAGTCCCCTCCAAGGGGATTCGTACTACTTACTAACTGGCTCTAAATCTTCGTCTTAATAGTTCTGACGATCGATCGAAGTGGACGCTAATAGTATGGTCCAATCCTCATATACTCCTTCCTGGTATAGAATTAACCTATGGACACTGACCTCTTACTTACAAAATCTGACTTTCTTTTATTTTTGGAAGCACCCCGCCATCTCTGGGCGGAAAAACATTATCTCATCGAAAAAACCCCATCCGCAATGGACCTCCATAACATGGAACAAGGTTACGAAGTTGAAGCTCTTGCCAAAGAATATTTGGCAAACCATGTAGTCAAACCAGGTGAGAGCTTAGATTTCCAGAAAACTTACACAGACCGACAATTCACGGTCAGAACGGACAGCCTAATTTATAAACCAACCAGTGATTCTCATGATCTCTACGAAGTAAAAAGTGGGACGAGCATAAAAAAAGAAAACCTTTATGATGTAACTTATCAATTTCTGGTTGTTAAAAAACAAATAAAGCTTGACCGGGTTTATATTCTGCACTTGAACAGTGATTACGTCCGCCATTCCTTTCTTGACCTTTCAAAATTGTTTATTGCAGAAGATGTGGCGCCAAGCGTTCTTAACCTTTTGGAAGAAGTTGACCAACTGAGAAGCATTGCCCTTGAAACTGTGCTCAAACCTTCCCCAGAGTCCATTCCAGGTTGTCTTAACCCCAAAGGCTGCCCTTGTCCTGAAATTTGCTTTCCTGGTTTGCCCGAGTATTCCATCTTTGATATTCCCAGACTGTCAGCGAAAAAGAAAATTGAACTCTTGGACCAAAGCATTATTGATATCAAAGACGTTCCGAAAAACTTTGTGTTGAATGCGAAACAGCGTCTAATTATTGATGTCGCTCAATCCAATCAAGAAATTGTCAATAGGGAAGCGATCCATAAGGAATTTCAGCACTTTACTTTTCCTCTGTATTTTCTGGACTATGAGACTTGCCTGACTGCTGTGCCATTGTTTGATGGATACAAACCGCAGCAACAGATGGTATTTCAATATTCACTTCACATAATGGATTCATTGAACGGAGAAATACACCATACGGAACACCTGGCAATCACGAAAGATGATCCTTCACTTTCCTTGATTAAGCAATTGCGAGAGGATATTGGGAGTACTGGTACGGTGCTTGTTTGGAATAAATCTTTTGAAATGTCCAGGAACAGGGAAATGGCATTTGTACATTCGGAATACGCAGCCTTTTTTGAAGAATTAAATGATCGAATTTATGATCTTGGAGACATTATTAACCTGGGATTTTATTTACACCCAAAATTTAAGGGAAGCTGGTCCTTGAAAAACGTTTTACCTGTTATGGTTCCAGAACTCAGCTATGCAGAAATGAAAATCGGGAAAGGCGACGAGGCAATGACTGCCTGGTGCGCATTGATCGATGAAACCCTACCTGCCGAAGAAGTTGAAAGAACAAAAACAGCACTCTTAGAGTATTGCGAATTGGATACCTGGGCAATGGTAAAAATTTGGAAAAAGATATTTGAACCTGAAACTAATCTTTAGTTAGGCTCCAGAACATCCAAACGTAAATTATTCACTTTAAGATAAAAAAGATGCCCCAGAGAGTATGGAATATCATCCTCTTATGGTAGCACGTACCATCTAATAGAGATCAGATTATCAATGGCTCTTGCTACCCAGCCCCTAAGGCAGCAAAAATACTCCCCGGAAGCGCTTGCTTCATTTGGGTTGGTACTTGTATTTGATTGCCCTCTGCACCTTCACGGATGATACTGCTTAGGAAAATGGCATTCAGGTACTGGTCGCCTTGCATGCGTATGCTTCTGGAGCATTCCTCAAACCACTTGTCCGGGATCATCGACAACCCATTGATCTCAATTGCATATAGTTCACCTTTCACACTTAAGACATCCAATCGGGCATAATCACGTACGCCAGCGCTAGCAAATGCTTTGCTAGCAAAACTTGTCAGCTTTTTGTACAGAGCTTTATCCCTGACAGCCACAGCTTGCGTCCGGTGTTGGTCCTTATCCGCTGTGGTGACAATGCGCAAACGCTTGCGCGTCTTCAGGCGGATCTCAGCCGGCAGCAGCAGCTTCTGCTCCCCGCTACCGATCATCGCCACTGTGTACTCATGAAGGTCGCTTTCCTCACCCAAAAACTTCTCAACCATAACCTGCTTGTATTGCGTCAGAAGTGCCTGTGCCTTACTGTACAGGTTTTCTGCATTAAACACGATCGAACTGCTGTCGAGCCCTCTACTGTTGCCCTCACGATCTGGTTTAAGGATGTAGGGGTAATCAGCAGACTTCAATGCAGTTTCCAGCCCAGACACTTGCCCGTTGTCCTTGCTTAGGACGAAAAAACGTGGGGTGGCAATGTGATCCCGCACCCACTGCTGCTTCAGTGCGCTCTTTGAGAGCACCAGCTCAAGCGCATCCACCGCTGAACCTACCCGGCAAACCCCAAATTCATCGATCAAAGCATGAGCGTTGATAGCTTTATTGTTTTCATCCAAGACGTAGTAATTAGCGCAGTAAACCAGATCCGGCTGCTTTTGTTCCAGAAGCGCCAGCAGAGATTGTTTGGTTTCAAGGGTGTGATAACGCGCTTCGATACCACCTTTTTTGAGGGTCTTTATCAGTTTTTGGAACCTTTTTTTGTCTATCAGGTCCCTTCCGGGTCGATTGCGGTTAATAATTAGAGCTTTTAGCATAAGCCTTCTTTCGTGTTTTTTTATTTGCTGAAGTTGGCATGGCGAACAGCCTTAAGCCCCACTACCCAGGGCTGAGAGTTAGTCAATGTGTTCGCATTGAAGTTTTTGGCAGTGTGTAACTCTGGAAATTTATTCAGACAATAACCTTACCAACAGGCAGGTGCCAACTTTCAGCAGTTAAAACCCACCCAGTTAGTAGTATACCTTAACGATATTTATGGCTCCTTCCATGGAATATTAGCCCCTAAATTCCAACTGTTGTGAAAAGCCAAATGAGTTTCTTTTTCTGCACTTTTTTTAAATCCTTAGGCAGTAGCAACGTCTTACATAGGATCCCTCATACAACCAGGGTCGAGCCACTGTGCATACTTATGGAAATTCATGCTCCCAACCATTTGAAACTTGCCCCATCACGAGGGGTTCGAAGTCAGAAAACCAATTCGGGAGACCTTCGGTCAGATAGCGTGCACGGCCTGGAGACTACCCATCCGTTTCACTGTGGGCACAGGCGGCACGATTAGAGAATAAATAGTGCCCCAGGAGAGACACAGTCACCTTAATGAGGATACGAACTCCCAACCATCTGAAACTTGCCCCATCACATGGGGTTTGAAGTCAGAATACCAATTCGGGAGACCTTCGGTCAGATGCCGTGCCCGGTCTGGAGACCGTCACGATCAGGGTAATAAAAAATGCCCCCGGAGAGATTCGAACTCCCAACCATCTGATTCGAAGTCAGGTACTCTATCCATTGAGCTACGAGGGCAACAGACAATTATTATACCTGAAATGGCTTGCTCCGGACAACAAAAATTTTCAAAAGTTATTGAAGATTGTAATAGTTATAGACGGAGGCTGAGAGATTGGCGAACAGCAAATTGGCGTGGTCGAAGATGACCTGCACAGGTTGGTGAACGTAGATGGATAAGATATAGTTACCGCCAGGTGTGTAGACAATGGCAGCATCGCCCATGGTGTGCACGAATCCATCCTGCACTTCGTTCGCCCAGCCATGTTTATGAGCGACTACTGTGCCTCCGGGAACACCGGCTTCGATCAGGTGCCCGATCTTGTTCTTGCTCAGAAAGTCGACCATCATCAGGCATTCTTCCTGGGTGATGGCACCATCAAAGGCGAGTGGTATGGCACCGCCATTGTCCTGGGTGCAGAAATAAATCTCTTCCAACAGCAATCCCATATCCATGACCGTGGTTTGACCATAACGGTCGGGGTCAGTGTCATAGTCTGTCTGGCTGTTTGCTGGCGTGGTAACTTCCTGCAAGAGTGGTGAACCAAGGCTGAAAAAACCTGCCCAGAAGGTGTTTTCGAGCCCCAAAGTTTGCATGTCTTCTGTGATCCTGATGGGGGCTAGGTTGGGTTCGATCACTTTTTTGGCAACAGAGTCCGTAGATTCGTTGCTGGACTGCTCGACCATATCTTCAATTTCAGCAAGGATAGTTTGATCGTAAGGGCTCTCGAGGTTCTTGAAGAGCGTGATTAGAGCGGGAATTTTGATCGTGCTCCATGAGGAAAAAGCAATGTCAGTAGGGAGTTCTTCTTCCCCTATGCGGCTGTGAGTGAAATGGAGCATCAGTCCGTTTTGCAGGTCTTTAAAATAGAATTCAACGATCCCATCAAAAGTGGCTTCGTCGATAATGTCTTCCAGCATGATCTCGAGGATGTCAAAAGACGGTTTTTTCGGGCGGGTCTCAACCACTTCGATGTTGACGGACCGACGTGAACTCGAAGAAAGGGCATCAATTATGCGTTGGACACTAATTGGATATTCGATCGACGTCCCTGTTTCACCTGGGTAAAAACCGCTCTCACCCGGAATTGGCATAGGTGGGGTGGCTGGGATGTCATAGCGGATACTGATTTCATTTTCGAGGTAGGCTCGAATTCGTTCTTCATCGTAGCGCGCCTGGAGTGGAATAGCGGTGGTGGTCATTGGTCGGTTCCAGAGGAAATTCCAGAAACCAGACCAGAAGGGTTCGTTTGTGCGTTGTTTGTCAGCAGCGGCGAGCATGTTATTGATCTGCAACTCAAAACCAAGCGTAGCGGGTCGAACCTGGATGCGAGCATTGCCATATTTAAGTTCGATCGGCGCCATATAAACCTGAACCAAGCGTTGGGAGGCAGCTTCGAACTCAAGCCCGGCAATGGGGATGCCGGCAATAGTCATTCCAGTTGGAAAAGTTGCTCGAATCTGTGCATAACGGGTCAGTTGAAGGATCGTCAAAAAACTTGCCATGACGATCAAACCAAGCGCAGCCCAGCGAATTAGAGAACCTTTTTTACGCATAGGGCTATTATAATGGTTTCGAGATAGCCTGGTTTACTGCTCTTCTCCTTGACTGGCGTTAATCAATTCGAAATAAAAGCCTTCCATTTCCGGAGGCAATGCTTGAAAAACGTCATACTCTGACAATCTTTCTTCATAAGCAGGGAAATACGCCCCAGACTCTGCGACAGCTTCTTGTGAATACAAGCTGCAATGACCGGTGTTTTCACGAAATTCATAGGTATGAACAAAGCCGATGATAGGCTCTGGGAAATAGCTTAGGTCCAGTGTCATGGCAGTTCGGTTTTCGACCCGAATCCGAAGGATATTTTGTCCTTCCACAATCAATTCTTCGTGGTCAACCTTGAACAATCCATATTCCTTAAAGTGGTCAGCAACATTTCTGTAGCAATCATCCAGACGTGCCACTGAGCGATCGGCTGATTGTAGGCTCTGGTCAGAGTCATAAATTACTTCTTTGATGCTCCTATCAGGGTTTATGATCGCTTCAATTGAAACAGTTATCTCATTGGAACTCTCTCCAAATGCAGAAAGTGGTGTGAGGTCACGATCATAAACGAGTGAGAATCTATTTCCAGTAACATACCCATGCCCATCCAATTCGATCCAGGATTCCTTTATCTGAGATGGAGGGGAATAAACAGCGTTTGTCTAGAATTCACCATCGACATCAACAGACGGATCGTTTGGGTTATCAAGATAATATTGGTGGTAAACGTCTATTATCTCTGTAACATTGTGCAACCAGCCTGAGGTTGTCAGATAATCAGTGTTGAGTGACTTTAATCTATTCATCTTTGCCATTGCCGCCCGCAAATCAACTTCAGCTTGGATTGTTGCAGGTTCCGAGGTTTCACGTGGCTCACCTAAGATGTAGGTTGGGCTGGCAGATTTACTACCTGAGAGAGCCACGGGTATTTCCTTTTGACATGCGCTAAGAATCATGATCACTATTAATAAAATTAGGAATGCTTTGGTTTTTCTCATACGATCTCCTTAGATTTGAAGGGGAGGCTGTCCTCCCCTTCAACTGTGTACAAAGGACCGGACAGTTGGAAAATGTTTAGCTCTGATAGCCGAAGTAATCAGTGTAGGGTCTCCACTGAGAAGATCCAGGATTAAAGAAATCGTGAGTTGTCTGTGTTACCTGGATACTAGTGCTGCCCGAAGGACAAGGTCTCCAATTATTGGGGACAGACTTGTTGTAATAGGCAAGAGTGTCCGCCCAGCCAGGCACTGTCCGAGTATACATTGTGGTGTCTTGTCCATATGCATCACAGCACTTTTGGGTACAACCCATCCATGTTCCACCAAGTGTATTGATCACTATAGGAGGAACTATCTGACTAATTCCATTACAAAACATTTGTGTGTCGTTGGCAACCGAATTGGTGGAGCTAGCATAAGCCGCTGACTGTCCGACGTAGTTGTAATAAACATCGAGGCTGGCGTTTGGTTGAACCAGAACTTCCAGCTTTTCTAATCGCAAAGCTTCCACACGCTCAACGTCAGTAAGGTGTTGATCGCGAACATCCCGAGGCATGTTGTCTATGATTTCGACCGTTTCGGTAATCTGCATAAAGAAAATCACAGAATCACCAGATTCATAGACCATATCACTCTTTCTATCGAGAAAACTTCCGTTTTCAAGAGAAAGGCTGTCAAGGAAATTGAAGCCAATATATGGCTGAGGATATTCATCAAAATCCAACGGTTTATCGTATCGAATTGTCCTCATTATTTTTAGGACAGGAAGCTCATTTTCAATTTCAACCCAAGCTTTTATGCTCTCAAGACTCTCTTCAGATGAGATGATTTGGGCGATATATCCTGTAAGCTGGCTTCCCATCTTCGTTGGTATGCTGGCTAAGAAGGCTTGCGGGTCTTCCGCAGCCCGACTTCCGAAAGCATTTTCTAAATCTCTTTCTATCAAGGTAAGGTTGCCGCCCCGACCTGAAGCATCGTTAGCAACAACCTGAACTCGTTCGCCTGCTTGATTGGCGATAACGGTATAGGAGCCCAAGCCCAGCTCCCCATCAGGCCCTTTCACGCCAACCCAGTGGTCTTCAGTTTGCCAATTGGGAAACAGACCTTCGGTTCGCTTTCCGGTGTGGTCACCTTGAAACGCGTTGTAAAATATTGTTAAGGAGTGATGCCAACCAGGCTGGCGATTGAATTTCAAATTCAAATCTTCCAGGGCATGCAGAACTGGTAGCATTGCATCCAATGTTTCAATGACTTCCCCGTCCATTAGTGATTGGAACTCAGCGGGAAGATCAGTGGTGTCTGAAAAATCTTCAGCGGACTGGGCAAAAGTAGGGGTGAGGGTCGGTGCGCTAATTCCTGACAGAAAAATTGCCAACATGGCAACGCACAGTACAAGTTTGGAAAATCTAACATTTTTCATAGTTTCCTCCTAATGTGCTGCTGTTCGTTGTGTCCAATGTACTTTTATATAGTACCACATAACAATATCTTGCTTTTTTGTGAACTCTATGAGCGTTTATGGAGCAAGCCCTTGTCGCATAATATTTACAAAGTGTGTTGATTGTGAGCACAAAAGGTAGAGCATAAAATTTTTGACACCCATTCTATTGAGTGATAAACTAGTGCAAGTTTACGGCGCCAAGTCAGGCGTCTTTTTGTGGGTATGAAGGAGTTTTGGCTATGAAGGTAATTCTGACTGGTTCGATAGCAATAGACTATCTGATGAAATTTCCAGGTCTTTTCAGCGACCACTTACTGCCGGAACATCTGGATAAGGTCAGTTTGTCTTTTCTCGTGCCTGAACTTTCTCGTCGGGATGGCGGCGTTGGCGCAAATATTGCGTACACCCTGGCAATGCTGGGTGGAGAAGCTTGCCTTTTTTCTACGGCGGGACAAGATTTCCCTGACTACGCGAGGCGCTTGGAAGCAGTAGGTGTGGATACCAGCAGTGTCAGGATCATCCCGGAGAAATTCACTGCTTCTTTCTTTGCAACCACGGATCAACATAATGCGCAGATTGCCAGCTTCTACACCGGCGCTATGGCGGATTCTGCCAACCTTTCGCTCAAAGAAGCGCCTTATGAGTGCAATGATTTTGTGATGATCTCACCAACAGATCCGGGGGCGATGTCGCGTTACATCGAAGAATCGCTGGAGTTGTGCTTGAAAACACTCTTTGACCCAGGTCAGCAGATAATCAGCGTGGATGCCGACCTGTTGCGCAGGGGTTTGGATTGCGCGCACGGCTTGTTTGTTAACGAATATGAATTCGAACTAATGCAGAAACACACTGGTTACTCTGAAGCAGAGCTGCTGGCCAAACCTGTTTTCAGCGTAGTTACTTTGGGCGAAAATGGCGCCAGAGTACATTCTGCCGATGGCGATATCTACGTTCCGGCATTACAGGGATTGAATATTGTTGACCCAACTGGCGTGGGAGATGCTTTTAGGGGTGGGTTCCTGCGCGGTTATCTGGCTGGTTTAAGCTTGAAAACATGTGCCGAGATGGGCACAATTACTGCCGCAGCCTGCATCCAACAGAATGGAACCCAGGTCCATCGTTTTACCTGGGATGAATTTGTTACAGAATATCGAAAACACTTTGATGATCAAGGTGAACTGGATACAATTGGTAAATAAAAAATATTTGGGAGTATTGAATGGAAAATTACAATATTAAAGACTTGAACCTGGCCGAAGGCGGCCGAAGAAGAATGGACTGGGCTGCCCGTGAAATGCCAGTTTTGGCATCGCTCGAAGAACGATTCCGTAAAGAACGACCTTTTGAAGGCATCCGCATGTCCTGCTGTATGCATGTGACAACCGAAACAGCCAACCTGATGCGAGCAATGCAAGCAGGCGGTGCTGACATCGTTTTGACCGCATCGAACCCGCTTTCCACCCAGGATGATGTTGCTGCAGCTTTGGTTGCACAATACGAGATCCCGGTGTTTGCGATCAAGGGTGAAGATGACAAGACTTATTATAAGAACCTGCACGCCGCATTGGATCATAAGCCGCATATCGTGATGGATGACGGCGCTGACCTGGTGGGCACGATCCATAAAGAACGCCGTGATTTGATCCCCAATATCATCGGCGGCACTGAAGAGACAACCACAGGTGTTGTTCGTCTGCGCGCGATGGCAATGGATAAGGTGCTGGAATTTCCGATGATGGCAGTTAACGACGCCATGACCAAACACTTTTTTGACAACCGCTATGGTACCGGTCAGTCGACGATTGACGGAGTCATTCGAGCAACCAATGTGCTCTTAGCTGGCAAAAACTTTGTTGTTGCCGGGTATGGCTGGTGCGGACGTGGTTTGGCAATGCGCGCTCGCGGTATGGGCGCCAATGTGATCGTAACCGAGGTGGACCCGATGGTGGCATTGGAAGCAGTTATGGATGGCTTCAGGGTCATGCCAATGGTGGAAGCTGCTCCGATTGGCGACATCTTTATCACAGTGACTGGCGATTTGAATGTAGTTGACAAGCATCATTTCGAAGTCATGAAAGACGGTGCGCTGGTCGGAAACTCAGGACACTTCAATGTTGAAATCAACATCGCAGCCTTGGAAGAGATGGCAGTCAGCAAGAGCCGGGTACGTCCTTTTGTTGATGCTTACGGAATGGCTGATGGACGAATGATCAATATTCTTGGAGAAGGACGGCTGATTAATCTGGCGGCAGCGGAAGGTCATCCTGCTTCGGTTATGGACATGAGTTTTGCTAACCAGGCTTTGAGCGCGGAATACTTCTTGAAAAATAGGGACAGTCTTGAAAAGAAAGTCTACAATGTTCCGGAAGAAATCGACCGGGAAATCGCAAGGTTGAAACTGAACTCGATGAATGTCAAGCTCGACGTTTTGACCCCCGAACAGGTGAAGTATCTGAATTCCTGGGAAGAAGGAACATAAACTGAAGTTTGTGCAATTTAAAACCCCTCAAATTGAAATGAGGGGTTTTTATTTTTAAATGATCGAACTCAGTTGGAAAAAAGAGGTGCAAAGCGATGAAGCAATCTCACGATGTGCGTTGAAAACCCTAGAAGTGGTTTCTAAGCGAAAAGAGCCGGATTGTCTTCGGCAATCCCGGCCTACGAAAAACGAAATTTCGTCGAGTAGAGCGACCAAGCAATCTTTTAGTGTGTGCTGGAAACCCTAGAAGTGGTCTCTCAGCGAAAAGAGCCTTCGATCTTTGCGAGGAGTGAAGCTACGAAGCAATCTCTCATATTAAAAGAATGATTCTTCGCAAAAGAAGCTTAGACTGACAGTTAATTTTCTCTCACTGTGTATTGCCAGAAGATCCCGAGTAGGAATAACTTGTTTGCTTATCTAAATAAAAAAAAGCCGACTAAAGTCGGCTTTTTGTTGGGTAAATATCATTCTTCGTCGTCGATGTTCTCATCATCTTCGCTGGGATCAAAGCCCTGTTGCAGCAATTGTTCAGATTCTGCCAGACCGCGAACAGTCTCTTCAATTTCCAGTCGTAGGTCGGGGTTTTGGCTAAGATAGTTTTTAGAGGCTTCCCGCCCTTGCCCGAGCCGCTGGTCTTTATACGAATAGAAAGAACCGCGTTTGTCAATCACTTCGAGATTGGTTGCCAAATCCAGGATATCACCCGACTTGGAGATGCCTTCGTTGTACATGATGTCAAATTCGGCAGTGCGGAAAGGTGCGGAAACCTTGTTTTTGACGACGCGCACACGCACACGGTTACCGACGATCTCAGCGCCGACTTTGATAGACTGCACCCGACGTACATCCAGGCGGACAGAGGCATAGAACTTGAGTGCATTTCCACCGGT
>ERZ764778.4005-NODE-4005-length-11082-cov-18.725220_pt1 | contig 11082 bp, 9 predicted proteins | sample MGYA00374951_ERZ764778 | MGnify/ENA primary metagenome ERZ764778 (study PRJEB28918, sample SAMN05720193) | bioreactor metagenome | isolation source: Anaerobic biogas reactor | place: USA:Washington, USA | collected 2015-08-08 ...
TCAACCGTGCCGATCTGGTTGGTGTCGATGCCGCCCCAGCACATATTGATCATCGGGACTCGTTTGCCGCGCGGCCCGACCGCTTCCTTCCAGCGGTAGTAGGAGCTGAAGCAGCCGCCCCAGCGCATCATGGAAGGCGCCAGTCGACGCGTCACGTCGATCACGTCCTCGCGCCAGCAGTCGCGGCCGAAGTCCCATGCGGCGGCCACCGAGCCATCGGTCGTCCCCAGCGGCTCCATGAACTGCATGTACAGATACGGCGACAGCGCGAAGCGCGGCTTCGGGTCGATGACGATGCCATCCGGTGTATCGTCGGCATGGACTAATGGAAGGTTCAAGGTCGCGGCGGTCGCACCGACGGCCTGGAGGAACTGGCGTCTCGTGCTCTGAATCGGTCTCATGTGTCATCTCCACGGTTGTTGCAGACTTGCCGACGATATCGCGGGGCGAATCAATGGATGGTCTACCAGAGTTGCTGTTGGAGCGGATCGTCGACGGCCTTGCTTCGGGTCGAGCGTTTCCTCGTCTCGACGATGTCGATGGCCGTCCGTCGGCAGGCGGACCGGGGACACTGGCCGGTCCAGCAGTACAGGCAGAGCTGGTGCCTCGGCTTGCCGATGGCCTCGACCATGTCGTCCACCGTCTGGTAGCGCAGCGTGGTGACCCCAAGGTCCTGACGGATCACCTCAACCATCTGTTCGTACTTGGCGCTGGTCGGGTCGATATACGGCGAAACGTCTACGATGTCGTGCCCTTCGATCCGGCGGATAGCCTTACGGGCGGCCAGTTCGTCGATGGAGCGGGTCGAGAGGTTGAAGCGGCACGGGAACATCAAGGGCGGACACGCCGCACGGACGTGCACCTCTCGAGCCCCGCAGGCCCAGAGCTTCTGGATCGCGTGGTTCTTCAGTTGCGTCCCCCGGACGATCGAGTCTTCGCAGAGCACGATGCTCTGGCCCTCGATCACCTCCTTGATCGGGATCAGCTTCATTCTGGCGATCAGGTCACGCGTCCTTTGCGACGGGGGCGTGTAGCTGCGCCCGTATCCCGGTGTGTACTTGACCAGGGGGCGACGGAACGGCCTGCCCGATTCCATCGCGTAGCCCAGCCCGTGGGCGAGGCCTGAGTCGGGAACGCCGCAGACCATGTCGATGTTGATGTCACCATCCCGCCTGGCCAGAAGACGCCCGCTGCGTTCGCGGACGATCTCCACGTTGATGCCGTCGTAATTGGAGGCCGGAAAACCGGTATACATCCACAGAAAGGCGCACGTCTGAGACGGATGCTTTCTGCCGAGTTTCCGCTGCACGACCCCATCCTCACTGATCAGAAGGATCTCGCCCGGCTCGACGTACTTGACCGTTTCGAACCCGAGATTGGGAAACGCGCTCGATTCACTGGTCACCGCCCAGGAACCCGGACCGCGACCGACGACGAAGGGCGTGTAACCGAAGCGGTCTCGGGCGACATAGATGCCGGCTCGGCTCAGTAGCAGCAAGGAGCAGGAGCCTTCGATGATGTTGAACATCTTTTCGATGCCGTCGATCAGATCGGCTCCCTGGTTGATCAGTTTGCCGATCAACTCCGTGGTGTTCACGCCCTTGCGGCCGACTTCGGAGAACGAGATTCCCTTGCGCAGGAGTCGGGCCGCCAGTTCCTCGGCGTTCTCCACCATCCCGGCGGTGGCCAGACAGAACGGCCCGAACCGCGAGTTGAGGTAGATCGGCTGCTCTTCCGAGGCACTGATCACGCCGATTCCCTTCTTGCCGTTGAGCTGGCGGCAGTCGTCGAAGAACTTCGATTTGAACTGGCTCTGGCTCAGGTCGTGGATGCGCCGGGTGAACTCGTCACCCAGAACGGCCAGGCCGCCAAACTCCGTGCCCAGGTGGGAGTGGTAGTCGGTGCCGTAGAAGAGGGTTTCGGAACAGTTCTTCTCTGAGACGACGCCAAAAAGACCGCTCATTCGCAATCTCCTATGTGCTCCGAAACACCGAGGCGCTCGATCACGTCAACCCGACCCCGGCCCCACAGGCTCTCCGATTTCAGGGTACCAGAATCCTCGGCTGAATTCAAACGGTCATTGGCAAGTTTCCAGCCCATCTGGTTACAGCGGCGGCGGCTTCGTCACAGTTCCGCCGGCGGCAGATGCGAACCGACGCCGGTCTCGACGCCGGCTTCATCGGAAAAGGACGCTTGCAGATAGGTCGCCAGATTGACCTTGTGGTTCTGCAGATTGAGCTTGCGGCGAATGTTCTCGCGATGCCGCCGAACCGTGGCCGGGGAGATGCAGCGCAAATGGGCGATCTCCTTGGTCGAGAGGCCGTTGCGGACCATCGTGCTGATGGCGATCTCGACGGGCGTCAACTGCATGTGGCTGCGACAGATCTGTGTCAGAAAGGGCGAGGCGATCTCGTGCAGGTTTTGTCGCAGCAGGGTCACGTAGGAGCGCTGGCGGCCCGTGACCTCCAGCTCCAACTCGAAGACGATGGGCATGATGATCTTCTGAATGTTGCCCAGGATCGAGGTGCGGATCTCTCGCTTTTCCTCCTCCAGCCGGCTCAGCACGGCGCGCAGGGCGATGTTCGCCTCCTGGAGGGCTTGATGCTCCCTCTGGATCTCCCTGTGGGCGGCGCGCAGATCGGCCTGGGTCTTCATGTGCGTCAGCATGCTGCCGACGCGTTCGGCCACAGCCTGAATCAGCGCATATTCTTCTTTCAAGAAGGGACCGTCGTCTCCGGTGGGAACGACCTCGCGGTAGAAGACCTCGACGACCCCGGCCACCTGGCCGTCGACGAAGACGTCGGAGGCGATACGCCACTTGGTCTGCTCGAATCTCGGGGTCACGTAGTGCTTGCCGACGTGGACGATCCTGGCACATGCGTGCTCGGGATATTGCCAACTGCGCGGCAGGCACTCGGCAACGCCGTGGAGAAACTGGTCCGTCGAATAGAGGTGGGTCTCCCGCAGTCGGGCGATCGTGTAGAGGCAGTCCAGTTCCTTGATCCGCTCGCGCAACGCCAGTTCCAATTCGGACTTGCGGTTGCTGGACGCCGCCTTCTCCAACTGGGCCACACGCAACTGCAGGGCCTTGACCTGCGCCTTGAGTTCCGCCTCGGTGGGTTGCCTGGCCATTTCTTAGTGCCTATTTAATACACATTGCTTCCAACGCCGCAGATTTACCCTAATATTATCGCCGAGCTTATGGCCTCTGTCAAGGCCTTCTTTTGACGAAGGATGGGCGTTCTATAAGATATCTTTATAAGGGTTTTTATGGGTTCTTCTATGGACTCAGGTCGATTCGGAGTACGCTTTTGTTTACGCGATGTATTGGTGTAAAGTGTGCAATGTATGTGCACCAGATAGCCTATGACTCATGTGTGATATGTGTGGACTTTACAGACAGCACGGTTGGGTCATGACCCTGGTAGACTTTGTCGAGAGCAGGTGTGTGTCGGCTGTGATCCATTCGGCCGGGCCTGTGGTTTCTGACGATGTAGATTTGGAGAATGCGCATGAGGCCTCGGCGGGATGAGGTGGAACCTCCGTCAACGGGGTTTTCGGCTTTGCGGCCGGAGGCCGTGCCCTTCTCTCCGTTGACCGAACTGGAGCATCTGCTGAAGGTCGCGGCGTCCGTTACACAGGACGCCAATGAGGTCTGGACGGAGATCTGGAGTCAGCTCAAGCCTCTGACGGCCAACGGCAAGAAGGCCGATGAATCGGTGCAGGATGGTTTCGTTCCGTCCTGCGGCTGGCCCGAGTTTCTCGAAAAACTCTGGCTGCTCAAGCACTATCTGGACTCGGTGCAGCGAATCTGTACGAATCAGCGCTGATTGGCGACGAAGAGAACCGTGAGAACAGGGACGCAGGTTGGTGCCCCGCCCACGTGAAAGCTGGGGCCCCTGGGTCGAAAGGAAACGAGGAGAACCATGTCAATGACAGTCCTACAGTCCGTTGCGGGCAAACCGGGCACACAAGCCGCGGTCGAGACGTTCATGGAAGGCGTCGTGGCCCAGTCGCTGGGGGAGGTGGAATTTCACCAGGCCGTGCGGGAGGTCGCCGAATCGGTCATGCCCGTGGTCCAGGCCAATCCCGCCTACCGTGAGGCGCGGGTCCTGGAACGGCTGGCGGTTCCCGATATGGTGATCATGTTCCGCGTGGTCTGGGCCGACGACAACGGCCAGGTTCACGTCAACCGGGGCTACCGCGTCCGCATGAGCAATCTGGTCGGCCCCTACAAGGGAGGTCTGCGTTTTCACCCGTCGGTCAACCTGGGCGTGCTGAAGTTCCTGGCCTTCGAGCAGATCTTCAAGAACAGCCTGACGACCCTGCTGCTCGGCGGCGCCAAGGGCGGCTCCGACTTCGACCCCAAGGGCCGGTCCGATGGGGAGATCATGCGTTTCTGCCAGGCCTTCATGACGGCGCTGTTCCGCTACATCGGCCCGGACATCGACGTTCCCGCCGGCGATATCGGCGTCGGGGGCCGCGAGATCGGGTATCTGTTTGGCCAGTACCGCAAGCTGACGGGCTGCTTCCACGGGTCGTTGACGGGCAAGAGCCTCAACTGGGGCGGTTCGAACCTCCGGCCCGAGGCGACCGGGTATGGGGCGGTCTACTTCGCCGAAGAGATGCTGGCGACGCGCAAAGAGGGGATCGCCGGCAAGACGGCCACCGTCTCCGGGTCCGGCAACGTCGCCCAATACACCGTTGAGAAGCTCAACGCCCTGGGCGCCAAGGCCCTGACGCTGTCCGACTCCAACGGCACCATCGTGGACCCCGACGGGATCGACGACGAGAAGTTGGCATGGGTCATGGACCTGAAGAACGTCCGACGCGGCCGCATCCAGGAGTACGTCGAGAAGTTCCGCAAGGCCGAATACCTGCCGGGCAAACGGCCGTGGTCGGTCCCCTGCGATCTGGCGTTCCCCAGTGCCACCCAAAACGAGGTGGACGAAGACGACGCCAGGCAACTCGTGGCCAACGGCTGCGTCTGTGTCAGCGAAGGGGCCAATATGCCGTCGACGCCGCGGGCGGTGGATGTGTTCCAGGAGGCCGGCATCCTCTACGGGCCAGGCAAGGCCGCCAACGCCGGCGGCGTGGCCGTCTCCGGCCTGGAAATGAACCAGAACGCCGGCTGCATGAAGCGCTCGCGGGAAGCGGTGGACGAGCAGCTTCGCGGCATCATGTGCTCCATCCACGAGAATTGCGTCAAGTACGGCACCAATCCCAACGGCGTGGTGGACTATGTCCGCGGGGCGAACACGGCGGCGTTCGTCAAGATCGCCGACGCGATGCTTCAGCAGGGCTACGTCTGATCCGATGGGGCCCGAGCCATCGAGGGCATTGGACGAAGGGATCTCCGGGCCGGTTGAGCCGGGCCTGGGTGGCATCCGCCGGTCGCAAGGGCAGCCGGCGTCCGGCGGATGCACCCAATATCTCTGCTGACCCCAGGAAAAAAATGCTTGCCTTGAGCGGAACAGGTCCATATACTACGGGTTTTCACGCAGGGCCGGTAAACGATCTTCTCAAGGAGACTGTTCGGTGAAGACAGAAATACTCGATCACGTTGAGAGCACGAACCTCAAGAACGCCATTCCGCACTTCGAGATCGGCGACACGGTGGACGTCCATTGCCGGATCAAAGAGGGCGACAAGGTGCGCACCCAGATTTTCACCGGTACGGTCATCGCTCGGGAAGGGCGGGGCATCAACGAGACCTTTACGGTCCGACGGATCGTGAACAACGAAGGTGTCGAACGGAAATTCCCGGTCCATTCCCCGAATGTGCTGGACATCCGTCCGATTCGCAGCGGCAAGGCTCGGCGGGCCAAGCTGTTCTACCTGCGAGGCCGCACCGGCAAGGCGGTCAAACTGGCTCAGCGCCATAGCAAGCACACCGTTTCGAAATAGCCACGAGGGCCCGCCATGCGGGCTTTCTGTGCAACGATGGGCAACATGGAGGCCGCAGTGATTTGCGGCCTCTTTTTTCGGCGACCGACGGGCGTCCTGTGGACGTACACCACGAGAGCCGGGAAGCCGGGGGCTTCGGACGTGTTGCTGTTCAATCGACGCAGACTGTTCGCCGACCGAGTCAAGCTCGGCCGGTGGGGTGAGAAGCGAAGCGAGCGGTTCCTGAAGGGCAAAGGATTTAAGACGCTGGCGCGCAATTTCTCCTGCCGGACCGGAGAGTTGGATCTGGTCATGGTCGATCCCGACGGCGTCATCGTTTTTGTCGAGGTCAAGACCCGCACTCGTGAGCGTTTCGTTCCCACCGAGGCGGTCATCACGGCACCCAAGAGGCGGCGGGTCGCACGGGCCGCACGCTATTTTCTTGCCCGCCACGATATCCAGGATCGAATCTCCCGCTATGACGTCATAACGATCGTCGTCGGGGATTCCGGCCGCCCGGAGATCCGCCACTACGAAAGCGCCTTCTCGCCGTAGTGGGGGCGGTGCCTGGCGAGACCGCGCATTCGGGCTGCCCCAAGCGGTGTGACGGGATGGCTATGGGAATCGGATTTTTGCCAGATAGATGCTGGTCTTGCCCTGGTGGCCCGAGTAGTAGCTGACATAGAGCGTCTGGTCGCGCCAGAGCAGGCCGGGATAGCTGGTGTCGCCGCCGCTGGGCAGGTTGAGCAATCGCGCCATTGTTTTGTTCTCGACGTCGAGCACGGCCAGTGCCGTGTGTGGCCCCCCCTGGTGCATGCGTCCGGCGGCGATCCAGAGGCCGCAGGGCAGCCGGAGGAGGTCGGGTCCGCCGAAGGCGTTGAACTCGGTCCCCAGGTCATGCCATGCCCACGAGGTGTAGTTGGGTTCGCTGATCCCCAGCATCGTGCTGGTCGGGGCGTCGCCGAAGCTGTCGCGCCGGACCAGCGCATAGCAGGTGCCGTCGGGCGCGAATCGCAGGGTGGTCTCGTTGGGAGAGCCCTTGTCAAACAGCCGCGCGACGAGCGGTTCGTACGTGAGCCCGTCGGCGCTCTTCAGCAGCGACAGGTAGCGGTCGCCGTTGCCGCCGGCGGTGTAGGAGACGCCGTAGGCCATGCCCTCGTGCCAGGTGACGCGCCAGAGCCAGCGGCCCGGCTCGCTGACGATCACAGGCTCGGTCCATGTGTCGCCGTTCTCGGAGAAGGATACGAAACTGCCGGTCGGCGCCGGTTCGCTGTCCTGTTTTCGCGGGGCGGCGCCGCCGATGAGCATGAGGCGTCCATCCGGCGCGATCGACAGGTGCGCATCGCGGAAGTCGTAGCCCTGAAACGAGATCAGAGCCGCCGAGGTCCATGTGTCGGCATCCGTCGAGCGCAAGACGCGAATCCGCCCATCGGCCGAAACGTGGCCTCGCCCTTCGCGAAAGGCGCAGTAGAACTGGTCGCCGAAATACACCAGATCGGTAAACGCGTTGTGGGCGGCGTCGTCCCAGATCTTCTTGACCTCAATGAGTTCGGCGTTAATGGGTGTCGTCGCGGCAGCGGCGATGCCGCCGAGCAAGGTCAGGCATAGTGCGATCATTCGTGCTTGCATGGTGCTGCTGTCTCCCCGTCCTTCCGTTGTCAGTAGGCGCCCTGGACGCGCATCGGGATGCTGAAGAGCGCGTCCATCGCGGTGATGAACAAAGTGTGCCGATCGGGCCCGCCGAAGCAGACGTTGGCGGTCCAGCCCTTGTTGATGTCGATCTGCTCGATCTTCTCTCCGGTGGGATTGAAGACGGTGACGCCGCGCCCGGTCAGATAAACGTTGCCCTCGGTGTCGATCGTCATGCCGTCCGAGCCCATCGAGCAGAAGAGCGTCTTGTCGGCCAGTGTCGCGTCCGCGTTGATCCTGTACCGATAGGTCTTGCGGTCTCCAATGTCGGCAACGTAGAGGAGCTTGCCGTCCGGGGTGCCGATGATGCCGTTGGGCTGGACGAGATCGTTGGCGACGCGGACGACCTTCGCGCGGTCCGGCGTGACATAATAGACGTGCTGGCCGTCCTGCTGCATGGCCGGGTCGCGTTTCCAGTAGGGCCGTTTGTAGAGCGGGTCGGTGAAGTAGATGCCGCCCTTGGGATCGATCCACAGATCGTTGGGCCCGTTGAGCAGCTTGCCGTCGAAGTTGCGGACGAAGACCGTGACGTTGCCCTGCGGATCGATCATCCACAGTTCGTTTTCCATGTCGGCGCAGGCCCAGAGGTTGCCGTCGGCATCGAAGAACAGGCCGTTGGAGCGGCCGCAGGGCTTCATGAAGTCAGTCAGCCTGCCGTCCACCGACCACTTGCAGATCCGGTCGTTGGGCTGATCGGTGAAGAAGACGTTGCCCTTGGCGTCGGCGGCGGGACCCTCGGTGAACTGAAACCCGTCGGCCAGCAATTTCACCTCGGCGCCGGGCGCCGTCACTCCGCGCGGCTTGGCCGCCTGCGTCGTGATGGCCACCAGTTCGATGCCCTCGTTTCGCCCGAGGTTGCGGGAGTATTTTCGTTCCTGCGGGTTGTTCCAGTGCTCGTGGGTCCCGAGACTGGCCAGACGCACCACGTTGCCGGCGTGGTCCGGGTCATAGAACGTGCCCGAGGGCGGATTGTGGGCCAGGGCCGCCTCATGCAGATAGTCGTCGGCGCCGTCTGTACGGGCCTCCTTCAGTTCGGCTCGAAGGAAGTCCAGGCCGACCGAATCGATGGCCACCGGGTCCTGGCTGGCCAGGAGGCTCGACGTCCAGTGCCCATTGAAGGGCGCCGATTTCCACCTGGTGGGCGCCTGTTCCCTGGGATGGACGCCGCTGTACAGGCCGTCGAGCAGATAGAGCACCGTCTTGCCGCCGATCTGGCAATGGCCCATCAGGTCCACGAGACTTCGGTATTCGCCGCGGCCCCTGCTGAAGGCGCTCGGGTGCATGTCGTACCAGCCCTTCTCCGGCGGCAGTCGGAGCAGCGAGCCGTAGTGGTTCTTCGCGCAGAGCGTCACGCCGGAGCCGGTGTGGGCCTTGAGGTTGGCGAAGTTGACCAGATAGGCCGCCTCGACGAACGCCTTGGGCAGGCAGTCCTGCCGGGCGCCCTGCGGATCGCAGCTCCAATAGAGAGGGGCATCCGAGAGGGTCATCTGCACGCGACCGGGCCTGTGCTTGCAGTCGAGATAGGTCACATCGGGAAACTGCCGATGCAGCAGCTCGTAATACTCATTCGCGAAATAGGCCAGACTGTCGCCGACGGCGATATCGGATTGGGCCACGCCCGCCGCCCGCGTCAACTGCCCGAGCAGGGCCGCGATCAACTGCGGCGAGGTGTTCATGTAGTCCTGCCAGCTATCGAGGTTGTACGTCTGTGGATTGACGCCGCCGTGGGTCCGGATGAAGCCGACGAAGTTCACCTTGACCGTGATCTTCTCGCCGGGCCGATACCCGACGTCGCCCCTGCCGCTGACCTTATTCTGGTGGCGGAACAGGGCATCCCAGGCCTTGGCGTCCGTGTTCTGGCCGGTCAGAGTGCGAATGGCTCCCGACATCATGGCCTCGCAGGCAGCCGGATCGGTCTGCTCGTCCTGCCACGGGTGGCCCTGGCCGGGGCCGGCCCACTTCGCTGCCTTCGGATCGTGGACCCAGACGACGCGGCCGGGGTAGATGCCTTTGCCGATGCCGATTGGGCCGCCTTCGCTCGCATCCGTGGCCGCCGCGCCCGCTTGGGCGCCCGCGCTCACTGCCGCCAGGGACACCGCCGATGCCTTCAGAAACGCGCGACGTGAGAATCTGGACCTTTCCATAGCCGTCTCCCTGTGTATTCGTGCTCGTACCCACATCACTGTCTGGATAGGGGCAACCCCCACCCCACTCAGTTCGTCGTCCGACGGCCGCCTGCTCGGCCCTCGAGCAGATCATTGTATCATGCGAAACGACGCAAGTCTTGGCATTTCTGCCATCTTGGCTCCCAGGGCAAACCACGCTACAGTGGGGCCCATGCAACCGACACAGATTCAGCAGAATCGGCTCTATGGCGACCTGGCGCATCTCTGGCCGCTGGTCAGCCCCATCGAGGAGTATGCCGCCGAGGCCCGTTGTTGGCGGGATGTGCTGCGGGGCAGGTTGGGCCCGGGGCGGCACCGGGTGCTCGAACTGGGCGTCGGCGGCGGGCATCACCTCTCGCACCTGACCGCCGATTTCGAGGCGACCGCCGTGGACCTGTCCGAGGCGATGATGCGTCATTCGCGACGGCTGAATCCGACCGTTGAGCATATCGTGGGCGACATGCGGACCGTGCGCCTGGGGCGAACGTTCCAGGCCGTTCTCATTCACGACGCCGTCAGTCACATGCAGACCGAGGCCGATCTGAGGGCGGTGTTCGCGACGGCGGCGGCCCATCTGGAGCCGGGCGGGGTCTTCATCACCAGCCCCGACCATTTCCGGGAGACCTTTCGCGATCCGTTCGTCGATTCGGCCACGCATTCGGACGGTGAAACGGAACTGACGTTCATCGAGTTCGCCTATGCCCCCGACTCCGCCGACACGACCGTCGAGACGATCCTGTTCTACCTGATCCGCGAAAGAGGTCAATTGCGGATCGAGCTGGACCGGCTCACGACCGGCCTGTTCGCGCGTCAGCGATGGCTGGACCTGATGGCGGAGGCCGGCTTTGAGGTCGAGTGCTGTCGTCGCGAGCTGAACGGCGCCGACGCGCAGCCGGACCTGCTGGTCGGAACGCTGTCTGAACGGAATCCGTGATACCTCGGGCGCATCGTGCCGCAAGGCCGAGGCGGCGGCGTCGGATGGGCAGAGGGGGGCAATGGATTGCGGAGGCGGCGAGGGTGGTCGCATCGCCGTGCGATGCGGCGTGTGCCGTGTATCCGCCAATGTGTCAGCCGGACCGCCGAGCATAGCCTCCTGAATCCCTGAGTCGGAAATGGGCGTTTTCGGTTGACAGGTCTGTAACGAACCCCTAAGATGCGCCATCTACTGTCGGAGTATTGACGGTGGTGGTGCAACGTTGGGCGGTCCACCGTCCCTGTGAAGCACGCTATGGGCTCGCTGGCGGCGCTGGTCGCACGTCTGGTAAATGCTCGAAAAACCCCGATACCGGGAGTGTTTCTTTTCTTTGGGGAAAACGGTCTATGAGTGACTACATCGTTCTCG
>ERZ764778.4032-NODE-4032-length-11001-cov-104.111456_pt1 | contig 11001 bp, 9 predicted proteins | sample MGYA00374951_ERZ764778 | MGnify/ENA primary metagenome ERZ764778 (study PRJEB28918, sample SAMN05720193) | bioreactor metagenome | isolation source: Anaerobic biogas reactor | place: USA:Washington, USA | collected 2015-08-08 ...
AACACCGGCAGAGGTCCGCGACGACGCACCGGTCGTGCTTCGGGTTCCTCGCCGTGCAGACGGCGCGCCCGTGGCGGATCAGGAGGTAGTTGATATCCCCCCAGACCTCCTCGGGGAAGAGGGCCATAAGATCGCGCTCGATAATAACAGGGTTCGTGCTGTCCGTAAACCCCATTCTCCCGGAGACCCGGCGGACGTGGGTGTCGACCGCGATGCCGACGTCGATCCCGAACGCCTGGGAGAGGATGATGTTTGCGGTCTTTCGCCCCACACCGGGAAGCGACTGGAGCTCCTCCATCGTCCGCGGGACCTCGCCGCCGAACTCGCCGACAACCTTCCTTGCCGCCCCGACGATATGGCGCGCCTTCGTGCGATAAAACCCGATCGTCCGGATGATCGGCTCCACGTCCTCGGGTTCCGCGCGGGCGAGCGCCTCCGGCGTCGGGTAGCGAGAGAAGAGAGCGTCGCGGATGGCGTTGACCGCGCGGTCGGTCGTCTGCGCCGAGAGGATCGTGAGGACGAGCGTCTCGTACGGATTACGAAAGTCGAGAAAATGGCGTCGGCCGCCGGCGACGGGATACTCGGCAAGAAGACGGCGGTGTGCCTCGCAGGCGGTCTTTCGGTTCATGGCTGATGGGGCAGGGCAGATTCGAACTGCCGTCAAAGCGTCCCAAACGCTCTAGGATGGACCAGGCTACCCTACTGCCCCGTACCACTATACGTTGGAAAGACCGGCAAAAATAGTTACCGATGGAGGCGATCAGGCCGGCAGGGGGTTCACGTGCTCTTCGCTCACGATGGTGCCGACAAACGTCCCCTCCACGATCGCCCGGTAGAGGTTCTCGGGGTCGCGGCCGTCAAGCACCAGGAGCGGGATCCCGGACCGCTCGACGACCTTCCCGGCCACGATATCGAGCACCGTGTTCGCACCCGCACCCATCCTCTCGCGGGTGATGATAGCAAGGAGGCCCTCCGGCGTGAGGCGCTCATACCTCACCGCGGCGGGATCTTTCTTCGGGTCCGCGCTGTAGATACCGTCGACCGACGTGGCGTTGATGAGGAGATCGGCGCCGATGCTCTCGGCAAGGACCGCGGAGACCGCGTCGGTCGTCTGCGCCGGCGTGATGCCGCCCATGACGACGACCTTTCCCGCCAGCGCGAACTCCCGCGCCTCCGTGTAGTTCTCGGCAACGCGCGGGTAGGCCGCATCCCCGAGCCCTGCCACGAGAAGGCGCGCGTTCAGCCGGGTCACCTGGATGCCGAGTTCGTCGGCCGTCGCCTCGCCGGCACCAAGCCCGCGGGCGACCTGGATGTACCGGCGTGCCTCCCCGCCGCCGCCGACGACGACAAAGACCCTGCATCTTCCGGCGAGCTTTCGCAAGACAGAGACATATCGACCGATATTATTGGATTCGAGCGAGGGGACCAGGACCGATCCCCCCAGGGATATCACGATCTTCTTCATCCTACCCTACTATTATCCCCGATATCACCCATATACTTGTTGTGAACAGGCTGCATTGCCCCGTATGCAACGCGACAGAGGTCTTCGAGGCCACCGGAGGCTGCACCGGCAGGCTTTACCGGTGCAAACGCTGCGGGTATCGCGGAGCGCTCGTCATCGAGTACGACGACGAGGAGCACGACGGGCACCAGAGCGATTAATACCCTGCGCCCCCCCATCCTCATGCGGTAAGCCTATGCACGAGGCGCGACTCTACCAGAAACTTGAAGAGGATACCGTCCGCTGTTCGCTCTGCCCGCACCGGTGCACCATACGGGACGGCAAACAGGGGATCTGCGGCGTTCGCATCAACCACGGCGGCACGCTTTATGCCGCCACCTTCGGCAAAGTCATCGCCGAAGCGGTCGACCCCATCGAGAAGAAACCGCTCTACCACTTCCTGCCCGGATCTCTCTCTTACTCCCTCGGGACCATCGGGTGCAACTTCCACTGCGAGCACTGCCAGAACTGGCACATATCCCAGCAGACGCTCGAGATGGAGGCGCTCAGGGACCTCTCCCCGGAGCAGGGCGTGGAGCGGGCCATCCGGTCGGGCTCTGCGAGCATCGCCTGGACCTACAACGAACCCACCATATGGCACGAGTACCCGCTCGCGATGGGAACGCTTGCACGGGAGAAGGGCCTCGGGACCGTCTACGTCACGAACGGCTACATCACCGAGGAGGGGCTCCGCGAGGCCTCGTCCATGCTCAACGCCTTCCGCGTCGACATCAAGTCGTTCTCCGACCCCTTCTACCGGAAGGTCTGCGGGGGGCGGTTGCAGCCGGTCCTCGACGCGACGGCGCTGGCAAAGGAACTCGGCATGCACGTCGAGACGGTCACGCTGGTCATACCGGGACAGAACGACTCGATGGACGAGATGGAGATGCTCATACGCTGGGTGCTCGATAACCTCGGCCCCGACACACCGATGCACTTCACCCGGTTCCACCCCGACTACAGGATGCTGGACGCAAGACCGACAGCGGTCAGGACACTTGAGAAGATCTACGAGCGTGCAAAAGAGCTCGGGCTCAACTACCCCTACCTCGGCAACGTCGGGGGCCACCCCTACGAGAACACCTACTGCCCCGCCTGCGGCAGCCTCGCCATAGAGCGGTCGGGCTACGCAATCCGCATACGGGGGATCGACGACCATACCTGCACGGAGTGCGGCGGGCGTATCGAGTATGTCTCAACAGTCGACTGAACAGAAGAGGTTCCTTGCCGACCGGATGCTCGGGACGCTCACCCGCTACCTCCGGTTCATGGGCTACGACACGATGAGCGCAAACAGCATAGCCCCGGGCATGGCCCGGGAAGACACGCTCCTCCTCGAGATCGCCACACGGGACGGGCGGCTCCTCCTGACCCGGGACCGCGAACTCGCGCGGCGGGGCGGTGCGCAGGCGCTCTATATCGTATCCGAAGATGTCATGGAACAGATTCGGCAGATCGCCGGCCTCGGTCTCATCGAGCCCCGGGTCCGTATGAGCCGCTGCTCGATCTGCAACACGCATCTCCGGCCCGCCACCGCTCGCGAGGTCCGCGAGGCACGCGAGGCACGCGAGGAGGACCGGGAGAGAGAGTTCTCGTGGTGCCCCGTCTGCCGGAAACTTTACTGGATGGGCTCGCACGGCGAGCACATCGAAGAGCGCCTGAGGGAGTCCTTCTCCCCCTGACTATAAAAACTCCTCATTTCGGCCCATTTTTCAAAAAAAGCCAAAGATATATCAACTTTGAGCGGGTATGTAGCGCGGCGGCCGGAGGCCGGCCGACCCCTGTACCAGGAGCGGTTCCGGGCACCCGGTAAGGGAGTCGGCCGCCCGGTCCTCCGGACCACGTGGTCCGGGCAATTTACTAAGAGGAAAATCATGAAACACTTGAAAATAGCGTTTTTTTGCTGGGAATCATTGTATGCGGAGAGGGTCGGCGGGCTTGCAAACGCGGCGACCAACCTCGCGGAGACGCTGGCACAGCGCCACGAGGTCCACTTCTTCACCCGGGGAGAGGGAAGGGATGCAGAGATAAACAACGTCCACTACCACTACTGCCGGCCGGCGGGAGAAGATATCGTTCGTTACTGCTCCGACATGAGCCAAAAGATGCTCGACCGGTTCGGCGAGTTCGATCGGCCGGCGTTCGATCTACTGCACTTTCACGACTGGCACGTGGTCGACGCGCTCACCAGGCTCCGGGAGCGCGAGACCGTATTCACCTACCATTCGACGGAGTTCGGGAGGAGCGGGAACAGGTACAGCGACGAGCGGCTGTTCCCCGCCATATCCGGGGCGGAACGTCGCGGCGGGGAGATAGCAAAACGCGTGACGGCGGTCTCGTCGACCCTCCGCCGGGAGGCCATGAACCTCTACGACATACCGGACTGGAAGATCGACGTCGTCCAGAACGGCATCATACCCGGCCATTACCGGGCGGACGTCGACCCCGAGGCGGTGAAACGGCGCTACGGCTTTGACCCCGGCGCCCCGCTGATCCTCTTCGTCGGGCGGCTTATGTGGCAGAAAGGCCCCGACATGCTGGTGGACGCAGCCCCCCGCCTCCTCCAGGAGCATGCCGACAGCCAGTTTGCGTTCGTCGGCGACGGGCAGATGCGGCGGGGCCTTGAGGCACAGGCCCGGTCGCTCCCCGTCCGCTTCCTCGGGCGGCTGGACGACGCCGACTACGTCTCGCTCCTCAACGCAAGCGATATCGTCGCCATACCGAGCAGAAACGAGCCGTTCGGCCTCGTGCTCCTCGAGGCGTGGAGCGCCGGCAGGTGCGTCGTCGCCTCCGACGTCGGCGGGCTTGCCGAGAACATCGAGCACGGGACCGACGGGGTCAAGGTGCGGCCGCGCCCGGACTCGATCGCCCGGGGGCTCTCCCTTGCGTCGGACTCACCGGCGCTCTCGCTCGCGATGGGCCGGAGAGGGTTTGACAAGGTAATGGAGGAGTTCCCGTGGAGCCGTGTTCGAGAGCGGATGGAGAACTCGTACCGGAAGGCCCGCGAAACCCTCCTCTGCTGATTCACGGCAGCATGACGGCGGTAAGGTGCTCCATCAGGCGGAACGGGTCCGACGTGACGACGGGCGTCCCCGCGTAGAGCTCCATCCCCCCGATATCCGACGTCCGGGAGTGAAGGTCGCCCCGGTCGACCACCCACGTCACGTAATGACCCTCCTCGCCAAGCGGCGGCATATACACCGCCGCGTTGTAGCTCTGCACCCCCATGTTACGGTAACACGCGAGCACTTTAGCAAGCGCCGGGGCGATATCGTGCGGCGACTCGGTGATGATCGCGACCTCGTGCTCTTTTCTCGGCGTGAGGTATGCCATGACCCGGGCGCCCCGGTAGGCAAGGCCGAGGCCGATGGCGACATGGGCAGAGAAGAGGTCGTCGTAATACTCGCACCCGTAGCGGCACCGGTACTCCTCCCGGGCCTGCTCGAGACGTGCCGGGGCGGCGTAGGGGCGGTGGGTGAGGAGGACCTGGGCATGGTTGTGCACGATGCTCGCGCCCGCGCGCCAGAGGTAGTTCCAGACGATGAAGGGATAGATTGCCCGGGAATCGGCGCGGTGCGCCTCCTGGCACCACCGGACGGCCACGCTGACCATATCGGCCACCTGCGGCTCCGTGACGACGTAAGGGTTCTTCTCCTTTGCTATGATGACGGCGTGGAGGTAATCGTACCTGGCGATGTTGCTCGCCGTTATCCAGTGGTCGCCGTCGATCCTGCCGAACGTATCGGCCGGCGTCTCATTGAGAGGATCGGCAAACGGCCCTCCCTCCGCCAGCACCTCGAGGTCCCGCGTCTCTTCGGCGCGGGGCGTCAGGACCGGGCGGCGTGCCCGGACGGAGTTGAAGAGCGTGCTCTCGCCGGTCCGGTCATTAGTCACCCGGACGATCTGCTGCCTCTCGATATCGCCGTACTTCTCGCGCACCCACGCCTGCATGGCGTCCGGAAAGACCAGGTGGCCGGGCTCGACGTACCAGGAGTAGATCCGGGAGACGAGGTCGCCCGTATCCGGCGCGAGTTCCCGCACGATACCCGGCAGCCGGGTGATATCAAGTCTCACCTCTAACATAGTCCCGGAGAGAGAGGGCGGTACCATATAATCCTTGGCCGGCGCGGATGTGGAAAGCTTATCCGTTCCGGATAGAGACTATACTCAGATCTCAGGGAGAACTCTCCGGATAGAACGTTTCAGCTGACCATTTCCAGGGATACGGCGACATGGCATTCTTTGACAGGTTTCGAGCGAACGTTGAGAGGCTGCAGCAGGAGAGAGATTATGCCGGCCTCGCCCGAGCCCTCTCTGCGGAAGACCCCTGCACCCGTGCCGACGCGGCGCGAGCGCTCGCTGCCCTCGGCGTCCCCGCCATACCGGCGCTTCTCGATGCGCTCGAGAGCGCTCGCCCTGCATCGCGTAACCGGATGACGGAGAGCCTGGTCTCGACCGGCATCCCCTCCATTCCCCTGCTCCTCGCCGTCATCCTCCGCGCAAGCCCCGCCCTGCAGGCATCCATCTCCCGCGCCGTCGCCGGTGCGGGCGACGGCATGTTCGAGGCGCTGCTCCCCGCCCTGCACCACGAGCAGCCGGCAATCCGGCGGGCTGCGGTGATAACTCTCCGGGATACCGGGAAGAAAGCGGTCCCGCACTTTGCGAAGATGCTCCACGGCAAAGACCCTTCGGTCGGGAAAGAGGCCGCAAATGCGCTTGCCGCACTGCAGTGGGCGCCTGACGATCCCGGCGAGAAGGTGTGGTTCTGCTACCTCCGGGAAGACTGGAAGGAGCTTGCAAAACTCCAGGGCGCAGCCGTCCCGATCCTCCTCAAGGCTCTCTGCAGCAACAGAGCCCGGGAACGATGCGACGCGGCGCGAACGCTCGGCAAGATCCGCGACGGCCGGACCATACCGGCGCTCATCGGGGCGATGAAAGACCCGGATATCGATCTCCGCATACACGCCGCCGAGGCCCTCGGGGAGATGGGTGACGACCGGGCGAAACCTGCGCTTGCCAATGCGCTCAACGACCCCCACCACCGGGTGCGGATGGAGGCGGCATGGGCGCTCAACCGGCTGGGATGGGTGCCGCCAAACGATCTGGCAAGAGCGGAGCACCTCGTTGCAGGCGAGCAGTGGAACGAGCTCGTCCGGATGGGGAGGCCGGCCATACCGGCGCTCATCCGGGCGCTGGAGGTGGAGTACTCGGGAGTCCGCACCGGCGCAAGCGAAGCGCTGCGGCAACTGGGACAGCCCGCTCTCACCGCCCTGAAGACGGAGATCGTATCAAAGAACCCTGCACGGCAACAGCGGGCGCGGATGGCCCTCGAGTACATACGGCGGCGCCAGGAGGAGGCGTCACGGACAGGGCCTGCGCCGGCGGACTCATCGCGGTATGAGCAGGAACTCAAAGAGGGGCTTGCCATCCAGAGACGGTTCGTCAAGCAGTTCGGGCGCGAGAGACCCCTCCCGAGCGTGCCGGTCAAAAAACCGCAGCCGAAAGAGGAGGAGGCCCCCGCCACGGCGGTCCCGGAGAGCACCCCGGTGCAGGCCAGCGAAGAGCCGAAGAAACCCGTAGTCCTCGAAGACCTCATCATGGAGAGCCAGCAGGCGGAAGAGGCGTGGGCGCGGGTCAAGGCCCAGTTCAAGCAGGAGGTATCGGTCCCGGCAGGAGCGATACCGCTTGAGCAGCTCATCCCGCTTGAGTTTGAGGAGGCGATCGCCGGAAGCGACAGCGCCGGTGAGACGAACGAGGAACCTGCCCGTAAAGAGCCCGAACCGCGGGAACTCGATATACCGGATATCCCCCAAAAGGCGCCGATGCCCGATATCGATGAGCCGGTCCCGGAAAAGACGCCCCTGGAGCAATACCTCGAAGCCCTCAAGAGCAGCGACGAGAGCATCAGGGCAACGGCGATTGCCGCGCTGCAGGCGATGGGGAAGGAGGCGATCGTGTACCTCATCGCGGCGCTCAAAGATCCGCACTACAGCGTCCGGATCGCCGCCGTAGAGGCGCTCGGCGAACTCAAAGACGATGCCGCCGTCGATGCGCTGATCCTGGTCTGTGCCGATATACGCGAAGACGTGCGGATCGCCGTCGCCCGCGCCCTCGGGTCCATCGGCGACCGCCGTGCTATACGGCCGCTCATACGCCTCTTCGGGGACAGGTACCACGGCGTTCGGGTTGCCGCCGCCGACGCCGTCGCGGTCTTCGGGCGCGATGCGCTCGGGCCGCTTGAGGATGCCCTCGACGATCCGGCCCCGCCCGTCCGGGTGACGGCGGCAAAGGCGATAGGGCTCATCGGTGCCGGCGAATCCGTCCCGGCCCTCATCGAGCACCTGGGAGACGCGGCGCCGGAAGTCCGGTGGAGCGTTGCCCGGGCACTTGCAGGGTTTGGCCCCCTGGCGGTGGAGCCGCTCTTCCTGGTGTTGAGGAAGGGAAAGAAAGAGATGCGCCTTGCGGCGATCGATGCGCTCTGGGAGGTGCCGGGCGAGCGGGCGGACGAAGCCCTCCTCTACGCGAGCGAGGATGAGGATGGAGACGTGAGGGAGAAAGCAGCGGCGGCCCTCCGGAAACGGCAGGTGATCAACGTCTGGCGGATGGCGCTCGGCAGCCAGATCCGGATGGGAGAGAGCACCCAAAAGAAGAGATCGGCCCGGTTCGAGGATACAGCAGCGTTTGAAGCGTCCGGCCAGCAGGAGATCGATACGCTCATCGTGGCGCTCAAGGACAAGGCCTGGAACGCGCAACTTGGCGCCGCCACGCGCCTCATCATGATGGGCCGCCCTGCCGTGGACGGCCTCATCCGTGCGCTCAGGAACGAGAACCCCGATGTCCAGACCGCTGCCGCCAGTCTCCTCGGGGAGATGCGCGAGACCGCGGTCGCACCGCTCATGGATGCCCTGAACGACACCGAACGGTTCGTCCGGCTCGTCGCCGCGAGAAACCTCGGTAAGATAGGGAACAAGCGGGCCATCGAGGCCCTGATCGGCTCCCTGCACCGGGAACCCGACAGCGAGGTCAGGGCGACCGTGGCAGAGGCGCTCGGCTACATGGGGAGCCGGCAGGCGATAGAGCCGCTGGTCCTGGCGTTGCGGGACAGGGATGAGGCGGTCAAGATCGCCGCCGCCCGGTCGCTCGGCTACATGGGGGATACCCGCGCCCTCGAACCGTTGATCCTGGCGCTTGCCGATCCGGACGACCGGGTCCGGCACATCGCGCTCGATATACTGAAGGATCCCGATGAGACGGTGCGGGGCTGCCTGATCGGTGCGCTCCGCTCGGGGGACGAGATACTCAGGGCGGGGGCTGCCGAAGCGCTCTCCGCGGGCGGTTGGGTGCCGGGGACCGGCGAAGAGAAAGCGCTCCACCTCATGGCCCGGGACCAGTGGGCCGATGTGGAACGGATCGGCGCCGATGCGCTGCCGGCGGTGGCAGGAGCGCTCGCAAACCCATCCGTCGAGGTGCGGATAAACGCCGTCGGGACCATCGCACGGATAGGAGGAGATGCGGCCATCGCCCCCCTCATCCGGGCGCTCAGGGACGACGCCCTCGCGGTCAGGGCAAAGGCCGGACAGGCCCTGGTCGATATGGGGGACGCGGCCCTTCCCGCCCTCGCGGCCGAGGAGAGGCGGCCGGAGGTCCGGCAGATCATCGACGAGATCCGCCGCGGTACTTAGGGCAGCCGCCCGGCTGCCTTCCAGTGATCGTACTCGTGGTGCCAGCGGTCTTTGTTTGCCAGGATCAGGGTACGCATCCGCTCGAGCATCGCGGCGTGGCGTTTCTCCTGCTCGGGATAGGTCTCTTTCTTCTCGATGGCCCGCACAAGCCTCTTGCCGAGCTCGTAAGCCCTCCCCTCCGCCGGCACGATCGCCTCGGGGTCTCCTGCAAAGACCACGCCGACGCCGCCGACGGTGTTTGCGCCCAGAGTTTGAAGGATGCCGTTTAAGTAGCCCACGACATCGTCGGCCCCCGAGCCGCCTGCCGTGGAGACAGCGCACCCGTACTTCCCGATGAACATCTGGCAATGGATGGCGTCGGCCATCCGGTCGAGCATGGTCTTGATCTGGGCGGTGACGGAGTCGATGTAGTTCGGCGAGCCGAGGACGATGCCGTCGCTCTCACACATCTTCTCGTACAGGGCGGCAAAATCGTCATCTTTGACGCATTCGCCCCGCTCGTAGCAGACCGTGCACCCGTTGCAGTACTCGATATGCAGTTTGCAGACGTCCACGACCTCGACATCGGCCCCGGCGCTCCGTGCGCCGTCGAGGACCGCCTGCACGAGCCGGAGCGTCTGGCTCTTTGAGCCGCGGGGGCTTCCGTTAATTGCAAGTATCTTCATTATTTCACCTCTATTTACGGTATATCGTGCATGACGACGATATCGGCGCGATACTGCCGGTCACAGTCGCCCGGGAGCGGGTTTGCCGTGAAGATCTTCGTCTCGCCCGCCGGGAACCGGGGGATGAGGATGGTCTCGGTCGACCGGATCATGGCGCTCCCGTCGTCGATGAGCATGAACCGGATGACGACGTTTCTTCCCGGCGCATCGCCGGTGTTCGTCACCGTCCCCGTCACGATCCAGTAGCAGGACATATCGGCGCGGAAACGCTTCTCCGGCGCGGTGACGGTGGTGGAGAACGACGGCTGCGGTCCTGGGGGCGAATGGGTGGCGGGAACCGCCACCGTCTCCTCGGGCCCCGGGACGCCGGTCCCGGGAACCCCCGGCGTCCCCGTGCAGCCTGCCATGACGGCAGAACCGATGAGGCAGGTGACGAGCAGGAGATACAGAGATCTCTTCTTCAGGGGAGTTCACCCTCCTGCATGATGGTTCATCGACCGGAGGCTATATAACTGATGCGGAACCGGGAGGCGCCGCGAGCCGCTCCCGCCCCGGCGGGGAAACGATTTATACCTCCGGGGGGTAAGGAGCCGGGAGGAGTTCTGATGAGCGAGAAGTCCGCCGGGACCGTGAAGGTCTGCAACGCCGTGACCGGGAAGGTCGAGGAGGTCGAAAAAGTCGTCAAATCAGACGAAGAGTGGCAGCGGCAACTCACGCCCGAAGAGTTCCACGTTGCCCGGCAGGGGGGCACGGAGCCGGCCTTCACGGGAAGATACGTGGACTGCAAGGAAGACGGCCTGTATGTCTGCGTCTGCTGCGCTAACCACCTCTTCCCGTCGGCAGCGAAGTTCGGGTCGGGGACGGGCTGGCCGAGTTTTTTCAGGCCGGTATCGGACCTGAACATACGGACGGCCATCGACACCCGGTTCTTCATGACCCGGACCGAGGTGCTCTGCAGGCGGTGCGACGCCCACCTGGGCCACGTCTTTGACGACGGGCCGCCGCCGACCTACGAGCGCTACTGCATGAACTCGGCGTCGCTCCGGTTCGTGCGGAAAAAAGACCTGTAGGGGCCGTCGCCTTTCCAATATGGCCGCAAGTGCCCGGACAGGCCTTCGCGCGATCTCGAGGGTGTGGACAGTGAAACGGC
>ERZ764778.4046-NODE-4046-length-10967-cov-4.874817_pt1 | contig 10967 bp, 8 predicted proteins | sample MGYA00374951_ERZ764778 | MGnify/ENA primary metagenome ERZ764778 (study PRJEB28918, sample SAMN05720193) | bioreactor metagenome | isolation source: Anaerobic biogas reactor | place: USA:Washington, USA | collected 2015-08-08 ...
GCCGTGGAGCAGGGTCACCAGGATCCGGGCGCCGGAGGCCCCCACGGGATGCCCCAGGGCGATGGCGCCGCCGGACACATTGGTGCGGCTTTGGATGTCCTCCTGGGCCATGCCGTGCTCCTGGCTCAGTTCATGGAGCACCCCCAGGGACTGGGCGGCGAAGGCTTCGTTGAGCTCAATCAGTTCCATGTCCGACAGCTTCATGCCGGCTTTATCCAGGGCCTTGCGGATGGCAGGCACCGGGCCCATGCCCATGATGGACGGCTCCACGCCCCCCTGGCCGGTGGCAATGATCTCCGCCATGGGGGAGAGGCCCAGTTCCGCCACCGCCTCGCCGCTGGCCAGCAGCAGGAAGGCGGCCCCGTCATTGATGCCGGAGGCGTTGCCGGCGGTTACGCTGCCCTCCTTCTTGAAAGCCGGGCGCAGGGCGGCCAGGCGCTCGGGGTTGGTTTTACGGTTGGGGTATTCATCCCGGCTGAAGGTGACCTCTTCGCGGCCCACCCGGACCTGCAGGGGCACAATCTCCTCATCAAACAGCCCGGCATCCACCGCTGCAATGGCCTTCTCCTGGGAGGCATAGGCAAAGGCGTCCTGCTCCTCCCTGGTGATGCCGTATTTCTCCGCGATGTTTTCGGCGGTGATGCCCATGTGGATGTCCTCAAAGGCGTCGGTGAGGCCGTCCTTCACCATGTGGTCCTCCACCTGGAACCTGCCCATCTTGATGCCCTTGCGGGTCTCCTTGGGCAGCAGGTAGGGGGCCATGGACATGCTTTCCACGCCGCCTGCCACCACGATGTACGCCTCTCCCAGGGCGATGCTGGTGGCGGCGTTCATCACGGCCTTCATCCCGGAGCCGCACAGCATGTTGAGGGAATAGGCGCAGACAGACACCGGAATCCCGGCTTTCACAGCCGCCTGGCGGGCCACGCCCTGGCCCAGGCCGGCAGATAGGATGTTGCCGGCAATCACCTCATCCACCTGCTGGGGCTCAACGCCCGCTTCCGCCAGCAAGGGCTTGATGACCTCGGCACACAGGTCGGCTGCATGGGTGGCGCTCAAGGCCCCCAGGAAGCTGCCCACCGGGCTGCGTCTGGCAGAGACGACATAGACTTTCCTCATGATTCCTCCTTCGTTTGCCCGGTTCGGGCCTTGTGTTCCTGGGTGGTCAGGCCGGGTGGGCCTGTTGGTTGCGGCGTTGGTCCCTATCTTGCCGGGGGAGTGCGCAGGCTTGCCCGGCTGCCTGTGCCTGCTTCATGTTCCTGGTGTCTGGTGCTGTTTCCAGCACTTGTTCTTTTCCCGTTGGCTGGCCATTCTCAGCGCTCGATGCTTGGCCATTTGCCTGGCTCTCTTTCCTGTTCCCGGTGCTTTTCTTGTCCGTGCGCCGGTTTCTGTTGCCTTAGTCTTCGTCCTGTGCCCAGGCTGCATGTCCTACGCTTGTTTCCTGATCCAGTTGCCTGTTTGCTGCCCCTTTTAAGGGTCCTGTTTCCTTGTTCCGGGCCCTGTTCCTATTTCTGCAGATACCTCAACAGGGCGTCCGGCTCCTCCTGCAATATGAAAGGTGATTCATGTTCCATATTCTGTTTACCTGATTTCCCGGCTGTCGGGAATGGATAAAATGGCGCACAGAAAACACATCAAAGCGCGCCTGCAAGCGGGCAGATATTGTCCCAATCCATTGACAGGCCTGGTTTTCGGCTCTATACTGACCAATAATTACAGGTGAAATCGAGCCCGTCAGGGGGCAGAAAGGTGCGATGAATGGAACAGAAATACAAGATTAAAACAAAAAACCGGGAGATGGCCTATTACCGGCTGGGGGAGGGCAAGCCCAAAAAACTCATCCTCCTCCACGGCAACGCCTCCTCCGCGGCCTTCTTTTTCCCCTTCATCTACAAGCTGGCGGAGGGTTTTGATGTGGTGGCGCCGGACCTGAATGGCTTCGGGGACACCGAGGCCAGCCCCGTCAAGGCCCCCACTGCCCTCATGGACTGGGCGGATGACGTGAAAGCCCTGGCGGATGCCCTGGGCTTTGAGCATTTTGCCCTGCTGGGCTGGTCCCTGGGGGGCGGCGTGGCCTGGCAGGCTGCCATCCGCTATCCGGAGGCCATCAGCCACCTGCTGCTGCTGTCGCCCATGTCCCCCTACGGCTTTGGCGGCACAAAGGGCGTGGACGGGCAGATGTACGACCCGCCGGGCTGGGGCTCCCCCGGGGGCTTTGCCAACCCGGCCTTCCTGCAAAAGCTGGCGGAGCAGCACACCCGGGACGACCCCATGGGCCCCCGGGCGGTGCTGGAAAAATCCCTCTTCGCCAAAGGCTGGCCGGTTGAGAAAGAATACCAGGACCTCTTTGTGACGGAGCTCCTCAAAATCCGCCTGGGGGAGGACTACTACCCCGGCAATTTCCAGCAAATTCCCACCTTTCCCTATGTGCTGCCCGGGGATAAGGGCATCTCCAACTCCCTGGCACCTCAGTATGCCAAGGTCACCGGCATCCTGGACATCCAGCCCAAGCCCCCCATCCTGTGGATCCGGGGGGACCAGGACCAGCTGGTGTCCGACCGCTCCTTCTCGGACCTGGCGGTCCTGGGCAGCCTGGGGCTGCTGCCCGGCTATCCGGGGGAGGAGGCCTTCCCGCCCCAGCCCATGGTGGCCCAGACCCGGCATGTGCTGGAGCAATACAAGGAAAAAGGCGGCGTGTACAAAGAGCTGGTGATGGAAGGCTGCGCCCATGCCAGCCACCTGGAGGACCCGGAGCGCTTCCTCAAGGAGCTGCTGGATTTTCTGGGATAGGCAACCTGTCCATCCCCCAATCAGGACGTTTGTCCACACACAGGGAGGCTGCTGTCACCGGCAGCCCCTTTTTTGTAAGAGGATAAACAGCTGGGAACAGGTGAAGCAGCGTCGATGGGCCGGAAAGATTTACATGTTGATGAAACATTTCCCGGGCCTTTGTGGTCTAATAGGTGGTGCAGGGTGTTTTGCCTGCACATTCAATAATTTTTTACAGGATGAAAGATAATCCTCTTCCCCCCGGTCTAAGAGGATAGGTGGAGGGCAGGGCTTGCAGGACCAGGAGCACATCGAGACCCATCAGGAGGAAGCCGGCATGGAATCATTGGCAGAGGCCTTCCGGGACACCCCGGTGGCCTGCCTTGCGGAAACCCTGGAGCAGACCATGGAACGCCTCATGGACCGCCACGGCGACGGCCTGATGCGCCTGTGCACCATGATGCTGTCCGACCGCGCCCTGGCGGAGGACGCCGTGCAGGAAACCTTCTTCAAGGCATACCGCGCCTACCCCCGCTTCCGCCACGACAGCAGCGAGTACACCTGGCTCACCCGCATCGCCATCAACACCTGCCACCATGTCAGGAACCGCGCCTGGTTCCGCTTTGAATCAAAACGGGAGGACATGGACCGTTTGAAGGAGGTGGGGGAGGAGGCGGCGCTGCCGGACGACACCGTGCTGCAAGCTGTCATGGCACTCAAGCCCCGCTACAAGGAGCCCGTCCTGCTGTTCTATTACCAAAGCCTGCCGGTGAAGGAGATTGCAAAGATTCTGGGCATCGCAGTGTCCACGGTGTCCGTCCGCCTCCTGCGTGCCCGGGAGATCTTAAAGGACCAGTTGAAGGAGTGGTATTTTGAAGACTAAATCATTCCGGGAGCATGCCGATGAGCAGCTGGCCCATGTCACCATGACGGAAGGCATGAAGCACCGGGTACGCCAGCGCATCAAATACAAGGAGAAGCGCTTCTCCCTGCCCCGCCGCACCTTCCTGCGCCTGGTCCTCATCAGCCTCCTCAGCCTGGCCACCCTCACCGCCTTTGCCTTCAGCCGGGGAATGGACCTCTACCAGCTCATGGGCACCATCCTGCCCCATTTCGCCACCGTCCGGCCCGAGGCGGGGGACCTGCTGCAAAAGGACCTGGTCAGCTACAGCTTCCCCCATGTGGACGTGGCGGTGCGGGAGGCCGCCTACGACGGCCGCTACCTGCGGGTGGCCTATTCCGTCCGGGTCCGGGCCGCCACCGCCCCCCTGGACACCCCCGGCACCTCCTTGACCAGCGACCGGCCCGACATCTACCAGTTTGAAGCCGCCATGAAGGACGGCGTGTGGTGGGCCACCATGGACTTCGCCCTGGTGGAGGGCCACAATGTGAACCCCCTGGGCATGTCCTTCTCCATCGCCGGGGAAAACAACGGCGAGGCCATCTCCTGGGTGCAGTTTGATGTGAAGGGCCTGGACCTGCCCGACCCCTTCACCGTCCACCTGCCCTTCAGGGGTTACGACACCCCCAAGGAATTGGAATTCCAGATGACGAAGGCCGGCATGCAGGACATCTTTTATTTGCAGCCGCCCCCGGACAAGCGCATTGGCAACCACTTAGTCCGGGTCCATGAGGTGCTGGTCACCCCCATCCGCACCTATGTCAGCCTGCACCTGGTCTTCGACCCCGGCACCTCCGTGGAGGAATGCTGGCGGGTGACCAACCTGTGGATGGGCAATGGCACCCTGGCCCGGCCAGACGGCAGCGACCCCCAGCGCTGGGCGGACACCGCCAGCGGCCCCTACCACAACATGGACTGGGTGCGCATCGACCTGCCTGGCGATCAGTTTGATTATGAGGACCGCATCCCCAACCCCGACAAGCCCGTCACCATGCAGGTGCTGCCGGAGTTCACCCCCATGAGCCCCTACCCCGAGGCCTTCCGCTTAGGCTTTGACGAGGACAACTTCATCCTGATTCCCTTTATCAAGGCTGAGAAATAGCCTGAACCAGATATCCCGTTCAGCTTTCGCTTTTGCGTAGGCCTGTTGATTGCACCAAAAAAGGAGATGAACGCTTTGAAGAACCTGAAAACTGCCATCGTCCTGTTGCTGATTTTGCTGCTCCTGCCCGCAACCGGCCTGGCGGCGCAACACATCAATATTACGGAGTTGCGCGAGCAAGTTGCCCAGGGCTGGCAGAAGACCTACCAGGCACATGGGCGGACCATCACCGTGGAGGTCATGCCCCATGTGCCTTCTGTGGAGTCCTTTCCGGTGTTGAAGGTGGGGATGGCTGACTTGAAGCCCCAGCCGGACCCCTTGGGCGTTTTTACCCCCTATACCCGGGATGAACCGGGCTTTGCCATGCTGGAAGCCGACCGCAAGGCAGTGACGGATACCAAGGGCTATACCTCAGGAGGTGTCCTCTATTCAGGCTTTGACCTGAACAAGGCCTATATCCCCGGCAACCCCCAAACCCTGGGCCAGATGATGGACATGGTGGCTGACATCCTGAACAGAAGCCAACTGCCAGCCGACCTCATCTACCAGGATTTGATCAGAAGCCTGATGCTGGGCATTTACCAGGACAAGCGCGGCAACAAGGAGCCGGAGCCTGGCCTGGCCATCCTGGAGTTCTACCAGGCCATGCGGGGGATCCCGGTGGTGGCCGACAAATGGAAGGCGTATCTGACAGACAAGCGCCCGGTCTCCTTCAACTATGCTTCCCCCTGTCCCCGCCCCAGCGCACTGATCAAAATGCCGGATCAGTACGTCGTCTTCTTTATTTACATGCTCAAGGAAACTGCCCAGTTGGCGCCTGATGTGCCCCTGGCCGCTTTTGACAGCATCAAAAGCACTGTGGAACAGGAAATCAAGGCCGGCAGGATGCGCCAGGTGTTCGGCCTCACCCTGGGCTATGCCATCTATTCGGAGATTATCCCCAAGCCCGTGAAAGGGAAATCCATCCTTACCTTTGAAAGCGTGTATTACGCCCTGCCCATCTGGGCGGTGGACTGCATCTATGTGGAGGATGCCAAAACCAGGCTGCAGGATTACAGCGACTGGGACCTGAGCGGCGGGGACCCCTTCAATGTGCTGGAATACCACCGCATCCTGATCAACGCCCAGACCGGGGAACTGGTGGACCCCGCCAACCAGCGCCCGGAGCGGGAGCTCTACACCGGCTTCCTGTCCTGGGCGGAGGTCAAACGATGATGCTTGATAAGAAACGCTTCCTGATTCTGTTGCTGTGTCTGGTTCTGCTGCCTCTGTCCAGCCTGGCGGTTCAACACATCACTATCACGGAGTTGCGTGAGCAGGCTGCCCAGGGCTGGCAGCAGACCTATGAGGCCCATGGGCGGACCATCTCTGTGGATGTGATGCCCCATGTGCCGGAGGTGACCGCCTTCCCGGTGCTGGCCTGTGTGGTGGCACACCAGCAGCCCCAGCCGGATCCATTGGGCATCTACACCATCGACGACCGCCAGCAGGAAGGTATCCTGGTTCTTGACGCCAACGGGGAGGAGGTAACCGGCAAGCGGGGCTATGTCCAAGGCTGGGTGCGCTACAGCGATTTTGATTTTGATACGGTGCCCATTCCGGCCAATCAAATGACCTTGAGGGAGAGCATCGACCTGGTGCGAGCCACCCTCATCAGGGCCGGGCTGGATGAAGCTGTCATGTACCTACACCATCCCTACAGCGTGGAAGGGCGCTTCTACCAGGATAAAAACGGCCAGAAGGATAGGGAGCCTGGCTTGTTGGGCCTGAGTTTTCACCTGGCTTTTCGTGGCATTCCCATCACTGGCCAATGGCACAAGGTGTTTGTCAGCCGGCAATCCTACGATCATTATGTGCCCATCATTAGCGGCAAGGCCCTGATCAAAAGCAGTCAGGAGTATGTGGTTTTGTTCCACGGTGCCATGCAGGAAACAGCGGTGCTGGCGGAGGATGTGCCCCTTGCTGGCTTTGACCGGGTAAAGAAGTCCCTGGAAGCGGAAATTGAAGCAGGCCGCCTGCGCCATGTCTTTGGCATCACCTTGGGCTATACTGTCTTTCGGGATCAAAACAACGCAAAAAAGGTCTGGACCCCGGGCAACACCTTCTATGCCCTGCCCTATTGGACGGTGGACTGCATCTACGTGGAAAGCGCCAAAAAAGCCCTCAGGGACTACAGTGACTGGGAGGACAGCCTCATCGACCCTCAAAACGTGCTGGAGTACAAGCGCCTGATCATTTCTGCCCAGACCGGCCAGCTGATGGACCCCCTGGGCAAGCCCCAGAACAAGGACATCTATCCGGGTTTCCAGTCCTGGGAGGAGGTGAAGTCCTGATGCGCCATAAAAAACGCATCCTGACCAATGCCCAGACGGGGGAACTGATCAAGCCCTTGATCCAAAGCCCGGACCGGGAGCGCTACACCGGCTTCCTCTCCTGGGACGACGCACAATAAATGGAGGACAAGATGACACGCAATCCCATGTATTCCAACATCAACCGGCTGCTGGTCCTCATCACAGCCCTCCTGCTTTTGGCCTGCCTGCCATGGGCCCCAAGCGCCCAGGCCGAGGCCTTCACCCCCGGCAGCGACCTGGCCCAGCAGTTTGACCCGCCCCTGCGCAACATCCAGTCCCTGGCCGCCCTGGGGGACCACCTGGTGATGGCGGACAGCCGGGGCCTCTACGCCATCAGTGCCAGTGGACAGACCAGCAGCCTGCCCATGGCCGAGGTGCTGGGCCCGGTCCAGCAGCCCAGCTACCGCCAGCCGGTACTCATCCCCGGTGAGCAGAACCTGTACCTGCTGGACCTGCAGTCCGGCCAGCTGGCCAGCCTGTCCCTGGGCAATGGGGGCCTTGCGGCGGGGGATTTGGTGCAGCTGGACTGGGAGGACTACATCACCCGGTACGAGCACTACAACGAGGTGGTTCCCCCCAAGGAGTTTGCCATTGCCGGCGGCAGCCTCTACGCCCTGGAGGGTCAGGGGGCGCCCCTGCTGCCCTTTGACCTGCAAAGCGGCCATCGGGGGGCCTATGTGCAGACAAAAGCCATGAAGCTGATGCCCTACAAGGAGGGCAAGCTGCTGCTCATCACCCTGAAGGACCAGGAAGAAGGCCAGCCCCGGGTGCAGATGCTGTCATTGTTTGACCCGGGGACGGACAGCGCAACCCAGCTGCACCCCCTCACCGAGGAGGCAGGCATTTTTGTGCCGGGGGCAGCCAGCTACGACCCCCATGCGGACGCCCTGCTCCTGGCCCTGAATGACACCGTGTACCGCTATGACAGCCTGGGCCCGGGCCGCCCTTGCGCCAGCCTGCCCCTCAACGCCTTTTACCTGGAGGAGATGCCCTTAACCGCCCTGCCCGGCAGCCGCCTGGCAGTGGCCACCCGGGACAATGTGTTTGTGAAGTCTGCCAATCCAGCGGCCTATGCCAGCCAGACGGAGCTGCGCCTCCTCATCACCGAAGACAATCCCGCCGGCCTCAACGAGGCCATGAACCAGGCGGACGGCATCCTGCTGACAACCGACATGCGCAGCCTGGATGCCCTGGAATTCGCCCAGCTGCTCCTCACCGGGGAAGCGGATTACGACCTATTCTGGGTCAAGCTGCACAGCGTGGACTTTCACAGCCTGATGAAAAAGGGCTACGCGGCAGACCTGTCCCACAGCAGCGTGCTAAGCGCCGCCCACCGGCAGCTCTACCCCTTCCTGCAGGAGGCAGTGGGCCAGGATGGCCGCGTGTATGCCCTGCCCATGACCGCCCACGCCACGGTGATGCTGGGGGAAAAGCGCTTTGCCTTTGATGACGGGGGCCAGCCCCTCATCACCAGCATCCAGGGCTTCCTGGACTACCTGGAGGCCTGGCAAACCTCTTACGGGGAAGAGCATCCGGACATGGTGTCCTACCGGGGCTACCTCATGCGGGAGGGGGCTTTCAAACTGGCCCTGAACACCTACATCAACCAGGCGATGGCGGAGGGGGAGGCCCTGGATTTTGACACCCCCCAGCTGCGGGACCTCTTCAGCCGCATCGACGCCATGGACTGGGCCGCCCTGGGGGACAGGCCGGACGGGGAGGACTATGCTGCCCCGGCCCTCTTTGACAACGAATGGCTCATCTACCTGCGCCTCATGGACGGGGACGGCCGGGACAGCCATCATTATGACCCCTTCCTGCTAGCATCGGAGGAGGGGCAACAGGGGGCACTGCCCTATACCGTCAGCTGCGTCTTCGTCAACGCCAAAAGCAACAACACCGACAAAGCCATCCGCTTCCTGGAAATCCTGTCAGGCAATCTGCAGCCCGATGCCCGGATCCTCTTGCGGGAGATGGACAACAACCCCGTTGAAAACCCTTATTACGAGCAGACCTTAAAGGACTACCGGGAGCTCCTGGCCCGCAAGCGCCAGGAGATGGACCAGGCCCCCGAGCTGGAGCAGGCCGCGCTGGCCGCCTGGCTGAAACGGGCCGAGGGCTATTATGAGGAGATGAAGGAATCCCAGCGCTGGCAGATCAGCCCCGGGCAGATCGCCGCCTTCCGGCAGCTGGCGCAGAAAGCCTTCGTCCAGCGCTATGACAGCAATGCCCAGGGGGCAAGGGCCGCCTTTGACATCCTGCCCCAGTATGTGGACGGCAGCATCAGTTTGGACCAGTTCATCACAGAAATCCAAAACCGCCTGCGGCTCATCCAGCAGGAAAGCCAGTAAAGGAGTGGAACCATGAAAAACCCCGCCATCTTCCTGCTCACAATGGCCTTGGCTTTCATCTTTACACAAATCCAGGCAGCCTCAGCAGAGCACTTCACCCTCCCAGAAATCAGGCAGCAGGCACAGCAGGGCTGGCATCAGACCTACGAAGCCCACGGGCGCAGCATCACCGTAGAGGTGGCCATCGAGGTGCCGGAGGCCGCATTTTTTCCCGCCTTCCGGGCTGGTTGGCAGGAACCTTCCCCTTTGCTGCCTGTTGGGGACCTGAAAGCAGACCATGGTGATTTCGATGGGGAAAACACCCTGCGCAACCTGCCCGGCTGGTTTCAAATCTCCGCCGGGGACAGCAGAAAGCAAGCTGCCGAGGTCAAAAAAGGGCCAGGAGCCCGTTTTTGAAGGGCACAGCCTATACCCGCCTGAAATCGACTGGGACAGGCCCTATGCCATCAACAACCAGGCCACGGTGCGCTCCCTGTATGAGAAGGCCCTGGGGCTCTGGAACCGGTATTTTGAAGGCCCGGAGCCAGGGCTTCGCCTCACGGAGCTGTGGGCGGGCACGGCTTGCCGGGCCTTTGACTGGGAGCTTCAGGAATTTGTGGGGCCGCCCCTTGAAACCTCTGCCAATGCCTACCTGATCCCCCGGTTTGAGCAGCTGGCGGGAGGCATCCCCCTCCTGGCCTATGCGGAAGCCAGCTTCTTACAGTTTGGCGGCCTCTATCCAGGCCTTCAGCCCCTGCCCATGGGGGGGATGTCCCCGGGCCTGTGGATCCATTCCCGCAGTCTCCAGGCCATGACCGGGCAGGAAGGCCTCCAGGAAACCATCGACTTTTTTACCCTCAGAATCGGCGACAAACTGGCAGAGGATGTGCCCCTGTGCAGCCTCAAAACCGTCCTTTCCACCTATGAAGCCCTGATCCTGTCCGGCCGTTTGCGCCATGTCCACCGCCTGCGCCTGGGCTACGCCATCTGGGAGGACAGTGAGCACCCACGGCAGCTGCTGCTGCAACCTGCCTGGGTGGCCTGGGGCGTGCTGCTGGAGAACCCCGAAAAAGGAAGCCTGGTACGACAAGAAATTCGGAAGCCTGGGGGAGAGCCGCTTCTTTGAAAGCAATGAATACGGCCCCATTCTGGTGAACGCCCAAACCGGGGAATTGATTGCCCCCTGGCGCAAGGATCCGGGCCGCGCCCAGGACGCACCGCCCCTGATCCATTGGGAAAACGTCTCTGCGCCTTGAGCATGAATGCCTGCTGCTTCCACAAGCTGGATGAAACCAAGTAATCATCCGGACCGGTGTGTATATCCAGCCCAGTTTTTTATTGCCCGAAAGATGGGGGCCGGGTCTGTTTCGAATTCTAAATAGGAGATGAAAACGAGGTGCCCGCGCACCTCGTTTTCATCCCCTATTTGTGTCGCCTAGGGCGACATGGATTTTGGTACCAACATTGTCAAGTCAAGTGCAACACCCTCTCGCAGGGGAAGCGCTCATTCG
>ERZ764778.4051-NODE-4051-length-10943-cov-14.789585_pt1 | contig 10943 bp, 10 predicted proteins | sample MGYA00374951_ERZ764778 | MGnify/ENA primary metagenome ERZ764778 (study PRJEB28918, sample SAMN05720193) | bioreactor metagenome | isolation source: Anaerobic biogas reactor | place: USA:Washington, USA | collected 2015-08-08 ...
ATCCTCTGCTGAAGCCCTTGATCCGGACACACAGGTTTCCTGTCTGAACCAAAGAAGGCTTCCGCATTGAACGGAAGCCTTCTTTTTATAATCGACTTATGAGAAAATCAGTTGCTGCTCAGCTTATACCAGGCATTTTTGCCGGTTGTCTCAGGCGTCTCATTCCAATCTAAGGGCGCTTTTACGTACATCGTATCCCAACTCTGGGGAGTTTGACCTGGGAGCAGAGCTCGGACTATGCAAACGTAGTAAGCGCCATTGTAATATACTATATCGCCCCTGAAGAACTGATATCCCACAGGCACATCATCCCAGTTTACCGATACTCCAGTGAAACGCACCAAACCTGTCCCAAATTCGGATACCCAACCGGGCAGGTTGTCCGGAGCAGTGATTATATTTCCGTCAGCATCCCGGTTGCTCCCGTTAAACATAATTTTTTTGTCATCCACCAAGGAGATATAATATTCCCTCTCGCCGTCAGGGGTATCAAAGTAAAGCCTCTCGCCCTTTTCAACGCTTATGTAGTTATTTGTCCCATCTGTATGATAGTTTGCCGGGTCCACCCAGTTAGTGGGCGCCTCGATCCCGTCTCCGCCAAATAAGTCAGTGCCGGGAATTATGGTCCCTGCGTGACCCGGTCCGCCGCCTCCGGGTCCGTCTCCGCCTCCGGGTCCGTCTCCGCCTCCGGGACTGTCTCCGCCGTGGATCGAACATACGACGGCCTCCCTGCCGTTGGATGTTCCTGCAGAGTAGATGCCGCCTGACGGACACTTGACCTCTTTGTTGCTTATCGTGTCTTTATAATCATCGTCGATGAAGTTCTGAAGGGTGTAAGTTTCCTTGCTGACGCCGCTTGAAAACCTGTATGAGTCAAGCGCCAACAAGACAGTAGCCCTGTTTCCGCCGCATGCCTTTTCTCTGACCATATCGTCAGAGGGGCCGACAACCAGATATAAAATTCCCGCAAGGATCCCTATTATTATAACTACGATAAGCAGCTCGACCAATGAAAATCCTTTGTCTATTTTTCTCATGCTGTCCCCCCTGCCGAATATGATCGCTCTATTATAGTATCTCTTCAGCATAATGTGCAGCAATAAAGTGCCGGGATTTTAAACTCTGGGTCATATGCCCATCTCGATCTTTACTTCGCTGAATGCCTCTATCGCTGTATCGAGGTCTTCCTTTGTGTGCCTGGCCGAGACCTGGGTCCTTATGCGGGCCTTGCCTTTAGGCACCACGGGGAAGGAGAAGCCTGTTACGTATACGCCCTTTTCGAGCAGCCTTGCCGAAAATTCACTTGCTATCCTTGCGTCGTAGAGCATTATGGGAACAATGGGGTGTGTCCCTGGCAGGATGTCAAAGCCGAGGGACTCCATCTTCTCCCTGAAGTAGGCGGTGTTCTCGTGGAGCATGTCCCTGTGTTCCGAGGACTCTCCGAGCATTTTGATGACCTCGAGCGAAGCCGCGGCTATTGCCGGTGCCAGGGTGTTAGAGAAAAGGTAGGGCCTGCTGCGTTGCCTCAGAAGCTCCACTATCTCCTTCTTCGCGCTTACGTAGCCGCCGGACGCCCCGCCAAGGGCCTTTCCGAGGGTCCCAGTGATGATGTCTACCCTGCCCATGACTCCGCAGTATTCGTGTGTGCCGCGGCCGTTCTTTCCCATGAATCCGACCGCATGGCTGTCGTCGACCGCGACAAGTGCGTCGAATTCATCCGCAAGGTCGCAGATTTCCTTCAGGTTCGCGATATAGCCGTCCATTGAGAAGACACCGTCGGTCACGATCAGTTTTATGCGGGCGTCTTTTGCTGCCTCAAGCTGTCTTCTGAGGTCCTCCATGTCGTTGTTTTTGTATTTGTATTTCGATGCCTTGCAGAGGCGGATGCCGTCGATTATGCTCGCATGGTTCAGCTCGTCGCTAATGACTGCGTCGTTTTCTCCGAGCAGCGGTTCAAAGAGCCCGCCGTTCGCATCGAAGCAGGAGGAGTAGAGGATGGTGTCCTCCATCCCAAGAAAGCCGCTTATTGCAGATTCGAGATCCTTGTGTACCTTCTGCGTCCCGCAGATGAAACGGACTGAGGCAAGGCCGTACCCCCACCTGTCGCAGGCTTCCTTTGCCGCCCTGATGACCCTTGGGGAGTCGGCAAGCCCGAGATAGTTGTTGGCGCACATGTTTATCACGCCGAAGTTAGTCGTTGTGTCGATCATGTCTCTCTGAGGAGTCGTGATGATCCTCTCTGATTTGTAGAGACCCTGCTCTTTTATCTCTTCGATCGTTTTTGCCACGTACTCTATGGCGCTCTTCATCTCTCTCATCCCCTCCGATCTTTAAACGTTCTGCCAGTCGAGGACCACTTTGCCCGACATGCCGCTGTTCATCACCCTGAAGCCCTCTTCGAAATCCCTTACATCGAACCTGTGGGTTATGACCTTGCTGATGTCAAGACCGCTCTGGAGCATGGTAGTCATCTTGTACCACGTCTCATACATCTGGCGGCCGTATATGCCTTTGAGCGTCAGCCCGTGGAAGATGACCTTGTCCCAGTCGATGACCGTTCCCGGTTCAAGCAGGCCGAGAAGGGCTATCCTTCCGCCGTTGAACATGTGGTCGACCATGTCCGAGAAGGCTTTCGGACTTCCCGACATCTCAAGTCCCACGTCGAAACCCTCGCGTATCTTAAGCTCAGGGAAGATATCCCTCAGCTTTTCCCTCGTTACGTTGACTGTGCGGGTGGCGCCCATCTCCTTTGCAAGAGCGAGCCTGTAGTCGTTGATGTCGGTCACGACCACGTTCCTTGCACCGACATGCCTGCATATCGCGGCTGCCATCATTCCTATCGGGCCTGCGCCCGTAATGAGGACGTCCTCCCCTATAAGGTCGAACTGAAGGGCTGTATGGGTCGCATTTCCGAGCGGGTCGAAGCAGGATATTATGTCGTCCGGTATTTCGGGCGCACATCTCCATACATTTGTCTTTGGTATCGAAAGGTACTGCGCGAAAGCGCCGTTCCTGTTTACCCCCACACCGATCGTGTTGGGACAGTTGTGCCTCCTGCCGGCCAGACAGTTCCTGCAGGTGCCGCATACTATGTGTCCCTCACCCGAGACCCTCTCGCCGATCTCCCAGCCCTTGACGTGGCTGCCGACCTGGACTATTTCACCTACGAACTCATGGCCGATCGTCATAGGCGTCTTTATCGTCTTCTGCGACCATTCGTTCCAGTTGTAGATGTGAAGGTCCGTTCCGCATATCGAAGTCTTTTTTATCTTGATCAGAACGTCATCCGGTCCGACTTCGGGAACATCTGCCTCTCGCATCCACAGTCCGGGCTCCGGCCTTTCCTTGACCAGGGCAAGCATTTTCTTTGACATGATCACACACTCCCGAAGGTCATATTTTTAGTTAAAAGGCTTTCGTAAAAAAGCTGTCTACTCAGAACAACGAACAAAAGTGGAACAGATACTATTTTACCCCTTTAATGATCCGGTGTTCTATTAATGATCCGGTGTTCTATTATTCTTCAGGCCTGGCTCTGTGCGTGTTTTGTGATCAGAGCCTCGATATAGCGTGACTTAAGCTGAGCCTGCGCCAGGTTTCTCTTGACCCCGGGCATCCTGAGTATGCTTCCGAGGACGCCTGCAAGGAGCCTGTGGCTGAAGAGGACCTTGTTGTCGAAGATAAGTTCCTGCAGGAGGCCTCTCTCCGTCGCCATCGCTACCACTCTGTGGGCGGTGTCCAGAGGCGTTATCATCCTGTTGGGCCGGGGTTCGAATATAAGTGCCTTTGACGGGCAGTGTTTTACGCAGACACCGCAGCCTATGCACTTCTTTTCGTCAACGACCGCCTTTTTCACCTGACCCTCACCGGCCATCTCTATGGCTTCGACCGGGCATATATTTTTGCACTTTCCGCACCCGATGCACTTATCACTGTCCGCCTTTGTGATGAAGTTCGAGCATATCGTCTGGGCTACCCCGAAGCGCTTGATGGCCAGAAGGGCCTCACAGCAGCATGAACAGCAGTTGCAGATGAAATTGACGTTCCTGCGTACGTTCTCGCCGAACTGGACCAGGTCATGTTCGTATGCCTGCTGCAGCAGGTCTTTGCATTCCGTAACATCGATCTGTCTCGCGTGTCCGTGTTTGATTAGAGTTGCCGCCGTCGTGTTGAATGTCATGCATATATCCATAGGGGCGTCGCAGACAGTTCCGTTGTGCAGGGCTTTGTGCCTGCAGTAGCACATGCTCACCCCGATGTGCGAGGCAGTTTCTATCACGTTTGTTGCCCGCTCGTAGTCAAGTACGTGTAGCGCGTATTCGTCGGGGATCTGCGGCTCCTGAGGGAAGATCCTCCCCATCTGTATCTCTCCGTTGCAGACGAGATCTTTCATGAAGTCTTCCTCCACGGTTATATACTGCTGGAAGAGTTCGCTCAGCGTCTTTTGGTCGATGTCCTCCCTGACCCTCATAAGTGAGAACTCAAAGAAGCCGGCCATAGGCGGCGGGACCGCATACATCTGCTCTCCGTCCTGCTCGATGTCCACAAGCAGGGCTCTGGCGGCAAGTTCGTCAAGCACCTTTTGCGCATCGCATTCAGAGAGCTTCCAGATTTCGGCCGCCTGTTTCGCTCTGAATGGCTTTATCGGAAGCTGGGCCATCAGGCCTGCCTCCTTTTCCGTCATCAGGATCTTGAGTATGTCAAAAAGAAGCTTTGAGGCCGGAGCTCCCTGAGGAAACCTGTTCAGCCTCTCTGTGAGCCTCGAGTAAGGGGATCCGTGGGTGTGGTTGTGGGCCATTTTCATACCTCCGGGGCGCCTCGAATATTGGTCAGATGATCCTGCTACTGATTATACCCCTTAAAGCAGAAACAGGGGTATATGCCCCTGTTTCTGTCAAATTTGATCTGTAATATGCCGTTTTGGCCTTACAAAGCGGCGCAAAAGCCAGCGATCACAGGTCGAGTTTCATGTCTCCCGGTTTTATAAGGCCCAGCTTTCTCATTATCTCGGCGATGGCAAGGGTCGTGACCGCAGGCAGAAGAAAGTGCATCAGCCCTATCTGCATCAGTACCGCGGGGCTGCTTCCCATCGCGTCTATGGCGCCGAACTGGCCCACAAAACCGCTTGTTCCCATCCCCGCTCCTGATGGGATGTTCTCCATTTTGAAGACAAGGGTCGATATGGGGCCAAGTATCGCGCTGGCAAGCGTCGGAGGGACCCATATCATGGGGTGTCTGACTATATTGGGCATCTGGAGCATGGAGGTGCCGAGCCCCTGCGACAGCAGTCCCGCCACTCCGTTCTCCCTGAAGCTCATCACCGCGAAGCCTATCATCTGAGTGGAACACCCGACCGTTGCCGCGCCTGCCGCCAACCCCGAAAGGTTCAGAGCTACCGCCAACGCAGCGCTCGAGATGGGAAGCGTGAGTATCATGCCCATCAATGCGGAGACTATGGCTCCCATCGGTCCGGGCTGCAGCTCCGTCGCGTTCATTATTACGATCCCGATCCCGGTCATCATCGCGCTTACCGTGGGCCCTGCGAGCTTCGCCACAGCCATCCCTGCGATTATGGTCCCGGAGGGGGTCGCTATTATGTCTATTTTTGTCTCTTTGGATATGATCTTGCCTGCCTCGGATGCAACGACCGCACCGAGGAACGCGCCGACCGGGCCTCCCCATGTGTTGCCGGCGAAACCGACGGCTACGCAGGAGAATACGACCATCGGCGGTGCTTTCAGGGCCTGTGCGATCGCTACGGCGATGGCCGCTCCGGTCATGGAGCTTGCAAGACCTCCGAACTCGACCAGGATCGGGATCCCGGCCTTCGTTCCGATCGTTCTAAGGATAAGTCCGGTGATCAGCGATGAAAAGAGACCGACGCCCATTGCGCCCAGAGCGTCGACAAAGTAACGCTTGAACGAGAATTCAACTCCCTTGCGTTTCAGAAACGCAGAGATTTTGTTATTGCTCTTTCCCAAAAAACAGGACCTCTTTTCAGGTTAGTTTGTGAAAAACCCATTGGGAAGCATTGTAATGAAGTTCAGCGGAATTAACAACCCCGTCATTTAAAATTAATGACAGCGGATAGCGATTGTGATATTTTTGTCGGAACCAGACACAGAACAGATAAATACGGGGAGGCAATGCAAATGACAACGGCCAGTATTCTGAACAACGTCATAGGTCCAGTAATGCCCGGAAGCTCAAGTTCGCACACAGCGGGGCCATATCACATCGCAAAGATGTGCCGCAGCATGATGGGCGAGCTGCCGTCGGAGATATCGTTCACCTTCGAGCCGGCATCCTCTATAGCGGAGGTATATCACGAGCAGGGGAGCGACCTTGCGCTGGTAATGGGGACCCTGGACCTTCCTCTCACCGATCCGCGGTTCAAGGAGGCGCTGAGCCTCTTCCCATCATTTGGCACCGACATAAAGTTCATCATAAAAAGTTTTCCCGAGGCATGTCATCCGAACAGCATAAAGGTCGAAGCAAGGCTTAAGGACGGATCTTCGTTTTCCGCCGTTGCCGACTCGACCGGAGGCGGTGCTCTGCTATTCCGCCGTATTAACGGATGGGAGGTCGAGATGACGGGAGACGCATACTATGTTTTCGTCGAATTGGCCGCGGAGAGGGCACCGGCTGTCGGAGCTATGCTTGAAAGGTTTGGCAGTGTCGCAGCGGGCGAAAAAGAGGGAAGGGCGATGCTGCTTCTTTCGGCATCCGCTCCCGTGGATCCCGGGCTCATCGAAAAGATCCGTTCCGAAGAAAGACCTTTTAGCTGCCACTGTGCCGTCCCGGTATTCTTCCCGGTAAGGGGAGAGAGGATATTCACTTCGGGGGAAGAGATGGTGAAATACGCCGAAGAGAGAGGGCTTACGCTTGGGGAGGCCGCGCTTGAGTATGAATCGGCCCTTCTGTGCATGCCGCGTGAGGCCCTTGATGCCGAGATGGACAGGCGTCTTCAGGTGATGATAGATTCAGTGGCCCTGGGACTCTCGGATGAGAGTCCGCAGATGTTCCTCCTCGATCCCTCCGCAAAAAAGATAATGGATGCGGAGAGGGAAGGGAGGCTTGCCCTCGGAGGGATCCACACCAGGGCTGCCGCGCGCGCAATGGCGGCCATGCAGGTCAACAGCGGACAGGGGATAGTGTGTGCGGCACCCACTGGCGGATCTGCCGGCGTCATTCCCGGGATCATGGTGACGATGCTTGAGGACATGAAGATCCCGCGCAGGGATGCCGTCCGTTCCATGTGGGCAGCCGGGGCAATAGGATGGGTCCTTGCGACGAGAGGCACTTTCGCCGCCGAAGTGTGCGGATGCCAGGTCGAAATAGGCGCGGCAGGCGCGATGGGGGCAGGTGCCGTGGTCGAGGCTGTGGGAGGTTTGCCCCGTCAGGCCGCAGATGCGGGTGCGATCATGTTCCAGAACGCCATGGGCCTTGTGTGCGATCTGGTGCAGGCGATAGTGGAGATCCCGTGTCACACGAGGAACGGGTCCTTTGCATCACAGGCATTCATCTGTGCAGATATGATACTGGGCGGTTATCACAACGCAGTCAATATAGACGATACCGTAGACGCGGTATACTCCTCCGGAAGGATGCTCCCACCCGAGCTCCGCTGCACATCGCTGGGCGGTATCGCAGTCACGCCGAGCGCCCTTTCGATGCCCAGGAAAAGATAGCATAAAGCAGGGCCGCCCTCTGCAGGCGGCCCTGGATTTTTCACACTCTCTTCTTCCATCGGCGGTTCCTGAAATAGCCTTTGGCAAAATCTTTTGTGCTCTGCGGGATCAGAGGCGGCTTTCCTTCGTCTATCCTGTAGTTCCTGTAATAGATCAGAAGGTCGCAGAAGACGAGCAGCGAATTGAACGTGTAGGATAAGATCAGGAAACCGCCGTCGTCCCTCAGCAGTACCCTTGTGATGCCGGCCATGTATCCTGAGAAGACGATGAGAAGGAAGAAGAGGCTCTTGCCCTTCCTCGTCCTGCTCGTCCATGATTTGTGTATGGATGCGGGCCAGGCCGCCGCAAAACAGATGAGCATTATTGATTCAAGCAGACTGTCAATTAACATCAGGATCTTTTTCTGACTCTATATTATCGTTCTCTGTGCAGGGTGCGCGATATCCGGAAGCAGTTCCCATATAAGCTCTCTTTTCTCTCCCACATTTTCCAGCGCTTCCATCGAGACGGTCCAGACCTCGCAGGGGTTGGCGTTTTCGACGAGCTTTTCGCCGAAGTCCCCGAGCTCTCCTGCAAGTGAGACCGCCTCATCCTCTTTTTCCGTCGTGAAGATGAGCCAGCTGACACTGTCCTGCTCCTGCGTGTCCCTGTCTACGTAGCCGGGTATCATCATCCTTCTCAGCGTGTTGAGCCAGAGGTGGAATTTTGCGACTGTTGCAAGGTTCTTTTCATTGTCCTTGTCAGGGAATACGAAGAGGAACCTGTCCGTGTTGATCACCTTGTGGAGGTCGTTGGGATGGCCTCCGAAATCCCTGTACTGCATGAAATCATAGTGACAGAGGTAGAGGAGGTCCACATCAAGCCTGCCGGGCTCCGCCGAGTTCTCTTCACACCAGGATCTCAGCCTCTCAGGGGGCACTAGGTCGGTCCTTCTTGTCTCGATGAGCGCGGTGCTGAACTCCTCGTTTATCTTTTTGTACAGGGGCGAAGCTGTGTATCTCCATTCCAAAGAGCCGCCGTCCAGTGAGACCAGTTCCTCATCCTTCAGGTCCGGGTAATATTCAAGTTCATGTCCGGTATGGTATACCTTGATGCCCCACCTTTGCAGATGGGCAGAGTCAAGAAGCATGCGCAGCCTGGTCCTTCTGACGCTCCTTGCGGGGTCGGAGGGCTTCCGTCCGGGGGCACCCTCGAGGAAGAGCTCGTTTTTCAGCCTGTCGTATTCGTTCCGCCCCGCTTCCGTCAGAGAATATATCCCGTCGGAAAGTTCAAGGAAGCCGTTGCTTACGAGTCCGTCCAGCCCTGATATGTCCTCTCCGGCAAGTTTCAGCAGCTCTGCCGTCCAGCATGGATCCTCTTCGCTGAACATGGTCATTATCATCTCTGACAAGTCCATCTCCCCCTTAAATGTTGAGTTGCGGCATTAACCCTTTCATTACCGCTGCAAGAGAGAGCAGCGAAATGATGATCCAAAGGGTCACAGCCATGAATAAAGGCCTGAATCCGATCTTTTTCAGTTTGTCCCTGCTCAGTCCCGCCCCTATCAGGAAGAGTGTGCCTGTCATGAGGTGCTTTCCTGTGAGCGAACCGATGTCCCATAGTGCCTCAAAACCGGGCAAGAGCGACCTTGCCGCCGCGGCAGCAAGGAATCCTACCAGAAACCACTGGAATGGGGGCTTGTTCTCCGATCTGTTGAGCTTTGCTCCCAACATGGCAACGGGAAGTATCCAGAGCGCCCTTGTCAGTTTTACCGTGGTCCCTACAGCAAGCGCGGCTGAGCCGTATATGGCGGCGGCCCCAACTACACTGCTTGTGTCATGTATCGCGAGTGCGGACCAGAAGCCGAACTGTTCCTGTGAGAGTCCGAGAAGGTGTCCGGCATAGGGGAATATGAGCAGGGCGATCCCGTTGAGCAGGAAGACGACTGCCATTGCGACGCCGGTGTCCGACTGTGATGCCCCTATCGAAGGGGACATAGCGGCTATTGCGCTTCCCCCGCATATCGCCGTGCCTGTGCTCAGAAGGACGGAGAGGTCTCTCTCGACCCCGTAGATCTTTCCCAGTATCGTTCCGATAAGCATGGTCGCCGATATCGATATCATGGTCACCCATACAGAGGTAATTCCAACCCTTACAACTGCGTCAAAGTGCATCCCGAACCCCAGAAGGATCACCGCTGCCTGAAGAAGTTTCTTTGAAATTTTACCTGTCCTGTCTGCCGCGGGGTTGCCTGCCCAGAGAGCCGCGACGGAGCCAAGAAGCAGCCCCCATGCGGGATTCGGCGTCAGCACCGAGAGCAGTGCTGCCGCAGCCAGCCAGTATACGGGGTTTGATGTGATGTTTTTGTATCTGCCGTTCAATACGCCGCCTCCGAAAAAAATATCTGTTTGTCTGTTACGGATGCCAGTCATAACTCCTGACCTTTCAATTATGACATACTTTTATCATGTGCAGGGCAAGACTGATATATTTCCGGAAGATAAAATCAACAACTTTCACACGCAAATGTTGACCGGAATATAAAAATGGAATAGAATATCCACCATTCCATTATTTAATTAGGGGGGAAAAAAACTGAATCCGATCGTCAGCCTGCCTGATCCTTTGATCCTAGGCCTTCACGCTCTCGGAGCGCTTGCAAGGAGCCCGGAGATCTGTCTTTCCACGCAGCAGATAGCAACTGAGATAGGTTCGACCGAACCGCACCTTTCCAAGGTCCTCCAGCGTCTCAAAAAAGGAGGGCTGGTCAAGTCTGTGCGCGGCCCCGGAGGGGGATACAAGCTCAACTGTGTTGCGGAAGAGACTCCCCTCAGAAACATATTTGAACTCCTTGGCGGCCCATTTGACTCCCAAGGGTGCGGCCTTGAGGGATGCAGAAAGAACAAATGCTTTATTGGCGAGATGATGGATGAACTGACGAGGGCGTTCCTGAGATACCTCGAGTCCCGTACTCTGGCGGACTTTACCAGGTACTATGACAACTCCATCCCTGTGGAAATTGAAATATCAGTTATCACACCGAGCCTGGGACAGAAGCACCCGAACTTCGCCCACATAAGATCCAAATGATCAACAGATCCTATACAAACTTTTAAAGCTTTTATTTTAATTGAGGAAGGATTGAGTCGTATTGAAGAAGGTAAGAGGTTTTTTCTGTCTGCTGCTTTTCGTTCTGATACTGGCGCCTAACGCAGCATTCGCGGATGGGTTCGCGATCTATGAGTGGTCTGCGGGAGGCGTTGCGATGGGCGA
>ERZ764778.4074-NODE-4074-length-10891-cov-4.593300_pt1 | contig 10891 bp, 8 predicted proteins | sample MGYA00374951_ERZ764778 | MGnify/ENA primary metagenome ERZ764778 (study PRJEB28918, sample SAMN05720193) | bioreactor metagenome | isolation source: Anaerobic biogas reactor | place: USA:Washington, USA | collected 2015-08-08 ...
TACAAGAGCCCAGCCGAGATCGCTCTCATGCAACGCGCCAACGACATCACAGCGGCGGCCTACCGCGCGAGCATCGCTCACTTGCGCGCGGGCATGTCGCAGTCCGAGTTCCGTGACATCTCGGTGGCCGCGCACCGCGCGCTGGGGGCCGAGGGCGCCATATGGCCCGTGTTTGGCCCCAGTACCGCCTACCCTCACGGCAGCATCAACGAGACCCGACTACGCGAAGGCGACATGATCGTCATGGATGGTTCTTGTACCGTGGATGGCTACTGGTCTGACATTAGCCGCTCGTTCGTCTTTGGTCAGCCCACGCAGCGCATGCGCGATATATGGGAGATCGAGCAGCAGGCCCAGCATGCCGCCTTTGAGGCCTGCCAGCTGGGCGCCCCCATGGAGCAGGTCGACGCCGCCGCTCGCCGTGTCATCACTGCGGCAGGGCTGGGCCCTGACTATGCCGTGCCGGGCTTGCCCCATCGCACCGGCCACGGCATCGGGCTCGAGGTGCACGAGTGGCACAATGTGGTGCGTGGCAACAAGGTGCCTCTGGCGCCAGGCCTTTGCTTCAGCGATGAGCCCATGATCTGCATCTATGGCGAGTTTGGCATCCGCCTCGAGGACTGCATCTACATGGCCCAGGATGGTGCGCACTTTTTCACGCAACCCAGCCCGTCCATCGAGCAACCCTTTGCCTGACGCCCCCTGACCGGCGCTTGACGTCAGAGCCGCACGCGTCTATAAGAAAGCGTGCCATGTGCTGCAACCCTGCGATAGGACCAACCCATGAGACAACACGCCGAGCTGATCCACGAAATCAACAAGGCCGCACCGCCCTACGGCGGGCTCGCCTTCTGGTGGCTAGGGCAACATAGCTTTATCGTCAAGGCCGGGGGGCGCATCCTGTATTTCGACCCCTACCTCAGCCCCAACGATGCTCGCCAGGTGCCTCCTCTGTTGCTGCCCAAAGAAGTGCGTCACGCCGATTTTGTCTTTGGCAGCCATGACCACATCGACCATGTGGACCCGTACGCCATCACCGGCATTGCCGCCGCAACGTCCAAGACACGGTTTGTGGTCTCGCGCGTGGCCGCGCAGCATCTCACCCAGCTGGGCATCCCAGACGAGCGGGTGCTCACTCTCGACGAAGGGCTCACCTACGAAGAAGAGGGCCTGCGCATCTCGGCCATCGCCGCTGCGCACGAATTCCTCGATCGCGATCCAGTGCTGGGCTATCCCTATCTCTGCTTTATCGTCGAGACAGGCGGCGTCACCATTGTGCACACCGGAGACACTTGCCGCTACGAGGGTATGCTGCTCAAGCTACGGCGCTGGTCGCCCGACATCTTTTTCGTGCCCATCAATGGCCGCGATGCCGTGCGCCTGTCCAACGACTGCATCGGCAACATGACCTATCAGGAGGCGGTCGACCTGGCCGGCGAACTCCAGCCCCGCCTCACCGTGCCCAGCCACTATGATATGTTCGCCCACAACAGCGCCGACCCCAAGCTCTTTGCCGACTATATGGACGTCAAGTATCCTGAAAGGCGTTACTGGATCGGCGGCTATGGCGAGCGCGTTGACCTGCCGCCCCTCGATGCTGGCGATACTACAACAAGATGAGGTGAGATCATGAAGATTGTGGTGCTGGATGGCTACACCCTCAACCCGGGCGATCTGACCTGGGAGGGACTCGAGGCGCTGGGCGATACGACCGTGTACGACCGCACCCCGGCCGACCAGGTGATCGAGCGCTCCAAAGGCGCCCAGGTGTTGCTGGTCAACAAGGTCGAGATGACTCGCGAGGTGCTGGCGCAGTTGCCCGAGCTCCGCTACATCGGCGTGCTGGCCACCGGGTTCAACGTCGTTGATATCGAGGCGGCGCGTGAGCGTGGCATCGTTGTAGCCAACATTCCTACGTATGGCACCCAGTCGGTGGCGCAGATGGTCTTTGCTCATCTGCTGAACCTGACGCAGCGCGTGGCCTACCACTCTGACACCGTCAAGGCCGGGCGCTGGGCCGAGAGCGAGGACTTTTGCTACTGGGACTATCCCCTGATCGAGTTGCATGGGCTCACAATGGGCGTGTTTGGCTTTGGCCGCATTGGCCGCAACACTGCCCAGATCGCCAAGGCCTTTGGCATGAAGGTGATCGCCTTTGACGAATATGTACAGGATCCGGGCGACCCCAACGTGCGCATGGTCGACCTTGAGACGCTCTTCCGCGAGTCAGATGCGCTCTCATTCCATTGCCCCCTCACGCCCGAAACGCAGGGCGTCTGCAACGCCGAGCGGTTGTCGCTGATGAAGCCCACCGCCTTTGTGATCAACACCAGCCGCGGCCCGGTCATCAACAATGCGGACCTGGCCGACGCCCTCAACCGCGGCGTCATCGCCGGCGCAGGCCTCGATGTGCTCGAGGTCGAGCCGCCGACCATGGATAACCCGCTAATGACGGCCAAGAACGTCTACATCACGCCGCATATCTCGTGGGCTACACGCTCGGCCCGCGCCCGCCTGATGCAGACGGCCGTAGACAACATCAAGGCCTTTAGCGAGGGGCGCCGCGAGAACGTCGTCAACTAACAGACGTTGCACCGACACGGCCCCGCCCCTGCAACCGGGGGCGGGGCCGTTGCTACACTCTACCACACGAGGCCTGCCATGCGAGCCAACACCCGCCGCAGTTTTTGGTTGCTGGCGATCGATGCCGTGTTCTTTTTCCTCACGCTGTCGCTGGCCGGGCACGACAACGTGCTGCCGCTCTTTGTGGCGGGCCTGACCAGATCCAAACCCCTGATCGGCCTCGTGCCCACTATCGCCCTGGGGCTGTGGGTGGTGCCACAGGTGGCCCTGGCAGCCTGGGTGCAACGCCAGCCCAGCAAGTGGCGCGTGATGGCGCTCACGCTGATCGGGCGTCTGCCCATGATAGTGGTGGCCGCAGCCTGCTTTACGCCCTTGGCACGCCACCCCGGTGCGTTGCTGGCTCTCTTTATGGGCCTGTTCGCCATCTACATGACCAGCGATGGCCTTATCGTCATCGCTCTGGCCGACATGCTGCCGCGCCTGCTGCCCGAGCGCGAGCGGGTGCGCCTGTTTAGCCTCACACAGATCATCACCGGGGTGCTGGGCCTGGCCGTGGGGGGCCTGGTGTCGTGGGCTCTGGCCAACCCTGCCTGGCCCTTTCCGCGCAACTTTGGCCTGCTACTGGCGCTTGCCTGCGTCGCCCTGGTCATCTCGGCCGTGGCGCTGTTGCTGCTGCCTCGCGACGCCGCGCGCAGCGGCGCAGGCGCGCAGCGGCAGGCGGCCGCCTGGGGACAGGCCTGGGGTGATGCGCGCTTTCGACGCATGGTGCTGTGCCAGGCGCTCACGTCTTGTGTGTGGCTGGCCGTGCCCTTCTACGGCGTCCACGCCACCCAGCGCCTGGGCATCCCTGCCAGCGTCGCCGGGCTCTTTGTTGTGGTGAGCTCGCTGGCCTACATCGCCGCCAGCCTTGTGCTGGGCGTTGTGGCCGAGCGACGCGGCCTGCACTGGGCTATCCGCATCGGCTGTAGCGTGGTGATCAGCTCGCCATTGCTGGCGCTGCTGGCCGAGATCGTAGGCCTGCAGAGCGCCCCGCTCTATGCCCTGGTGTATGTGGGCATCGGGGTGTTCAACAGCATCCGCATGCTGGGCTTTCGCAACTATGTGTTTGCCATTGCCCCGGCCGAGCTGCGGCCCACCTACGTGGGCCTGGCCAATGGCATCGTCGGCTTGACGGCCCTGGCGCCCGTGTTGGGGGGCGCCCTTTTGCAGGGAGCGGGGTATCTGCCCCTGTACCTACTCGCCGCCGTTAGCACCGCCGCCGGGTTCATTCTGGCCCTGAGATTGCCTACGGCCTCCGAGCAGCACTAACTGCCGCGGTTGCCGTTGCATTCAGTCGAAATGCGCCAAGGGCGGCTTCCCGATGGCGTAAACGTTGAACCCGAGGCGGTGCAGTTGGGCGTGGTCGAGGATGTTCCGACCGTCAAAGATAAACGCCGGCTTGACCATGTCGCGGTAGATCGCCTCATAGTCCAGCTCGGCGAACTGCTGCCACTCGGTCAGAATGGCGATGGCATGGGCGCCTTGCGCTGCTTTGTAGGGGTCAGGCTCGAACTCTACCCGCTCAGCCGCCGCGCCCAGGTCGGCCCGGGCATTGTCCAGCGCATAGGGGTCGGTGATGACCAGCTCGGCGCGTTCGTCAAGGAGCTCGCGGCACACGTTGAGCGCTGGCGATTCGCGCGTATCACCGGTGTTGGCCTTGAACGCGGCTCCAAACAGCGCAATGCGCTTGCCCGCCACGGTGTTGAACATGGCCTCGAGCATCACGCTCCCAAAACGCCGCTGCTGGTATTCGTTCATCAGCACCACCTGCTCCCAGTAGGCGGCCACCTCGGGCAGGCCGTGGTGCTCGCACAGATACACCAGGTTGAGGATGTCTTTGCGAAAGCACGAGCCGCCAAAGCCCACGCTGGCGCGCAGGAACCTGGGCCCGATGCGGCTGTCGGTGCCGATAGCATGCGCCACTTCGGTGATGTCGGCGCCCGTGCGCTCGCACAGGGCCGAGATGGCGTTGATGGACGAGATACGCTGCGCCAAAAAGGCGTTGGCGGCCAGTTTGGCCAGCTCTCCCGACCAGAGGTTGGTGGTAATGATGCGCTCGCGCGGCACCCAGCTCTCATAGATCGCCACGATCTGCTCGACGGCCGCTCTGCCCGAGGGCGTGCTCTTGCCGCCGATCAGCACGCGGTCGGGGTGCTCCAGGTCGTGAATGGCCGAGCCCTCTGCCAGAAACTCGGGATTCGAGATGACATCAAAGTGCACGCCTCGCCCAGGCTGCGAGTTAAGAATGCGCTCCATCGCTTCAGCTGTTCGCACCGGCAGCGTGCTCTTTTCCACGACGATCTTGGGCGTGCGCGAATGCTCCAGAATCTGGCGCGCTGCCCGCTCCCAGTACTGCAAGTTGGCGGCTCGTCCGGCGCCCTCGCCGAACGTCTTGGTGGGCGTGTTCACGCTCACAAAGATGATATCGGCCGCGGCAATCTGCGCCTCGGTGTCGGTGCGGAAAAAGAGGTTGCGGCCACGTGCCTGCGCGATCACCTGATCGAGCCCCGGCTCATAGATCGGCAACCGCGCCGAGTTCCAGGCGGCAATGCGCTCGGCGTTGGCATCGACCACGACCACACGGTGCTGTGGGCAGTTCTTGGCGATCACCGCCATGGTCGGCCCGCCGACATAGCCTGCTCCGATACATAGGATACTGCTCATGTGCGCCACTCCTGTCGCCAGATCCAACGTGTCTATGGGCCCTGCCCTGCTCCACATGATGGTCAAGAGCGGCGCCGCGGTCAAATGTGGACGGCTCCCCGCTTCGCTCGCCCTCGCGGTCGGAGCCAAGTTGTGCTAGCATAGGCGCGCGCTCGACGGCTGCAGATGAGTTACACCAGCGCATGGAGGCTATGTCACAACATGAACCAGCAACTGCCACTCCTGGGCGTCGCCGCGCCCATCGCTCGTCTACCTGAGTACCGCGACTGGCTCATTCGCGATCAGCGCCCGCTCGAGCTTCAAGACCCCTTTGCATCGCTCGATCGCTTTGAGGGCGACGTGAGTGACCTGGTTGCCCAGGCGCGCTCCTATTTGGATGGCTACCAGGGCTCGTTGGGGCTGCACGGGCCCTTTGTGTCATTGCCGCTGGCCGCGGGCGATCCGCGCATCCGCCAGGTCGTCTCAGACCGCTACATGCGCGCCCTAGAGTTCGGCGCCGAGCTGGGCGCCAGGCACATGGTGCTGCACAGCCCCTTTGCCATCTTTGGCCTGCCCATGGTCGAGCACACCGGCCAGGCCCACCTACAGGCGATGATCGCTGCAGTGCACGCCACCCTTGAGCGTCCGCTGGCGCTCGCGCTGGAGATCGGCTGCAGGCTGGTCATCGAGACCATCGCCGACGTCAACCCGATGCCACTCTGCGCGCTGGTCGCCTCCTTCGACCGCGGCGTGGGTCTCAGCATCGATGTGGGGCACAACCTGATCACAGAGCAGTTCGGCGGTCCGCCGCCGCATGGCTGGGTAGAGGCCGCCGGCGACCTGCTGGCCCATGTGCACCTACAAGACGGAGACGGCGTGGTCGACCGCCACTGGCAGCCAGGCCAGGGCCGCATGAACTGGCCGGCCCTCTTTGCCGCGCTCCACAAGGCGCCGCAAGACGCCGTGCTGATCATCGAGGTGACCGATGGCCTCCAGGCTGCCGCCTGGCTGGCCGAGCGCGGGTTCGCCCGCTAGGGAGAAGGGCATGATTGCGCAGGCTGGATTGCTGGGCGCTACGTTGTTCTCAGAATCTGCGCTCGCCCTGTGGCTGGCTTCGGGGCTGGCGATCGGCTTTCTCTTTTGGCGCCGCAAGCGTCGGCAGCCCGACTATGCCCTCACGGCTGAGCAGGCCCGCCAGACAGTCCGGGCAGGTCGCAGACAGGTGAGACAGATGCGGCATCTCGCTATTCGCATCCCCGAACGAGACATGCGCCAGGAGATAAACAGCCTTGCCGACATCGCAGCGCTCATCCTCGACGCCCTTGAGCGCGATCCAGCCGATATCCATCGCGCGCGGCGCTTTCTCGACTATTACCTGGGCACTGGTGTCGACCTGATCGGGCGCTATGTTAACCTGGGCGAACACCGTGGCAACAACCCCGAGATCGAGGCCGCCGTCGAGCGTTTTGCCGGGCTGATCCGCGATCTCAAATCTACCTTTGAAGAGCAGCATACACGCTTACTCCGCGACGAGGCTTTCGAGTTCCAGGTTGACGCCGATGTACTGCGTAAGCTGATGGACCTGGACGGCCTGTAGGCGTGCGCCGCGCGCATGGTCATGCACGCCTTTCGCGAGCCTGGAGGATGCTGATGTCGCACGAGCGACCAGCCGAGAGCGCTGGCCAGAGCAACCCGTCGCACACCGATCGTCTGATCGAAGAGTATGCCCGCGCCGACATCAGCGAGCTGCGTGAACAGCTGAGCGGCTACATCGGCTTTGCGCTGTTGGTGATCGGTGGCACTATCGCCTGGGCCACGCTTCCCGGGCGCACCTACCGCAGCGAGATCGCTACACCTGCCTTTTGGGTAGCGATCTCGGGGGCGCTCATTTTCGCCCTGCGAAAGCGCGCGCCCATACTATCGCAGCTGGTGCTGCTGTTGGGGCCAAGCATCGCCACGGGCCTGTATGTCAATCGTATTGCTGAGCCTGTGGTGCCCTACGTGAGCGTGGTCTTTGTGATCGCCTGCTCGAGCCTGCAACCCGCTCTGGGCATCGGGTCAGCGTTGCTCAATACAGTCCCCTTGCTGCTGAGCGGCCTGCCCGATAGCGTCATCTACCCCGCCATCGGGCTGCTTTGGCTTGTTGCGCTCTTCTCCTTTATCTTTTCGCGCGGGCTTTACACGGCCCTGCAGTGGGCCTGGCAGTCAGAAGAGCATGCCGAGCGCCTGGTGCGCCAGCTGCGTGACCGCCAGCAAGAGATCAACCGCAACAACGCTCTGCTTGTCGAGGCGACGCGCCGGCTCGAGCGCACGCGAAACGAACTCGCAGCTGCTCGCGCCTACGCTGACGAGGCCCGCGGCCTCAAGGAGCGTTTTGCGGCCAACATCAGCCACGAGCTACGCACACCGCTCAATCTCATCCTTGGCTTTGCCGAACTCATGCACCTCACGCCTGACCTCTATGGCGACATGGTGTGGCCAGTCGAACTCAGGCGTGACGTGGCCCAGATCTTTCGCTCGGCCCAACACCTGATGGACCTCATCAACGACGTCCTGGAGCTCTCGCGGCTGGACTCGATGCAGATGCCCGTGCGCCGCGAAGAGGCGTCGGTGGCCGAGATCATCTACGAGGCCTGCGCCACCATGCAGCAACTGATCGAGCGGCAGGGCCTCGAGCTCAACCTGATGGTGCCAGACGATCTGCCGCCGCTCTACGTCGATGCCGTGCGCATTCGCCAAATCGTTCTGAATCTGCTGAGCAATGCCATCCGCCACACGTCGCAGGGCAGCATCACCGTTTCAGCAAGTGCGGACGATGACGCTATCGTGGTCTCGGTCATCGATACAGGCTCGGGCATCCCAGCCGACCAGCTCGAGCGCATCTTTGTCGAGTACCAGAGCATCGACACATCGATGGTACGGCGACGGGGCGGCGCTGGTCTCGGGTTGGCCATCAGCAAGCGCTTTGTCGAGCTTCATGGTGGCAACATCTGGGTCGAGAGCATTGAAGGCAAGGGCAGCGCCTTTCACTTTAACCTGCCACTCGTCGCCGCCGACAGCTCGGCGCTGGTGCACCTTTCGGCCCGTGCGCCCGAGGCCGCCAGCGCGCGCCCAGTGATGCTCTTGGTCGAGAGCGACCCTGCTGTAGAAGAGCTGCTGGCCCGCCATCTGCAGGGCATCGACCTCATCAGGGCCGACGACATCGCCGGCGCCCGCGACCTGGCGGCTCGGGGCAGCCCAAGGTTGGTATTGGTGAACACACCCCCGCTCAAGCCAGACGAGCCCGTGTCACTGCCTGAAGCGCTGGGCAGCTTTGGCGCTGTGCCCACCGTGATTACCTCTCTGCCGAGCAATAGCTGGATGACCGGTGCCATGTCGATACACGCGGCGCTCTCAAAACCGGTGTCGCGCAAGGCGTTGCTCGATGTCATCAGCGACACCGGTGGCGGTCACGTGCTCGTCGTCGATGATGACCGCGGCTTTGCTCGGCTGATGGCGCGCTACCTCGAGAACGTGCCAGATGTTGCCAGCGTGCGCACCGCCTACGATGGCGCCCAGGCGTTAAGCCTCTGCCTGGCGTCTCCCCCCGATGTGCTGCTGCTCGATCTCATCATGCCCGGAGTCGATGGGTTTGCGGTGCTAGACGAGCTCAAGGCTCGCCCCGAACTCGCACAGATGCGGATCGTCATCATCACCGCCACCGACTATGCCCATCAGCTGCTGGCGAGCCGCCGCGTCGTGCTGTGGCTCGGCGGGGCTACCAGTCTGAGCGTCCAGCAGGTGTTGCGCTATCTGCAAGTGCTCATCGACGCGACGCCGCCCGTAGATGAAGGGGCAGCGCCTGGCCCAGCGTCTGCAGCAGATCAGCCCGCGTGACGGGCTTGGGCAAGGCAGCCACCGCCCCCAGCGAGGCGGCCAGCTCTGGATCGTGGATCACCGAGCAGACAACCACGGGCACACCCGCTGTGGCCGAATCGTTTACCAGCTGCTGCAGCAGGCTCCAGCCGTCTCGGCCCGGCATCATCACATCCAGCACGATGACGTCGACCTCGCCTGTACGCGCCATCGTCAGACCCTCACGCGGGTCGTGGGCCACGGTAAGTACGTAGGCTGTGTCTAGCAGATAGCGCTCAAAGAGATTCCCAAGCTCGGCATTGTCATCGATCAGGAGCACACGCCACTTGCGCTCAATGGGCAGCTTCAGGATGATAGTGCAACGCTCATCGCCTGGCGTGACTGTGAGCTCGCCCTTGACGAGCGTGAGCAGCCTCACAGCGGTGCCGAGATCGTCGAGGCCCAGCGGCGCCTCGCAGTCGAGCGTGATCTCGATGCCGATATCGTCTCTGCCCACCCTGCTTCGGACGGCGACCGTTGTGGCTGGCGTGGCCGCCTTGACAGTCTGGCTCAGGAGCGCCACCAACGCGTGGCGCGCCAGTTCAGCCACCGGGGCCTGATAGAGGCTGGAGGGATGACACGTGGCGACGGTCAGGCCCACCCGACATGACTGTGCCAGAGCCTGCACGGCTTCGCGGGCATCGGTGAGCATCACGCCGATCGGCAAAGATCCCCCGGAAACGGCCAGGCGGGCGGCCTCATCGGACAGGCCGCTAATGGGCTCTGTGGCCATGCGCGCAGGCTCTGTCACCGGTGGCTGCCCCGTGTCGGCAAGCCCCAGCAAGGCCGCGAGGTCTTCTTCGGCGCGACGCAGGTCGCGGTACACCTGCCGTGGCGAGATGGCCAACTCGCGGGCCACTTCGTCGATCAGCATCGACTCGACATAGTGCAGCGTCAGCACCTGGTAAGAGCGCGATTGTGCAGACCTGAGCGGCACGTCGTCAGCCGGCCTGAGTTGCTCAACGGCCTGGATCAGCTCGGCTCGCAGCTGTCGCATCCGCTCGCGCGGCTTTAGCTCGGCGCTTAGCCCGAGGCGCTCGGCCAGGGGGTGCTGCAGCAGGTAGGGATAGTCGTAGAGATGCGCCAGGGCATCCCTCACCAGGGCAACGGAGGCCTCATCGATCGGTTCGGCTGTCATATCAGTGTCACGTTTCTGTCAAATAACGGCTGTGCGCCGCTCATGTTTCGTTACAATATATCATAGTTCGTACAGGTTGCGCCAACGCCGGCGTTGGCCCATCGCGTGGTCGTGAGGACAATGGCTGGTCAGATGCCACGAGCGAACCGCATACAAGCGACGATACTGGAAACGAGAGGTCTCTCCCTGTTTGGGGCGTGAGGCCTCTCTGCGCTTCCAGCATTTGTCTCGTACCAGCCATAGAAAGGGGGCAGCCAGACGCTATTCGGAACGCGTCCAGATGATCGGCATTCATCAGCCACGGAGGTAACACCCGGATGCAGAACATGAACCGTCGAACATTCCTAAGGGCTGCCGCGCTCACCGGCACAGGGCTCTTGGCCGCGGCCTGCCAGCCCAAGGTCGTCGAAGTCGAAAAGGTCATTACGCAGATCGTCAAAGAAGAAGTCATCATCGAGGGCACGCCGCAGATCGTCGAGAAGGTCGTCGAGGTCCAGGCGCCTACGGTTGCACCCAAAGACAAGGTCGTTGTGAGAGACATCGTGTGGGGCATGACTGCGAAGCACGTACCCCTATACGAGATGATCGCCCAAT
>ERZ764778.4077-NODE-4077-length-10885-cov-4.913481_pt1 | contig 10885 bp, 6 predicted proteins | sample MGYA00374951_ERZ764778 | MGnify/ENA primary metagenome ERZ764778 (study PRJEB28918, sample SAMN05720193) | bioreactor metagenome | isolation source: Anaerobic biogas reactor | place: USA:Washington, USA | collected 2015-08-08 ...
CGCACCCTAGGAGATGCCATTGCGCTCATTGCCGCCGGGAGCAGGGAGACTTTGGAGGCGGCCAAGCAGCTGGTCAGAGTGGAATACGAGGTGCTGCCCGCCGTCTTTTCTCCCGGGGAGGCGCTGGCCCCCGGCGCACCCCTTGTGCATGAATCAGGCAATCTGATGTCGGAGGAGCATCTGGTGCGCGGGAACGCCGACGCCAGAATCGCCGCCTCCCGATATGTCGTCACGCATCACTATTCCACGCCGGCTACCGAGCATGCCTTTCTGGAACCGGAATGCGCCGTGGCGCGGAAGGAGGAGGACGGCAGCGTCACCATATGGTCGGCCGATCAGGGTATTTTCCAGACCCGGCGCGAGTGCGCCGAACTGCTGGGACTTCCCCAGGATCGGGTTCGCGTGTGCGCCAAGATGGTGGGCGGAGGCTTTGGCGGTAAGGAGGATATGAGCGTGCAGCATCACGCCGCCCTGCTTGCCTGGTATCTCGACGTGCCGGTAAAGGTGGCCCTCAGCCGCCAGGAGTCCATCCTCGTTCACCCCAAGCGCCACGCCATGGAGATGGATTTCACCACCGCCTGTGATGAAAACGGCACTCTCACCGCCATGAAAGCGGTCATTGTGGCCGATACCGGCGCCTACGCCTCGCTGGGCGGGCCGGTGCTTCAGCGCGCGTGCACCCACGCTGCCGGGCCCTACAACTATCAGGACATAGATATTCTGGGCAGAGCGGTATATACCAACAATCCGCCCGCAGGGGCCTTCCGGGGCTTCGGGGTGCCTCAGAGCTGTTTTGCCGCCGAATGCAATTTAAATGAATTGGCAAAAAAAGTGGGGATTTCCCCCTGGGAGATCCGGTACCGCAACGCCATCCGGCCCGGTCAGGTGCTCCCCAACGGTCAGATTGCCGATCCTGACGCGGCCCTTGTGCAGACCCTGGAGGCGGTGAAGCCTTACTTTGATGCAAACCCCGGGGCGGGCATCGCCTGTGCCTTTAAAAATACCGGCCTGGGTGTGGGCGTGCCCGACACCGGACGGTGTATCCTCCATGTGGAGGGGGGCAGGGTTCATATCCGCACCTCGGCCGCCTGCATCGGGCAGGGGCTGGGCACCGTTTGCACGCAGTTTGTCTGTGAGATCACGGGCCTTTCGCCGGAAGCTGTTGTCTGGGACGCTCCGGATACCTCCATTACACCCGATTCCGGCAACAGCACCGCCTCCCGGCAGACCCTGTTCACCGGCGAAGCCACCAGGAGGGCGGCGCTTGCGCTGAAGCAGGCGCTGGAGGATGCCCCGCTGGCCGGTCTGGAGGGAGAAGATTTCCGCGGCGAATACACCGCCCTTACCGATAAGCTGGGATCCGACAAGCCCAATCCGGTCAGCCATGTGGCCTACAGCTATGCAACCCATCTGGCGGAGCTGGATGACGCCGGAAGGGTATGCCGGGTGATCGCTGCGCACGACGTGGGAAGGGTGGTCAACCCCAAGGCGGTGGAAGGGCAGATTGAAGGGGGCGTGGTGATGAGCCTGGGGTGGGCGCTCACCGAACGCTTCCCTCTTGTGGACGGCAGGCCCGCGGTAAAATTCGGCACGCTGGGACTGTTTCGCGCCGAGCATACGCCGGAGGTTCAGGCTGTTCTGGTAGGTGTCAGCGACAGCGCACTGGCATGCGGCGCCAAGGGCATCGGAGAAATTTCCTCCATTCCCACGGCCCCGGCAGTGCAGCTGGCCTACTGCAACCGGGACGGGCGCTTCCGGACGAAACTGCCGCTGGACGAAACCCCGTATGCAAAATAACCGCAGTCTGAAGCCCGGATCATGATAGGCATGGTCCGGGCTTGCTTTTCTGTCTCTTAAAATTCAATTCCCTCACGGGCTGCGGCACCCTGATCGAACGGGTGCTTTCTTTTTTTCATCTCAGTTACATAGGTGGCGCGCCGAACAAGCTCGGGTACGGGGTCGCGCCCCGTCAGCACCACCTCAAGGGCTTCGGGGCAGCCGTCCAGCAGGGCTGTGACCTCCTCCGGCGGAATCAGACCGGTGGAAACCGCGCCGCATATCTCGTCCAGCACCAGCATATCGCACGAGGCGGCCAGACGCGCTGCCGCCTGCAGAATCTTTTGCATTTCTGCAGCCGCCTCCGCTTTTTCCTCCCCGCTCATGGCAAAAACGAATTTTATCTGCTCCGGCACCGGAATGAGCGTGACATTGGGAAGAGCTTCAAAGGCCAGCCGCTCCCCGCTGCCGCCGCCTTTTAAAAATTGCGCAATAACCACCCGCTTGCCCCGGCCGGCCATGCGCAGGGCAAGGCCCATGGCACAGGTGGTCTTGCCCTTTCCGTCGCCGGTGTATAGATGCACCACGCGTGTCTCCCCCCTTTTGCCCCGCTCTGCTATCGGAAATAGTCCACCGCGGCGCGGAACAGTCCCATATCGTAATGGCCGGGAACATTGCGGTAAAGCCCGCTGCCGATGCGTTCGGAGTGTCCCATCTTGCCCAATACCCGCCCGTCCGGGGAGGTAATGCCCTCCACGGCGTAACAGGAACCGTTGGGGTTGTATCGGATATCACAGGTGGGCCTGCCGTCCGGGTCCGCATACTGGGTGGCGATCTGGCCGTGTTCCGCCAGCGTCGCGATCAGCTGGTCGGACGCGATGAAGCGGCCCTCGCCGTGGGAGATGGGAACGGTATAAAGTTCGCCCGGCCTGGTATGGGACAGCCAGGGCGACTTGTTGGAGGCCACCCGGGTGCGCACCAGTCTGGACTGGTGGCGCGCAATGGTATTATAGGTCAGCGTCGGGCAGTGCTCGTCGGTATCCATGATCCTGCCGTAGGGCAAAAGGCCGAGCTTGACAAGCGCCTGAAACCCGTTGCAGATTCCGCATATGAGCCCGCCGCGCTGGTCCAGAAGGCTTTCGATCTCCTCCCTGACGGCTGCGTTGCGGAAAAATGCGGTGATAAATTTTGCCGAGCCGTCCGGCTCGTCGCCGCCCGAAAACCCGCCGGGTATCACCACCATCTGCGCGTCGTGCAGCCGTCTCGCCATGTGCTCCACCGACTGGGAAATATCCGGTGCGGTGAGGTTTCTGACAACCACAATCTCGGCCCGCGCGCCGGCGGCGCGCAACTGCCTCGCGGTGTCATATTCGCAGTTGGTGCCCGGAAAGACCGGAATCAGGGCGCGCGGTGCGGCCGATTTGACAGCGGGCGCCGGATAGGAAACGGCGGTATAGGAGAAGGCCGGAAGGGGCTCATCCTCCGGTTCAATATTGCAGGGAAACACAGGCTCCAGCTTATCCTCGTAGGCCTTGCGCAGCGTGTCCAGGCTGACGGCATTCCCCTGATATTCGATGCGCTGCTCCGCCGTGGTGACCCCCAGCAAGATTCCCTCCGTCTCTCCGCCGGTCAGCTCCAGCACAAAGGAGCCGTAGCAATAGCCAAAGAGATCCTCCATGGTCAGATCGCCGTCGTACCGGAATCCAATCCCGTTGCCCAGGCACATCTTCATGACCGCCTCGGCTGCCCCGCCGTATGCGGGAGTATAGGCGGCAAGCACTCTGCCCTCGTCCGTCAGGCGGCGGACGCTGTCAAACACCGCGTTCAGAGAGGACGTAAGGGGCAGGCCACCGTCATACTCGGGCCTGAGAAGCACCGTCCGGTGTCCGGGCCCCTTGAACTCCGGAGACAGGACGCGGCTCACCCGGTCTGCGGTAACCGCGAAGGAAACCAGCGTTGGGGGTACGTCCAGATCCTCAAAGCTTCCGCTCATGGAGTCCTTTCCGCCAATGGCGGCAAAGCCGAGCGCCATTTGCGCCTCAAACGCCCCCAGCAGGGCTGCCAGCGGCTTGCCCCAGCGCCCGGGGTCGCTGCCCAGCTTTTCAAAGTACTCCTGAAAGGTCAGATAGACCTCCTCGCATCGGGCGCCGGCGGCCAAAAGCTTGGAGACCGACTCCACCACCGCCAGATAAGCGCCGTGGTAGGGGCTTTGCTCCGCAATAAAGGGGTTATAGCCCCATGCCATGAGAGAGCAGGTTTTGCTGTCCCCCTCCTCTGACGGGATCTTATGGGCCATCACCTGCGCCGGGGTAAGCTGGTGTATCCCGCCGAAGGGCATGAGCACCGTACCTGCCCCGATGGTGGAGTCAAAGCGCTCGGAAAGCCCCCGCCGGGAGCAGGCGTTGAGATCGGATGCCAGCGCCATATAGGCGCCGGAAAACTCACCGCAGACAGCTCTGCCGTATGGCTTCGGTGCCGCGGGGGCTGCAGAGGCGTGCTTTTCGGCGCCGTTGGTGTCCAGAAAGTCTCGGGCTATGTCCACGATGGCCTTCCCGTTCCAGCGCATCACAAGCCTGGGGCTTTCGGTTACCGCGGCAACCACCGTAGCCTCCAGATTCTCCAGCCCTGCCAGCTCACAAAACCGGGCCGCATCCTCCGGCGCCACCACCACGGCCATACGCTCCTGAGATTCGCTGATGGCAAGCTCGGTGCCGTCCAGTCCCTCATACTTTTTGGGCACAGCGCTCAGGTCAATCACCACGCCGTCGGCCAGTTCGCCGATGGCCACCGAAACGCCGCCCGCGCCGAAGTCGTTGCAGCGCTTGATCAGTTTTGCGGCTTCGGGATTGCGGAAGAGTCTCTGAAGCTTGCGCTCCTCGGGCGCGTTGCCCTTCTGCACCTCGGCGCCGCACTGCTCCAGCGACTGAAGGGTGTGTGACTTAGAGGAACCCGTGGCGCCGCCGCAGCCGTCCCGTCCCGTCCTGCCGCCCAGAAGGATGACCGCGTCGCCCGGCTGCGGGCGCTCACGGCGCACATTTTCCCGGGGCGCGGCAGCAATCACCGCGCCGATTTCCATGCGCTTTGCGGCGTAGCCGTCGTGATACCACTCGTCCACCAGCCCGGTGGCAAGCCCAATCTGATTGCCGTAGGAGCTGTAGCCCGCCGCAGCGGTAGTCGCCAGCTTGCGCTGGGGCAGCTTGCCCGGCAGCGTATCCTCCACGGGAACAAGAGGATTGGCGCCCCCCGTCAGACGCATGGCGGCATACACATAGGCGCGGCCGGACAAAGGGTCGCGAATGGCGCCGCCGATACAGGTGGCCGCGCCGCCGAAGGGCTCGATCTCGGTGGGGTGGTTGTGGGTCTCGTTTTTAAACAGCAGCAGCCACGGCTCCTTGCCGCGCTCCGTCTCCACCTCGATGTTCACGGTGCAGGCGTTGATTTCCTCCGACTCGTCCAGTCTGTCAAGCTTTCCGCTTGCCCTGAGATATCTGGCCGCAAGAGTGCCGATATCCATAAGGGATACCGGCTTTGTCCTGCCCAGCTCGCGGCGTATGGCAAGATAGTGGTCAAACGCCGCCTGAAGCGCCGCATCTTCAAACACCACGCTGTCAATGGCGGTGTTGAAGGTGGTGTGGCGGCAGTGGTCCGACCAGTAGGTATCAATGACCCTGATCTCGGTGACGGTGGGATCGCGTCCCTCTGTTCGGAAATAATGCTGGCAGAACCTCAGATCCTCCCCATCCATGGCAAGGCCGTACTCGCGCAGAAAGGCGTCCAGCTCCTGCGCATCCAGGGTGCAAAACCCCTTCAGCACGGCAACCGGCCCAGGGAGCTCATACTCTGTCGTAAGGGTTTTGTACGCCTCCAGAGAGGCTTCCCGACACTCCACCGGGTTAATCACATACTTTTTGACAGCGGCAAGCTCCGCTTCAGTCAGATCCCCATACAGCAGATAGACCCGTGCCGCGCGCACCACCGGGCGCTCTGACTGCGAGATGATCTGGATGCACTGGGCGGCCGAGTCGGCGCGCTGGTCAAACTGGCCGGGCAGGAATTCCACGGCGAACACGGCGCAGCCGGAAGCATCGGGCAGGGAATCGTATACCAGATCCAGCTGGGGTTCGGAGAAAACGGCGGTTTTGCAGTAAGTGAAGAGCGCTTCCTCTATCTGCTCCACATCATAGCGGTTTAAGAGGCGCAAATCGGTAAGGGCCTTCACTCCCAGCAGGCCGCGGATGTCGGCGGCAAGGGCCGCTGCTTCGTGAGAAAATTCCTGTTTCTTTTCCACATAAACCCGGTAGACCATGGTCAATTCTCCCCCGTCATCTGGCCTCAAGGGCCCTTTGCCCGATATCGCGGCGGTAATAGCAGTGTTCAAATTTCACCTCGCTGATACCGTCGTAAGCGGCGCGCACGGCCTTTTCCAGGGTGGGGGCCACGGCGGTAACGCCGAGCACTCTGCCGCCCGAGGTGATGAGCTTGCCGTCCTTCCGCTTTACGCCGGCCGCGTAAATGTTCAGCCCCGCCTCATTGGGAAGGGTGATTTCAAATCCGGTCTCGTAGCTGCCGGGGTACCCGTCCGACGCCATAATGACGCAGCAGGCGCAGTTTCCGCTGAATCTGATCTCTGCTCTGTCCAGCGTACCTTCCACACAGTGGCGCATCACGGTCAGCAGGTCGCTCTCCAGCAGAGGCAGCACCACCTGGGTCTCGGGATCTCCGAAGCGGCAGTTGTATTCAATCACCTTGGGGCCGTCGGAGGTAAGCATGAGTCCGAAATAAAGGCAGCCTTTGAAGAGGCGTCCCTCCGCCTCCATGGCGCGGATGGTGGGCAGAAAGATGGTCTCCATACACAAGGCCGCCATGGCGTCTGTGTAATAGGGGTTGGGCGCGACGGCGCCCATGCCCCCGGTGTTCGGCCCCCGGTCGTTTTCCCCGGCCCGCTTGTGGTCCATGGAGGGCACCATGGGGACAATGGTTCTGCCGTCGGTAAAGGACAGCACAGACACCTCGGGGCCGGTGAGAAATTCCTCAATGACAATTCTGGCTCCGCTGTCGCCGAACACCTTGTCCGCCATCATGGAGCGGACGGCAGCCTCTGCCTCCTGACGCGTCCCGGCGATCACCACGCCCTTGCCCAGCGCCAGCCCGTCTGCCTTGACGACGGCGGGAAGGGGCGCTGTGTCCAGATAGCGCAGGGCGGCATCCATATCGTCAAAGCTCTCATACCGGGCTGTGGGAATGCCGTATTGCTTCATGAGCTCTTTGGAAAATATCTTGCTGCCTTCGATGATCGCCGCCTTTTTATCCGGACCGAACGCAGGAATGCCGGCCGCCTCAAGGGCGTCCACCGCGCCCAGCACCAGCGGATCGTCGGGGGCCACTACGGCAAAGTCAATGTTCTGCCGCACCGCAAAGCGGACTATCCCCTCAATGTCCTTGGCCGGGATGTCCACACAGATAGCATCGGCCGCGATGCCGCCGTTGCCGGGCAGGGCGTACAGCGCGGTACATCCGGGGCTTTCCTTCAGCTTTTTGATGATGGCGTGCTCCCGTCCGCCGCCGCCCACTACCATGACATTCACAGCGTTCGCCTCCGTTTTAAGTTCAATGATGAAACAGTCGTATGCCTGTAAACGCCATGGCAATGCCGTACCGATCGCAGGTGGCGATCACATGGTCGTCCCGGATGGAGCCGCCGGGCTGGGCGATGTAGGAAACGCCGCTGCGCCGCGCCCGCTCGATGTTGTCCCCGAAGGGGAAGAACGCGTCGCTGCCCAGCGCCACGCCGGAAACAGACGCCAGGTGGGCCTTCTTCTCCTCCTCTGTGATCGGTTGGGGACGCGCGGAGAAAAAGCGCCGCCATACCGCTTCGCCCAGCACGTCGCTGCTCTGGTCGGAGAGATAGACGTCAATGGCGTTGTCCCGCTCCGCCCTGCCCAGCTCGGGCAGAAAGGGCAGAGAGAGCACCCCGGGGTGCTGGCGCAGGTGCCAGATATCGGCCTTGCTGCCCGCCAGGCGGGTGCAGTGGATGCGGGACTGCTGGCCGGCGCCCACCCCGATGGCCTGCCCGTCCACGGCATAGCAGACGGAATTGGACTGGGTGTATTTGAGCGTTATGAGTGAAATGATCAGATCCCGTCTGGCGCTGTCCGGAATGGTTTTGTTCCGGGTGACTACGTCGGACAGCAGCGCCTCGTCTATCCGGCAGGCGTTGCGTCCCTGCTCGAAGGTAATGCCGAACACCTGCTTGCGCTCCACAGGCTGCGGCGTAAACAGGGGGTCGATCTTCACGATATTGTAACTGCCGCCGCGCTTGGACCGGAGCAGCTCCAGCGCCTGGGGCGTATAGCCGGGCGCAATGATGCCGTCGGACACCTCCCGCTTGATGACGGCGGCGGTTGCCGCGTCGCACACATCGCTCAGCGCGATCCAGTCGCCGAAGGAAGACATGCGGTCGGTACCGCGTGCCCGGGCGTACGCGCAGGCCAGGGGGGAATCGTCCAGACCCGGAATATCGTCCACAAAGCAGGCTTTTTTCAAGCCGGGGCTCAGGGGCAGCCCTACGGCGGCCGAAGTGGGGCTGACATGCTTAAAGGAAGTGGCTGCAGGCATCCCCAGCGCTTCTTTGAGCTCCTTTACCAGCTGCCAGCTGTTGAAGGCGTCCAGGAAATTAATGTAGCCGGGCCGCCCGCTCAGGATCTCAAGGGGCAGATCTCCGCCGTCGTGCAGATAGATTCTGGCAGGTTTCTGATTGGGATTGCAGCCGTATTTCAGCGCAAGCTCTTTCATCTTCCGTTACCCTCCGTTCTTGTTGATGAGACGGCTTGTCGTCCCGCCCGTGGCCAGGTCAACATAGCGGAGATAGAGGGAAACCTTGTTGTCGGTGTTCAGATTTTCCCACAGCTCCAGCGCAAAGGCGTCGATGTGATTGGGGATGGACACGCGCTCCGGCTCTCCCGTAAAGGTCGGAATAGGATTGCCGTCTCCGGCGTAGGTGTGGATAAAATGACCGACGCCGGCAAGAGAGGCATAGGAAAACGTGAAGCGGTTGCAGGCGGAGCCCTCGGCGTCGGCGCTTTTGAGAATGCTCATTTTATAGGTGAAGTCCCTGTCGGCAAAGGTGAGCAGGCCGCTGATGCGGGGGGTAAAATGGGGGGCATCCGGTTCAAAGCAGCGCGTTTCCAGCGCCTGCTCAAAGGTTTTGCCCGACGACAACGCGTTGCAGATGGTATCGGTCTGGTCTCCGTTGGTGACGATTAGGTGTTTGCCCAGCACCCGTATGGGGGAGTATAGAATCAGAGACGGATCGGCCACCTTGGATGGATCGAAGGGACGGATCACCACATCCTCTCCCTGTTCCGAAAAGATTCGGTTGCGGCTATTCTGACTGCGCCCCATAATGAAATACGCGCATACCCCCCGGGTGCCGTCCTCGGATTTTCCGATGATAATCCCGCGTCCCACATATGCGTTATCGCGGAGGAGCGCGCCGATGCTCTGTCTCTCATAAACGTTCATGTCTGTTTTTTCCCCTTTTGCAGTCTGCCCGCCGCCAGTTCCACGGCTCTGGGCAATATCTTCCACTCCGCACGCTCCATGACACGCCGCTGGAGGGTGCGGGGCGTATCGCTTTTATGGACGGGGACGGCCTGCTGCAGGATAATTTCACCGCCGTCCGGAATCTCGTTGACATAGTGCACCGTAGCGCCGGTCACCTTGACTCCATACTCTAATACCGCCTCGTGAACCCGCAGGCCGTAATATCCCCTGCCGCAGAAAGCGGGAACGAGCGAGGGGTGGACGTTCAGAATGCGGCGGGGATATGCCCCCGTAAAGTCCCCGCTCAGAATGCACAGAAATCCCGCCAGCACAATCAGCTCAATGCCGTGCTCCTCCAGCCGGGCTTTGAGCGCTTCCTCAAACTCCTTCTGTGAGGCATAGTCACGCCGCGCGACTGTGACGGCAGGGATTCCGTTTTCCGCGGCCCGGGTAAGGGCGTAAGCCCCGGGGCTGCTGGAGATGACCAGAGCCAGCCTGCCGCTTTTGAGAATCCCGCTTTTCTGCGCGTCAATCAGCGCCTGCAGGTTGGTGCCCCCCCCTGAGACCAGCACGGCGATTTTGGCCTTCAGCATAGAATCACGCCTTCGTCGGACGAAATCACCTCGCCGAGCAGATAGGCGTCTTCCCCGTGCCTCCGCAAAATCTCCAGCGCCTTGTCCGCGTCGCCTTTTTCCACCACCACGCTCATGCCCACCCCCATGTTAAAGGTGTTGTACATATCCCGCTCAGAGATCTGTCCCACGCGGGCTATGAGCCGGAAAATGGGAGGGGTGCGCACCGCGCTCATTTCGATCCGGACGCCAAGTCCTTTCGGAATGCTGCGCGGAATATTCTCGTAAAAGCCGCCTCCCGTGATGTGGGAGACCGCTTTGACCTTGAGCGCCTCAAACAGGGCCAGCAGGGGCGTTACATAGATTTTGGTGGGGGTGAGCAGCGTTTCGCCGAGGCCTTTCCCGCCCAGCTCGGGAAGGGGCGCGGCAAGATCGGCCGTCTCCACATGAAACACCTTGCGCACCAGAGAAAAGCCGTTGGAATGCACCCCGCTGGAAGGCAGGGCGAGCACAGCGTCTCCCGCCCTGACCGTCCTGCCTTCCACCATGCGGCCGCGGTCCACGACCCCCACGGAAAAGCCCGCCAGATCATACTCCTCCTCCGGATAAAAGCCCGGCATCTCAGCGGTCTCTCCGCCGATCAGCGCGCAGCCGGCCTGCACGCATCCTTCGGCGATCCCGGCAACGATGGAGGCCACCTTTTCGGGGCGGTTTTTCCCTGCGGCAATGTAATCCAGAAAAAACAGGGGCCTTGCGCCGCAGCAGATAATATCGTTGACGCACATGGCCACGCAGTCGATTCCCACCGTATCGTGCTTGTCCAGCAGAAACGCCAGTTTGAGCTTGGTGCCCACGCCGTCGGTGCCCGACACCAGGACGGGCTTTTGAATCCCGGTGAGATCCGGGGCAAACAGTCCTCCAAAGCCGCCGATATCGCCCATGACGCCGGGCGTCCTGGTTTTCAGGATATGTGCCTTCATGAGCTCCACCGCCCA
>ERZ764778.4094-NODE-4094-length-10864-cov-5.271440_pt1 | contig 10864 bp, 7 predicted proteins | sample MGYA00374951_ERZ764778 | MGnify/ENA primary metagenome ERZ764778 (study PRJEB28918, sample SAMN05720193) | bioreactor metagenome | isolation source: Anaerobic biogas reactor | place: USA:Washington, USA | collected 2015-08-08 ...
TTAAACGGCGCTTTGATGCAGTAGTCACTGCTAATGAGTTCACTGAGTTCGCGCATCATGCCCGCGGCCTTATCCAATTACTTAGAGCGGGGGACATTGCCTTGGATTATCCGCGCTTTGCCCAGGATTTATATTGGTATCAATTTGATGAGACGAAAAATCGGGTTCGACTTCGCTGGGGTGAGGATTATTACCGTGTCTTACAGCTAAATACTGAGAAGAAAATTGGAGGAGATATTAATGAGGAATCCTAAAAATCGCGTTTTTGTTGATATTCATGTAATCCAGTCACTACCGCCAAGTTGTGTTAACCGGGATGACACAGGAAGCCCCAAAACGGCAATATACGGGGGTGTGCGCCGTGCACGGGTTTCGTCTCAATCCTGGAAACATGCCATGAGGGAGTTGTTTAAGGATTATTTCAGCGAGGATGTATTAAGTGAACGCACAAAGAAGATTGTTGAAAAGGTTGCGGATCAGATTTGTTCCCTGCCTGACATTAGTAAGGAAGACGCAATGATAGCAGCTGAAAGGATCATCAATCAGGCTGGGGTAAGCACCAAGAATTTAGAAGCAAAAGCACTCTTCTTTATGAGCAGCAAGCAGGCAGAAAATCTCGCGCGCATGGCTCTTATGGACCCAATACCAAGCAAAAAGGAGGTACAGGCAGCACTAAATGCGGGCAAGGGCGTTGATATTGCTCTGTTTGGCCGTATGGTAGCTGATGATCCTGCTTTGAATACTGATGCTTCCGCTCAGGTTGCGCATGCTATTTCGACCCACAAGGTAGAAAATGAATACGACTATTTTACAGCTATGGACGACCGCTCGCCGGAGGATCAAGCTGGAGCAGGCATGATCGGTACTATAGAATTCAATTCTTCTACACTCTATCGTTATGCAACGGTTGCGGCGCACGACTTAAAAATGAATCTAGATGATGCTAATGTTGCTGCACAAGCCATTAAAGAATTTGTTCGTGCGTTTGTCAGTTCCATGCCCACCGGTAAACTAAACACGTTTGCGAATTTTACCCCGCCTTATGTGGTGATGGTATCAGTACGCCGCGATCAGCCAGTAAATATGTTGGGAGCATTCGAGACCCCTGTTAAGGCAGGAGAAGGAGGTTATCAAGCCAAGTCGGCAAAGGCTTTGGGAGAATATGCGAATATGGTATATGACAACTTCTTTAGTAAACCACAGGAGACCTTTATTGCCTCTGCCGGCAATGAATTAACCGGACTTGGTGAAGCAGTGCCTTTGGCCGAACTGTTAGACAGGACCGAAAGACTAGTGGGCCGCCTATTGCAGGAGGACGGGGTGAAGGCATGAGTACTTTATTGCTGCGTCTTTATGCTCCTTTACAGTCCTGGGGTGTGGCTAGTAAATTCGATACCCGTGATACGGGCCGAGAGCCGACCAAAAGTGGCGTGATTGGTCTGCTGGCTGCTGCATTAGGACGCCCGCGGACCGAAGAATTAAATGACCTGCAGGATTTACGCTTCGGCGTAAGAATTGACCAGCCGGGAAGATTTCTGCGGGATTTTCATACAGCACGGCTGAATAAGAAGGATCCACCGTTTGTTACCAATCGTTACTATCTGGCTGATGCGGTATTTCTGATAGGGCTTGAAGGCGAAGATAACTTTCTACATAAAATTGCGTCAGCACTTCAAAACCCGGTTTTCCCACCATACCTAGGCCGGCGGTCCTGCCCCCCGGTTGGTCAACTGGTGCTGGGAGTGAGGAACGGGAATCTTCGGCAAGCCCTTGAAGAGGAGCCTTGGCAAGCCTGCGAGTGGTTTCAGATGAAGCATAATCAGAAACCGATGAAACTGACCATCGTATGTGATGCACAGGCAAATGAACCGGGAACATTCTTGCGGCGGGATTTACCCGTCTCTTTCGATCAAAGACACCGAAGATATAGTTTTCGTACTGTGATAGATATTGCTGAAGCTATATCTATTCCAGCGCCGCAGACAATAATTGCAAAGCCAACAAACCATGATGCAATGGATTGGGGGGGTTAATAGATATGTATTTATCAAGAGTAGCGCTGAATCCACAAAGAAAAAGTACGATGACTGCTCTCGCCTCGCCTCAGAAGCTACATGCGGCTGTAGAAAGCAGTTTTCCGCCTAGTTTACCGAAAAACGGCCGCAATCTTTGGCGCATTGATAAACTAGGCAAAGCATTGTATCTCCTTGTACTCAGTGATGGAAAGCCGGATTTCACTCACATTGTGGAACAATTTGGTTGGCCTGGTTCTGAACAGACTTGGGAAACGAAGGATTATTCACGTTTGACGAAAGGTATTGAGGTAGGACAACGGTGGCAGTTTCGGTTGCGGGCGAACCCAGTTCACAGTGTCAGACAGGCCACCGGTTCATATGGTCAGGAACCTACAAAGCGCGGCAAGGTATTTGCCCATGTTACCGTTCAGCAGCAGGAACAATGGTTGCTTGAACGTGCGGAAAAGTATGGTTTTAGGCTTCAGGAAGGTTCGTTTTGCGTTGTGCAGCAGGAAGTGCGTCAGTTCTTGCGCCATCGTAAACCGGTGACATTGGGTATTGCGACTTATGAAGGTATTTTGGAAGTATCAGATGCGGACCTTTTCCTTGATGCCATGGTAAATGGAATCGGAAGAGCAAAGGCTTATGGATGTGGACTGCTGACAATTGCCAGAGTGTCATCATGAACGGTATACCTGGGATGGAAAAACCTGACCTGCAGGCCTTGCCAACGATGCGGGAACGGATTTCTTTCTTATATCTGGAACGTTGCCTAATTAGTCGGCAGGACAATGCTATTACCGTAACTGATATTCGCGGAACAGTGCACGTACCGGCGGCTGCTCTTAGCGTGATTCTCTTAGGGCCGGGCACCAATGTTTCTCACCGTGCCATGGAGCTTATTGGCCAAACCGGAGCTAGTATTATTTGGGTTGGAGAGCACGGAGTGCGTTATTACGCTCATGGGCGTCCGCTAACTACTGCATCCCGCTTGCTAATCGCTCAAGCATCTCTCGTCTCTAATGCGCGCAGCCGCTTGGCAGTAGCGCGTCGTATGTATGCCATGCGCTTCATAGATGAAGATGTTAACAAACTAACAATGCAGCAGTTGCGAGGTAGAGAGGGCGCACGGGTTCGTTCCACATACCGCAAAGCCTCTGAGAGAACTGGGGTTAAATGGAGCGGGCGGGCATATGATCCAAATAATTTTGCTGCTGGTGATCCTGTAAATATGGCTCTTTCCGCTGCGCACGCCTGCCTTTATGGTGTGACACACAGTGTTATAACGGCTCTAGGTTGTGCCCCAGGTCTGGGATTTATACACACCGGTCATGAGCTATCTTTTGTATACGATATCGCTGATCTTTATAAAGCTGAAATAAGTATCCCCATCGCGTTTGAGGTGGCAGCAGACCAACCGGAGGATATTGGTGCAGTTACCCGACGCACTGTTCGCGATGCAATCGCTGATGGAAAGATTTTAGAACGTATTGTGAGGGATTTACGTGAGCTGCTATTGGGGACAGCATTAGACGGGTCGCTGCGGGAGGTTCCGCCGGTTGAAACCAATGTCGTACATCTTTGGGATGACAAAAACGGATTTGTGAAAAATGCCGTCTCATACGGAAAGGAGCTGGATGAAAAGGACTTTGAAGAAGTGACATTCACTGAGGGTTACGGTATGTTGCTGGAGGAAGAAACATGATAGTCCTTACAATGACAAATTGCCCAATAGGATTGCGAGGTGACTTGACCAAATGGCTACTGGAAATAAGTCCAGGAGTATTTGTCGGGCAAGTTAGTGCGCGGGTAAGGGATCATCTATGGGAACGGATAAGAGATACGATAACAGATGGTAGGGTGACCATGGTATTCAATACAAATAATGAGCAAAGAATGGATTTCCGCGTCCACAACAGCACATGGGAGCCTATTGACTTTGATGGCATTAAGCTGGTGTTGCGGCCAAGCCCCTCAAGAATTAAACAGTTGGGGGAATTGCGCTTGGGGTTTAGCAAAGCGAGCAAGAAGCAGATGGCGAAACGAGTTTCGAAAAAACGTCGTAGCAGATATCCCGATACCTATGTTGTAATAGACGTTGAAACAAGTGGACTTAATCCGGAGGAGCACGAAATCATTGAGCTTGGTGCGGTTTTGGTTAAGCATCATGAGATATCGGAATGGTTTTCTGTACTTGTTGCCCCGAATCATACTATTACCTTGGCAATCGAAGAGATTACAGGGATATCTAATGCCATGCTACAGGAGCATGGAGTGGAGCTTTCCGCGGCCGTTCAGCAATTCATTGATTTTGTGAAGGATTTACCTGTCGTGTCACACAATGTAGATTTTGATTACGGTTTCTTACGCAAGGCTTGTTGCCAATGCAATATACCAATGATTAGTAACCGTCATATTGATACACTGACTCTTTCTCGAAGACTGGTTAGGCGAGTTAACAACTACAAGCTAAAAACCCTGGCAGAGCATTTTGGGGTTGAGGTTAACCATAAACATCGCAGCCTTACTGACTGTGAAACTACGTTTCATCTATTTGAGAAACTAATCGAATTATCCGATTCTGATTTATCATAATGGCGTAACGTTGGGTTTTGTCAAGTCTGTTCCCCGCAGGGGCGGGGGTGATCCTTGCCTAATGCTCCCAATTTATTAACTATTGGACTGTTCCCCGCAGGGGCGGGGGTGATCCTGGGTGAGGATTTAAAGACCCTGGCCGCCGTGGCTGTTCCCCGCAGGGGCGGGGGTGATCCCACTGCACTGGCCTGTTGCGTCGACGGGAACCGCTGTTCCCCGCAGGGGCGGGGGTGATCCCAATTTGGGCTGGATAAAATCCTCGTAGTAGGCCTGTTCCCCGCAGGGGCGGGGGTGATCCTACGATCCCGGATGGATCAAGTCGGGGATCGCTCTGTTCCCCGCAGGGGCGGGGGTGATCCACGGTCCAGGGTCACGCTTCCGGGTGACATTCCCTGTTCCCCGCAGGGGCGGGGGTGATCCTACCGACAATGATCAAAAGCAGCCAAATTGCATCTGTTCCCCGCAGGGGCGGGGGTGATCCCAACAAATATTATTAGTCACCCGTGGGATCAGCCTGTTCCCCGCAGGGGCGGGGGTGATCCTGTATACTGCTCATGCTCGGTTTTGTAATCGAACTGTTCCCCGCAGGGGCGGGGGTGATCCTTTATTGGATAGCTTTAGATTGTTTTGATAATTCTGTTCCCCGCAGGGGCGGGGGTGATCCGTAGGGAGGGATAGACATGATAGTTATCGATCCCTGTTCCCCGCAGGGGCGGGGGTGATCCTCTAATTAATTGCGGGACCGCTGGAAAAGAGATCTGTTCCCCGCAGGGGCGGGGGTGATCCCATATCTAAAGGCGCTGTGTTACCCGAAATACCCTGTTCCCCGCAGGGGCGGGGGTGATCCCGCATGGTTATACCCATCAAATTGCCGTTCAAACTGTTCCCCGCAGGGGCGGGGGTGATCCCACTTCCAGGATAGCCCTTATAAATGTCGAGAACTGTTCCCCGCAGGGGCGGGGGTGATCCTTAGGCATTACTCACAATACCCCCATCCATATCCTGTTCCCCGCAGGGGCGGGGGTGATCCCACCGTGACCGATGCCAGTCGCGCTAAAAACGTCTGTTCCCCGCAGGGGCGGGGGTGATCCTGTATATAATCCACCTGCTATAAACCCACCAGTCTGTTCCCCGCAGGGGCGGGGGTGATCCCACAGCAATTTTACTTTTCAGGTTACAGTTTTGCTGTTCCCCGCAGGGGCGGGGGTGATCCCGGTATTCTATCAAATCCGTATAACCCACTAAACTGTTCCCCGCAGGGGCGGGGGTGATCCCCTTGACGGTCATATTTTTGATCGTGGTTATTGCTGTTCCCCGCAGGGGCGGGGGTGATCCTTGATCCGGCTTTATCCTGATTTCGGGGCTGCCCTGTTCCCCGCAGGGGCGGGGGTGATCCTTAAAACCGGACTAATACCACACCCCGCTGGCGCTGTTCCCCGCAGGGGCGGGGGTGATCCTACCACACCCCGCTGGCGGAGAACCGGGCCCTACTGTTCCCCGCAGGGGCGGGGGTGATCCTACTGCTGCGGGCAACCGGGCGCGTCCGAAACGCTGTTCCCCGCAGGGGCGGGGGTGATCCTCACTGCAAAGAGTGCAATGCAGTTATTAGTAACTGTTCCCCGCAGGGGCGGGGGTGATCCCTATTTGTAATCCTGAAAGCCCTTGCCGCTAAACTGTTCCCCGCAGGGGCGGGGGTGATCCCTGGTTACGGGCTGGGTTAGCCATGTATATGTTCTGTTCCCCGCAGGGGCGGGGGTGATCCTGCCTCACATTTGGTTAAACCATAAAGCTCTGTCTGTTCCCCGCAGGGGCGGGGGTGATCCTATATTTGGCCGCTGGGACCATCACAAGCCAGACTGTTCCCCGCAGGGGCGGGGGTGATCCTTATCGAATGGGACTTGTCATGATGAGGCGGGCCTGTTCCCCGCAGGGGCGGGGGTGATCCTAAAACCCACTCCCAGCGACAGCCAGATGGCAACTGTTCCCCGCAGGGGCGGGGGTGATCCCCACGCTGTCAGCGTAGGCTATCTCCACGGTTTCTGTTCCCCGCAGGGGCGGGGGTGATCCTGAAAACTGATTTGCCCGAGCCGGCCGATCCGTCTGTTCCCCGCAGGGGCGGGGGTGATCCTGGCTGTTCTCTACATTCAAAGGTGGGCAAGCACTGTTCCCCGCAGGGGCGGGGGTGATCCCATTACGACTTCAACACCGAAGCCGGGAGGGACCTGTTCCCCGCAGGGGCGGGGGTGATCCCAGTAGTTCAGCTGCGCCCACCATCGGAGTGGTCTGTTCCCCGCAGGGGCGGGGGTGATCCCGTACTTCCGCGCAAAAAGAGATGCCCTCTTAACTGTTCCCCGCAGGGGCGGGGGTGATCCTACTGTAATCACTGCTGGTTAAACCACACCCCACTGTTCCCCGCAGGGGCGGGGGTGATCCCATGGGTGGATAGTACGCTAGAGGCTAAGGCTGCTGTTCCCCGCAGGGGCGGGGGTGATCCTATTATCGATTACGACTTTGTTGAGGCCCGGATCTGTTCCCCGCAGGGGCGGGGGTGATCCTAAAGCCACCCCGGCTATGTTCTGTTGAACCGGCTGTTCCCCGCAGGGGCGGGGGTGATCCTGCAGGGGTGCCGATGATCCTGGAAGAAGGCGGCTGTTCCCCGCAGGGGCGGGGGTGATCCTATGGTTCTGGCCATTGGTACTGCTGGCGCTGTCTGTTCCCCGCAGGGGCGGGGGTGATCCTGATCGAGGAAGAAATAGTCGACCATTATTGCACTGTTCCCCGCAGGGGCGGGGGTGATCCTGACACAGAACAGCGAAACCATGGCGGGCTGGTCTGTTCCCCGCAGGGGCGGGGGTGATCCTATATTTGGCCGCTGGGACCATCACAAGCCAGACTGTTCCCCGCAGGGGCGGGGGTGATCCCTTACCCGCAAATTCAAATATGCCGGACGACATCTGTTCCCCGCAGGGGCGGGGGTGATCCTTCTGGCAGTTTAAAGCCGAAGCCAGCACGCCGCTGTTCCCCGCAGGGGCGGGGGTGATCCCTAAGGGGATTGATTGGCGAAGTATGCCAGGACCTGTTCCCCGCAGGGGCGGGGGTGATCCTATGTCTGCTCTCGTCATCGGTACGTCGGCATTCTGTTCCCCGCAGGGGCGGGGGTGATCCTCACGAGGACCCGGGCGCAACCGACCCCAGTCCCTGTTCCCCGCAGGGGCGGGGGTGATCCCCATAAAGTATCCGATTCTGTATCTTATCGGATCTGTTCCCCGCAGGGGCGGGGGTGATCCTGGCTCGACACACAAACCAGAGCCTTGAACCAACTGTTCCCCGCAGGGGCGGGGGTGATCCCCACCGCTTATTGCTTCTTCCAGGGTTTCCACCCTGTTCCCCGCAGGGGCGGGGGTGATCCTACTACCAACAGAAAAATCATCTTCTACATGAACTGTTCCCCGCAGGGGCGGGGGTGATCCCTCCTCAGTTATCTTTACAAGTTGGCTCTCCGCCTGTTCCCCGCAGGGGCGGGGGTGATCCTTTAGCAGCGATATTTCCGGACAATTTGACAGTCTGTTCCCCGCAGGGGCGGGGGTGATCCTCTGCTTGTTCCGGTATTCATTGGTGATGGACGCTGTTCCCCGCAGGGGCGGGGGTGATCCTGTCGCCCTGGTCGTCCGGCTCATCGACGCTGACTGTTCCCCGCAGGGGCGGGGGTGATCCGTAGCTGTTAAAAGAGGTTTTACTACTAACACACTGTTCCCCGCAGGGGCGGGGGTGATCCGCTCTGGATCTTTTCTTGATTATGGGGGATATGCTGTTCCCCGCAGGGGCGGGGGTGATCCTAATAGTAGCCTCCCATACCTGCCCGCCGGCCTCTGTTCCCCGCAGGGGCGGGGGTGATCCTCTCCACTTCCACGCGGGGCCTGTCCCGATCTACTGTTCCCCGCAGGGGCGGGGGTGATCCTAAATAACCCGCCCCGGCGGCTATCCGGGACGGCTGTTCCCCGCAGGGGCGGGGGTGATCCTGGCGAATAAGCAAGTCCGGCTGACGGATCAGGCTGTTCCCCGCAGGGGCGGGGGTGATCCTAGAAACTTTTTTAGATCGGGAGCATACAACCTCTGTTCCCCGCAGGGGCGGGGGTGATCCCAAGCCCTATCCGACTACGCAACCTGGAAGGAGCTGTTCCCCGCAGGGGCGGGGGTGATCCTATGGCGCTGTGGGCGTGGCTACTTTATCCGCTCTGTTCCCCGCAGGGGCGGGGGTGATCCCCATTTAGGTGCAGCAGTTGTTGGGGCTGGCAACTGTTCCCCGCAGGGGCGGGGGTGATCCTTGTAATACGTCCGGTTGGATGAAAAATGCTGCCTGTTCCCCGCAGGGGCGGGGGTGATCCTTAAGGCCATCGAGCGGGCAACTGAGGCCGAGGCTGTTCCCCGCAGGGGCGGGGGTGATCCCTAGTAACTTCTACGTAGTCAAAATAGACTATACTGTTCCCCGCAGGGGCGGGGGTGATCCTACGGCGCTGCTATCAATCGAAACCAATTTCTCCTGTTCCCCGCAGGGGCGGGGGTGATCCTTCCGGATTGCCCATCTCATACGTCCAAACTGGCTGTTCCCCGCAGGGGCGGGGGTGATCCTAGGGTCTGCAGCCCGACAAGAGCGGAACTCCACTGTTCCCCGCAGGGGCGGGGGTGATCCTATTTCCGCCGGCGCATTACGCAGCTGGGATAGCTGTTCCCCGCAGGGGCGGGGGTGATCCGATGGTGGATTTGGCAGACCAAGAAAGAGGTAACTGTTCCCCGCAGGGGCGGGGGTGATCCCAGGCCGACCGACAAGGTTACGACAAGTAAGGCCTGTTCCCCGCAGGGGCGGGGGTGATCCTCATGAGAGAACTGCCGATACTGTTTAGCGGCCCTGTTCCCCGCAGGGGCGGGGGTGATCCGTGATGGCGAATATTTTTGGTCTCCTTCATTGTCTGTTCCCCGCAGGGGCGGGGGTGATCCCGAACCTGGGGATACCAGCTTGTGCGTCACTGCCTGTTCCCCGCAGGGGCGGGGGTGATCCCAAGGCGATCACCATGCATGCCAAAGGGCGCGGCTGTTCCCCGCAGGGGCGGGGGTGATCCTGTAACTATGACGCTAGCAGACACCGAGTACAGCTGTTCCCCGCAGGGGCGGGGGTGATCCTCTAAAGCTATCCAATAAATTATTTACTGCCGGACTGTTCCCCGCAGGGGCGGGGGTGATCCTATTTTGTTAATTCCACTATATTTACACAATCCCTGTTCCCCGCAGGGGCGGGGGTGATCCTTGCTCCATCCTCGTGTAATTCCGGCACCAATACTGTTCCCCGCAGGGGCGGGGGTGATCCCTGCTGGTGGAATAACTTTTTTAAGTGATGAGGCTGTTCCCCGCAGGGGCGGGGGTGATCCTGGTACTTCAGCCAGAAGCTCAGCGGAAGTTAGCTGTTCCCCGCAGGGGCGGGGGTGATCCTCTACCGCAAGGACGAGAAGATGGTTCTATGTGCTGTTCCCCGCAGGGGCGGGGGTGATCCTATAATACCAAAGGCCTATATTATTTGTCTATCCTGTTCCCCGCAGGGGCGGGGGTGATCCCAAGATTGCCAATTTTCTTACGTTAGGCATAGGCTGTTCCCCGCAGGGGCGGGGGTGATCCTCAATCACCGCCGTTTCCGAATGAAGCATGGCGCTGTTCCCCGCAGGGGCGGGGGTGATCCCATCACGTTGGATGACTTGAAGCAAGTCAACAACTGTTCCCCGCAGGGGCGGGGGTGATCCGGTTTTTAGGTTTGTAGTTAAAAAATAATTTAGCTGTTCCCCGCAGGGGCGGGGGTGATCCTCTAAATCCTGTGGAAAAATTCTTGCCCACTCACTGTTCCCCGCAGGGGCGGGGGTGATCCCTGATACCTATTATGTCCGGAATCGCTTCCAGCCTGTTCCCCGCAGGGGCGGGGGTGATCCCTTGCTATTTGGGTTAAAGATTCCAGCGGCGGCCTGTTCCCCGCAGGGGCGGGGGTGATCCTCGGCCAGCCGGGTTATTATGTTTAAATCGTCTCTGTTCCCCGCAGGGGCGGGGGTGATCCTGGTCGAAGCAGGAAACATGGTACTTCAACCAGCTGTTCCCCGCAGGGGCGGGGGTGATCCTATCTATATACAACCTGATATCCTCCCCCACATCTGTTCCCCGCAGGGGCGGGGGTGATCCTATTCAAAAAAAAACAGCATTTTGCCTTATTTTCTGTT
>ERZ764778.4109-NODE-4109-length-10825-cov-6.692665_pt1 | contig 10825 bp, 7 predicted proteins | sample MGYA00374951_ERZ764778 | MGnify/ENA primary metagenome ERZ764778 (study PRJEB28918, sample SAMN05720193) | bioreactor metagenome | isolation source: Anaerobic biogas reactor | place: USA:Washington, USA | collected 2015-08-08 ...
AAGGTCGAAGCTGTACAGGTCCACAGGATCGTCGTAATTGCTGAATTTGATGTACAGCCTGCCGCCAAAGAGCAGCAGCCAGTCGATGGATTTCAGCCGCTGATACACCCCTTCCCCCTGGATGAAGTCTGTAAGGTCCAGGGAGACCAATTTGGTGGTGCTGACGGTTTCCCCTTCAAGCTCCAGCTGGTATAGGGTGCCCTGGAGGGGTTCAAAGCCCAGGAGGCGCTGGCCGTCGGTGAGGATGGTGGAGATTTGCGGCTGGTAGCCCTCCTCCTGCTCCTTGCCCGTGAGGAAATTCGGGTAGGGCATGGCCGTCACCAGCCGGGCTTTTACATCCCCGGGGCCAAAGGCGTACAGGTTGTTTTTGGTCCTGATGTACAGGGTGTCCCCCACCAGGGCCTGGGAGAGGATGAAGTCCGTGTAGTCCTTCAGGGCGCTGCCAAAGAGGTTGGTGACCGGTTTGTCCTCAGCGTTCACCGGGGCCGCCGGCAGCAGGGGCAGGAAGCACAGCACCAGTAACAGGGTCATCAGGCGGATGCTCAGGCGATGGGACCGGAATGAATGCTTCATGACATCCTCCTTGTCGGCAGGTCAAAACAGGGGGGCTACCCGTTTGGTTTCAGAGGATCAGTTGTATTCCATCCGCACCAGGCGCAGTTTGTCGTCCACCTGCTTGATGAACTGGTCCAGGCTGATCACACCTTTGTAATACTGTTCCCGCAGCTCATAGTCATCGTTGAAGGCCTGGCGCTGGGCATTGCCCTTGCCGGTGAAGATCACCAGCCGGGAGACCACGGCGTGGATCTCCGCCATGTCTTCTTCCGTCACCAGCATGCGGCCGGTTTCCTTCCGCAGCTCGTAATAGGACCGGCTGTTTTTCAGGATTTCTTCCAGGTTGCTTTTCTCAACCCCTTCGGCTTTTTTCAGCTGGGCTTCCACCTGGGCGATGCCTTTTTCGATGTCCTTGAGTTCTTTTTCGTAATTGGGGTTGGGGATGGCGGCTGTGGCTTGCAGGTTGACTGCTGCCTTTTCCACCTGGTTGAGCTTCTGGACGAAGTGCTCCAGGAAGCGCTTCGCAGCCTCCTGGTTCTTGCTGCTGCTCAACACCACCAGCAGGTTGAAATCAGCCTCGTTGAAGGCCTCCATGCCGTCTTCCAGGGGCAGCACCAGGGGCTTGGTCTGATGTTCAGGATCCCGGCTGAAGCTGCCCATATAGCGGGGTTCAAAGCCCATGCCGGTCTCCAGCAGGCTGGTTTTCTGCCAGAACTCCTCCAGCGCGTTGCGGCTGGTCTCGTTTTCCCAGTCGGGATCCTGGTCAAAGCCCTGCCAGTCGATGGCATCAATCCGCTGCATGAGGCCCCTGAAGAGGGGGGTGTCAAAGACCAGCTCCTCCCCGGCGCCCAATTTGCCAGAGATGTATTTGTCAATCACCAGGTTTTTGAGGGTTTTCTTGATGTTGGGTTCGCTGGAGAACAGGTTGTATTCCGGATGCTCCTTGTACAGGCCGCCCATCCATGCTTCAGCCAATTCCACCACGCCGGTGATGGAGGTGGGGTAGTCAAGGCCCAGGTCTGCAAAGGCCTTGATCCTGGCGGACAGGGGAAACACTACGATGTTGCCGGGCAGGGCGAAGATCTTGTCCCCCACCATGAAGGCACGGCTCAGGTTGGGGGCCATGGATGAGAGATGCTCCCGGATGGCGGGGCTGCCTGACAGGTCGGCCAGGTAGCCTTTTTGAATCAGCTTGTCCAGGTCAAAGCCATAGGCGTTGATGGTCATGATGTCCACCGGCACGTTGCCGGTCAGGAACATGGAGGCCAGCTGGTCGGCATTGACATAGCTGTATTCCACGCCCTCCACCCGGCGCAGCACGATGTCGTCCAACTCCATCAGGATGCGGTTGACCAGGCCGTCGTCATCCAAGCCGCCGCTCATGGACAGGACGGTGATGCCCTCCTTGCCTTTTTCGGTGCGGGGACGGATGAAGACATTGTTGAAAAAGCCGATGGCCACCCGGTCCCCCGGCAGGCCCTGGACGCTGCCGGGCAGGCTGTCCCAGAAATTGTTCAGCATGGGCAGGTAGCCGATGAGGGTGGTTTCCTTCATGTTCCCGTCCAGGCGGTAGACGTCGGTGTCGGTGTGGGTGAAGAGGCTGTCTCCCGCCTGGTCATACCACAGGTCCGCAAAGCTGCCGGTATCCTTGATGATATCGAGGGTGGCATCCAGGGGCTTGACGCTGTCCGCAGCGGGGTCAAACACCACCAGCTGGGGCGGGCGAATCCTGCCTGTCTGCTCGTCATACATGTTGTTGGGGTCGGCCTGGACGGCGATGAAGCTGCCGTCCTTGTAGACCGCGGCCGACTGCAGGTGGTTCACCTGATGCTCCTTGCGCTCGCCGGTTTCCAGGTCAAAGCTGTACAGGTCCACCGGCTTGTTTTCGTAGTTCCGGAAGCTCAGAAACAGCCGGCCGCCAGCCACCTTGACCCAGCTGGGGTGGTACATCATATAAACATAGGGCGGCTCCCCATCCATGAACTCTGCCAGGTCCAGTTTGATGGGGTTGGAATACGTCAGTCTGTCGCCCTCCAGGGTCATGGTGTAAACCGTCTGCCGGTTGTAATCAATCCCCATCAGGCTGTCGTTGTTGGAAAAAATGACTGCCGGGCTGGGCTCCTGGCTGTCGCCCTCCCCAAGGGCAGCATAGTTGCCAAAGCCATTCTGCAGCATCTCTGCCCGTTTCACTGCCTTCTGGTCCCCGGGGCCGAAGCTGTACAGCGCCTGGTAGGTTCTGATAAACAGGGTGTCCCCCACCATGGCCATGGATGAGATGCCGTCCTGCAGGTCCGTCAGGCTGCTGCCAAAGAGGTTGCCCCGCTCCAGTTCGCCCGCTCCTGCCGTCACAGGCAGCAGGGGCAACAGGCAAACCGCCAGCAGCAGGGCCGAAAGGCGGCAGAGGTGGCGGTTGGACAGGGCTTTATGTGTGGAATGCTTGAACATGGTACCCTCCTCATGGACCGGGGCAGGCCCTTGTGCCTGCCTTGCCCGGATTGTTGTGGTTCTTTCCGTGTCCCAGTATATGCCCGCGGCATGTTTGTGTCAAAGAAATAACGACTTGTTGATTTTCTTTTACATTTCGTTTACATCTCTGTCGTTTCTGCGCAAGCGCAGCCATGAAGGACCAGCATTCTCCTATAAGACGATGCAGAGGACGGTTTTGTTTCATCTGCCGTCACATTTTCTCAATATTTAATGGGACGTTTTTGTCCCGATGCTGCGGCAAGTCCCTGGATCTCCTTGAGAATCCTTGCCATACAATGGTATACTCACAAAAAAATGAGGAGGGTCTTCCTTACATGAAAGTTGCCATCATCGGGTGCGGCACCATCGCCAACGCCGCCCACATCCCCAGCTATGTGAACAACAAGGACGTGGAGATTGCCTATTTCTGCGACATCATCCCCGAGCGCGCCGAAAAAGCCGTGAAAGACTACGGCGTGGGCAAGGCCGTCACCGACTACCACGACATCCTGCGGGACCCTGAGGTGGTGGCCGTCAGCGTCTGCACCCCCAACAACGTCCACGCCCAGATCGCCATGGACTGCATGCGGGCCGGCAAGCACGTGCTGTGCGAAAAGCCCGCCGCCCGCACCTATGAGGAAGCCCTGGAGATGCAGAAGGTGCAGCACGAAACCGGCATGACCTTGAACATCGGCGTGGTCAACCGCTTCAACGACTCCGTCCGGCGCATCAAGCAGCACATCGACCGGGGCGAGCTGGGTGAAATCTACCAGGTGTACGTCTCCTTCCGGGCCCACCGCTCCATCCCCGGCCTGGGCGGCGCCTTCACCACCAAAGCCATTTCCGGCGGCGGCGCCCTGATTGACTGGGGCGTCCACTACCTGGACATCGTCATGTACTGCTGCGGCGACCCCCGGCCCAGGACCGTCACCGGCGAGGCCTTCTGCAAACTGGGGGTGGACATTGACAACTATGTCTACACCGACATGTGGGCCGGCCCCCACATCCCCGGCGGCGTCTACGATGTGGACGACTCCGTCACCGCCCTCATCCGCACCGAGGGCCCCGTCATCACCTTGAACGGCGCCTGGGCCCAAAACATCGGCATCGGCGAGGCCTTCATCGACTTCATGGGGGACAAGGCCGGCATCCGCCTGCAGTACGGCGGGGACTACACCATCTACACCGCCAAGGACGGCATGCTGCAGACCATTTCCCCCAAATTCAAAAAGACCGACATGTTCCAGCGGGAGATTGACGAGTTTGTGGACTGCATCAAAACCGGCAAAAAGCTGCCCAGCCACATCGACACCGTCATCATCACCGCCCAGATTATGCAGGCCATTTACGATTCCAGCGAGCAGCACGCTGAGATCAAACTGGGCTAAGGAGGACATATGCTACTGATTAAAGGCGGCATGGTGCACGATGGCATCCACGAGAAACCTGCCGTGAAAGACATCCTGGTGAAGGATGGCAAGATTGCAAAAATCGGCAAGAACCTGACGGCCAAGGGTGCCACCGTGGTGGATGCCAGCGGCCTTCAGGTCTACCCCGGCTTCATCGACGCCCACAGCCACCTGGGCCTGGACGGCTACGGCATTGGCTACGAAGGCCGGGATTACAACGAGGTGGGCGACGTCATGACCCCCCACCTGCGGGGCATCGACGGCTTCAAGCCCAACCAGCCCCACCTGAAAAGCGCTGCCCTGGCCGGGGTCACCACCGTCAACGCCGGCCCCGGCAGCGCCAATGTCATCGGCGGCACCTTTGTGGCTGTCAAAACCATGGGCATGCGGGTGGACGACATGGTGGTCAAAGAGGCCACCGCCATGAAATGCGCCTTTGGCGAAAACCCCAAGCGGGTGTACCAGGACAAGGGCAATTCCTCCCGGATGACCACCGCGGCCCGGCTGCGGGAAGTCCTCTTCAAGGCCCGGGAATATGCAGCCAAGAAAGAGGCCGCCAAGGAGGACCCCACCAAGGCCCCCGCCTTTGACATGAAGCTGGAGGCCCTGCTTCCCGTCCTCCGCAAAGAAATCCCCCTCAAGGCCCATGCCCACGCCACCGAGGACATCTTCACCGCCATCCGCATCGCCCGGGAGTTTGACGTGGACCTCACCCTGGAGCACGTCACCGAGGGCCACCTCATCGCCGAAGACCTGGCAAAAGAGGGCATCCCCCTGGCCATCGGGCCCTCCCTCTCCACCGCCAGCAAGTTCGAATTGCGCAACCGCACTTTCGCCACCCCCGCCATCCTGGACCGCGCCGGCTGCACCGTGTCCATCACCACCGATGCCCCGGTTATCCCCCAGGAATACCTCACCCTCTGCGCCGCACTGGCCGTCAAGGACGGCATGGACCCCTTCCACGCCCTCCAGGCCATCACCATCAACCCCGCCCGCCACTCCGGCATCGCCCACCGGGTCGGCTCCCTGGAAGCCGGCAAGGACGCCGACATCGTCCTCATGGATGGCGACTGCTTCGACGTCGCCGCCAGCGTCGTCAAGGTGTTTATCCTGGGTGAGGAAGTGGTGTAAGACGGAGGACGGGGAGACGCTGGGGGATTTCATCCCCCAGACCCCCAGCCCGGGGTTTTCAACCCCGGACCCCTGAATTTTTTCATCATCAAATAATCATATAAAATCAACGCTGCCTGGCATGGATCAGGCAGCGTTGTTTCTGTTTCTGTTTTTATGGCGCTTTATTGGCGGCGATCGTCCGCAGCCCGGATAGGATTCTTGCGATGACCAGCTGCACCGCACCCAGAATCAAGAGCCAGTAGATAACCCCCAGCCTGCCCTCCCCCGCCTGCAGCCAGCCCAGTTTTTCATAGTCCAGGAAGTAATAGGGGGCCACGCTGCCGTGGAAACGGTGGCCACCCAGTCCCAGCGCCAAGGCAAACAGCACATAAACAGCCGGCCCTGCAAGGGCGCTTACAAGCCTGGGCTTACCGTCCCGCCCCGAAAACAGCACATAGTCCAACCCGGTCAAGAGGGGCACCGCGTTGTGTACCAGCAGGTTGCTGGGAGACAGCAGGTAGTCCCGGTCCACCAGGGGTATCAGCAGCAGGGAAAAGCCCACAAAGGTCAATAGGATAGCCGTTGTCAGGATGAAGCGCGCCTGCTGAAGCCAGCCCGGCAGCACGGCCAGCTCCCCGGCCCGCCGGCCCTGCCACTCATAGCCTAGCATCACCGCCATCAGCAACACCGCCAACACATTGCTCAGGTTGGTGTAATACAGAAAGTGGTTGCCGGACATGAAGTGATGCCGCATCAAGGACAGCACCTGCCCCAGCACGCCCAGCACCAGCACCGCCGTTTTCATGAACAAGCTGGCGCGCAGCCTTGACCTATTCTTATCCATCATGCCCCCGTTCCGCTCACCCTGCCCCCCAGCGCAAAACGAATGAAGAAACGCAAACAGGAGCGCCGCTATTTTGTGTCTTCCGCAAAACTGAGCGAAGGAGTCGTAGCCTTAGCTACGTCGACTGAGCGAAGTGAAGCGGAGGCGCAAAAGAGCAAGCTCATGGCAGCGTTTCTGAATTCGTTGGCGCACCCTGCTACACCACACCCTGGGCCATCATGGCCTCGGCCACCTTCAGGAAGCCTGCGATGTTGGCGCCGGTGACATAGTCCGTGGGCTTGCCGTATTTGGCGGCGGTCTCGCTGATGGACTTAAAGATGTTCTCCATGATGTCCTTCAGCTGCCGGTCCACTTCCTCAAAGCCCCAGGACAGGCGCATGGCGTTCTGGGACATCTCCAGGGCGCTGACGGACACGCCGCCGGCGTTGGCCGCCTTGCCCGAGGCAAACAGCACCTGGTTCTTCTGGAAGAACTCCGTGGCTTCTAATGTGGTGGGCATGTTGGCCCCTTCCGCCACCGCCTTCACGCCGTTTTTCACCAGGGCCTGGGCGCTTTCAAGATCCAGCTCGTTCTGGGTGGCGCAGGGCAGGGCCAGGTCGCAGGGCACCTGCCAGATGCTGGCCGCCCCCTCCCGGAAGCTGCCCCGGCCCGCCCGGGCCGGGTATTCGCTGATGCGGCCCCGCTCTTCAAACTTGATCTGCTTCATTAGCTCCAGGTTGATGCCTGCATCGTCCCGGACGCTGCCGCCGGAATCGCTCATGGCGATGACCCTGGCCCCCAGTTCCGTTGCCTTTTCTGCGGCGTAGATGGCCACGTTGCCGGAGCCGGACACCACCGCCGTCATCCCGTCAATGGACAGGCGGTTGGCCTTCAGCATGGCGTCGGTCAGGTACATTAGGCCGTAGCCCGTGGCCTGGGTGCGGCCGATGGAGCCGCCAAAGCTGAGGCCCTTGCCGGTGAAGGTGCCGTCAAAGCGGTTGGTGAGCCGCTTGTGCTGGCCCGCCATATAGCCCACCTCCCGGGCGCCCACGCCGATGTCCCCCGCCGGTACGTCCACGGAGGGGCCGATGTGGCGGAACAACTCCGTCATCAGGCTCTGGCAGAAGCGCATCACTTCCCGCTCGCTCTTGCCCTTGGGGTCAAAATCGCTGCCCCCCTTGCCGCCGCCGATGGGCATGCCGGTGAGGCTGTTTTTGAGGGTCTGCTCCAGGGCCAGGAACTTGAGCACGCTCAGGGTGACGCTGGGGTGGAAGCGCATGCCCCCCTTGTAGGGGCCGATGGCGGAGTTGAACTGCACCCGGTAGGCGCGGTTCACCTGGGGGCGGCCCTGGTCGTCCACCCAAGGCACCCGGAAGATGAGAACGCGCTCCGGTTCCACGAAGCGCTCCAGCAGGTTGGCCTGCTCAAACTCCGGATGCTGGTTGAAGACCGGGGACAGGCTGGCCAGCATCTCCTGCGCAGCCTGCAAAAACTCCGGCTCATTCACATAGCGGCGCTTGAGCCCCTCCAATACACGTTGTACATAGGCGTTCATATGGTTTCCTCTCTGTAATTGGCGCGCTGCGCCCCTCACGATCCTTTGCCGCCCTTGAGGCCGCTGGCCCCCCGGGTGATGGCGGAAGAGATGATGTCTGACGGGAAGGAGGTGATGGCCCGCTGCTTTTCCTGGAAGGCGGCTGTCGCGCTGGCCACCAGGCGGTCAATCAAATCCCGGTAGTGCAGGCCCGCGCCTGTTTTCTCCCACAGGTAGAAGGCCAGGGAGCCGGGGATGGTGTTGATCTCGGTGATATACAGTTCCCCGCTTGCACGCTCCACCATAAAATCTACCCGGACCACACCCTTGCAATCCAGCGCGCGGAAGATAGAAAGGGAGGTCTCCTGCACTTTTTTTGTGTCCGCATCTGAAATGGGGGCGGGGATGATGCGGCTTAAGGCCGCCATGCCGGACTGCTGAGAGGAGGCCAGGTACTTGGTCTTGAAGTCCAGCAGCGCCCCTTCCCGCACCGGCATCTCCACCACCGAGGCCTGGATGTCCGCGTCAAAGCCCAAAACGGAGCAGTTCACCTCCAGGGGGTCTTCCAGGCCTTCCTCCACCAGCACCCTGCGGTCCAGGGAAAAGGCCAGGGTCAGGGCATCCATCAGCTCTGCCCGGTTGGCGGCCCGGCTCACCCCGATGGAGGAGCCCAGGTTGGCCGGCTTCACGAACACCGGGTAGGGCAGGGCGGCTTCCACCTGCAGGCAGGCCGCCTCCGGGTCCTGTTCAAAGACGGAGCGGGTCAGCCAGGTGTCCTTCAGCACCGGAAAGCCGTTGCCGGCAAAAATGCGCTTCATCATGATCTTGTCCATGCCCACGGCGCTGCCGGCGATGCCGCTGGCGGCGTAGGGCAGGTCCATCAGTTCCAGCAGCCCCGCGATGCTGCCGTCCTCTCCGTGGGCGCCATGGAGCACCGGGATGACGCAGTCCAGCCGGGCTGCGGCATAGCGCTGCTCGTCCTTGAACAGGCCCCGGCGCTTAAAGGCCATCAGGGCCCCGGAGCCGGCGGTGATGTCCGGGAACACCCGGGTGAGCTTGCTTTTGCGGGGGTCGAAATGCCGGTAGGTTTCCAGCTTCCACAGGGCGCCCCCGATATACCACTCCCCCTTTTGGGTGATGTACACCGGGATGACGTCATACTTGAAGGGGTTGGCCCGGGCGGCCAGCTGCAGGGCGCTGACGATGGACACCTCGTGTTCGCAGCTGCGGCTGCCAAAGAGGATGCCCAGCTGAATCTTCCTGTTCATGTCATCCTCCTTTATGCGTAGTGGTCCGGCAGGTCGTTTTCATACAGCAGCACATCCCCGGGGCCGAAGCTGTCCTCGATGAAGAGGTTGGCCTGCATGAGGCTGGGGAAGACTTTGATGTTCTCCTCCAGCATGCCGCTTTCCAGCAGGCCCGTTTTGATGGGGCGGGTGCGCCTGTCCCCGATGAGGATGGCCATGTGGGCCACGGCTGCAATGTCGTTGCCCAGGCGCCTGTTGGAGCGCACCTCCTGGCGGCCCAGCTCGATGAAGCCTGGCGTGACCACGATGAGGCGCCCTTCGTGGCTGCCCAGCACCTGCAGGGCCTTGCGGCTGGAATCCGGGTTGGAGTTGAAGCCGTTGTTGATGACCTTGTAGCCCCGTTGGTGCATGTGCATCTGCAGCCGGGAGGGAATGGGCGGCACCTCCATGAGGGCCAGTGCAATCTTTTGAAGGGGCACGCCGTAGCGGCGGGCCATGGCCGCAGCCATCAGGATGTTGTGGATGTTGTGCTCCCCCACGAGGCTGGTTTCCACCGCCTGGCGGCTGCCGTCCTGGAAACACAGGGTGAAGGTGCTGCCGCTGTCTGTCAGCTGCACATCCTCCGCCCACAGGTCGTCCTCCGGGCTGCCCACCAGGGCTTTCGCGATCTCCGTTTTGCCCCAGGCTTCCTTCACCAGCTTGCCGTCGTTGGCAAAGACTGCAAAGCCCGCCTTGGGCAGGGCCTTGATGAGGTCGTACTTGGTGGCGGCCACCTGGCGAAGGCTGCCCATGGTCTGCAGGTGCTGGGGGCCGATGGAGGTGAGGATGCCGGCGTCAGGCCCAGTCATCCGGCACAGGACCCGGATGTCCTGGGGGTGGCGGGCCCCCATCTCGGCGATAAAGAAGCGGTGCTCCTGCCCCAGCTCCTCCCGGATGCAGCGGGCCAGGCCCAGGGGGGTGTTGAAGCTGGCCGGCGTGGCCAGGGTGGGTGCCACCTGGGACAGCATGGCATACAGGATGTTTTTCACCGTGGTCTTGCCGTAGGAGCCGGTGATGCCGATGACGGTGAGGCCGGTTTTGCGGTAAGCCTCAAGGACCGTCTTGGCATCGGCCCGGTACAGCAGCTGAATGGCCTTCTCCAGGGGCCAGATGAGGGCCATGGCCATAAGGAGCAGGATGGGGGCAAACAGCGGCAGCAGGGCGCTGGTGCCAAAGGGCAGGCCGCCCCGGTACATCAACAGGCACATGAGGGCGCTGACCACAAGCAGGGCTGCCAGCAGCCGCTTCACCCGCAGGGTGTACACCAGCTTCACTTTCACCCGTTTTTCCTGGTAGGCGATGAAGCCGATCACATAGCCGGCGGCCACCACCAGCACCACAAAGACCAGGGACAGCAGGAAGGCCCAAAAGGGCGGCAGGCGCAGCACCAGGGAAGCAAAGAACAGCAGCAGGGTGCTGACGGCAAACAGCGCCGCCCCGGGCCAGAAGGCCTTCAGGGGCAGCCGGATGAAAGCCCGGAGGGTGCCCCCCAGCTGGTAGCTGGCCAGCTGGGCAAACTGAAGCAGCTGTTTGGAGGACAGCAGCAGCCCCAGGACGGGGGCAAGCCACAGCAGGATGCGGGCCAGGGCATCAAACAGGTTCATGCCGGGTGCACCTCCTGTAAAAAGGCGTCCACTGC
>ERZ764778.4113-NODE-4113-length-10820-cov-3.998142_pt1 | contig 10820 bp, 11 predicted proteins | sample MGYA00374951_ERZ764778 | MGnify/ENA primary metagenome ERZ764778 (study PRJEB28918, sample SAMN05720193) | bioreactor metagenome | isolation source: Anaerobic biogas reactor | place: USA:Washington, USA | collected 2015-08-08 ...
GTGAGGGCGTGGGAAGCGTTGATGCAGAGATTGAGCAGGATCTGCTCTATCTGCACCTGGTCTCCCCGTATCATTGCCCTTGTGTCGGCGTATCCGGCTTCAAGAGCCACTACCTTGTCAAAGGTGTTCTCGCATATGTGAAGCACGTTCTTCACGACGACATTGAGGTCGACGGGCGAGAACGAGGCTTCCTTCCTGCTCGAGAGGGTCAGGAGCTGTTTGACCACATCCGCGGCACGGCTGCTCGCCCTGTCTATGGTTACCAGCATTTCCGACAGCTCTTCGGCGGGGATGGCAGCGCCTGACTTCAGCTTGTACTGGAGAAGGGAGACGTTCCCGATGATGCTCCCCAAAATGTTGTTGAAATCATGGGCTATTCCGCTCGCAAGCGTGCCGATGGTCTCCATCTTCTGCGCCTGCTGCAGGAGGCTCTCCTTCTTCTCAAGCTCCGTCACGTCATCCATCCTGATGACCACACCACTGATACCGTCCGCCACGAGGGGATAGATGGACACATCCTTGTAGGTCGTTTCTTCGCGGTCGAACCGGTGACTGTAGAGATGCACGGCCTCGTTGGTCTCCATGATCCCCTCGATAGCCTCCTTGAAGCTGTCGAAAAAGTCCGTTGCCCGCCACAGGTTCTTTCCCAGCACGTCTCCGGACGGGATGCCCGTCGCTGTCTCCGTCGCGTGATTCCATTGCGTGACGGTGCCTTCACGGTCGATGGAAACGAGCATGGATGGCATGGATTCGATAATGTTGCCCAGGTAGCCCCGTGTTCTGCGCAATTCCTCCTCGTTCCGTTCTATCTCGCGGAGCATGTCGGCTATGCTCTCATAGAGTATGCCAATCTCGTCGTTCGACCTCTTCTTCAGTTTGGCCGAGTAGTCCCTGTCCTTCGTGATGTGCCGCGACACGTCCGCGAGGGTCAGGATAGGGGCTATAAGCATTTTTTTCACGACCACGAATATGACCACGATCATGGAAAGGCCGATGAGCGTGAAGGCCACGGTCAGGTTGAATCGCCTGAGAAGGATCTCGGCGTTCACGAAGCGCTCGGTGTAAAAGATCTCAAAAAAACCAACGATGGACTCACGGTGAAAGACGGCATAGTAGACCTTCCGGATGTCTTCTGCGCCTTTGGGTATGATGAATATGGCCGGGAGGGTAACGTCGTCGCCGATCTCCATGGTATCGGGGTTCTTCCCCAGGCTGTCCACGAATCTCCCGGATTCATCGTAGATGTTGACGGCAACGATGTCCCTGTTCGTCAGTAGTGCCCGGTTGATATAGGCGATCTCCGTTCTCGCCATCTGCCACATGGGATTTGCGTAGGCAAGCCGGCCCATCTCACCCAGGTTCGACACCGTATCCTGCAGCTCTTTCTTCAGCGCCTGTTTGTTTCTCCTGTCGAAATAGAGGATGGACAGGATGCTGATCGCAGACACGGCAACGATCAGTATGATTATGAGCTTGGCGAGGATCCTTCTCCTGAATATGTCCACAGATGTTTCCTTTACCTCAAGGGCCCTTGCATGGAAGTCGGTCAAGCTGGCCCTTTTCTATCATTCTCGGCGAATCGCAAGAAAAATCAACTGCCGGAGGCCTTCTCCTTCTGGTGGGTCGATTCGGAACGGGAAACCCCGTATTTTCGCAGTATGTCTCTGTACTCACCGGTGTCTTTGAAGTCTTTGAGGTTTCTGGAAAACTCCGCAGCCAGCTGCTGGAGCCCGAGTCTCCTGGAGAAGCCCGCATAGAGCTTCCGGCTATGGATGGGGGGATTGAGAAAACGGATCGATCCCGCAACGCCAAGGCTGCCGGCGACACTCCTGATGACCGCCTCGTTCTCGATGCCGAGATGCAATCTGCCACTGACGACCATGTTGACAAGCCGCCTGGTGTTCAGCACTTCTTCCTTCTTCAGGTAATCCGCATTGTCGAAGGCCGCCCCGTAGCTGAAGCCAGGGATGACACCGATGGTGTATCCCCTCAGGTCTTTCAAGGAGCCCCCGTACCGGACCTGAGTGCCCGCCCTGGTGAAGAGGGAGGTCCGGGAGATACTGAGGTGCTCACCGGGGAATACCGTGTATCGCCCGCGTTCCGGGGTCTTGAGGACCGATATGAGCACATGGGCATGACCCTCCTCGAGCATCTTGAGGCACCGCTTAAAGGGAAACTGCGCAAACACGGCCTCGATACCCATCCTCTTCATCACCGCCCTGAAGATGTCTATCTCAAATCCTCCGGCGCCGTTATCCTGCTTGTACGTGTACGGGTACCATTCCGTGTAGACGACGGTCAGTTTTTCAGGATGGCTGTCCCCGGCCAGGACCGCGTTGCTGAACGCAAACACCAGGAAAAAGACCGCGGATATGCGCAGGACCTGCCCTGTCATAAGAACTTGTACCATATTACCGGCCCCATTGCCACCCGGCATTTCTCCTTCCAGCCGACATCGAGCCATCGATCCGCTTGCCATTTCCTTCAAGTGATATTACAATCTGAGATCACAACAGGCGGGACGGTCCCAAAAAACGTGGCCGAGCCGCGTCACCATGGGAGTGAAACAAGGAATGAAGAATACAACCAATTCCCTCATCTGCCGGGTCATCATCGTCATCGTCCTTTTTGCCTCGACTGTGATAGCAGGGGAAAAGGGATCCCCGGAAGATACCTTGAAGCAGTTCTTCGATGATCAAAAGGCAGGGATGGAAACGATCGCCGACCGTTCAGCGGCGATGAAGGACCACGTCTCTTCCCTCAAGGATGTCAATGTCCGCTACAAGAATGGAAACACCCTGCTCCATTACGCTGCCAACAGGGGATACCTGGATGTGGCTGCCCTGCTTCTGAAGAAAGGGGCGGACATCAACGCGCGCGACAAGGACGGACGGACGCCCCTGCATGAAGCGATGGCCTATCGCCGGTACGACGTCGCCCGGTTCCTTATTGAGAATGGCGCCGATATGAGCCTCAGGAACAAAGACGGTGACACCCCGCTCATCAGTGTGGTATTCATGGATGACAAAAAACGCGCCGTCGACCTCGTCAATTTCTTCATAGTGAAAGGCTTCGACGTCAGCCGCTCCGCGGACGCGAGGCTTCTCAACGAATCCATCCGAAGAGGCCACCATGACGTCGCCGCCGTCCTTTTGGAAAAGGGCGTCGTCTACAATGAGTCGTCACTTCCTGACGCGGCGTCGATGGGATATGAGGACATCTTTGCCGTCCTTCTCTCCCGTGGGGCGGACCCCGGGGGCAAGGATATCCTTCGCGCCGCCGCTGCCTCCGGGAACGTCGGCATCCTGAAAACCTTGCTGGAAAAAGGCCGGAGACCAACCGCGGAGGATGTTGACCTCGCGCTCTACAAGGGAAGGCGGGATGCCGCCGTCCTTCTCAACGACGTGCTGAAAGGATCGGGAGATCAGGGGGTCGACATCACGGCACGATGCCGGATGAAACCGGACCCCGGACCGTGCATGGCCCTTTTCCACGCGGGGTACTATGACGAGATAGCAGGGGCATGCAGATCCTTCACCTACGGAGGATGCGGCGGAACGGTGCCCTTCGAGACGCAGGATGCCTGCAAAAGGATATGTGAGAGCGAAAAGTGACGGGTAATGAAAACCACAACCGGACAAAGGGGAGCATATGAAGATCCAGTTTACGAAGAAACAGTTTGAAACGCTGCTGAAGGCCGTATACATGGGCACGAGAACGGTCAACACCTACGAAGATGACCTCGAAGACAATGAGTATGCTGAACTCCAGAAATACATCTTCGGGTTCGCCAGAGACTTCGGGCTTGAAGAATACGCCGATTATGACGAAAAACAGAAGGTGGCCTGGCCTTCGGCCACTCTCGAAGAAGACGAAACCTTGAATGAGCTCATCGACCGCTACGACGACTTCACCTTCCTCGACAAACTCATCTACAACCTGGCGGGGCGGGACATGCTCGACAAGCACGGTCCCAAGGCGCTGGAAAAGATGTCCGACGACGAGTTCTTCAAGGAGGAAGAGGCCTTCGCCGAAAAGTACCGGAAAGAGTTCGCGAAGAACGGCATAAAGAACCTCACGGTATCCGGGGGAAAATAAGGCCGTTCAATTGCCTGTGACGACCTTTGCCATTGCGGCGGCCCTGAGATCTCCCGGCATTTTCTCTATGGCGTAGCGCAGGGCGGTGCGTGGCATTTTCGCCCTGTTCATCATAACCCAGTCAAAGACGGCTTGCCGGTGCGCCTGGCTGGCAACTTTGAGCATCCAACCGTAGCCTTTCTGCACCATGTCGTCATCGTCGGTCAGGAGAATGCCTGCGATATCGAGGACGTTGGCGAGAAACCTGCCTTCTCTCGCGGGAACAATGAGAGAAACCGCTGCCGCGCGGCGGACCCAGCGGTTTCCGGACAGGGCCCATCTTTTCAGGTCGTCCAGATATTCGGGGTACATCTCGATAAAGGCTCCCACCGAATGATTGCACAGGGTATCGCAGGATGCCCAGTTAGTAACATATCTGTTCACCCATTTCTCGAAAACCTCGAAATCACCGGGTTCGTACTCCTTGCGGACGCGGTAGGACCAGTCACAGGCGATGAAAGACTCCTCCATATACCCGGACTCCCACAGCCCCTCGCAAAGACGAAAGGTTGCGGCTTTCCCCGCCCCTTTGATGTCTTTGTAGTATTTCCTTGCCATGCTCCTCACAGCCGCGGTCTTCAACCCGTAAAGCCTCACTTCCTCCCTGAAGAACCTCAGTCCGCTCTCCCGTATCGCTTCATCCGCGTTCTCCCTGAGTTCACCGCGTATCCTCTCCAAAACATTCAGGTCCATCGGGAACCTCCTTATCTATATCGAATCGTGAAGAAAACGGTGATGAGCGCTATGATCAGGGCAACACCGTTCGCCGCAATGACGGGAACCGATTTGATGAGGACACCGTAGACGGACCACAGCACGGAACCGATGACGATCATCAGGGGTAGAAAAAGCGAGACATCCCTCGCCTCTTTCAACCTCCAGATGCGCAATATCTGCGGCAGAAGTGAAAAGGTCGTGAAACAGGCGGCTATGTAACCGATAAGGTCAGCCATCGCCGGAAAGTCTTTACTCTTGAATGATGCTCTCGACCTTCTTGCAGAGGAAAGGGACTTTGTTCAACACCACATCCCACACAATGTCATAGTCCACACCGAGATAGTCGTGAACCAGCCGATCGCGCATGCCCGCAATCGCTCTCCACTCCAATTCATTGTGTCTTTCCTTCAACTGAGGGGACACTTTCTTCGACGCCTCCCCAATGATCTCTATGCTCCTGACAAAAGCACGCTTGAGGGTTTCGTCCATCAGGAAATCATCCCTGTTCAATCCCTTGCTGGTACTGATGAGATATTGGGCTTCATCGAGAATATGGCGCAAGTACTCAAGCGACGAGGGCGGCATCCTCGACCTCGTTCAGTATGTGATCAGCCATATAAGGGCTGAGCGATTCAACGGTGACAACCTCCACCCGGCGCCCCAGCACGTCGTCGAGGTAAAAAGACAATTGCATGAAGTGATCAAATGTCTTCTGTCCTGGTTCGAATTCGACCAGGAGATCGACATCACTGTCCTGGCGTTGCTGTCCACGAACAAAGGAGCCAAAAAGGCCGATTCTCTTGACGCCAAAAGCCCGTAACCTGGCCCTGTTCTGCCGAAGAATGCGGAAAATGTCTTGTTTGGTCATTCCATTCATTGCTCCCCGCCACTATGGATTTTACAGTACAGTCCCGATCGCTGTAAAGCACTTTGACGTCAGGCCGCAGGGAATCACCTCTCAACCGCTCATCGTTTCGTCCACAAACCGTTCGAACAAGGCTTCTATTTCCTGTTTTCTCGCTAATGCGTCTCTCCACTGCCGCGGTACCGCTTCAAGGCCATAATGGGTGCCGGCGAGGCCGCCCGTTACGATGGCTGTCGTGTCTGTGTCCCAGCCGAGATTCACCGCTTTGAGCACTGCCGAGCCGTAAGAGTCTGTCGTTAGCAGGCACCACAGGGATGCCTCCAGCGTGTGGACCACATAGCCGTCGGACTCGATGGCGGCTTCGGAAAGAGCATCGATGTCACCCGAAAGAAGACGGGAGAAATGTACCAGCTCTTCCGAGAAAGAAGGCCCGCTGTAAAACCTTCCCGTTTTTTCCATGGTCAGCAGATATGCCTCGCGCGGCGTCATCCCGTCAAGGAGGGCCGCGACGATGAGGCAATACGCTCCGCATGCCATCATTGACCTGGGATGCCCGTGGGTTATGGCCGAGGCGCGGTTGGCGAGACGAAGCGCTTCTTCATCTCCCATCGTCGCAGAGTAAAAGGCCACGGGAAGGATGCGCATCAGCGAGCCGTTGCCGTTGTTCTCTTCCTCCTGTCCGCCCGCCGTTGCGGCCGGCGTGCCGAGCTGCATCCTGCTGATCGCCTGCCACGTCCCTCTCCCCACGTCGAAGGCCTGTCCGTGGGGGGTCCAGAGACCCGCGGTGAACCAGCTAACGAAGAGGTCTCCGATCCGTTCCGTATCGAACCCGTCAAGAAGACCCTGCGCCGTGCAGAGCATCAGGGACGAGTCGGCCGACCAGCTTCCCGGCGGCAAGCTGAAGGTCCCGTATCCCCTCATGTCCGTGACGGGGTCCCCCTTGCGGGCATCCCTTCCCTTGAACTCCACGGGGACGCCAAGAGCGTCTCCGACCACGGCCCCCCAGAGCCCGCCGAGCATCCTGTCCCGCCTGGAAATATCCGTCATCTTCACTCACCTATCCTCCACGAGCGCACCATCTCCCGCTGTCGTTCCGTCTCAGGCGAATCATAACCCCCGCCGGGCACGCTGGCCCTGAGCTCCCGTATCATCTCGAGCACCCTCTCCCCGCTCGCGAAGGCATGGCGGGCAAGGTAGCAGCCGACAACCGTCCCGGTCCGCCCCTTCCCTCCCCAGCAATGGACATACACCGGTCTCTCGGCTGTGATGACGCCGTCGATCTCGTTGAGAATGCCGGTCATCTCTCCGCGGGACGGCACCGCCATGTCCCTGATGGGCCTTTGCGCCCAGCTAACGTCGATCTTCATCTCGCCGGCCCGTTGGAGGAGCTCCTCCCGATACCCGGCGAAAGGTTCTCCGTCCCAATTCGTTTCCGTCTCTTCCATGAGGTTCACGACGTGCCGTATACCGGCGTCGAGAAGCCCCTGCACCTTGCCGCGCGCCACGTCCGCATCGAGGTCTCCCGGGTAACATCCGGCCAGAAACCTCCCCGGCACCACCCAGTAAGACCTGTCAAAAGGAACCACGGGATAAGACATATTTTTCCTCTCACGCATCGATCACCTCCACAGCCCCCATTATACCGCGAGCCGGGTGACAGCGTCATGACACAGGGAAGACGGTTTCAGGTTTCAGGGAAATATCCGACCCCTAACAGAGGCCTTTGCAACCGTTTTCCGTCCTTGTTTTTGACCTGAAACCTGGAACCTGAAACCTGCAACCGTTGTTATGCCAGGCATGACATCGACGGGCGGGTTGACTCGCCTTCCCCCTGTTTTGTGCGTTCCAGGAAGTCGAGGATGGTGCGGACGTAGTCGTCCGGGCGCTGCTCGTAGGTGTTGTGGCCGCATTTCGGGAAAACGGCCAACTCACCCTTCGGCAGGGCCCTGTAGAAGGCTGTTGCCTGTTCGACGTAGAATATGGAACTGCGGTCGGGATAGAGAACAAGGGCGGGGCATTGAACCTTCGCCAGTGCGGGCCTCAGGTCGAAATACTCCACACCGTATTCCCCGCCGCACCTCGCGAACTGCTCGTATTTCGTCTCAGCCATTTCGCCATGCCAGTCAATTATCTTGGCCTGCAGCCGCGGCTCGAGGTCTCTGAAGCGGATGACGAGTCTTTCGATGTTCAGCTGTGTCATCGGCATCTCGCTGTAGCACTGTGTGCTCGCCGCCGTCAGCGTCCACACATCTTCGGGATAGCGCGCGGCATAATCCACGGCCAGCACGCCGCCCTCACACTGCCCCACAAGATGGCAGGGCCCGATGCCAAGGGCCTCCTTCACAGAGCGCAATTCGCCCACGGTCTCGGGTCTGTACCCGTCACTAACATAGAACCCGAAAAAATCAGGCCCATCCTCAGAGCGTCCGAACCCCCGGCGGTCATACATGACCACGCGATAGCCGGCATCCACAAAACGCCCGAAGATATTCCGCCAGATCTTGAGACACCCGAACCCGTGATGGAGAAGCATAACTGTCTCCTCCCCCTCCCCGTGAACCTCGTAATACACCTTGAGACCATTGATCTCCGCAAAAGACATGCGCGCTCCTTGAATTGTCGATAACTGACCCAATTCTGCCACAATCAGCGAGGTCTTGCAACACCCTGAAAGATGGTTCAAGGGTTCAAGAGTTCAAAAGTTCAAGGGGAAGTGACAAGAAAGCCAGCGGACACCTTCGGTTGTCAAGACAATTGCTGACCAGGGCACAACACAACTGCTACGCGCGGGACGTGCCAACCAGATTCTCTTTCTACCTTGAACTTTTGAACTCTTGAACCCTTGAACTGTCCCTACTTGAGGAGATCCATGAGTTCCCTTGCATTGTTCGGCGCGTGGCCTCGGGCGTCGTTGTTGAAGTAGATGAAGACGTCCAGGCCGTCCCTGAGATAGCCTTTGATCCTCACGGCATCCTCCTCCAGAACCTCTCTGGAATAGGACGAGGCGTAGTTTCCCTCGTTGCCGTGGCGCCTGAGGTAAACGAAACCCGCGGTCATCGGCAGTTCCCTGAGGAAGCCGGGCCAGTCCGCCATGCACATCGCCACGCCCCGTGCCCTGCACATCCCGGCGATCCTTTCATTCACCCAGGAGTCGTTGCGAAACTCAAAGGCGTTCCACACAGGGTACCTGTCGAGAAGCACAAGGAACCGCTCCAGCCTGCCTGGTTCGATGGAAAAGGAAGACGGGAACTGCCACAATACCGCCGTGAGCTTTTCCCTCAGCGTGAAGGCCCTCGCGAAGAATTCCTCCAGGAGACCCTCCACGTCCTTAAGCCTCTTGAGGTGGGTGATGAGTCGGCTGCCCTTCAGGGTGAAGGAAAATTCCGCCGGTGTCTCTCCGTACCATTTCGCGAAGGTCTCGGTCTTCGGCAGGCGGTAGAAGGTGACGTTGAGCTCCACGGTGGGGAAGACACCCGAGTAGTGAGCGAGCCATCTCTGTCCGGGCAATTCAGCGGGGTAGAAGGTCCCCTTCCAATCCCTGTAGCTGAACCCGCTGCACCCTATCAACACCCTGGCCATTCCAATATTCTATCACCTTTCGCCGCGGGCGAGAGGTGATAGAATGGCTTGAGCCGCTTGAGCCGCTTGAACGGAAAGACCAGAGATAAAGCTTCTTCCTGGAACGTTCAACGTCTCGTTGGCAAAGTCGGTTCCCGGTCCGGTCTATGTTCAGCCGTCATTCCTCACCCGCCGTCATTCCGGCGAAGGCCGGAATCCAGGAGAGAGCACGGGTGTGAGACCACCTGACGGCAAGCGTTGTGGTCTCTTACTCAGTACAACCAGTCACTGTCTTGACAGAGGTTTTTCTGGATTCCGGCCTTCGCCGGAATGACGGTGGAGGAAGTTTTCAGAGATGACGGGTAGCATGGTCATCCAGAGTCTTTTGACTCCACCGTGTGGCCTGTGACTTGCGACATGTGACATCCTTTTCGCTCCAGCGGTTCAAACAGCTGCAACCGTCTTTCTTGGTTTCCCCGCCCCCCCTGTGTTACAATGAAGCCGGGTTTGTCAGACGATAATGAAGGTCCTCCTCATATCGGCCAACCGCACCGAGATCAACATGCGCACCATGCCTTTGGGGCTTGCTTTTGTGGCTGAGGCGGCGCGACGGCGCGGGCATGAGGTGGAGATGCTCGACCTCGCGCGCGTCGGGGACACAGGCGCTGAAATAGCGCAAGCCATCAGCCGGTATGCGCCTGAGGTCATCGGCATTTCCATCAGGAACATCGACGACCAGGCAATGAGGGACACCAGGTTCCTCTACGAGGATGACAGAGCGGTCATTCCCCTTGTGAGGACGCTGACGGACCAACCCATCGTGCTCGGCGGAGCGGGCTACAGCATGTTCCCCGACGCCATCCTGGCGGATACAGGCGCTGATCTTGGAATAGAAGGCGAAGGGGAGGTCGCCTTTCTCGCGGTCATCGAAGCCCTTGAAAAAGGCGGGACCCTCGACAGTATCCCCGGCGTCCATGTCAAAAACGGCGGTCCCGCGGAACACCGCGGCCTGATCAGAAACATGGCGGACTCCCCGCTTCCCGACCCCGCCCTCGTACTGGACACCTCACGCGTTCAGGAAGACACCTGGGTGCCCGTGCAGACAAGACGCGGCTGCCCGTTGAATTGCAGTTATTGCTCGACGGCGTCCATTGAAGGGAGGATACTCAGAAAGAGGGACGTGGAAAGCGTCGTTGAATGGATCGCGAAGCTGAAGGGACGCGGGGCGCGCAAGCTCTACTTCGTGGACAACACCTTCAATCTGCCGCGGTCCTATGCCATGGAACTCTGCGCGGCGATGAGCCGCGCCTCTCTCGATGTGGAATGGCGATGCATCCTCTACCCGTGGCGGCTCGACGAGGAGCTGACATCCGCGATGGCCCGGGCGGGATGCACCGAGGTATCACTGGGAGCTGAAAGCGCCGACAACGAGGTGCTCCGCAGGATGAACAAACGCTTCCGACGGGAAGATATTGCCGAAACCAACCTGCTTCTCACGAAATACGGGATACGGCAGATGGGGTTCCTTATGCTCGGCGCCCCG
>ERZ764778.4115-NODE-4115-length-10818-cov-17.459444_pt1 | contig 10818 bp, 10 predicted proteins | sample MGYA00374951_ERZ764778 | MGnify/ENA primary metagenome ERZ764778 (study PRJEB28918, sample SAMN05720193) | bioreactor metagenome | isolation source: Anaerobic biogas reactor | place: USA:Washington, USA | collected 2015-08-08 ...
AAGTCGCAGATGGCTTCCAGTTCGTCTACATTCCAGTCCATTACGGTGGTATGGATTTGAAAAGGCAGGCCGGCGGCTTTTAGGTTCTGCATCCCTTCGCAGGTGAGCTGGAAAGCGTTGTCCAGCTTGCGAAAGGCATTGTTCTTGGCGGGATCGAGACTGTCCAGGCTAACCCCGGCGGCCATAAATCCGGCTTTTTTTAGCTTTTGGGCTACTTCCGGGCTTATGAGGGTGCCATTGGTTCCCATAACTACCCTTAAGCCTTGCCGGGTGGCATATTGCCCCAGCTCAAAGATATCGGGGCGCATCAAGGGTTCTCCGCCGCTAAAAATCATTATGCGGAAACCGGCTTTTTTTATTTCTTCAATGAGTTTTTTGGCCTGCTCCGTGCTAAGCTCGTCCTCGAGCCGGACCCCTGCATCCCGGTAACAGTGGTCGCAGAACATATTGCATTGGTTGGTGGTGTTCCAGGATACCAGCATATTAAACCCTCCTCCGGGAGAATAATCATATTTCCCTTACACCTCAAGCAAAACCCGGGCGGCGTCTTTGGCAAAGTAGGTTATTATCAAATCAGCTCCGGCTCGTTTTATGGAGGTGAGGGCTTCCATCATTACGCGCTCTTCATCCAGCCAGCCGCAAGCGGCGGCAGCCTTTATCATGGCATATTCCCCACTGACATTATAGGCAGCTGTAGGGTAGGCAAATTTTTCTTTGACGGCTTTTATAACATCCAGATAAGGTAAAGCCGGTTTAACCATCACTATGTCGGCTCCTTCTTCGATGTCGAGAGCTACTTCACGCAGGGCTTCCCGGATATTGGCTCCGTCCATCTGGTAGCTTTTGCGGTCCCCGAACTGGGGTGCGGAATCAGCCGCATCTCTAAAGGGTCCGTAAAAACTGGAGGAATATTTGGCGGCATAGGCCATAAGGGGAATATCTTTGTATCCATTATCATCCAGTTCTTTTCTTATATATCCTATTCTTCCATCCATCATATCAGAGGGGGCTATGATATCACAACCGGCCCGGGCATGAGACAGAGCTTCCTGGGCCAGTAAATCCAGGGTGGCGTCATTATCTACTACGCCCTTTTGGTCAATAAGCCCACAATGGCCGTGGTCGGTATACTCGCAAAGACAGACATCGGTGATTACCAGCATTTCCGGACAGATCTTCTTTATAAGCCGGGTTGCTTCCTGTACCACTCCGTTGTCCTGGAAGGCGGAGCTGCCCACACTGTCTTTATGTTCGGGCAGGCCGAAGAGGAGCACGGCGGGAATCTTCAGGGAATCTATCTCCTTTATCTCCTCGGTCAAGCGATCTACGGAGAACTGAAAAACTCCGGGCATGGAGTCAACCGGTATTTTCTTGTCCTGGCCGTAAATGACGAAAAGTGGATAAATGAAATCGCTGCTGCGCAAAGTGGTTTCGCGCACCATGCGGCGCAGGGTTTCGCTGCTGCGCAGTCTTCTCATCCGCTGTATAGGAAATCCCATTTCTACCGCCCTCCTTTATTATTGGAAAAGTGAGGGGTGAGGGGTAAGGGGTGAGGGGTTTGTTTATTCCCCACTACATCTTACCGTTCAAGCACCAATTAACTCACTTTTCATAAGTTGACAGGGGGACGGGGTTGTTGACACACAATCTGCCGCCCCCATGACATATACTCCTACTTCATCTCAGCAGCAGTCAGATAGCAGGCGGGGTCTTCGGCCCAGAGGTCGTCATAGACCGCGCGGGCCCGGATACGGCAGCCAGAACAAAGGGATTTGTAACTGCAATCGCCGCACTTGCCTTTTACATGCTTATCTTTTTCCCGCAGCTTTATCATCAACTCATCATCCGAGGTCCAGATTTCACTGAAGGGTTTTTCTCTGATATTGCCCACGCTGTAGTCCTGCCAGAACTGGCAGGGGTGCACATTGCCGCGGGGGTCGATATTGGCAAATTTGGTTCCGGCGGAACAACCGCCGTGCATCTGCAATAATTGTTCGATTTCTTCCTGGCGCTCGGGCTGCTGTTCTTTTATATAATTCAGCAGGAAGATGCCGTCAGCATGGTTATCGGTGGTCAATATCTCCACTTCTACCCCTTTTTCATAGAGTTCAATGGTTTTTTTACTGACCAGTTCCAGTATATCGCGTTTTTCCCCGATGCTGGTATCCATATCGGCCATTTCCCGGCCACGCCCGGCATAAACCAGGTGATACATGCAAAAGCGGGGTATGCCTTCTCTTTCAATGATTTCGAATATCTCCGGCAAATCAGCCTGATTATACTTGTTGACGGTAAAACGAATACCGGTCTTGACGCCGTTATTGAGGCAAGCCTTTATTCCCCGCAGGGCATCGGCAAATGCTCCGGGACGGTTTCTGAACTCATCGTGGGTGGCCGGAGCTCCGTCTATACTAATGCCTACATATTGAAAACCGGCCTTTTTTATCTTCCGGGCCACTTCATCATCAATCAGGGTGCCGTTAGTGGAGATTACCGGCCGCAAACCTTTTTCCGCTGCCATTTGTCCCAGCTCGAAGATATCCTGCCGTATCAGGGGCTCGCCCCCGGAAAAGAGCAAGACCGGAACTTTCATCGCGGCCAGGTCGTTAATCATCTCCCGGGCTTCTTCCGTGCTCAGCTCGTCCTGGTACTTGCGGTCTTCGGCTTCTATATAGCAGTGCTTGCAGCGCAGATTGCAGCGGTTGGTCATGTTCCAGACCACCAGAGGCCGGTTGCGGTCCGAAAACTGCAAAAGCTGGGGAGGCACGGTGCCTTCATGCCCGCTGTATTTGATTACTTCGGAAACGGTAGCCGTTCCGCAGAGCAACTTGGTGCATCCTATCATTATAATTCTCCCTCCCTCAATACTTAAAGGTCTGCCAATATGGCTTCCAGCAATCCGTTAATGGTGTACTCTTGGGCCAGGATATCAACGCTAAAACCGTTTTCCCTGGCGGTGTCGGCGGTTACCGGACCGATACAGGCTACCTTGACCTTTCCTTTTAATCCGGCGATGTTCTCCGCCCCGATTATTTTAACAAAGTTGCTTACAGTAGAGGAACTTGTAAATGTTAGATAATCCATATTTCCGGCAATTATATTCTTCAGGGTGGCCTGGCTGACCTGGCTGGCAGCAATGGCCTGGTACAAATATATTTCGTTGACATGAGCTCCCCAGCGGCGCAGGGTTTCGGGCAAAATGCTCCTGGCTCCCCGGGCCCGGGGGAGGAGAATCCACTGCCCGGGCTTGATTCTATCCCTTAATTCCTTAAGGATTCCTTCCGCCCGGTAATCTTCCGGTACGACATCCACCCGCAATCCCCGCTCCAGCAGTTTATCGCGGGTAGCAGGGCCGATAGCGCCCAGTTTTATACCTTGCAAATCCCGGATATCCAACCCAGCCTGCCGGCTCTCGGCAAAAAATATATCCACTGCATTGATGCTGGTAAATATTATCCAATCATATTGGCCAATATTCTTAACGGCATTATGCAAGGCTGCCAGGTTCTTCTCTTTTTCTATTTTAATGGAGGGAAATTCTATGGCCTGCCCTCCCAGGTCTCGGATCCTTTCCACCAGTTGACTGGCTTGCGCGCGGGCACGAGTTATGACTACTCGTTTTCCCCAGAGAGGTTGGCTTTCCAGCCAGTTCAACTCTTCTCGCAGCTTCACTACTTCCCCTACCACTATAACTGCAGGAGGTTGAAAAGCGCTTTCCTTTACCCGCTCAACGATATTTTCCAGGGTACCGCTCAACGCCTGCTGCTGGGGAAGGGTTCCCCACCTTATTAAAGCTACGGGGGTGCTGGGCTCCCGGCCGTGGCTGATTAAATTATCACAAATGAACTCCAGGTTCTCGACTCCCATCAGAAAAACCAGGGTGCCGATGCCGCTCGCCAGTTCCTGCCAGTGAATGGAACTTTCCTGCTTGCCGGGTTTCTCATGCCCGGTAATTATGGCCAAACTGGAAGTGGCATCCCGGTGGGTTACTGGTATTCCGGCATAGGCTGGTACGGCGATGGCCGAGGTAATCCCAGGTATCACTTCGAATCTATGGCCTCGTTCCTTCAGATACAGGGCTTCTTCTCCGCCCCGGCCAAAGAGGAAGGGGTCGCCGCCTTTCAAGCGGGCGACTATTTTGCCCTGAGTGGCTTTTTCAGCCAGCAGGGCGTTGATTTCGTCCTGGGACAAGGCGTGCCGGGATGAGGCTTTGCCTACATAAATAAATTCGGCGGCCGGATTGGCCATGGATAGGATTTCATCTCCCACCAGCCGGTCATAGACTACTACTTCAGCTTTCTCCAGCACCCGTTTGCCTTTCAGGGTGAACAAGCCGGGGTCTCCGGGTCCGGCCCCGATAAGGTAAACCATTCCTTTTTTCTCCATATATCATCATCTCCCAAGAAAGTGAGGGGTGAGGAGTGAGGATTGAGGAGTTATTACCTCTGCACCCGCTTACTCACTTATCAACATTAAATTATCTGTGACCCCACTGCAAAAACCTCAATTGTTGCAGAAGGGTTGCATAAATATACAAACCTATGAATATTAACAACTTTTTGTAGTTGAACCCCATCATTTCCTAGTTTCACAGAGGATGGCGGCTCCGCCCTGCTGCAGGAGGCGGCGGGCGAGCTCGCGTCCGGCTTCTTCGGCCTGCGGCAGTGAACAATCGCTAGAGCCGCTATATTTCTCTTTTCCGTCCAGGGAGGCAATAAGTCCCTGGATATGGAGCTGTCCTTTCCGCAACTCAGCCATGGAGGCCACCGGTACCTGGCAACCTCCTCCCAACTCGTGCAGAAAGCCTCTTTCTGCCTGGCTGGCGAGGAAGGAATCCTGGTGGTTTATTCTTCTCAAGAGCTTAAGCATATCCTGCTCACCTGCCCGGGCTTCCACTGCTATCATTCCCTGCCCGACCGCCGGCAGTACCAGGTTAGCCGGGAGATAATCGCTTATCATCTCTTCCAGTCCCAGTCTTTTAACTCCAGCGCAGGCCAGAATAATTCCATCCAAATCCTGTTCTTTCATTTTCCGGATACGGGTCTCGACATTACCCCGCATATCCACCAGCTGCAGGTCCGGACGCCAGGCTTTGAGCTGGGCGATGCGGCGCAGGCTGGAGGTTCCTATTAGCGCAGCGTGGGGCAAGTCCGCCAGGCTATAGTTTTTGTGCGAGAGCAAAACATCCCGGGGGTCTTCCCTTTCCAGCACGGCTGCTATACATAAACCGGGCGGCAATTCTGAGGGCAAATCTTTCATACTATGAACAGCGATATCTATTTCTCCGGTCAATAGTTCTTTTTCGATTTCCTTAGTAAAAAGCCCCTTATCTCCTATTTTGGAAAGGGCTACATCGAGTATCTTATCACCGGTAGTTTTGATGGTCTTTATTTCCACCTTGAGATCAGGTAGGGAGCTTTCCAGGAGGGAGGCCACATGCCGGGCCTGCCATAAAGCGAGCTGGCTACCCCTGGTTCCCAATCTCAAATTTCTCATATTTTTCATACTCCTCATTGTCTATTTGCAGGGCGAAGAGCTTTTTCGCCACTTCAGCATAAAGATGCCCCTGCTGGGTGGCGGCCAGCTCTCGGAGATTTACCATGGGGAAATGCAGGATTTGATTTACTATGGAATTGGCCATGGAGGCTATTATGTTCTGCTCCTGTTCCGATAGTTTCCCCAGGCGGTTACAGGCCCTTTTTATCTCATTTTCTTTGATAATTTCCCCTTTTTGCTTAAGGGCTTTTATCACCGGGACTACATAAAGACTGCCCAGCCAATCGTTAAATTTCTCCAACTCATCGAGGATTATCTGCTCAGCTTCTTGAATTACGCTCTGCCTTTCCTCATAGCCGGCATCCACTACATTTTCCAACTGGTCGATATCATAGAGGAATACGCCGGGAATATCTTTTAAAGCCGGGTCGATGTCCCGTGGGACCGCAATATCTATCATTATTATTTTTCGGCCCTGGCGGGATTCCAATACCTGGCGGCAGTTATCCTCCCTCAGCACATAGTGGCTGGCAGCTGTACAGCTTATTACTATATCCGCCTGGCTCAATTCAGTGGGCAGTTGGTTAAAATATACCGCCCTACCGTTAAAGTTTTCTGCCATCTTAACCGCTTTATCATAGGAACGGTTGGAAATAATAACCGACTTCAATCCGTTGGACATTAAATAGCGGATGGTGGTCTCACTCATTTCCCCGGCCCCGGTTACCAGGACACTTTTATTGTCTAAATCACCCAGTATCTGGCGAGCCAGTTCCACCGCAGCATGGCTTACGGAAAACGGGTGCCGGTCAATGTCGGTATCAGTTCGCACTTTTTTGCCCACATAAATGGTTCTCTGAAACAAAGCGTTAAGCACTCCATCGGAAGCACCGGCTTCCATGGCACTTTGATGAGCTTCTTTGACCTGCCCCAGTATCTGGGGTTCGCCCATAATCATGGAGTCCAAACCGGAAGCCACCCGGAAAAGATGCAAGATAGCATCATAACAATTGGGCTGGTAGAGATATTTTATCAAATCTTCTTCATTCATATGGGCATATTTGCTCAGGAAGGTCTCTAAGGCTTCAAAGCCTTTTTGAATATCCTTCGCGGTAGCATAAACTTCCGTACGGTTGCAGGTGCTGAGTATGACGGAGGCTTCCAAATCCGCATGGTTCTTTAGTTCCTGGTAAGCCTGCACTAGCTCCGCTCCGCAGATGGAAAACCTCTCCCGCACCTCTACCGGAGCTGTTCTATGATTTAATCCCGCCAGGAGGACATACATGCTTCAATTCGCTCCCTTGCCTTATCTTTTTCCCCAGCCTTAAGTAAATCCAGTACCTCAGAATAGACCAGGCTCTCAAATATCTTCTTACGCACAGTAATATCAGGAACCTTTTCTTTTATCTCTTCCCGGATATCTCCCATTATTTCGACAAATTCCCCATACGCGGGGCTAATGGTATTTTCTAGTTCTTCCCGCAGTCTCCGGGCAAAGTAGGGGCTCTTCCCTTCAGTAGAAATAGCCAGTACCAGTGAACCGCGCCGCACAATGGACGGTACATAAAAGTCACAATTAGGGGGGTCATCAACGGCGTTGACCAGTACCCCTGCTTTACGGCAGGCTTCTACCACGGCCTGATTCACGCTATTATTATCCGTGGCGACAAAAGCTAGAAAAACTCCCTGCAGGTCACTTTCGCAAAAGTCCCGGGCTTGCCAGTGGATAATGCTCTGCTTGGCCCACTCTTGTATCCTTGCACGGGCTTGCGGGCTTACTACCCGAATATTCATGCCATAATCCAGTAGATTTTCAATTTTCCTTTCTGCGACCTGCCCTCCACCGACAACCAAGCCGGTCTTGGCCTCCACATCCAGGTAGATAGGAAATAGTATGGCCTTCAACCCCTGTTTCGTTAGTATAAACTTTAAGCTCACTTTTCATCGATAGTTCCCCTGGGCCATGGGGGCTTAGTAAAAAGAGGTCTGAAATCAGACCCCTTATTTATCCTTTTTCTCTTCCAGTTCTTCGAAATCCTCTTCTTTGGCTTTTCTGAAGTTCTGTAAGGCACTTCCCAGTGACTTGCCTACTTGAGGCAATTTTCCCGGTCCTACAACTATCAAAACAATAACCAGTATCAAAAGTAATTCCCATGGTCCGAAGTTTCCAATTAAGCCGAACAAAGTGCTCCCTCCTTTGTCTCTTTACTGTTTATTACTCTTTTTTCTGATATCTTTACAGGTGAAATTGTATATCTTTACAGGTGAAAAAATGCCTGTCCCTTCTCCACGCTTAGTGCTATTATGACAAAAAGCATTTCCTTTGTAAAGCAGAACAAAATCCCATAACTACGCCATATCTAGCTTTCATCTACTGTAGCTTGCTCCTCGCCCTCTTTCTCCTCTTCAGGCTTTCTGGGCTCTTCTTCCCTTTCTGGTTCTGGCTTTCGGGGTTCTTCACTCTCTTCCTCTTCGGGTTCGGGCTTTTTCCTCGGTTTGGCCATTTTAGCTACGATTATGCTCACTTCATATAAGAAGTATACGGGTCCGGCCATCAGCATCTGGGAGATGGGGTCCGGTCCGGGGGTAAGGGCGGCGGCAATTACTACTATGGCTAAAAGGGCATACTTTCTGTTTTTGCTTAAAGTTTCGGCTTTGATAATCCCGAACTTGGCCAGGAAAAATACTACCACCGGCAGCTCAAAGACTAGGCCGAAGGGAATGGTAAAGGCGGTTACAAAGGAAACATAACGCTCCACGGTAAACATGTTTTCCAGACTAGGTCCCTGCATATAAATAAAGAACTTTAAAACCAGGGGAAGTATGCCAAAATAGGAAAAAAGAATCCCAGTGGAAAAGAGCAGAACGCTCACCGGAAGCAATACATAAACATATTTTCTCTCTTCGGGATAGAGGGCAGGCTTGAAAAAACGCCATATAGCCCAGGCTACCACCGGAAAGGCCAGAGCAAAGCCCGCATAAAAGGCTAGTTTAAGCTTTATAAAAAATGCTTCGGTTACACCGATTACTACCAGGCCTTCGCCTAAACCAGACAAGGGAGAAATAACTACGGCCAGTATCTCTTCGTTATAGTAAAAACAAAAGACCGCCGCTGCTATAATAGCAATAATGCTTATTATCAAGGACTTGCGCAACTCTTCCAGGTGCTCAATTATGGTTTGTTTTTCTTCAGGGGTTAAATCCTTTAGTAACGCCACAATTTCGCCTCTACTTCCTAAAACTCACGAGCGAGAATAAAATCAGCGATATTATAAAGATTCTTTTTTACCGGCAGTTCGGGCAGGAAGGCCAGTTGTTTTTGGGCTTTGCGCGCGAAATGCCGGGTTATATAATAAGAATAGTCTATGCCATCGGTATCGATAATAATATCAATAATCTTTCCGGTTTCATTCCGGCAGGCTTCGGGTGAAGACAACAGGCGGGCCAATTCCTCCCGCTGCGAACTATGTCTGAGAGCATAGAGGGTGGGCAAGGTAATTACCCCCTGCTTGATATCGCTTCCCGTGGGTTTGCCCAGAACCTGTTCATCCGCGATAATATCGAGGATATCATCAGTAACTTGAAAGGCCATTCCCAGGTAATAACCATAATTCCTCAAGGCCCTGACTTCTTGCTCCGGAGCATGGGCTATCATGGCTCCCAATTGACAGCTGACGGAAATCAACAAGGCCGTCTTCCTTTCAATTCTGCGCAGGTAATTCTTAAGCCCCAGCTTGACATTATAGCAGCTCATCATCTGAATTATTTCGCCTTCACATATCTTCATACTGGCTTCGGCCAGTACATCTACCACATCGCTGCGCTCGTAAGTAGCAATTAAAGACAAAGCCCGGGCAAAGATAAAATCCCCGGCATATATGGAAACCCGGTTTCCCCAAGCGCTTTTCACGGTTTCCGTTCCTCTCCGGGTTTGGGAATTGTCGATAACATCATCATGAACCAGACTAGCCATGTGAATGAGCTCCAGTCCCATTGCCAGGGGAATTACTTCCGCTAAATCATCCATATAAAAATGAGCCGACAGCAAGGCAAAAGCGGGACGGAGTCTCTTGCCTCCAGCTTTAATCAAGTGTACCGCCGATTCATTAAGTAACTCTATTCGGCTATCCAGCTTTTTGCTTAGCTCCTGCTCCAGCAGTTCCATCTCTGTAGATATGGGGTTAAAAAAATTGAAATTTGCCATATCGTTCCTCTTTTTAGCACAATCGTTTTTTATTATATAATTTAAGCTTGAATATTTCCAACTTATTTTTAAAAAGTGAGGAGTGAGGGGTCTCACTTATCAACTTAATCACTTTTTAATCTGTCCAGCATAGCGCTGAAACAAGTCATGGGGGATATGCATGGCATCCAGTACCTTTCCTACTACGAATGATACCATGTCTTCTATAGTCTGTGGTTGATGATAAAAAGCCGGCATCGCCGGGATAATACTAACCCCCATTTCCGACAGGGTCAACATATTTCTCAGGTGTATGGAATTAAGGGGTGTTTCCCGCGGCACTAAGAACAACGGCCTTCTTTCTTTTAACATAACATCGGCGGCTCTTTCCAAAAGAGTGCGGGAAGTTCCCTGGGCGATGGCGGAAATACTGGCCATAGTACAGGGTATCACTACCATGCTGTCACAGATAAAGGAACCGCTGGCCGGAGCTGCGGCAATGTCCGAATTGTCATAAAAGGATATGTCTCCCGGAGGAAGATAGCGTTGCAAGCTAAGAGCCAGGGAGTCCTGACCATCCCAACCCAATTCCTGTTCCATGACAATTCGGGCGGCATCGCTGGTAATTAAATGAATTTCGCTATTATCTTGCTTCAGTAGCTCTTCGAGCAGGCGCAGGGCATAAACTACACCGCTGGCACCAGTCAAAGCTATAATATATCTCGGCACAAAATCCTCTCCCAAAATTATAGTGAGGAGTGAAGGGTAAGGTTACTGCTGCTACATTTTACTATATATCATGCATCATGCAATTCGCCTTTACTCTCACTCACTTTTCATAAGTAGTTGTGGCCCCCTGGCCATGGGTGGTTAGTCGGATAATTGAACAGCCCAATGGGACAAGGGACCTGTCCCCATGTCCCAAGAGGTTTTTTCTATGTGGCAGGCAAAAGAACCGTCCCTATGCCTGCCCATGCGGCAGGCAACAGAACCGTCCCTATGCCTGCCCATGCGGCAGGCAACAGAACCGTCCCCTTGCCTGTGCGTCTTCCGTCCTCTGCCCTCCGTCTTTAGATTGGCCTCGTCTAAAGGAAAATATCCAGTAAGGACATAATAAATACAATCAAGCCTACATAGTG
>ERZ764778.4121-NODE-4121-length-10811-cov-3.567776_pt1 | contig 10811 bp, 8 predicted proteins | sample MGYA00374951_ERZ764778 | MGnify/ENA primary metagenome ERZ764778 (study PRJEB28918, sample SAMN05720193) | bioreactor metagenome | isolation source: Anaerobic biogas reactor | place: USA:Washington, USA | collected 2015-08-08 ...
TGACCGGAATGCAGTCTCTCCTTACGCTATTCTCGACATCTTTTGCCAGACTCTCGTCACACAGGAGGATCCTTTTCTGCACCGTTCTTGCCATCGTCGTCCTCACTGTCATCGCCCTCTCCAACATCAAGCTCGGCGAGGACATCGGCGCCATGATTCCCGACAGGGACCCGGCCGTGACCCGCGATTTCCAGTATCTGAGGAACGCACCTTTTGTGGAAAAGGTCTTCATTCATCTGAGCGGAAACGATGATGTGCCTCGCAGGGAACTCATCGATTCCGCAGATAGACTGGCTTCTCAGATGAAACCGCCGCTTTTCGATCGTGTCGTCACAGGGGTACGTATCCCCGACCCTGCGGGTGTCGCCCTTGTTTTCTCCAGGGCCGCGCCGCTCATGGCGACCGAAGGCGACATAGAGAACCTCAAGAAGCGCCTCGGCGCCGACGGCATTCGCAGGGAGCTTCAAGCTCTCCGGGGCAGCCTTGAGACACCCGAAGGGTGGATGATGAAGGCGCTTTTCCAGGAAGACCCCTTGAGGCTCTATGCGTCAGGGCTCACAAAGCTCAGCTCGCTCAACTTCCTGGGACGAGTGGATGTCAGGGACAACCACTTTGTCTCTCCCGACGGGAAGCATCTTCTCATGATAGCCCAAACCCCGGTGAAGATAACCGATTCCCGCGGCTCCGTGAAACTCGGCAATTCCCTGCGCGGCCTCATCAAGGAATATCTACCGGCAGGGATAACAGCGTCTTTTCTAAGCGGCCATCTATACACCGCAATAAACTCCGAAACGGTGCGAAAGGATCTTTTTGCCATTTTCACCACCGTTTCTGTTGCGATCTTGGTCCTTTTGCTTGCCTTTATGAGAAACTGGCGGGCGGTTTTCGTCTACTTCGTCCCTCTCATAGTGGTCGCCGTCGCCACGGCCGTCGTTGCCCTTGCCGACCGGACCATATCCGCCATGACCATTGCATTCGGTTCCGTTCTCATGGGGATCTCAGACGATTATCCCATATACGTGTATTTTTCCCTCCGCAACAGGAGGGACCCGGGGCGTTTCATAGCATCTGTCGCACGTCCGGTCCTGATCAGCGGTATCACCACAATGGCGACCTTTGCGACATTGTTCCTTTCCGATCTTCCCGGGCAACGACAGATCGCATATTTCTCCATGATCGGGATAGCCGTCTCCCTCATACTCTCCCTTGTCGTCCTTCCCCACTTTGTCCCGGCTGGAGGGTCCCGGCTGGTCGAGACGGTTCCGCAGCGTGCGCCGATGGATGGGTTCCGCAGAAAGATCATCATAGTCATATGGCTACTCTCCATGGCCCTTTGCGGCTGGCAGATGACCAACCTGAATTTCAACGGTGATATGCGGGCTGTAAGGATGGTGTCCGAGGAGATCAGGAAGACAGAGGAGGGGCTTCAGAGGGTCTTCGGCGATTTCAGGTCTCACGGCATGGCCCTCGTCAAGGCCCCCAGTCTGGAGGGCGCACTGGCAAAGAACGACCGCCTTTATGAAGCTCTTCGAAGAACCTTTCCCCCCGGTGAGATCAAGAGCATAGCGCCAGTCCTTCCGTCATCGGCGACACAGGAGGCCTCCTGGAGGAATTGGAGCGATCTGTGGTCTGAGGCGAAGAGAAACAAGGTGCGGGATCTGATCTCAACGGAAAGCAATTCACTGGGATTCAACCCCGGGGTGTTCTCCGCGTTCTTTGCGCGACTTACGCAAAAACCAGCCATGATCAACGTTGAAACATACAGGGCGGCCGGTCTGGGCGATCTTTTCGAATCGTTTATTCAGAAGGACGCCGAAGGGTACCGGGTCCTGACATACCTGCCTGACACCGATGGCGCGTCGAGCTTTTTTGCCGGGCGGCAATCGCCCGACGGCGCGGTCTTCATATCCCAGAAACGCTTTAGCGAGTCCATGAGCCGGGCGATGACAGACAACTTCTTCCGGTATATACTTTTCTCGTCTCTGGTGATGGTCGCCGCCCTCGCTTTCTTCTTCAGGAACGTCAAGAAGGTTCTCCTTGCGCTCATTCCCGTCGCGACAGGAATGGTCTTCATGTTCGGCACCATGGGTCTTTGCGGGATCGATTTCAACATCTTTAATATAATTGCGACGATCCTCGTGATAGGTCTCGGCGTGGACCTCGGGATCTTCATGGTGAGCCGGGTCACGGGCAGCGTCGACAAGGACACCATCCTTGCCGTCGTCCTGAGCGGATCGACGAGTCTCGTGGGCCTCGGTTCACTTATGATCGCCCGCCACCCGTCGCTGCACTCCATAGGGGTCACGGTTTTCCTCGGGATGTGCGGAGCAATCCCCGCGGCGGTCTTCGTGATCCCGGCATTTTATGGGAAAGGTCCGTCGGAATCGGCATGAAAGGCCAGCATTCCCTGGCGGCGGCAGTCGCGAGGTGCGCCCTCGATGAGATCGGGAGGTCCCGGGAAGGCTGGTACTCCCGTCATTACTGTTTCACCCCCGATTTTGTCGGTTTCTCGGGACATTTCCCCGGGTTTCCCATCCTCCCCGCATTCATGCAGATCATTCTCGTCAAGTCCATTGTCGAAGAGACAAAGGGCCTCACGCTCAGCATTCAGACCATAGAAAAGGCAAAATTCCAGATGGAAATCACGCCGGGCTTGAAGGTGGAAGCTTCATACCGCGAACTTCAGAAGCCAGATCGGTCTGTCATTGACGCCCGGCTGAAAGTGGCAGGTAAAACCGCTTCAACTATCGTCTTCACCTGTTCCGAGAGTCCGCTGTCATGAAAAAGGGAGTACAAAGCAGATGGTAAAACCTTACTTCACCAATGAGAAAGAAGATCCCGAGCCTCTGGTGGTAACGGTTCAAAGAAGGGTTCGGTTTGAAGAGACGGACCCCCTGGGAATCGTCTGGCACGGCCGATATTCGAGCTATTTTGAGGATGCGAGGGCCGCGGTGGGGGAGAAATACGGTATCGGCTACATGGACTTTTACCGAAACGAAACCGTAGCCCCGCTCAGGATCTTTCACACCGACTTTCTTTTGCCTATAGGTTTTCAGGAAGATATCACCATCGACGGGATACTCAGGTGGTCCGAGGCGGCCCGCATCAATTTTGAGTATACCATCAGAAACAGCAGGGGCGAGGTCACGACAAGGGGATATTCCGTACAGGTGATGCTGGACCTCAATAACAATCTCCTTCTTATACCGCCTCGATTCTACGAAGACTTTCTCCTGCGCTGGAAAGAGGGAAGGCTAAGGTGAAAAATGCTGTCGTGCTGGCCCGGTGCGATGCCATAACCGCCCTCGGTGCGACGGGCAAGGAGACATACGGGGCTCTTCTCTCCGGCCTATCCGCCTTGACGGAGGTTACCCGTTTCCCTGTGGGGCAGTACCGGGCCCGGACGGCTGCTTCCATCGAAGGCCTCTCCCCGAACGGGCATCCTTTGGTGTATGATCTTCTCGATCCTCTCCTGAAGAGTGTACCTCCACCACCGCCGGATACACTCCTGACCACCTGCACCACGAAGGCAGGGATCGATTCTCTCGAAAGATACAAACGGGGAACCGTGCCGGATGGACTTGGCACTCTCCCGGGCGACCTGTGCAAAAGGGTATCCCGCACGCTCGGGATCCCACGGCCTTCCGTCAATGTCAGCGCCGCCTGCGCCTCTGCGACCGTGGCTATCGCGCAAGGGGCCTCGTTGATCGCGGCGGGTATGGAGAAATCGGTCCTTGTGATATGTGCCGATGTAATAACCGAGTTCGTCTTTTCGGGGTTTTCCGCCCTCCAGGTGCTCTCACCCGACCGGGCGCGGCCCTTTGACCGCTCGCGCGCCGGGCTTTCCCTGGGGGAAGGCGCCGCGTTCATCCACCTTGTGAGCGGCGCCCTGGCGGAGAAACACTTCATCCGTCCCGTTGCCGAGATTGCGGGCTGGGGAGTTGCAAACGACGCCTTTCACGTCACTGCGCCGGCCCGTGACGGCCGAGGCCTGTGTAACGCAATGCACAGCGCCTTGAAAAGGGCGTCCCTGGAGAAACAGGAGATAGCCGGCATCAGCGCCCACGGAACGGGAACCATCCGGAATGATGCGATGGAAATAAAGGCATTCCACAGGTTCTTCTCGGGCAGAGTCCCTCCCGCATACTCGGTAAAAGGGGCCATCGGCCACACCTTCGGGGCCGCCGGGGGCATAGAGGCCGTCATAGCGACAGAGGTCCTCAGGAGGAGGCTCCTCCCGCCCACCGTGGGACTCGAAGAACCCGAGGCCGCCGCTCGGGATTTCGTCACACGAGAGCCGACGCCGATATCGGGTGATCACTTAATGGTCACGAATTCCGGTTTCGGCGGGATTAGCGCGGTCCTCATCCTGAAAAGGAGCTCTGACCCATGAGTGTGCTCCTCACCGGTATAGGCTGGGTCACGCCTGGCGGCACGGGAAGGGGACGGGATTTCGACACGCCACCGGAACTTTCCGGCACCCTTCCCCGTATTGCACGCAAAGCGTTTCTTGCGAGGCCCCTGCCACGGTTCGGAAGGCTTGATGATTACTCCAGGTGCGGTCTCGCCGCCGCCTCGCTTGCACTCAAGGATGGCGGTCTCGACCTGTGGAAGAGGAAACGGAATGTGGGGATAATCTCTTCCACCATCACCGGGTGCCTCCACACGGATGCCGACTATTTCGATACCGTCATTGCCGCCGGGGGCCATCTGGCAAGCCCGAACCTTTTTGCGTACACTCTGCCCAATGCCTTCCTCGGGGAAGCAGCAATCCATTTCGGGCTCGCGGGCGCCGCATTTGCCGTGTACGAAAACCCTCTGACGGGTATGGCCTCGGTACGTTTCGCCATTGCCTCCATCATCGGCGGTGAATGCAGCAGCATGCTTGCGGGAATGTGCAACACGGAAGGTACCGGCGCCCTGGGTGCCGATGAAGAACACCCTGCAGGTTCCATCTTCGCTCTCCTGAGGCGCCGCAACGGCAGGATAGCGGCACCGAAGGCATATGGCGAGATAGACTGGAATGAGGAAGGAGAGGTTTCTTTTAACGGAAGACGGGTCGACTCCGTCCTCTCTCTTGTCCGTATGTGCATCGATGGCCCGACCGGCGCGGGGGCACGATCATGAGAATGGACTTGATCTATCCGCGGTGGCCGAAGCTCAAAAGGCAGACCCCTTTCAACCTCCCGCCCCACGGACCGGTGGTCTTTGCCGCGACTGTCCCGGAGGAGATCGACATCACCTTCATCGACGAGAACGTCGAGGGGCATGCTTTCGACGATACGCCGGATATCGTCGCAATGTCGGTGATGCTCACCAGCCAACTCCCCAGGGCCTTCGAGATATCAGCACAGTACCGGAGAAGGGGTGTCCCCGTTATATTCGGCGGCATTGCAGCCACGCTCCACGCCCCGGAGGTCGCCGGTCACTCCGATTCCGTTTTCATCGGCGAGGCGGAGGATCGTTTTCCCGAGGTTATCGAGGACCTGAAGGCGGGTCGCCTCAAACGCGTGTACGATCACCTGGAGAACCGTCCGGCCATCGACCTTGTCGGTACGGCACGGCGCGATCTGCTGAACAGGAGCCTTTACAACTATCGCGGCGTCCAGATGGTGGACCTTGTCCACGCATCCCGGGGTTGCCGTTTCAACTGCTTTCCCTGCTGCGTCGGTTTCCTCGGAGGGCGACAATTCAGACCCCGGCCTCTTGACAGGGTATTGGAGGAGATGGAATCGATTCCGAACAACCGCCTTTTTCTCGTGGACAACTCCCTCGCCCAGAACCGTCAATGGTTGATCGATCTGTTCACCGCCATGGCCCCTCTCAAGAAAAAGTGGGTAAGCCACCCCATCATCGACGATGACAGGATACTGTCCCTCGCGGCCGAGGCGGGATGCTGGTATGTCTATCAAGCCATCTTCGACACATCCGAAACGATCAGAAACAGGGTGAAGCGCCTCAAGGACCACGGAATAGGGGTTGAGGGAACGATAATACTGGGGACCGATGACCATGACGAGGACTATATCAAGCGGCTTGTCGATTTCATCCAGGAAATCGGCGTCGATATGGCGGAATTCACGATTCTCACTCCCTATCCCCACTCTCCCATCCGGGCGAAGCTCGAGGCTGAAAACAGGGTCCTGAGCAACAACTGGCTTGACTACACCGCGGATACCGTCGTCTTCCAGCCCAGGCACATGACACCGGAACGACTGCAGGAACTCTACTTCTACGCCTGGGACACCTTTTATCAAAGCGGCGGGTATCAATTGAAAATGGGAGAACTTTTCCGCAAGGTCATAAAGAAGGAGATCGCCGACGGCACCTACCGCAGATATGAGGGCCACAAGAGGCGGCACCCTGCGAACGCCGGCAAGGACGACATGCATGAGTGACGTCCTTCTGGTCTCCCCGAACACCTACTCGGAGCCATACCCCGTCTACCCCCTGGGCATGGCATCGATGGCGGCGGCCCTGCGCGCACACGGGCACAGGGTAGGACAATTCGATCTTTTTGAGGCCAAAGGGTCAACCAAAGAGCTGCTTGACACAATTTGCTCTTTCCAACCCCATGTTATCGGCATTTCGATACGCAATATAGACACCACCGACTCCACCGACGCGGAAAAATGGAGTCTCGATCGCGACCGCACACTGATCAGGGCCGTAAGAGGAATCACCCCTGCCCCGATAGTCCTGGGAGGACCGGCATTTTCCATCATGCCCGAGGCAATGCTCGACTATCTCGGCGCAGATCATGGTGTTGCCGGCGAAGGAGAGGACTCCTTCCCGGCACTCATCGAGGACATTGAGGCGGGCACAGCAAAGGGCGGGATATACCGCATGGGCGATGGGTCTTTTGCCGACCCCGAACGGAACCACCCGCTCTGGCAAGGCGGCCTCGTCAGTTCCTATGTGAATCGGGGCGGCGTCATCGGCGTACAGACAAAGCGCGGCTGCATGCATAGTTGCGCCTATTGCCCCTACCCCGCGATAGAAGGCGGCAATCTTCGCTGCAAAGATCCCGGGTCCGTCGCCGATGAAGTGGAACGTCTCGCCATGGACTTCGGCGTAAGATTCATCTTTTTCACGGATTCCATCTTCAATGAACCGCAAAGCAACTACCTCTCCATCGCTGAAGAACTCATACAAAGGGACATCCGGGTTGAATGGTCCGCTTTTTTTCGCCCGCAGGCCATTTCCCGGGAAGAGATCCTCCTCTTGAAACGCTCAGGCCTTTCGGCGATCGAGGTTGGCACCGACGCGGCGAGCGATATTGCGCTTTCGGGATTGAACAAGGGCTTCGGTTTCTCCGATGCCATCGCCTTTAACGATGCCTGTGCCCGGGAGAAGATTCCCTGCATCCACTACGTCATGTTCGGATGCCCCGGCGAGTCCATGGAGACCGTGGCGGAAGGGCTCGATAACATAGGACGGCTCACGGGCTGTATCGTGCTGGCCTTTTCGGGTATCCGTGTTCTTCCCGGAACACCCCTTCACGGAAAGGCAATTGCCGATGGAGTCCTCTCATGCGACAATGAACTGTTGAAACCGGCGTTCTACTATTCGCCCGAGATAGACACACCTTTGATGAACCAAAAGATCGGGGAGTCCTTCGGCGGAAGGAGAGACCGGCTCTTTCCGCCATCCAGGGCAAATGCACGATTACGGGTCCTCAACACGTTCGGTTTCCGCGGTTTCTTGTGGACAAAACTCCTTTCCGGTCAATAAGCTCTATGGGTCCCCACGGTATCAGATCCAACGTCCTCCTCGTTCATCCCCTTGGCTACAGCGACAGGATGGCCGACCGGGACATTTCCCGAAAGGCCAATATCATGCCGCCTCTGGGACTTGCGAGCATTTCCGCCTATCTCGAGGCGAGAAGGATAACGACCCGCATAGTCGATTGCTATGCAATGCCCGATTCGGAAAGGGTCATCAGGGATCACATCCTTTCGGAACGCCCCGCTTTTGTCGGTTTCAGCTGCACAACGTCGAGTTTCCTTGACGGTGTCCGACTGGCCGCATTAGCGAAAAGCGTTGCACCCAAAACGAAGGTCGTCTTCGGCGGGCCTCACGTGAGCGCTCTGAAGGAAAGATCCCTGAGAGATTTCCCCGTTATTGATTTCGCGGTGGTTGGCGAGGGCGAAGAGACATTCGGTGAGCTCATCGAACGAAACGGGGACGAATCTTCCGATATAAAGGGCCTGGCATACAGGGAAAAGGGGGGGCAACCCTGTTTTACCGGGTATCGAAGTGACGGGCTTGACCTGGACACCCTTCCTTTTCCATCCTATGAGAAACTGGACGGGTTTCCCCATATCTACAAACTCCCCTTGTTCAATTATCCCGGCACACCGAACACCAGCTGCGTCACGAGCCGGGGTTGTCCTTACTCCTGCAGCTATTGTGACAGGTCTGTCTTCAGACAAACCTTCCGGTACAACTCGGCTTCTTATCTGTACGAGCACCTGAAATATCTGAAAGAGAGGTTTAAGATCCGCCACGTCAATCTGTATGACGACCAGTTCACGCTCAACCGGCAAAGAGTTGTTGAGTTCGCCCGGATGATGATCGACGCCCCGCTGGGGATGACCTTCAATTGCGCTGCCCGCGCCGAACATGTCGACCTGGACCTCCTGCGCCTGATGAAGAGGGCCGGTTGCTGGATGATCAGCCTCGGAATCGAGACCGGCGACGAAGGACTTCTGTCTATGCACCGAAAGAACGCGGATCTCCGGATGCTCACGGAAAAGATCCACCTTATCAGGAATGCGGATATTCGGGTCAAGGGTCTTCTGATGATGGGCCTGCCCGGAGAGACGCGCTCCAGTATCAAGAAGAGCATGGACTTCGTATTCTCGCTGCCCATCAATGATATCAATATATCCAAATTCACTCCTTTCCCCGGTACGCCCATCTATCGGAATGTCCACGAACTGGGCGCTTTTGAGGAAAAGTGGGAGGAGATGGACTGCATGCATTTTCTCTTTGTCCCGAAAGAGATGACGAGAAGGTCCCTTGAGAAGCTTTTTACACTATTTTACCGCAAACATTTCATGCGACCGAGAATACTCATCGGTTACATCTCTATGATCTGGCGGTCGCCCGACAGCTGGAAGCGGTTTATCGCGGGCATCCTGAGCTTCGTCAATTTCGCCAGAACCTCGAGGAGGATCGCCGGTTCCTGACGACCGGCACCGTCAATATGGAAAAAGAAAGACCTGTCAGGGTCCTCGTTGTCATCCCCGTTTATAACAATCCCGACACTTTGCCCGGAGTCGTGAAGGAATCCCTTGCATTCCACAGCAACATTCTTGTCATTGACGATGGAAGCCTGGACAGGGCTTCGGATCTCCTCGAAAGCCCCGGCATCAGGATTGTCCGCCACGAAAGAAATCGGGGCAAAGGAGCGGCAATCCTCACGGCGGCCTGCGTTGCGCAGGAACTGGGGATGACCCATGTCATCACCATTGATGCCGACGGTCAGCATTCGCCTGACGACATCCCAAGAATCATCTCCGCCATCAATGAGACCCCCGACGCCATCATTGTGGGCAATAGGGACTTTGACAAGACGGTGCCTTTCTCTTCCCGTTTTGGCAGGCAGTTTTCCAATTTCTGGATCAGGATCCAGACGGGAACATCCCTGAATGATACGCAGAGCGGATTCAGGGCCTACCCCGTGGCCCTCCTCAGGTGGCTTACCCTCCGTGAGAAGAGGTTTTCCTTTGAGGTGGAGGTGCTCGTAAAGGCCCTATGGGCCGGCATCGAGGTCAGGGAAATACCCGTTTCCGTCTATTATCCGGCGCGGGAAGAGCGAGTCTCCCATTTCCATGCACTCCGGGACAACCTGAGCCTGAGCATCCTTCACGCCCGTCTCACCATCCGTTCCTTCCTGCCCATTCCGCACAGGAGATTCATGCCGTTAAAGGATGACATGGGAAAGATCACTGCCCTCCATCCCGTCCGGTCCCTGAGAACCCTTCTCATACGGCACTCTTCCCCGGAAGAACTCGCAATGTCGAGTGGTCTTGGTGTCTTGTTGAGTTGTCTTCCCCTCATCGCATGCCAGACCATTACGATCCTCTTTGCCGCAAGCTTCTTCAGGTTCAACAAGTTCGCAGCCCTCGGCGCCGGCCAGCTCTGCATGCCTCCCATCGTACCTGCCGTGTGCATCGAGGTGGGATACTATATCCGCCATGGCAGGTTCCTTACGGAAGTGTCGTTTCAGACGCTGGGGTATCAGGGATTGGAAAGGATCCTGGAATGGTTCATAGGGTCCCTTGTGGTCGGGCCCATACTGGGTCTTGTCATCGGCGTTGCCGTTTACATCCTTGCGAACCTTCTCAAACACCGGAAATATGAAACCGCCTGACAATAGTTCGGCTTCGCCGCGCGAAAAGAAGTGGACAAGCCGCTCCATCGGTTCGCGAAGGCAGCACGATATCTTCTATTGTCTCATTCGTTGCGGCGGGAGAGTCCCCGCATATGTGCTTCTTGCCTTTGTCACCCTCTACTACACCCTTTGCAGGCCTTCGATACGTGAAAGGACATACCCATACCTCACGAAAAGGTTCAAGGGAGATTCTCCTTACGTCATGCCCTTTCACTGCTGGCGCCTCTACTATAACTTCGGCAAGGCCCTCATCGACAGGGCCGCGATAGGCATCCGAGGTTACGGGTCCTTGTCCCATGCATTTCCTGCCGGCCAGGAGCTTCTCAAAGTCCTCGGAGAGGGGAAAGGACTTGTACTGCTTACCTCTCATGTCGGTTGCTGGCAGGCAGTCATGCCGGCACTCAAGTTC
>ERZ764778.4127-NODE-4127-length-10800-cov-7.343136_pt1 | contig 10800 bp, 7 predicted proteins | sample MGYA00374951_ERZ764778 | MGnify/ENA primary metagenome ERZ764778 (study PRJEB28918, sample SAMN05720193) | bioreactor metagenome | isolation source: Anaerobic biogas reactor | place: USA:Washington, USA | collected 2015-08-08 ...
TTGCAGGCCATCAGCCAGCGGCGGTGGGTGACGCCGTTGGTGACGTAGGTGAACTTGTCCCCCATGATCCTGCCATAATCCCCAAAGGTTTCCTTCTTGATGATCTCCCCGTGGAGGCGGCTGACGCCGTTGATGGAATAGCTCTGGGACACGCAGAGGTTGGCCATGTGCACCATGTCATAGGCCAGGATAGACATGTGGGCGATGCGGTCCCATTCCCCGGGATAGTGGTTCCACAGCTTCTCCCCCAGCCTGCGGTTCATCTCCTCTAAGATCATGTAGATGCGGGGCAGATGGCGCTTGACCAGCTCCTGGGGCCAGCGCTCCAGCGCCTCCGCCATGATGGTGTGGTTGGTATAGGCCATGCAGCGGTTGGTGATGGCCTGCGCCTCGTTCCAGCCCAGGCTGTATTCATCCATCAGCAGCCGCATCATCTCCGGAATCACCAGGCCCGGATGGGTGTCGTTGATGTGGAAAACCGCCTTCTCCGGCAAAAGGGCAAAATCGTGGCCATACTGGCGCACAAACACCCTCAGCGCGTATTGCAGGGTGGCGCTCACCAGGAAGTAGTGCTGGGACAGCCTCAAGGTCTTGCCCTCGTAATGGTTGTCCTCCGGATAGAGCACCTTGGAGATCACCTCCGCCAAGTCGTTCTCCTTGGTGGCGTTGATGTAGTCCCCATCGGAAAAAGCGCCCAGGTCCAGGGCCCGCTTGCTGCGGGCGCGCCAGGTGCGAAGCGTGTTGATGCGGCCGTTGCCATAGCCCGCCGCCGGCATATCATAGGGCACCGCCTCCACCACCCGGGGATCCACCAGGGTATAGGTGGTGCGGCCGCCCCGCGTTTCGGTGGCCACGGTGCCCTCAAAGCAGATGTCAAAGACATTCTCCATGTCCGCCACTTCCCAGACATTCCCGTTTTCCAGCCAGTCATCCGGCAGCTCCACCTGCTGGCCGCCGGTCAGCTTCTGGCGGAAAAGGCCGTATTCATAGCGGATGGTGGCGCCCATCGCGGGCAGATCAAGGGTGGCCAGGGAGTCCATAAAGCAGGCCGCCAAACGCCCCAGGCCGCCGTTGCCAAGGCCGGGCTCCGGCTCCTCATAAAAAATGTCCTTCCAGGACAGGCCCAGCTCCGTCAGCGCCTTGGTGTAGTTCTCCGTGCACAAAAGGCTTAAGGCGTTGTTGAACAGCATCCGGCCCAGGAGAAATTCAATGGAGATATAGTAAAGCCGCTTGCCGCCGGCCTTTTCGTCCGCCTCCCTGGAAGCCACCCATTGCTGCATGATCTGGTCCCTTAAGGTGGAGGCGACGGCGTAATAAATCTGATATGGCGTGGCTTCCTCCAGGGTTTTTCCGTTATAGCGCTGGAGTTTGCCAAGAATGGACTCTTTAATCTGGTCCTTGTTATAGCTGCAGGCTTGCATAGACCCTCCTTCGGGATAATCCCCGCGCATTATAGCATAGGCAAAATGTCACCGCAAACAAACCCCTGAAAGCAGCGGGAAATATGCTATAATCCTGTCTTAAGGAGGGCTTTATATGCTGACTGTTTTAAGCGGACGGGCGGGCGGCCTGTGGCAGCCCGTTTCAGGGGAAATCGCAAAGGCTTATCACCAGGGCCATGAGGTGGTGCTTCTGGTGCCGGAGCAATTCACCTTAACGGCCGAGCGTGAGCTGCTGGACATCCTTCAGGTGCCCGGTTTTTTCCGGCTGCATGTGCTATCCCCTTCCCGGTTCATCAGCCGGGTGGCCGACCGTTTGGGCCAGGGGGAGGGGAGGCCCCTTGACGAACGGGGAAAACTGATGACCGTCGCCCGCTCAGCCAGGCGCGTCCAAGCACAGCTTGGCTATTACACCGGCGCCAGCAGCCGGCCCGGCTTTGCGGGCCAGGTCGCCGAGGCCATCACGGAGCTGAAGGGCGCCGGCCTCTCCCCCCAGCAGCTCTCAGAGGCCCCCGGGGCGGATCAGCCAGGGAAATTGCAGGATCTGGCGCTGATTTTTGCGGAGTATGAACGCCTGCTGGCCGGGAAATCCGCGGACAGCGAGGACATCCACAGGGAGGCCCTGGCCCGCTTTACGGCAAGCGATCTGTTCTCAGGCGCCAGCTTTTTTGTCTATGGCTTTGATCTGTTAAGCCAGCCCCTCATCCGCCTGATCTTATCCTGGGTGCCCCGGGCCCAAAGGGTGCTGGTGGCCCTGGTGCGGGAGCGGCCTGGCGCGCCGGACGGGGAGGCCTTTGCCCCCGTGAACCGCAGCGTCCAGCACCTAACCCAGGCCCTCGGGGAAGCCGGGCTGCCCTGGGAGACGGTCTGGCTAAATCAGGGCCCCGCTCGTCACACGGATTTAGCCCATCTGGAGCGCCACCTGCTGCGCCACCAGCGCCAGCCCTTCCCAAAGCCGCCGGAGCACATCAGCCTCTACGCCGCCCGCAGCCCCCACGGGGAGGTGAGCTGGGTGGCCCGGCAGGTGCTGGCCGCGCTGCGCCGTGGCATATCACCTGAGGATATCGTGGTGGCGCTGGCCAACCCCTCTGAATACGGGCGCCTGCTGCCCGGAGTATTTTTGGACTATCGCATCCCCCACTACCTGGCCCAGAAGGAGCCCATCTTAGGGCACAGCCTGGTGCGCTGCCTGCTCAGCGCCCTGGAGTGCATCAAGACCGCCGCCTGGCAGCAGGAGGATGTCTTCGCCTATATCAAATCCCCCTTTTCCCCCCTTCCGGCTCCCGAGGGCTGGGCCCTTGAGAACTATGCCCTGGCCAATGGCATCTATGGCGGCCGCTGGACCAGGCCCTTCACCCGGGGGGAGGAGGCGAAGGCCATGGAGGCCCTTCGCCAAAAGGCCTTGGGCCCCCTGATGCGCCTGAGGGAGCAGCTGGCCCAGGCCCGCAGCACCGCCGCTTCCCTAAGAGGGCTGATCGCCTTTTTGGAGGATATCAAGGCCTATGAGCGGGTGGTGGCCCTGGAGCAAAGCCTTTTGAATAAGGGCATGCCGGACGAGGCGGTGCGCACCCGCCAGGTCTGGGACAAGCTCTGCGGGCTGTTTGAGCAGATGGAGGAGCTGTTGGGCGGGGAGCGCGTCCCCATGAACCAGTTTCCAGCTCTCTTAAGCGCCGGTCTTTCAAAAACCGAGCTGTCCGCTCTGCCGCCCCAGGAGCATTGCGTGCAGATCGGGGCCCTGGGGCAGCTGATGCCGGGCAGCCCCCGGCTGGTCTTCGTGCTGGGGCTTAACAGCGGGGTGATGAACCGCCAGCAGGAGCCTTTGGTGAGCGATCTGGAGCGCCAGGCCCTGGAGGAGACCTTCCGGGTGCGCATGGACCTGCCCCAGGAGGAAAAGGACGCCATGGGCCAGCTGGACCTGTGGAAGGCCCTGGCCGCCGCGGGCGAACATCTTTTCCTGAGTTTCTCTCTGTCGGATGAAACGGGCAAGGCGCTGGCCCCTCTGGGGCATTTAACGCGCATCAAGGGGCTTTTCCCCGGCTTGATAGAGGAGGGGGGCGCCCTGGGCAGCCAGCGGGAGCCGGAGCCACTGGCCCCGGTGCCCGCCCTGGATGAGCTGGCGGGCCTTCTGGGGGAGGGGGACCTGCCCCCCAGCTGGCAGGACGCCTGGGCCTGGCTTAATCAGGACGAGGGCTTTCGCCCCCTGGCCCAGGCCGTCACCCAGGCCGCCGGGGGGGATTCCCCCTGGAAGAAGCTGCCGCCGGAGGAAGCCCGGCTGCTCTTCTCAGCGGACACCGTGTCCGTCTCAAGGCTTGAAACCTATGCCCAGTGCCCCTTTAAGCACTTTGTCACCTATGGCCTAAGGCCCCATGAACGCCTGGTGTGGGAGGTGTTGCCGGCGGACTACGGCAGCTTCTGCCATCAGGCCATGGAGGGCTTTGGCAGGCGCGCCCTGGCCCTTCCCGGCTGGCCGGAGGTTTCGGCGCAGGCGGTGCGCGCCGCCATGGACGCGGCCCTGGTCCCCCTCATTGAGGGCTGGGAGCAGACCCCCTTTTCAGACACCCCCCGCAGCCGGCATGCCTCAGAGGACTACCTCAAGGTCTGCCACAACATGGCCCAGGTCTTAACCCAGGCCGCCCAGGTTTCCGCCTTTGAGCCCCTGGGCTTTGAGCTGCGCTTTGGCATGGGCGGAGGGCTGCCCCCGGTGGCGCTGGGCCTTGAGGATAACAGCGTTCTGCGGCTAAAGGGCGTCATTGACCGGGCCGACATCGCAGAGCATGAGGGACAAAAATACCTGCGGGTGATCGACTACAAAACCGGCCGCAACGCCCTGGACGCGGCGGAGGTGCAGGCCGGAAGCCAGCTGGCCCTGCTCCTCTACCTCTATGCCGCCAAGGATCAGGGCGCTGACCTCAAGCCCGCCGGCGCCTTTTACCAGCTGCTGGACGACCCGTTGGTGCGGGCGGACACGGAGGACACAGCGCGCAAAGAGGCCCTTAAGCGCCTGCGTTTAAGCGGCGTGATGCTTAGAGACAGCACGGTCATCCGCCTGATGGACGAAGCGGATCCCCCTTATTCCCTGATGCGCCTCACCAAAAAGGACGGCCAGGTGATGGACAGGGACTTTCTCTTAAGCCCCCAGGGCATGGACCGCCTCATCCGCCTGGCGGCGGACACCGCCCGGGGCCTTGGCGGCAAAATCGCCTCCGGCGTCATCAACCGCTCCCCGCTGATCAACAACCAGCGCCGCGCCGCCTGCGCCTATTGCCGCTTCCAGGGCATCTGCCGCCTGGACAGCCTGCACACCGAGCAGGCCAAGCGGGTGCTGGAAAAGAAAAGCTTTGGGGATTTGGTGGGGGAATAACGCGGCCCTTCGGCCCAGAAGACAGCGATTGATCTTATCGGTTCCCGCATCCTGCCCAAAAATCCGGGGCTTCCGCACCGGCCTTTTGGGTTAGCTGCCTTGGGCGTCCTTACAACACCTTCATTTCATCCACTTTCAGGCAGATGTACTGCTGGCCGGACACGGTGGCCAGGTCAAACACGCCGGTCAGCTCCACCTGGGCGTACTGCGCCGGGTAGTCCTCCGGATAGCGGTGGTCCTCCAGAAAGAACTCCACCCCCACCTCGCAGCAGGCGGTGATATCCGCCACCACTAAGAAATGGTAGTACAGCCCCTCCCGGGTGGGATCCGGGATGGGCACATAGGTGCCCTTCACCCGCACGCTGGTGCCCACGTATTCCTTGGGCGAGTTGATCACATTGAACATCTGGGCATAGGCCATGGTGTCGCTTAAGCCCGCGATATCCATCTGCACCACATCAGCGACAGGGGCGGCGTCTGCCGCCGCCGCAGTCGTCTCAGCGGGCGCGGGGGCATTGTCTTCCCCTCCCCCGCAGGCAGTAAGCAAAAGCGTCAGTGCCAGAAGCAGCGGCCAAAGGCGTTTATTCATGCGCGGGTCCTCCCCATAACAAGTCCTGCCAGGCTGAAGATTATAAACACGGCGAGATACACCACCACGATGGTCGCCCCCACCGGGGTGCCCACCAGGATGGACAGCACGATGCCCAGGGCCGCGCACACCACGGCCAGCGCCACGGAGGCGATCACCACCGCCTTAAAGCTGCGCAGCACCCGCATCACGCTAAGGGCGGGAAAGATGATCAGGGCGCTTGTTAAAAGCGAGCCCACCAGGTCCATCGCCAGCACCACCACGGTGGCCACGATCAGGGCCACCAGCAGGTTGTAAAACCGGGTGTTAAGCCCCGTGGCCGACGCAAAGCCCTCATCAAAGGTGATGGCAAAGATGCGGTTGTAAAACAGGACGAACACCACCACCACCAGCAGGGACAGCCCCATGCTCAGCCACACCTTGGTGGGGGTTAGGGTGAGGATGGAGGTGGAGCCAAACAGCGTGGTGCACACATCGCCCGAGATATTGGAGGAAGAGGGCGCCAGGTTTAGCAGCAGATAACCGATGGCCATGGCGGACACGGACATCATGGCGATGGCGGCATCCCCCTTGATCTTGGCGTTCTGCCCGTTCCACAGCAGGATCACCGCGCAGGCCATGGTGAGGGGCAGCACCAGCACCGTCTGGTTGGTCAATTTCAGGGCGGTGGCCACCGCCATGGCGCCAAAGGCCACATGGGCCAGCCCGTCCCCGATATGAGAATAGCGTTTCAGCACCAGCACCACCCCTAAGAGGGAGGCGCACAGCGCCACCAGCACCCCCACGATCATCGCGTAGCGCACAAAGGGGAAGGTGAAGTAATAAGCCAGCGTTTCAAAAATGTTGTTCATACGCCCACCGCTTCCCGGCTTAAGTAGATGCGGCCGATGTCGCTTTCCGCATACTCCCGGGCGCTGCCCCAAAACAGCGGGGTCCTGCCCAAATGGAGGATGTGGGACGCGTCCCGCACCGCGGCCCGGATGTCATGGGACACCATGATGATGGTGAGGCCGGACTGGTTTAACTCCTTGATCAGCCGGTACATCTCCTCCGTGATCTGGGGGTCCAGGCCGGAGGCCGGCTCGTCCAGCACCAACAGCCGGTCCGTGGCGCACAGGGCCCGGGCCAGCAGCACCCGGTGCTGCTGGCCTCCGGACAGTTCCGCGAAGCTGCGCCGGGCCAGGTCATCCACCTGCAGGCGGCGCATGTTTTCCTGCGCCAGACGGCGCTGGTTTTGGCTAAAGAAGGGGCGGTGCCCGATGCGGTTTAAACAGCCGCTGAGCACGATCTCCCGGACGGAAGCCGGGAAATCGCGCTGCGCAGCGGTCTGCTGGGGAAGATATCCAAGATCCCCCCGGGTGAGACCATCGCCCAGCGTCACCTTGCCCGCCATGGGCGGCTTTAAGTTCAGGATGGCTTTAATCAGGGTGCTCTTGCCAGAGCCGTTTTCGCCAACGATGCAAACATAATCCCCCGCCTCAACTGAAAAGCTGACCTGGCTGGATACGATTCTGCTCTCATACCCCAGGGTAAGGCTGTCGCAGGTGAGCTGTGCCATGGTGCTTATTATCCTTTCATCCCTTATTGAAGGGCGGTGGCGAGGGCCTGGAGGTTGGCTTCCATGATGCCCAGGTAGGTAACCCCCTCATTAAGGGCGGCTCTGTCCACGGACTGCATGGAGTCAAAGACGATGACCGCCTGATTCTTGTCCGTGGTATTCGCGATCACGGTGCTGGCCAGGTCCTTGTCCGCCCCTTCCAGAACCAGCACATGGTTTAGCGCCAGTTCGTCCACCTTGGTGGAGAGGAAGGTGATGGTCTCAAAACTGGCCTCTGTCTCTGCGGAGCAGCCGGCAAAGGCGGCGAAGTAATCAAGCCCGTAGTCGTCCATCAGGTAACGGAAGGGAAAGCGGTCCGCAAACAGCAGGGTGTTGTTCTGGGCGGCTTCCACCGTCTGGCGGTATTCCCCGTCCAGCGCCTTCAGCTCCTTGATATAGGCGGCGGCGTTCTTCTGATAGCTGCTGGCATGATCCGGATCCAGGCGGCTTAAGCGGTCGGCCAGCACCTGGGTGAGGTTCTGGGCGTTAAGCAGGGACAGCCAGATATGCTCGTCATCATGGGAATGAACCCGCGTCACGTCCCCGCCTTCGTGGTCATGGTCGTGATCATGGTCGTCATGGTCCTCGTGGTCGTCGTGGTCGTGATCATCATGGTCGTGATCATGATCGTGGTCGTGGTCGTCATCGTCGTGGTCCTCGTGGTCGTGGCCATGGTGATGGCCGTCGTCCTGCATGCCCTCAATGGTGACGTCCGCCTTCACGGCATCCCCCAGCTCCTTCATCAGGTTCACCGCGATCATCTCTTCGTTCACCGCCTGGGACAGGGCATCGTCCACCCAGTTGTCGGACACCCCGCCGATATAGACGAACAGGTCCGCGGAGGACACCCGCATGATATCCTGGGCGGAGGGCTGGAAGTTGTGCAGATCCACCCCGCTGTCCTGAAGCAGGATCAGCTCCACCTCATCAATCCGGTCTCCCAGCACGTTTTTCAGCCAGTCATACTGGGGAAACACCGTGGCGACGATGCGCAGCTTGCTGTCTTCTTCCGCCTGCAAAGGGCTCATCATCCCCAGGCAAAGGCCCAGCGCCAGCGCTAAAGCCAGCGCTTTCTTTATCATTTTTAACATCAGTAATAAACCTCCCGTGTATTTGCTTTGTTATGGTGTGGCCGGTGAGCAAAAGCCCACGGGAAGCCTCAACTGCTTATCTTGACCTTCAAGGTAACGGGGGTGATATCCTGGCGCGGGGCCGCCATCACCGGCAAAAGGCCCCGGCTTATAAGCAAAAGCGGCAAAAACATCATAAGCGCCGGAGCGCTTGCAGCCGCCCTTTTTAGCAGAGAAAACCAGCCCTCCATCACCCCGCACACCGCGCAGTCATGGGGGTGGGTGTGATGGTGGTGCAGGTGTTCGGCGGAGTGCCCCGCAAACAGCAGCAGCATCAGCCCCAGCACCAGGCAGAACAGCAGCGTAATCCGGCGGCGGTTTAAGGCCATCAGGGCGTCCCCCGCCCGCACTTGGCGCAGTGGCCGTAGAGCACCGTGTGCTCCTCATCCACTAAGAAGTTCATCTCCCGGTTGATTTCCTTTAAAATACGGCTGGACCAGGCCCCATCCATGTGGATCAGCCGGTCGCAGCCCTGGCACTTGAGGTGCAGGTGCTTTCCCTCATGCGTGCAGGCCAGGGCCTGGTAGAGGTATTGCCGCCGCTCCTCCCGTACAAAACGCTTGATCAGGCCCTCCTGGGTCAGCCGGGTGAGCAGGCGGTATACCGTGCTGGTGGCGGGCTTCACCGCCACCCCCGGATCCAGATGCATACCCCGCGCCACTTCCCCAGCGCTGAAGGCCGCTTCCTGATGCCGGTGCAAATAATCCAGCAGGGCTTTGCGCTGCTCAGTCTGATAGGATGCCACGGATTCCCTCCCGCAAAATCAGAGAACGATTCTGAGAATGATTCTCATAATGACTATCTGTTTGCGCATCATACCCCAGCCTTCTTCAGAATGCAAGTTTTTGAGAAAAGGTATAATTGGAAAGAGAAATCCTCGCTTGTTTCAGTCAAACAGGGTTTCCCAATGCCGGGCCTCTGCCGCCTTCAGGCACATGGCCAGCTGGGCCCTGGTGGTTTTCTCCTCAGCCAAAGGCGGCAGCTCCTCCAGGCCGAAGTAAGCGCTGGACAGGGTTTCCGCGTTGGGCGAAAAGCTGCCGGACAGCGCCTCCGCCAGCACAAAGGCCTTCTGGATGCTGTAAGGGGAGGGGCCCGCGTTGTTGCGGCCGCGGTCCAAAAGGGCGATCAACCGCCAGGGCCTTGCCACAATGCCCGCCTCCTCCAGGGTTTCCTTGGCGGCGTTTTCCATCACCGTCAGCCCCACGTCCGCCCAGCCCCCCGGCAGCGCCCAGAAGCCGTCCGACTCCTGCACCAGCAGGATTTTCCCCTCCCTGACGATGGCGGTCCGGGTGTCCAGCTTGGGCGTCTGATAGCCCACCTCGTTTAAAAACAGGCCCTCCACCATCTCAATAGGGCTGCCCGTGCCCGCGGCCATCATCTCCGCCGCGATCTGGCGCACCCGCTGATAGCGCTCCTGGTCAAAGACATTGCTGGTGTAGGCCTCCCCCGCCTGCCCCAGGGCCTGCAGCTCCATGGCCCAGGCCAGCCAGCGCCTCTCCTCCCCCATTTTCATCCTCCGCCCTTCTTTTATTTTTTTCGTTCACATGATAGTGTATACCCGTCTTCCCGCCGCTTGTTGTAAAGCGGGTTTTGTGGTATAAATAACAAGGAAAATCACCCGCCATGAGGCAAGGAGGAATGTATGATAATCAAGTCTGTAACCGGCCGCCAGGTCATCGACAGCCGCGGTTTCCCCACGGTGGAGGCCGTGGTTGTCCTGGAGGGCGGCGCTTCCGGTATGGCCGCTGTTCCCAGCGGCGCTTCCACCGGCCAGTTTGAGGCCCATGAATTAAGAGACGGGGACAAGACCCGCTTTGCGGGCAAGGGCGTCAGCCGCGCCGTCTCCCACGTCAACGGCGAAATCGCCCAGGCCCTTGTGGGCAAGGCGTGGGACAGCCAGGAAGCCCTGGACCGGGCCATGATCGCCCTTGACGGCACGGCCAACAAGTCCCGCCTGGGCGCCAACGCCATCCTGGCGGTCAGCCTGGCCTTTGCCCATGCCACAGCGGCCGCCCACGGCCACTCTCTCTATCACTGCCTGGGCGGGGACAAGGCCCAGACCCTCCCCGTGCCCATGATGAATATCCTAAACGGCGGGGCCCATGCCGCCAACAACCTGGACGTGCAGGAGTTCATGGTGATGCCCGTGGGCGCCAAGTCCTTTGAAGAAGGGCTGCGCTGGGGCGTTGAGGTCTACCAGGCGCTAAAAGGCCTGCTCACCAGCAAAAAGCTGGCCACCGCGGTGGGTGACGAGGGCGGCTTCGCCCCGGACCTGAAGGACGAGCGGCAGACCCTGGACTTGATCATGGAAGCCATCCGCCTGGCCGGCTACGAGCCGGGGCGGGATGTGGCCCTGGCCATTGACGCCGCGGCCAGCGAGTGGAAGGCGGAGGACGGCTATGTGATGCCCAAATCCGGCCTGAAGTACACAAGCGACGAGTTGGTGGACTTCTGGGCCAAGCTGGCCGAGGACTACCCCATCGTGTCCCTGGAGGACGGCCTGGACGAGGAGGACTGGGGCGGCTGGGTGAAGCTGACCCAGCGCCTGGGCGGCAAAATCCAGCTGGTGGGGGACGACCTGTTTGTCACCAACGTGGAGCGCCTGAAGACCGGCATCCAGAAAAAGGCCGGCAACTCCATCCTGATCAAATTAAACCAGATCGGCTCCCTCACGGAGACGCTGG
>ERZ764778.4144-NODE-4144-length-10769-cov-4.367836_pt1 | contig 10769 bp, 6 predicted proteins | sample MGYA00374951_ERZ764778 | MGnify/ENA primary metagenome ERZ764778 (study PRJEB28918, sample SAMN05720193) | bioreactor metagenome | isolation source: Anaerobic biogas reactor | place: USA:Washington, USA | collected 2015-08-08 ...
AGGGATCAAATCCGGCGCTCACTTTACGCCTCCGTCTGGCAATGGCCAATCGTCATTTTGCCGGGCCGCAGGTGTGCGAAAACCGTTGTGGGACGCGGCGCGGACGGGTAGGATGTCCCTATTCGTGGAAAGAAAGACAACAGCGCATGACGATGCATGAATTCTTGAAGACCCGGCGCCTGCTGATGGACGGGGCGATGGGCACGCAGATCCAGGACCGCCATCCCGGCGCGGAGGCGTGGGGGGCCTATGACGGCTGCAACGAGTGGCTGAACCTGTCGGCGCCGGAGATCATCCGCGACATTCATGCGGCGTATTTTGCCGCCGGCAGCGACGCCGTGGAGACGAACAGCTTCGGGTCCTCGCCGATCACGCTGGGGGAATACGGACTGTCGGCGCGGGCGAAGGAGATTTCGCGGGCCGCGGCGCGGATTGCGCGGGAGGCGGCGGACGCGGCGCAGGCGGCGGACGGGCGGCCCCGGTTTGTGATGGGGTCCGTCGGGCCGGGCACGCGCCTGGCGACGCTGGGGCAGGTGTCGTTCGACGAGCTGTACGGGGGGTATCAGGAGCAGATGGGCGGCCTGCTGGAGGGCGGCGCCGACGGGTTGATCGTGGAAACCTGCCAGGACCCGTGGCAGATCAAGGCGGCGGTTGCGGCGGCGATGCAGGTGATGGGGACGGCGCGCGACAAGCTGCTGTATGTGTCGGTGACGGTGGAGACGACGGGGACGCTGCTGGTGGGGTCGTCCATCTGGGCGGTGATGGCGGCGCTGGAGCCGTATCCGATTGACGTGCTGGGCATGAACTGCGCAACGGGGCCGGAAGCCATGCAGCGGCACCTGGAGGCCATCGCCCGCCAGTGGCGGGGCTTCATCGGCTGCATGCCGAATGCGGGGCTGCCGGCGCTGGTGGAGGGTGCGGTCCATTATCCCCTGGGCCCGGAGGCCTATGCGCAGGCGTTTCTGCCGATCGCGGAAGCCGTGGGCCTGAACGTCATCGGCGGATGCTGCGGCACGACGCCGGAGCATATCCGCCGCCTGCGCGCCGGTATGGGCGATGCGGCCGCCCCGGCGCCGCGCCGGGTCGCGGCGCCGGAGCAGGTCGCCAGCCTGTTCTCGCCGGTGGACCTGACGCAGGATCCGCCGCCGCTGTACGTCGGCGAGCGGGCGAATGCCACCGGATCGAAGAAATTCCGCGAAGCGCTGCTGGCCGAGCGGCTGGACACCGCGTTTGACCTGCTGGTGGAGCAGGACGAAGGCGTGGCGCACGTGCTGGACCTGAGCGTGGCCTATGCCGGCCGCGACGAGCGGGCGGACATGACGGCGCTGGCGGCGCGCGCCGCGCGCGAATGCCGCCTGCCCCTGATGGTGGACAGCACGCAGCTCGACGTGGTCGAGGCGGCGCTGAAGCTGCACGGCGGGCGCATGCTGATCAACTCGATCCATTTCGAGTCCGGCGAGGAGAAGGCGGAGGCGCTGGTGGCTTTGGCGAGGCGTTTCGGGGCCGGCCTGGTCGGGCTGACCATTGACGAGACCGGCATGGCGATGACGGCGGACCGCAAGCTGGAGATCGCGGAACGCCTGATCGCCTTCTGCGAAGCGCGCGGCCTGCGCCGCGGCGACCTGCTGCTGGATGCGCTGACGTTCACGGTCTGCAGCGGCGACGGGACGCTTCGCGACGCCGCCCGGGAAACGATCGAGGCCATCCGGCGCATCAAAAAGGAATTCCCGGGCGTGCGCACGATCCTGGGGCTGTCGAACATTTCGTTCGGGCTGAAGCCGGCCGCGCGCAAGGTGCTCAATACGGTGTTCCTGGACCGCTGCGTCAGGGCCGGGATGGACGCCTGCATCATCAATACGGCGGCGCTGGTGCCGCTGACGGACCTGGCGCCGGAGGCCGTGCGGCTGGCGGAAAAGCTGCTGGACAACGAGGCGGCGGACGGCGACCCGCTGGAGAACTACATCCGCCATTTCGAGACGGCGGAACCGGAGGCCGAGGCGGCGGCGGCCGCCGCCGCGCAGTCCCCGGCCGAGCAGGCGGCGACGGCGCTGATCAAGGGCAAGGCGGCGCTGCTGGAGACGTGCATTCCCGCGCTGCTGGCGGAGATGCCCGCGGAAGACATTCTCAACGGCCACCTGATCCCGGCCATGAAAGAGGTGGGGCGGCTGTTCAACGACGGCATCCTGCAGCTGCCGTTCGTGCTGAAATCGGCCGAGGTCATGAAGAAGGCCGTGGACATGATCAAGCCGCACCTGAAGGCCGGGCAGGGGGGGGCGGCGGGCACGATGGTGATCGGCACGGTGGCCGGGGACGTGCACGACATCGGCAAGAACCTGGTGGACATCATTCTGTCGAACAACGGCTACCGGGTGGTGAACCTGGGCGTGAAGGTGCCGGTGGAAAAAATGATGGAAGCGGTGCGGGAGTCGGGGGCGGATGTGCTGGGCATGAGCGGGCTGCTGGTGAAGTCGGTGCAGGTGATGCGCGAGAACCTGCGCGCGATGGCGGCGGCGGGGATGAACCTGCCCGTGCTGCTGGGCGGCGCCGCGCTGACGGAGCCGTTCGTGACGAACGACTGCCAGCCGGTCTATCCCGGCCCGGTGCGCTATTGCAAGGACGCCTTCGACAGCCTGGCGGCGTTCCGCGAACTGCACGACACTGGCACCCTGCGCCGGGCGGCGCCGCCGTGAACCCAGGCCGACAGCCCCATGGACCAACTCCTGAATCCTGAACCCTGAACCCCGAACCCTGAACCCTGAACCCCAAAGCCATGGACACCTCTTCACCTCCCCCGCCTGTTGATGAACCGATCGTGCCGCCGTTCATGGGGCCGCAGATTTGGGATCCGCCGATGGAGGAAGTGAATCCGTGCCTGGAGCGCATGTCGCTGCTGGTGGGGCGGTGGGGCTACAAGAAGGGCAATCTCCCGGAGGCGGAATACCGCCAGATCCTGAAAGGCGAAGCGCAGGCGCATTATGAACGGCTGCTGCGCGAGAACATGGAAAAGCGCCTGTTTGTGCCCCGCGCGGCGGTGGCCTGGCTGGCCTGCCGGCCCGACGGCGACACCTTGCAGGTGGTTCCGCACGGGGGAGGGGAGCCCGTGCCGCTGTCGTTTCCCCGGCAGAAGATCCGCGAGCGGCTGTCCATTCCGGATTTTTTCGCCCCGGACGGGGACGTGGCGGGGTTTTTCACGGTGACGGTGGGGAATCCCGAGGCCTCGGCTGTCCTGGCCCGGTTGCAGGAGGAGGGGGAATATCAGGAATATTTTCTGTGGTCGGGATTTGCGGCGGAATACGCCGATGCGGTGGCCGAATGGGCGCACCGCCGGATGCTGGAATTCCTGGGCGGGAAGCAAGGCGCTCGGTTCGGCCCGGGGTATCCCTCGTGTCCCGACATGACCCTGAGCCGGCGGATCTGCGACTGGACCGAGGCCTGGCGCATCGGCGTGGAGGTCACCGACTCCGACATGCTGTCGCCGGAAATGAGCACCAGCGCGCTGATCGCCCCGCGGCCGCGGGCCCGGGTATTCAACACCCTGGAATGACCGGGGGCGGACGGGGCGGAGGCGATGGAGACCCCATGGCGGCGAAGCGGGAAATGACGGTTGACGGAAACCGCGGTGTGCGCCTATACTTCCGAAAATTGTGCAGGCAGGCTTTTCGGCGATCCGGGAGGGTCCGCCGTGTTGAGGAGACAAGACAATGAATCATCGAATTCGATTCAATCGAGTGCTGGGGCTGGCGTTGCTTCTCACGCTGGGGGGGTCCGCGGTCTCTGCCTGGGCCCAGGGGGCGGTGCCGGGGGGCGACATCATCCGCATTCGCAAAATGACGCCGGTGAAGGAAAAGACGCCGATCTACCAGACCTCGATGCGGACGCAGAGCGCGGCGCGGCAGACGGACTGGTGGCGCGCGGTGGTGGAATATGAAACCGCGCCGGACTGGATCGATGCGTTGGAGTTCACGTTCTACGCGTATCTGGAAGACCAGAGCGCCAAGAACGCGCCGGTGATGTTCCGCGGCGTGGTCACGTATGCCAATGTGCCCAAGGGGCGGCATCTGGCCGACATTTTCCTGCATCCGAACGTGGTGGCCCGCATGGGGGTGGTCAAGCAGATTGCCGTGGTGGTGAAACACAAGGGCGTGGTGGTGGCGACGGAATCCACCTCCAAGGAGCCCAACTGGTGGGAAACCCGCTTCAGCCCGGTGGACGGCGTTTTACTGAATCGCGCCCAAACTCCGTTTGCTCTCGTCGATTACGACTCGTACAACTTCATTCAACCCGCCGCGCCGGTCCGGTAGGCGATTCAAGGAACCGCCTCCATGGCCAAAAAGCCCATTCTCACGCTGGACGTCGGATCGCACAGCCTCAAGCTCGCCGAGTTTGCGGATGTGCGCGGCGGACTGGAAATGACCCGCTACGCGGTCAGCGAACTGGGGCTGGATCCCCAGGCCGACTCCGATCGTTCCCAGTACATCATCACCACCATTCACGACCTGATTCGCGAATCGGGCTGCAAACCCGGCCCGGTGCTGCTGTCCATCTCGGGGCATTCGGTGTTTTCGCGCTTCGTCAAACTGCCGCCGGTGGAGCCCGAGAAGGTCTATCAGATCATCCAGTACGAGGCGCAGCAGAATGTCCCGTTTCCCATGAACGAAGTGGTCTGGGACTACCAGCTCATCAGCGGCGCCACCGGCGACGTGGATGTCATGCTGGCGGCGATCAAGTCCGACCACATCACCGAAATCAGCGATTGCGTGCGGTTCGCGGGTCTGGTGCCGGAGCTGGTGGACGTGGCGCCGATGTCGCTGTACAACGCCGTGCGCTACAACTACGACGCGCTGCCGCCATGCACCCTGGTGGTGGACATCGGGGCGCGGTCCACCGACCTGATCTTTCTCGAGGCCGGACGGGTGTTCAGCCGCAGCGTGCCCGTTGCGGGCAACCACATCACCCAGCTGATCATGAACGAGTTCGCGATCTCGTTCGACGACGCCGAGGCGATGAAGAAGGCCCACGCCTATGTCGCGTTCGGCGGCGCCTACGAAGGGCCGCAGAGCGAGACGGTGGACAAGGTCTCCAAGAGCGTGCGCAGCATGATGACGCGCCTGCACCAGGAGCTGAACCGCTCGATCAATTTCTACCGCAGCCAGCAGGGCGGCCAGCAGCCGTCGCTGCTGCTGCTGACCGGCGGCAGTTCGGTGATTCCCTACACGGATACCTTCCTGAAGGAAAAACTCCGCGTCGAGACGGATTACTTCAATCCGTTCAACAACGTGGCCGTGGCCGAGCAGATCCCCGCCGAGCAGGTCGGCGCGCACGCCTGCGAAATGGGCCAGTTGGTCGGTCTGGCCCTGCGCCAGCTGCACACCTGCCCGATCGAAATCAATTTGCTGCCTCCCAAGGCGGTGGAAGAGAAGAAGTTCAAGCGCAAGCAACCGGTGTTCGCGCTGGCGGCGGCGGTGGCGCTGTTGACGCTCATCGTGTGGATTTCCTTCTATCACCGCCTGTCCGCCACGATGGGCGGCATCCGCACCCGGCTGGACAGCCGGGTGCAGGAGCTCTCTTCCGTGGAGCGCCGGCTGGTTCAGGCGGAAACCGAAGTGGCCGACGTGGAAAAACAGATTTGCAAATTAACGGCGCTGGAGGCGAACCGCGGGGTATGGCGTTCCATGCTGGGCGAAATCAGCGGCGCCCTGACCGAGGGCATGTGGTTGACGCGCGTGGCTCCGGTGGCAACGCTTCCCGGCGAGACCGCGCCTGCGCCTGAACCGGAAACCCGCCGTTCCGGCCGGGCAACCCCCGTTCCGCCCGCCCGGGTTTCCGCCGGCGGCGTTGCCGGGCTGGAGATTGAGGGGATGGGGTATCTGGACAAGATCAAGAGCGATCAGATCACGGAGTTTCGCAACAAACTGCGTGAATCCGAGTTGTTTTCGGACCAGACCGAAATTGTCTGGCAGCCTCCGGCGCGGCCGGACGCCGCCACCCTGGAATTCAAGATTCTGGCCGTCCTGGAGACCCCGAAAGAGTTATGAGCCGCAAACATATGCCATTGCTGATCGGCGGGGCCGTAGTGCTGCTGCTGGCCCTTGCCTTGGGCTACTGGCTGTTCAGCGCCAGAAGCCGCTACCGGGAAGAAACGGACGCGCTGGAGCAGAGTCAGAACCGGTTGAACCGCCTGTCCACCCGTGACGTATTCCCGTCCGACGCCAATGTCGAGACCATGGAACGTCAGTTGGACATCTACCAGGACTATCTCGACGGGCTGTTCCAGACGATGCGAGAGGGGCAACGGCCCCAGGAGCCCATCAACCGCGACCGGTTTCGCCAGTTGCTGGAACAGACGCTCCGCCGCCTGGTGCAGGCCGCCCGCGCCAAGTCCATTGTCCTGCCGCCGGACCTGGCCTTCGGCTTCCAGCGCTACGCCGCCGGCACCCCGCCGGAAGAAGAGCATCTGGACCGTCTGGTGGACCAACTCCGCTCTGTCTCCATCCTGTGCGCCGTGCTGTACGAGGCCGGCATCGGCGAACTCGTGTCGGTGGAACGGACCGTATTCGAGGAAGACACCCCGGCCGCTCCCGTGGAAGAGGAATACGGACGTCGTCGCAGCCGCGGCCGCGGCGAGCCGGAGCCGGAGGTGGTCAAGGCCACCGATCTGGTGCGCGATCCAGACGGTCTGTTCACCCGGGAACGGTATGTCCTGTCCTACCGCGCCCAGGACGAAGCCAATTGGAAGGTGCTCGACCGGCTTTCGAAGGGAGCGCCCTTCGTTGTGGTGTCCAAAATGGAAATCGTCAACAGCGCCCGCCCGCCCGTCGTGCCGCCTCCGGCGCCGTCCGTCGCCGAAGAGGGACCGCGCGCGTCGGCGGCCGCGGCCACCGCCTGGCAGGCGCCCGGCGCCGCCCGGCCGGCGGGGGGGCGGGAAGCACCCGCCATTCTGCCGCGTGAATTGCGGGTGGTGGCCGGTCAGGAACTTCCCCAGGTCCGCCTGGAAGTCGATGTCTACCGCTTTGTCCAGGAAGCGCCCGCTGAAGAAGGGGAGGAGAATCCGTGAACCAGGCACCCCGGAACAGGAAAGAATGGTTTCGGGAGCACTATGAGAAAGTGCTTCTGCTGTTGGCGTTGATCGCGCTGCTGTTTTCCAGCGCCTGGCTCGTCAAGGATATCCAAGCCGACAAGGAACGCGCGGCGTTCAGTCTGTCGCGCATCGGCTGGCGCGGGTCACCCGTGGCCATCAGGGACACGGTCCCCTTTGACGCGGTCCTGGCGGATGCCCGGGCCGCGGCGTCCGCCCCGCTGACGATCACGCCACGCTCCCTGGTCAGCGAGTTGCGCGTGTCCTGCGTCAAGTGCGGCCGGCCGATTCCGTATAACGCCGAAGAATGCCCCTTCTGCGTGGCTGAGCAGCCAGCCATCATCGATATCCGTACGCTGGACACCGACGGCGACGGCATTCCCGACAACGAGGAACTGGCGCTGGGGCTGGATCCCCAGAATCCGGCCGACGCCTCTCAGGATCTTGACGGCGATGGATTCACCAATCTGGAGGAGATCCGCGACGGCACAGATCCCCGCGACCCCGACAGCATGCCCGATCCGGTTGTCAAGCTGCGCATTGCGCGGATTCGTCCGGTGCCCTTCGTATTGCGTTACGTCGGCACGCAGCGCATGCCCGACGGCAGCCTGCGCTTCCTGCTCAATCTCCAGAGTCTCGAGCGCTCGTATTTCGCCAAGCTCGGCGACGTGGTGCTTGGCTACAAGGTCGAGGAACACAATCCCGAGGGAAATCAGGGCGAAACCCTGACCATGGTGCGCCAGTCCGACAAGCGCCCCGTCGTGCTGGTCAAGGGCCGGCCGGTCACCGAGCAGGAACTGGCCATTCTGTTCGTTTCCCTGCTGGACCGGCGCAGCCTTCCCGTCCAGCGTCTGAACGACGTATTTGATTTCCGCGGCGTGGAATACAAGGTCGTTGACATTCACCGGGACAGCGTGGTAATCCAGAACGTCAAAACCGGCGAAGACGTGACGATTCCCTTGATCAGCAGCGAAGAACGCGCGGCATTGGCTCCCCCTGCCGCCGCTCCGGCGTCCGGCGCCGCGCCCGGCTCCCCATGGTGAATGTGCATATGAATGGTTTAGACAAGCAGGTGTTGTTGGGTGAATCGGGATCGACGTCCCGGCCCCGGTTCAGGTCCAAGGAGGAATCCTCAATGAAATGGTTCATGGTCTCGGCAATGACGGTGGCTCTCTTGTTCGGCAGCGCGGCGCTGGCCCAGGAGGACGATTTCGATCTGGACGCCCTGCTGGGCGATTTCGATTCCCCGCCGGCCGAGGTGGATGAAACGGCGGCCGAACCGGTTCCGGCGGCGGAAGCCGTGGAAGAGGCGGTCGCGGAATCCGAGCCCGTCGCCGCGGTGGAAGCCGTGGAGGACGCGGCGGCCGAAGCCGATCCGTTTGCCGAACTTGACGCGGCAGAAGAGCCCGTGGCCGAAGCCGTGGAAGAAATGGGCGCCGAAGCGGAACCGTTCGCCGAACTGGACGCCGTGGAGGAGCCGATGGAAGAAGTCGCGGAGGAGGCGGCTTTCGAAGCCGACCCGTTCGGGGGTATGGACGCGATGGAGACACCGGAGGAAGAGGTCGCGGAAGAGGCGCTTGCCGAGGCCGATCCGTTTGCCGGTGCGGACGCCATGGAAGAACCCGAAATCCAGACAATGGAAGACAGTCCGGCCGAGCCGATGGCCGAAGCCCCGATGGAAGGGGACGATCTCCTGGGCGATCTCTTTGCCGAACCGGCAGCGCCTGCCGAAGCCGAACCCGTCGCCGAAATGGATTCCTTCGACGCCTTCGCCCCGGCCATGGATGAATCCATGGAAGGCGGAATGGAAGAAGAGCTGTTCGTGGACGAAGAAGCCCCGGCCGATGCCCCGGCGGAAGCCGCGGCAGCCGAGGAGGAACTCTCTCCCCGCGAACTCAAGAAAATCGCCCGCGAAGCCGCCAAGCAGGAGGAAATCCGCCGGCAGGCCGCCGAAACCGATGCCCTCAAGGCCTCTGAAGCCGGATTCCGGGCCATGAGCGACGGCAGCTATATCGCGGCCGAAACCAATTTTTCCTATGCCCTGACGCTCCTGCCGGACCGCCCGCAGAATGCCGCGATTCGCGAGCAGATTTCCTGGGGCTTGGCGGAAGCCCAGTACCTGCGGGCCCGGGCGCTGGTTCAGAAACGCGAACGTTTGGCCGATGCTCGCAGACTGGTGGATGGCGCCCTGGCCGCCGTTCCCGACCACCGTGGGGCGCTGGCTCTCGATCGCCGCCTGTCCCGCCTCGAAGAACTGGAATCCATGCCCAAACCGCCGTCCCGCCAGCCGGCGACCATCGAAAAGACGGCCGATATCAATCAGATGTACGACGAAGCCCGTCAGTGGTACATGGTCAAGGATTACGACCGCGCCCTGGCGCTGTTCGAGCAGGTGCTGCTGCGCGATCCCTACCACAAGAGCGCCATTCGCTATATTCGCAAGATCGAAGCCGACAAATACAAGCTGGCCAGCTACGAACGCGAAGCCCGCGTTCAGGGGATGATGACCGATGTGCGCCGCACCTGGAATCCGCCGATCCGCGCCGACATCGAAGTGCCCGAGGATCTCGCCAAGTCCGGCGGTGTGGACAGCAAACCCGCCTCCGAGCGTCTCAATGAGAAGATGCAGAAAATCATCATCCCGGCGGTGGAATTCCGTCAGGCCAACATCAATGACGTGGTCAATTTCCTGGTCGAGGCCAGCATCGCGGCCGATCCCGAAAAGGAAGGCGTCAACATCATCCTGAACCTGGGCCAGTCCGGCGGCGGCGGCGCGGCCCCGGCCCCGGCTGCCGCTCCGGCGATGGACGACTGGGGCTTTGGCGGCGACGATTTCGGCGCGCCCATGGCCGCGCCTTCCGGTGGCGGCGGCTCGGGCGTGCGCGACATTACGCTCAATCTCCGCCGCATCAGCATGCTCGATGCCATCAAGTACATCACCGAAGTCGCCGGCCTGAAATACCGCATCGAAGACAGCGCCGTCATGATCACGCCGCTGGATGCCCCGGTCGGCAACATCATCACCCGCATGTACCCCGTCCAGCCTTCGTTCATCGATGTCGTCGTGGAGCGCCAGGGCATGAGCGCCGAAGACCGCGATCAGGACTTTGTGTCCATGAGCGACCGCGTCACGGTGACCAAATCCGACGTCAAGGATTTCTTCGAGAAGACCGGCGTGAAATTCCCGGCCGGCGCGTCCATTACCTACAACTCCGGCATCAGCCAGCTGATTGTGGCCAATACGGCGGACAACCTCGAAACCTTCGAACGCATTCTCCAGCAGCTCAACGTCGTGCCCAACCAGGTGGAAATCGAAGCCCGCTTCGTCGAAGTGGACCAGACCGACCTCGAAGAACTCGGCCTGCAGTGGATTCTGAACGACAACTGGGAATTCGCCACCAAGGACGATGGGTCCGGCGAGCGCATGCAGCTCAACGCCAACAGCCGCGGGATGACCCAGGGCAACCGGTTCTTCGGGTTTGATTCCGGCAACCAGGCCATCAGCGCCATCTCCTCCGTCACGCAGGCCGGCGGCCAGACCATGCTCGGCGGCATCCTCAGCGCTTCCAGCGTCCTGACCAATCCGGAGGTCACCATCGTGCTGCAGGCCCTGTCTCAGCATGGCGGATCGGACCTGTTGTCCGCCCCGCGCGTCACCACCCGCAGCGGCGTCAACGCCCAGATCCAGGTCGTC
>ERZ764778.4145-NODE-4145-length-10767-cov-14.887229_pt1 | contig 10767 bp, 10 predicted proteins | sample MGYA00374951_ERZ764778 | MGnify/ENA primary metagenome ERZ764778 (study PRJEB28918, sample SAMN05720193) | bioreactor metagenome | isolation source: Anaerobic biogas reactor | place: USA:Washington, USA | collected 2015-08-08 ...
ATCGGTTTCCTCACGACCAGAGGCTTGACCTCTTACGTTACGTCAGTTTATCTCACGGAACGGGACAAGCCGCGTTCCCTACGAGATCGGTTTCCTCACGACCAGAGGCTTGACCTCTTACATCATGTCAGTTTATCTCACGGATTGGAACAAGCCACATTCCCTACGACGTTTTTACACCCACCACCTGGTACATTTCGTCGTTATCTATCACCACAGTTACATCCAGCCATTTCCTAAATATTGCTGCTAATTCCTCCGCCGGCAGCAGTCCGAGCGAGACTTTCTTTGCCGACCCGGAATGGCATTGATCGATTTGAACCCGGCTCATGCTGTGACCCACGCTCAACGAACCGCCTGGTTCCAAAAATTCAACCATTCTTCCAACCAACCTTTCGGGTTCAGGGAAATGCGGAAAAGAATTGAAGATCATCGCGCAATCGAACTTTCGATCAAAGTTGATTTCCTCAATATCCCCGTGGATCAATGAAACCTTGGGGTTTTGATGATTGTTTTGACCGATACGGATCATCTCGGGGGAGATGTCCACACCAAGCACTGAATCCACTTTTCGTTCCAGGTACCAGGGCACCAACACGCCAGTTCCACAAGCAACATCCAAAATGGACCTGCCCACACCAACACCGGCGTTATCCAGGATGGTGTTGATATTGCCCTCATCCAAAATTTGCCTCGCATCCCAACCGGGTGCCAGGGAATCAAAAAAATCGATCACCTCTTGTTTGAGCAAGTTAACTTCCACCTCATTTCAATCATTAACAAGGAGCAGTATAGCAGGTTTTCGTCTTTAGAGCATCCATTGAAGTAAGACTTTCTCCTCCAGATCGACTGACTAAAAAGAGCGGCTGAAAGCCGCTCTCTGTAACACATTCTTCCAAAGAGTGAGCTTACCCCATCGTTTGCCGGTATGCCAATGCGCGCTGCAGCGTGCTCTGATCGGCGTATTCAATGTCGCCGCCGACTGGAAGCCCCCTTGCCAGGCGGCTGACCTTGATCCCCATCGGTGCGATGCGCTGTTGCAGATATTGTGCAGTGGCGTCGCCCTCCATGGATGGGTTGGTAGCGATGATCACTTCTTTCGTCAGCCCGTTCTTAAGCCGTTCAAGCAGTGGAAAAATCTTGATCTGGTCAGGTCCAATGCCTTCGATCGGCGAAAGCACTCCCATCAGCACATGATACTTGCCCTGGTAAACTCCCGTGCGTTCAATTGCAAGCACATCCAGCGGCTCCTCTACCACGCAAATGGTTTTTTCACTGCGTTCGGTAGACGCGCAAATCTCGCAGATCTCTTCGCCTGCCAGCGTAATGTTAAAGCACTGCTGACAGTGGGAGGTATCATTTTTCAGGGCTTCCAATGCTTCCGCCAGCTCGAGGGAGAGCGTCTCTGGCGATTTGAGCAAAAAGAACGCCAGCCGGGATGCTGATTTCGGACCGATCCCGGGTAAGCGTGAAAAGGCGTCAATCAGGTTTTGTACCGGATCAGGAATGGCACGCATTGATTCTAAAAACCCATCCCAAATCCACCCAGCATGCTGGTGAAGGGCGCCATCTTTTCATCAGAAAGTTCGCGGGAGCTATCCAATGCCTTATTGACAGCTGTCAGAACCAGGTCCTGCAGCATCTCCGCATCGGCATCTTCCAGTAAACCGGGGTCGATCACGACCGCAATGCATTCCTGCTTGCCGCTCATGGTGACCGATACGGCGCCTCCGCCGGCGCTCTCGGTGACGGTTTCATCAGCCAGTTCTGCTTGCGCTTGTGCCATTTGTTCCTGCAACTTTGCCAGTTGCGCCATCATATTTCCTTGTCCTTTGCCGCCTCCGGAGGGACCGCGATATCCTTTTGCCATGTTATTCTTCCTTTCCTGCTTGGGTGGGGTCACCATCAAGCAGTTCTCCATTTAAGTTGTTGATAGCAAAATCGATCAGATTCATCTCGGTTTTGCCGCCTTTTTGCGTTAAGTTTACTTTCTGATCGCCAACGGTGCAGATCAGGTTGATATCCCGTCCATAGATCTTGGCTAACATAAAATTGACCAGCCTGTTGGCTTTTTCTTCTAAAATCCGCTCTCGCAATAGCTCGCTGGTAAAGTTGAGCACAATGGTATCACCGCTCGCCTGCACCAGTTTACCCGAGTTGACCACAGCTGCTGTGATACGGTTTTTTGATCCGATATTGCGCTTAACCCGTTCCCATTGGGATTGCGCCAGCTCGAGCGTTAGCGGTGTGCCGGGTATAAACGTCGGCTCTGTTTCAATTTCTTCAACAGGAGCTTCCTGGGCTTTTGTGGGAACTGTTTTCTGCGGCGCTGCGTTTTCTGCTCTCTCAAGGAGGGCGTCTCCACCTTTTTTGGGACGCGATTTTTGCTTAAGTTCCTCTTCCGTCGCGACGTCCATCTGAAAAACTGGCTGAGGTTGAAAAAGAGAGCCTGCCAGTGCCAGTTCCAGCCCCAAACCGGGATGCCAGTTGGCTTTCAGGTCGGTGGATGCCTCGCTAAAGGCATTAATGACAGTCACTAACTGACTAATCTCGAACCTTTCAGTCTGCTCCTTCATCTTTTCCCGAGTTTCCGGGGTAAGTTCCAGATCCTGACCGGCTTGCATCTTGATCACCAGCAGATCTCGCAGATAATCGACCACCTGCCTGGCATATTGACGTGGATCGGTACCGCTGTCAAGTGCTTTATGAATAATTTCCAGGCCACTGCCGCTGTCTTCTTTCAGGATTGTATCCACCAGTTCAATTACCGATTGGCTGGTAGCGGTACCCAACACTTCCTGGGCGGTTTTGAGCGTGATCGATTTCGACATCGATGAAAGTTGATCGACCAGTGAGATGGCATCCCGCATTGAGCCGGTTGCCTGCCGTGCGATCAGGCTGAGGGCGTCGGGCTCGATCTTGATCTTCTCTTTTTTGGTCAGCTCGTTTAGCTTCTTCGTGATAGTGGGCACCGGGATGCGCCGGAACTCGTGACGTTGGCAGCGCGAAAGCACGGTTGCCGGTATTTTGTGAATTTCTGTGGTGCAAAGGATAAAAATTACATGGGAGGGCGGCTCTTCGAGTGTTTTTAACAGAGCATTGAAGGCGGAGGTGCTCAACATGTGCACTTCATCGATGATGTAGACTTTGAATTTCCCCTGCGAAGGGGCAAAATTAATCTTGTCGCGTAATTCTCGCACATCGTCAACGCTGGTGTTGGAAGCAGCATCGATCTCAATCAGGTCCAGGAAGCGTCCCTCATTGACGGCCAGGCAGTTTTCACATTTGTTGCAGGGCTGGATGCTCTTGTCGGGGTCCAGACAATTGACTGCTTTTGCCAAAAGACGAGCACTGGTGGTCTTGCCGGTGCCTTTGGGTCCGGCAAAAAGGTATGCGTGTGCGACGCGATCGGTACTGATGGCATTTCTTAATGTCTGGACGATATGGTCCTGACCGACAACTTCATCCCAGAGGGCGGGTCGCCAAACGCGATAGAATGCTTGTGACATAAATCTCCCTACAATAGTCTTATGGAACCTGCCAACTGGCTTGCCGCTGTCCGGATTGATCGAGTAGAAAAATCTGGCTGCCCGAAGACCACAGTGCCTGGTCGGAGTTCCAATAGAGCTCAATGACAGTATTTGTTCCGTGCTTGGAATAGAGCCTTACGGCTCCATTTTTGTTTAATGTGAGCTGAGGGAGCGCAAGGATCTCCCCGGATAGGGCAGAGACCGACCAACCACTCAGGTTGACGCTTGCGTCGCTTTGATTGCGGATCAGAATATACTCAACGTTGAGATCTCCTGCTCCAAACACCCCTTCGATCTTTAGATCAGCATCCGAAGGAAGTGTCTCACTGTCGGTCGAGGATTGTGGGGTGGATGCTGATGGGACACTCGCAAGCGTCACAGCAGGTGTGAAAGTTGCTTTAAACCCAGGCAAGGGTGCCTGTTGTTGCCACAGCCACAGCACCAACACCATGGTCGCCGCTGAGACAACGATGTTCAGTAGTAAGAAGGGGAAGGTTTTTTTCCAAAAAGCCATGATTTATGAGGTTAATCATAGCATAAAAAACTACCCAGGCGCCGATTTTGAACATGGATTATTAGTGCGTCTCTTCCTCGATTTTTCGATGGTGCCGGCGCCTTTACGAAGTACCTTGATGGTGCCGGTGTCCCCACCGTGTACCGGTTTTCACCGAAGGTGCCCTTTTGGTGGAATCCTAATCAAAAACTTGGCATAGGTCAGTTTCCGCTGTTGAACCTGACGTTTCGAACCTTGCCCAATAAACAATCTTTATCTTTGGTGTGAATTCAAATTTTCACCAAAATCAAATGCTAAGCCGGATTCGACAACGGAATCCGGCCTACGGGCGGCTTTGCCGCTTGTAAAATAAATAGTTGATAAGTAAACTTTAACAAAACGATAACAATTTCTTGAAACATTTTTAACTAACGCGGGTTAATATATACATCGTTCGCGCCACCATTGTTTCTCTCCTTTCAAAGTGCGCGGACAGGATCGGATTGTGAAAAAACAATTTTTAGATCGAAACTAAAACAGCCGCAGGTGAGGCGGCTGTTTTAGTTTAACATTGCAATACTGGTAGCTCATAATTGGGGGTAGAGCGGAGGTCGTTCCGGACCGTGTATTCCATTCAAAGATTAGCGCCGAATATGGTGACTGGAATCGCACAATTTTCTACCAAGATTCTTCGTACCTTAGGATGACCCGATTACGATATCGCTTTATCCAGGATGTCACCCAAATCTTCGTGAAACACAAAAGTGGCTGACTGATCATATGGAGTAGTCTCCTGGTTGATCAGCACCAGTGTCTTCCCTCGAAAATACTGTAATAGCCCAGCTGCCGGGTACACCACCAGGGATGTTCCCCCCACGATCATCAGATCTGCCCTGCGAATGGCACTCTGCGCTTTTTGCATCACGCTCTGATCCAACATCTCACCATAGAGCACCACATCGGGTCTGATCATCCCCTGGCAGGCTGGACAATACGGCACGCCTTCACCTGCCCAAACCAGATCCGCTGGGTAATTGCGACCGCACTTCATGCAATAAAATCGCTGCATGCTGCCATGCAATTCCAATACGTTTTTTGATCCGGCTGCCTGGTGCAATCCATCGATGTTCTGGGTGATCACTGTTAGATCTGGAATCCGCGCTTCCAGGCGGGCAAGCGCAAGGTGCGCCAGGTTAGGTTTGGCTTTTGGATAATGCAGATTTTCGCGCTTATACGTGTAGAATTCCTGCGGATGGCTGACCATGAACCAATAACTGAGCATGGTTTCCGGTGAGTAATTTGTATTGCGCTGCTGGTTGTACAAACCCGTTGCAGAGCGAAAATCCGGGATCCCTGAGGCAGTGGATACACCTGCCCCCCCGAAAAACACAATGGATTTTGCTTCACCGATCAACCTCGAAAGGATCGCGCTTTTTTCTTCCAAAAAGACTCCTTTACTTACCGGTTTTGGGTTTCCAGGTGTTGATCACCTGCTTCACCGATGATCACTGTTCCCATCCGCTTTCCTATCCTGTTAAGCGGGGGCAGCCAGTTGACGAACAGTGCCACCGCAATGCCGATCAGGGTGCCTAAAACGCGTTCTACCGTGTAGGATAAGGCATCCGTGGCACCTACGCTTAGTGCAATAACGAGGTAAACAATCACAGTGATCGCCAGAGATCCCGGTTTTTTAATGGCAATCATTAAAGCCATCAGCGGGAAGGATAGCAAACCGATCAGGAGATAGAATTGCATACTTAATGGTGCCAATCCGAACCTGCCGATCAACAAAATCGCGATCAGGTAAGCATATACACCCGCAATAATTGTTCCAAGCGTTCGGTCGACTGCCGCATTGAAAGTGGATTTCAATGTTGGCTGCATGCAAACGATGGTCGCGATACAAGCATGGTAAGGCATGCTGCTTTCGCGGAAGTACTCGATCAAAAGACAGATAATGATCGCAAGGGCAGTCTTCACGACACGCATACCAGGAGAATTCCTGATCAGGTAATTGGTGATCCTGTGAAGCAGATCTTTAGGCTGAGCATCGGTCTTGGGTTCTTCTACCTGTTGGGCTTCCATATGTTCATACCTCTAAAAGTTTGATTAAGATATACCACAAGGCGCCAATCTGTGTTTGGGACAGGATGCCAGATTCCCTTGATATAATCAATTTGGAGGAACCATGCCCTATCCAATTGCACATCCCAAAGTGTTAGAACGCGCCCGCCAGGTGATCGGATTGAATCCAATTTTCCTGGACACCGAAACCACCGGTGTTGGTCTGTATGATTTGGTTATCGAAGTTGGAATTGTCGATCTAGATGGCAATGTTTTGTTCAACAGCCTGATCAATCCTGGCAGACCGATCCCCCTGGATTCCAGCAAAGTACATGGGATCACTGATGAGATGGTTGCGGATGCGCCCACGTTGAACACCGCCTGGTCTGAAATTGAAGATATCCTGCACGATCGTGCCATCGGGATGTATAACGCGGAATTTGATTATCGTCTGATGAAACAATCTGCAGAGAACGCCGGTCTGCCCTGGACGGTGCACCGAAACCAGGCTTTTTGTGTGATGAACATGTTTGCTGCCTGGTATGGCGAGTGGAACCGCCGGGCAAACAATTTCCGCTCGCAAAAACTGGAATTTGCGGGCAAGTTCTGCGGCATCGATTTACCCAACAATCATCATGCTGTCGATGACGCCAAACTCACCGCTGCCTTGCTTAAGTACCTGGCGGAATACGAAAAGAAATAGTTGTTGGTCATATTCTCAACTTAATTCTTGTCATCCTCTGAGGAACGAAGGATCTTAGCGGTAGGGCGGAATGCACCTCTTTTGTGCACTCCGCAATAAATAGTCGTAGGACCGATTGCGCCTTTAAATCTGGCTTTTCCTGTCTTCTGGAACGGAGTGTTCTGACGGAGTAAATTGCTTAAAGATCAATAACTTCCGTAGTAAATATTCTTCGCTCGCAATTAAAATCTGAATTCTTCATGAACCAAAGTGTAATTCCCCCTTGCTCCAATCAAGAACCTATGATAATATGAATATATGAACAGATGCTCATATAATTTAACGGGAGAAAACAGATGACCGAACCATTGGACCTGGAAACTGCTCAAAGAATCGCCTCGACCTTCAAGGGCTTAGGCGATGGCACCCGCTTGCGCCTTCTTTCCATCCTTTTGAAAGGCGAAACCTGCGTTTCGGACCTGGCAGAGCAGACCGGGATCAGCCAGAGCGCTGTTTCGCACCAACTGCGTACTCTGCGGGATCTGGGCTTTGTCTCAAACCGCAGGGATGGTCAAAACATCTATTATCAAATCGACGACGAGCATATTGAAGGTCTCTATCTTCTTGCTTTGGCTCACAGCCATCACCTTCAGAACGGAAAATAATCATGGAATCAGAACTTAATCCGAAAAACCAAACTGGAATGGCGAACATAGACTGTGAGGAAGGGGGATGTGGCTGTGAAACATGTGCCCCCATTCGATTGGATTCAACCAAACCAAGAAAAACCAATGCTACCTTAAGCTTTGCCGGCTTTTTTCGCTCTCTTTGGCAATCCCCGGATCTAAAAATTGTGTTGTTGGGATTGACACTGCTTGTACTTAGTCTTTTTGCCGACAGAGTCGGGGTAAAACAGCCCTGGATCATGATATTGCAGCTGGTACTCCTGCCATTGGCGGGTTGGCCAGTCTTCAAAGATGGCTTTCGCACAATTTTCCGAAATCATCGTTTCAACATGAACACCCTTATGTCCATTGCTTCCATCGGTGCCGTTGTACTCAGCGAAACGTACGAAGCGATCATTCTTTTGCTTTTATTTACACTTTCGGAAGCACTGGAAAGCTACATCAACGATAATGCCCGTGAAATTCTGATGGAATTTGCCGATCTTGCCCCTAAAACTGCCATCCGTCTGAACTCGCACAGCGAAGAGACTGTAGATGTTGAAGCCTTGCAACCTGGAGATGTGATCCTTGTCAGACCTACTGACCGCATCCCCATGGATGGCACCATCCTGGCTGGCAGCAGTTCGGTCAACCAGGCACCCATCACCGGAGAAAGCAAATTGATCGAAAAGACCATCGGCGATGAAGTTATCTCCGGCAGTATCAACGGTCAGGGTGCGCTGCAGGTGCAGGTTAGCAAGTACGCCAAAGACAATACCATCCAGCGCATCATTCAATTGGTTACCGAAGCCCAGGAAAACAAAGCCGAACAGGTGAAATACATCGATCGTTTTGCGGCGGTCTACACCCCCATCATTTTCGGAGTGGCAGTCCTGGTTGCTGTGATACCGGTTCTTTTGTTCAAGCAACCCTTCTGGAATGCTGGCGATTCTTATGGCTGGCTTCATCGCTCACTCTCCTTATTACTGGTAGGTTGTCCCTGTGCTCTGGTGATCAGCACTCCCATCACCATGATCAGTGGTCTCACAAGAGCTGCCAAAGCCGGTGTCATCTTTAAAGGCGGCATCTACCTGGAAGGTCTTTCGAATGCCAAAGCGATCGCCTTTGACAAAACCGGAACGCTGACACGCGGTGAGCCTGTTATCAGCCAGGTGAAAGCGGTTGATTGTGAAGGCGATGCTTTTTGCGCACGCTGTGACGACCTGGTTGCGCTCACCAGCGCCCTGGAAGCCCACAGCAGCCATCCCCTGGCTTCCTCGGTCATCGAAGAAGCCAACCGCAGAGGCGTTGCCACCCGTTATGCCTCAGCCCAGGATCTCATGGTTCTTGAAGGCAAAGGTCAAACAGGCACAGTCAATGGTAAAACTGGCACAGTTGGCAGCCTGCCGCTTTTTTTGGCAGAACACATGACGCCTGAGGAGGTTGTCCAGGAAGTTCTCAAGGCGGAGAGTCGCGGCGAGAGCACCATGTTGGTTTGCGATGGCGATCGTGTGCGCGGATTCCTGAGCGTGGAAGATGCCATCCGACCCGGAGTCGAAGAGGTGATCCTGCAGATCAAAGCGCAAGGTCTACGACCGGTAATGTTGACCGGGGACAATGCCGTTGTGGCCGGCAAGGTTGCCTCGGAAGTTGGAATTGAGGAATTTTATTCCGGCCTGCTGCCAGAAGATAAACTGGATTGGCTTACTCGATTAAAACTAGAGCATGGCAACATAGTCATGGCTGGCGACGGCATCAACGATTCGCCGGCACTGGCACGCGCTGATATTGGTGTTGCCATGGGTGGGGTGGGCAATGCCCAGGTACTGGAAACCGCTGATGTGGTCCTGCTCAATGATGATCTGGAAAAACTGCCCTTCGCCATCCGATTGTCAAAGTTTGTCAACACTCTGATTCGTCAAAACGTGGTATTCAGCCTGGGTGTAAAGGCATTGGTGGCTGTGCTGGCGTTACTGGGTCTGACCCCCCTCTGGGTAGCAGTTTTGGCAGATATCGGGATTTCCCTGATTGTGACCTTTAACGGAATGCGAGCTCTGCAGTTTGAACCGACTTCTCAGCTTAGCGCAACTTGAAAACCAGATCCCATTCCCCTTCAGCAACACGCTCAGGTCTGGAGAAGGTGGAAGAAATAGTTATCCATGATCTTCCTGGTTTTAAAGCGTAAGGTTCGCCTCCCACAAAAAAACTGAAAGGTTCAGTAGCAGTTTCTGCAAACCAGGTGCCATAGGTCAGTTTGCCATCCCGAAGGAAGATTGCCAGTTGGTTCGGGTCGCCTTCGCGCAAATTGACATCATATGTACTGCTGTTGTACTCGATGTAATTTGCCATGATGAAAATCACATTTTCAAAAGCAACCGGTTCTCCTTCGCTGTCATAGGAGGACTCCAGATTTAGGGTACCATCTTCCTCTTCAACTTCCTGCCAGAGATGGTACTTTCCGGTCTCACTGCTATAGCGCCAGTCCATCACCGAAAAGTCGGCATAAAGGTAGCTGAAGCGGGTGGCTACTTCGTCCCAATTAATTGCCGAGACAGAAAATGGCATCACCTTGAATTGAGGAGCCTTGCTTTGTGGTCTTTCTGTTTCTGCAATGGCGCGTATGGCAGAAGTATTCGCATAGGTTAAGCCGCCCTGCTCAACTGGCTGGGTACAGATGCCCGGACAAGCCGTGTATCCCTGGTAAAAAACGCGCTCAGGAAGGGTGTTATCAAAAACGCCTTTGACCATCGCGTCCACGGTTGAGACCACCAGGTCTGCCTGGTAATGCTGCGTCAGGCGTGCGTCTATCAATCTGCCCGGCCCCAAAGCTCCCACTGCATCAGCTTCGTTACTATAGAAAAATGCCAACAATTGGTTGGTTTGAGCGCCAGTATAGTATTCAAAAATGATGTCTGCCTGGTTGATTTTTGAGAATGGACGCACGCTGCGTGGCCAGTTAAGCAACTTAACCAGTAGTGGTTCCTGATTCTGAAATTCACCATTTTTTATCCTTAAACCGGTGAAAGGATTGGTGGAATAGATGATCCTGGGGGTTACATCAATCTCGGTGGTGGGTGTTGCAATCGCCCAGGTTGTTGGAGAAGGGACTGGGGTGGGCGTGGCATGGATGGCGATTTGTGTCTCTTGCGCCTCGACTGAGAGCATGGTTAGGCTGGTTTGCAAGGTAATTACAGGCGTGATCATGGGAGGGTTGCTTTGCGAGCGGGAAATTGCCCAGAAGAGGATCGACCCACCCACAATCAGCTCCAGAAAAAGCCCCCATTTTCGCCATGAGAATTGACTGTCTTTGTCCATCAGGATGATTTTATCACG
>ERZ764778.4160-NODE-4160-length-10733-cov-10.984829_pt1 | contig 10733 bp, 7 predicted proteins | sample MGYA00374951_ERZ764778 | MGnify/ENA primary metagenome ERZ764778 (study PRJEB28918, sample SAMN05720193) | bioreactor metagenome | isolation source: Anaerobic biogas reactor | place: USA:Washington, USA | collected 2015-08-08 ...
TCGTGCAGATAGATGGCTTCTTTGTGAACATACCAGCGGGCAGCATTGGCATCCACGGAACCGATGGATTTGGTTTCTTGACCGTCTGAAACCACATTCAGGCTGACCACATTAGGGGTCGAAGACCGCAGAGATACTTCGGCTGCCGGATAACGATCTGCCAACCAATAATAGTCATCGCCTTGCCTGGTCAGTGATCCGGACTGTTCCAACAGTTCCAGAAAACGGGCAAGTTCCTGAGCGCTCATGGCACCGAAATTCTCATTGGATGAAAAAGGCAGCTCAAAGGCTGCGCAGCTGATGTGCTGTAGCAGAATCACCAGGTTTTGCGGGTCGATCAGCGCCTGTTCCGGGTTGCGGTCGAGCAGGTATTCAGGATGGGCAGCCAGATACTGATCCATGGCTTCATTGGTTACGATCAGGATGCCTAAAGAAGGCTGTTGTTTGCGACCAGCCCTTCCAATGCGTTGATGAGTGGTGGCAATCGTTCCAGGAAAACCAACCAGGATTACTGCATCAAGATCACCTATATCCAAACCCAGTTCCAGGGCTGAAGTCGAGAAGACCGCTTTGAGAGAACCCGATTTCAATCCATGCTCGATTTCACGTCGCTCAGATTTAAGATAGCCGCTGCGGTAGCCGCGCACACTTTCACGGTCCTGCACAGGTAACCGGCTGCGCAGGTAGGTCAGAAGCATTTCAACCGTGCGGCGCGTGCGGGCAAAAACCAGCGATTGGTGAGAAGCTCTCATCAGCTTTTGGGTAAAGATCACGCCGAAATCAATACTACTTTTACGAATGCCGAGCTTTTCGTCGACCAGGGGAGGGTTGTAGACCAGGAAATGAGCTGGTCCCTTGGGTGAGCCGTCTTGATCGATCAAATGGACTTTTTGTTCCACCAGGCTGGTAGCCAGTTCTTCCGGGTTGCCGATGGTGGCAGACGTCAGCACAAATTGAGGGTAAGCATTGTAAAAAGCACAAATACGCTTGAGCCTGCGGATCAGATTGGCGAAATGAGAGCCAAAAACACCTCGGTAGATGTGCATTTCATCGATCACAACAAAGCGCAGGTTGGAGAAGAAACGCGCCCAGTTGGTATGGTGGGGTAGGATACCCTGGTGCAACATATCCGGGTTGGTTAGTAGAATTGAGGCTGATTTGCGTATAGCCGTGCGTTGACTGCTGGGTGTGTCGCCATCGTATATTGCGGGTTTGATGTCATTACCAGGAAGCAGCCTGGCGTACTCTATAAAGTTTTTATGCTGATCATTTGTCAGCGCTTTAGTAGGGAACAATAGCAGGGCTGTTGTTCCTGGCTGAACTAACTGCTGATTAAGAATTGGAATGCTGTAACACAGGCTTTTGCCACTGGATGTGCCAGTAGAAATCACAATATTTTCGCCTTCTTCCAGATAACGAAGGGCTTCAGCTTGGTGGGAATAAAGGGCTGTGATGCCTCTTTGCGACAATATGTGCTGCAGTGAGGGAAGGATCGATGCTGGAAAAGGTTCCAACACAGCCCCACGGGCTGGGGTTAATTTCTGAAAGGCGATATTTTCTGCAAATTCTGCCTCTTTCAGCCAATTTTCCAGAGATTGTGTTATATCCATGTCAGGAATTTTGAGTCAATCTTTCTTTTTGGAAGCAGATCGCACCATGAAATCCATAATGGGGTAGATCAGGTTTCCAAGGCTGGTGCCGGCGAAGTACATGATCTTGGCTTCCATACCAGGCACGATGGCATACTTTCCGCGAGCAGCACTTTTCAAGGTCTGCCTGGCGACCCAATCGGGGCTGATCGGTTTGGCTGTCCCGGAGATCGCCTTGGTTTCCCTGGGTTTGAATTGGTTTTCCCATGCCAGTTGAGGTGTGTCGGTGTCTGGTGGATAAAGCACAGAAACCCTGATACCCTTTGGTTTCAATTCCGATCGTAGGGCATCACTAAAGCCTTTTACGGCAAATTTGGCACCACAATAGGCGGTGTATCCAAAAATTCCGATGACACCCGCAATCGATGAAACATTGATGATATGCCCTGACCCACGTTCAATCATGCCGGGCAGGAGTAGTCTGGTCATATTTACAGTACCAAAATAGTCGATATCCATGGTCCAGCGAAAAACGTGAGCCGGCAATTCCTGTACATAACCCGGGCGCGCGACACCCGCGCAATTGATCAGAATATCCGGAATTTCATGATTACGCATGTACTTATGGTACAAAATGCTCAAGGTTTTCTCATCTGTTACATCGACCGGAACGATCTTGATTTTTGCACCTGGTTGTTTTTCGAGAATTGAGTTTTTGGCGATTTTTAAGTTTTCATAATCCCTCGCCAGGAGGATGATCTTTGCATCCATCTCAGCCAGAGCATTAGCGATCGCAAAACCGATGCCGCTTGAGCCTCCTGTGATCAGGACAGATTTGCCCTGGTAGTAATTGTTATCCATCAATGGCTACCGCAGCTCGAGCAGTTGCCTGAAGAGCAGGAACCACACTGGTTGTTACCCCCCAGGCTGGAACCAGCACTAAAAGCGTTGACCACAGACAACAAACGTTTGACCGAATCGGAACCGCAAGACTGGCAAATCGTTTGCGCATCTGCTTGCGAGAAGGACCGTAGCAATTCAAAATTTTTACCGCAATCCTGACATTGATATTCGTAAATTGGCATGGTACCTTCTACTCTGAACTATATTGCTTTCGGATGCATGGGATCAAGTATTCCTGGAAAGCCCGTGTTTGATCGTAGTCAGGCTGCCAGCCCCAGTCGTTCCGGGCAGCTGAGTCATCTGTATCAGCAGGCCAGGTATCAACGATTCTTTGGCGTTTCTTATCGGGAACAAAGTTGATCCTGGCATCCGGGAAAGCCGCCATCGTGATATCGTAAATTTGATGGGCAGTCGGGTTGAAGCTGGTAACGTTATAGACAACCTTGCTGAGTTTAGTCCGGTCAGCATGCTCGAGCATGATCAGGGATTTGACCGCATCGGGCATTACCATGAAGGGCAGCACAGCATCGGGACGCACAAAGCAGTTATATTCAACACCCTTGGCTGCAGCATGCAGCATTTCCGGTCCGTAATCACTCGTACCACCGGTCGGGATGGTTTGGGCGCTGATTAGCCCTGGGAAACGCAGGCAACGGAAATCGACCGAAATCTCTGGGTTGTAATCGACTGCCAATTGGCGATAATAGCGGCTATAGTAACGGCCCAGATTTTCACAATAAAGCTTATTGCATCCGTACATGGTGGTTGGCTCTGTGTACTGGTCTTCACGCACTTTTCCAGCGTTCATTTTGCATTCAAGCGATGGCAGACCATAAGCTGCGATCGAGCTGGGATAGATGAATTTGACTGGTTCTCCCTGCCATTTGGATTGCTCTACAGCCAGTCGAAGTAAGTTTAGTGTGCCTTCAACATTGATTTTATGGGCAGTCTCGGGATTATACTCAGCTTTCGTAGAAAGAATCGAGGCGAGGTGATAAATTGTCCTGATCTTGTGCTCAACCACCAGTCTTCCCAAAAGTAATTGGTCCAGGATGTCTCCAACCATGTGATAGGCAACTTTGGACTGCAACTCTTTGTCCAGAGGGTTTAGGTCGATGGCAACGATGGTGTAGTCATTATCGGAAAGATAATTGATCAATCCGTGACCGATCTCTCCATTTGCACCAGTGATCAAAACAACATCTTCTCGCATTCTCTCTCCTTAAGAAACTTCTTTCCTGATTGGGAAACACACATATTCACGACGAATGTCCTTGAGGGTAGCTGGTGAGACCTTGAGGACGACCACGGTCATATCGTCACGCGGTCTGCCGCTGTCGTGTCCGATGGCTTGCTTCAATAAGTAATCAGCGACATCCTGTACACCAATTTCATCACTTTCTTCGTCGAATATTGAACTCAGTGCAGTACGAAGGTCGATCCTGTTGTCATTAAATGCGCCCGCATTCCGAACCCCTTCGGTAATCAGAATAAATGTCTGACCCAATCGGAGCTCGAATTGATAAACAATCGGGTCATATAGATGCGATTCTTCGTCTTCATCGAGTAATAGAAAACGACTTTCACCATCCTCATAGATAAGAACAGGCACAGAATTATTCTTGGTTATGACGATCGATTTTGACAGCAGGTCGCAAGATAGTATCGAGAGCTTCACGTCCGCAGTCTCACGGTGTTCGTCCCGGATCCGCTGAAGCACGACCCTCGAAGAAGCCCCATCAGGCACTCCCTCGGCGATCAAATTCAACACGGCATGAACCGCTTTCATGGTCACGCCTTTTGAGCGGCTGCCACTTAGTTTACCTTCAGCCAGGACGATTGAGATCCCACCGTTTGGACGTTCAATGATCTCAACTTTGTTTCCTTCCTCATTGGAAGAATAGCGATCAATTTTCGCAATTGCAGCTTGGATTTCCATGGGTATCATTCTAAACCAAAAATCTCAACCCCATGGAAAATCTGGGTGTTACGGTAAAATTGAGAGTATGAAATCCAACAAACACCAAGCATACATCAAGCGATTTATCTTAGTACTCATCACATTGTTTCTGTTATTTGGTTGTATGGCTGTTCCTCAAAGCAATCCATCTTTGCCAAATTTCTCTTCCAATGTTTGTCGAAACAAAACTGACCTGATGACAATCAGCCAAATTCAGGGAGCCAGTCATCGTTCGCCGTATGATGGGCAGGAAGTTCATTGCGTCACAGGCATCGTGACCGCGGTAGATGGTGGCGGATTTTACATGCAAAGCGAGACTTCGGATGATGACCCTTCCACATCTGAGGGAATTTACGTGGATTTGCTAGCCTTTGCTTCAGTAAAAGTTGCTGATAAGGTGATGCTTAGCGGTGGAGAGATCAGGGAATACAACCCGGCTGGGTTAGGTGAGAATTCCTTATCAAGGACCAGTATCCGCACAAGTGAGGTGGAAGTGTTGGGCAGTGGTAACAGCCTGCCAGCGCCCGTTTTGATCGGGGAGGGCGGCAGGGCGATCCCGGACAAAATAATTGAGAACGATGTTGAAGGTTATGTCGGGCGAAGCTCGGCGTTGTTTGACCCAGAACAGGACGGTATGGATTTTTATGAGAGCCTGGAAAGTATGCGGGTGCAGGTCAACAATGCGCTTGCCGTAAGTTCGATCAATTCTTATAACGAAGTCATCGTGGTTGCGGATCGCGGAAAACATGCCAGTGGTTTAAGCCAGGCGGGTGTGCTTTTGCTTGCCGAGGAAGATCCTAACCCAGAACGCATCATGCTTGATGACAAATTTATCAAAATGCCGGACATCAGAGTTGGCGATGTTTTCACTCAACCTATTATTGGGATCATTGATTACGATTTTGGAAATTACCGCATTCTACCGACTGACAAGCTTTTATTTGAAAGTAAGGGGTTGGTGCAAAAAATAGTCAATGTTGAACCGCCAATCTTGACAGATAGCCAGATCTCGGTTGTTAGTATGAATCTGCTCAACCTAAGCCATGTTGAATCGCCAGAGCGTATGGAAGATTTCGCCAGCATGATCGTTGAGAAATTAGGGGCTCCAGATATCCTGGTGTTACAGGAAGTAATGGACGATGATGGACGGATGGATTCAGCGGTGGTGAGTGCGGACGCTAACTTGCGAGCCTTCAGTGAGGCAATCAGCCGAAGAGGAGGTCCGGATTACCGCTGGTTCTCGATTGATCCGCAGAGGAACACTGACGGAGGGGTGGATGGCGGCAACATCAGGGTAGTCATATTGTTTCGCCTTGACCGCGGGCTTAAGATATTGAATTCCACACCCGGTGAAGCCGGTCAGCAGGTTGGTCTGACTGGTGAGGGTGAGCAGGTTGCTTTGACTCAAAACCCTGGTTTGATCTGGCCTAACAATTCTGCCTTTCGTCAAAGTCGTAAACCTATTATTGCTCAGTTTCAGTTCATGGAACATAATTTCTTTGTGATCGGTGCCCATTTCAATTCCAAAGGTCCCGATGGTCCTCTTTATGGAGATCGCCAACCAGCCAACCTTGACAGCGAACAACAGCGTATTGCCCAGGCAAAAGCCGTCAATGGCTTCGTAAAGGACATCCTTGAGATCGATCCTGAAGCACTCATCCTGGTGGCAGGCGATTTGAACGATTTTCCATGGAGCACCTCTATTCAGATTCTGGCTGGTTCACAACTGACAAATTTATTTAATACGATTGACAGGTCCCAGTGGTTCACCTATATCCACGAAGGCAATGCCCAGGTCATGGACCAAATTCTGGTTTCAGAATCTTTCATCAAGAATATCGATTCCTTCCGACCGCTCCATCTCAACTCGATTTTACCGGCTGATGAGCAGTTGAGCGATCATGACCCGGTGATGGTCATACTGGATTTTGCTACAAATGAATAAGAAACTCTTTACCTTATTATCAGTAGCAAGCTTTTTAATATTATTGCTAACTGCGTGTAGCAATAATGCAAACACCAAATCCATAGTTGATGGATCAGCTTTGCCCAGCGCAAATATTTTAATTGAATATGAAATCACTCCCATCCCGCTGCCAAAGGAACAAGCTGAAGCCTCGATGGAATATTCTGCCTTGGCTTGGTATGGTAACAACCTGATCCTGCTACCTCAATATCCCGAAGGGATCGATGGCAATCGAGATGGTTTCCTTTATGCTATTTCTCGAGAGTCTTTGATCGATTTTCTTGAAAATCCTGCAACTCAAGTGCAGATTGGATCAATCCCATTCGATGATGCTGGTCTTTCGAAGGACATTATTGGTTTTGAAGGCTTTGAAGCGGTTGTTTTTGTTGAAGACTCGGTTTATCTCACCATTGAGGCGCGCGGCGGCAACCCAATGAAGTCCTATCTGGTAAAAGGAACCGTAGTAACTGAAGAGGGGCGAATCAGTAAAATTTTGTTGGATGCCTCCAGCCTGGTCGAATTGAAGGTACAAAACACCAGCAGCAATGCCAGTTACGAAGCACTGACCACAGATGGGCAATACATCTATGCATTTTTTGAACAAAACGGAAAAGCTCAGAACGATCATCCTTATGCGGTTCGACTCAACCTGGACCTTACGAACTACCAGGAAGTCCCTCTCGATTTCATTAATTATCGATTGACGGATGCCACCATTATGAATGATGATGGCGGGTTCTGGATCATCAATTATTTCTTTCCTGGCGACACACATCTGAGAGTGGGGGAAGATCCGATCTCTATCAGGTACGGTCTAGGGGAAAGCCATCAGCAAAATGAACCTGTGGAACGTTTGGTAAAGATGAACTTTACCAACGGGGAGTTTGTTTTAGCTGAAGAAGCGCCTTTGTATCTGCATCTTCTGGAAAACAACGAAGCACGCAACTGGGAAGGACTGGTGGAACTGGATGACTCTGGTTTCTTGATTGTTACAGATAAATTTCCAGGTTCCATACTTGTATATATCAAGATAAAATAAAATTTACCGGGAATGAGCGATCGCCATTTCAATATTTAGAAAATTTAAGAGAATAAATGGTATTATTGTTTATAATGAATTTTTGGATGATCAATGTAGATAAGCAAGAGAGGAGTTCTCTTTGACTGAAGCAACTATAAGCGTAAAGCCAAAAGTATCCGGCACTACTTTGCATAAACTAAGAACCAGGGAGCAAATTACTGGATATCTCTTCACCCTACCAGCCCTTATTATAATTTTAGTTTTCGGTCTTTTCCCAATCCTTTACTCGTTTTACATGAGTCTCTTCAATTGGAGGGTAACCAAAGGGGCTTTTGTTGGAGATAAAAATTATCTGCTTATCTTTGGAAATTGGACCAATCTGCTGATCACCCTGGCGGGTGTTGCCCTGATTGTCGGAGCTTTTTGGGTCTGGAGCAATGCCTTCAAATCCCTGAGCAAAGGTGAAACAATAGCAAAAGTTCTTGCCGCGGTTGTCATGATTGTGGGGGGTGTCGTCTTTGTTACTGGTTGGGGTCAGATGTTGGACAGCGGAAACCCGAGTTTTCTGAAATCCCTGATCGTGACCTTGTATTATGCCCTCGGCACAGTACCTGCAGAGGTGATCCTCGGCATGATTTTAGCCTTCTTACTCTACCAGGATATCGTCGGTAAAGATATCTTTAGAATGATCTATTTCCTTCCTTATGTGACTCCTTCGGTCACATCGGCAGTAGTATTTCAGATCATCTTCTCCTTGAGGGAGACATCCATTGCGAACATGATCATTGGTTGGTTTGGCATCAGCCCTCAAAAATGGCGTTTTGAACCCAAACCTTTACTGAATTTGCTCGGATTGGACATTTCTGGTTTCCTCGCTGGTCCCAGTCTGGCACTGTTTTCGATCATGATCTATGGTATTTGGTCGTTTGTTGGTTACAATACGGTCATTTTCCTGGCAGGTTTGGGAAATATTCCCAAAGAAACTTACGAAGCTGCTGAGATTGATGGCGCATCCAAGTCCCAGATGTTCCGTCATATCACCATGCCGCTGCTCTCGCCGACCACCTTCTACCTGACCTTGATTGGCTTTATCGGTACATTCAAAGCTTTCAATCATATTTATGTCCTCCGGACCCCCAGTGCTGGTGACTCCGTGATAACAACCAGTCTGCTCATATTTGACAACTTCTATAAAGCGAATCAATATGGCGTGGCAACTGCCCAGGCTATTGTTCTATTCCTGGTCATCCTTGGGCTGACGCTTGCTCAGAACAAACTGATGGGAGAGAGGGTATTCTATGGATAATGTAGTGGAAAAGCAAAAACCAGTGGTAGTAACACCCCGTGTCAAGCGTTCCCGGTTCTACTATGTTGGGCGTATTTTGACATACGCCATCCTGATACTTGGTGCAATCGTATTTATTTTTCCATTTTTCTGGATGATTTCCAGTTCATTGATGACCCTGGGTGAGACCATTACCCGCCAGTTGATGCCAAAAGTTCCTCAATGGGTCAACTATGTGGATGCCTGGAATCAGGCGAAGTTCTCAAAATACTTCCTCAATAGCGTTCTGATCACACTGGGAACGTTGGCAGGCTTACTGATCACATCCATACTGGCAGGCTACGCCTTCGGACGGATTGATTTCAAGGGAAAGAATATTTTATTTGGTCTGTTCCTGGCGACCATGATGATCCCTGAATCAGTCACTTTGATCCCCAATTATCTGTTGATCCGGGGAAATATTTTCCCAATCCCAGGTGGAACATGGCTCAACAAGTATTGGTCGTTAACAGTTCCATTTATCGCTAATGCGTTTAGCATCTTCCTGTTAAGACAATTCTTTGCCCAAATCCCCAAAGAATTGTGGGATGCTGCCCGCATCGATGGAGCCGACCATTTACGTTTCCTGATCCAGGTCGTTTTGCCTATCAGCAAGGCTCCCATAATGACGGTGCTTCTGTTTGGTTTCACCGGTTCATGGAACGCCTTCCAGTGGCCTCTGCTGGTCACAACCAACGATACATGGCGTCCGATCATGGTCGGATTGTGGTCGTTTGTGAATGAGGCTGGACCACAAACTCACTTATTGATGGCAGGTGCGGTGATCTCTCTGATCCCGATCCTGATTATCTATTTCCTGACCCAAAAACAATTCACCCAGGGTATTGCAACAACTGGGTTGAAAGGGTAGGATTAACACACCAAAAGATAGCGAGAAAATTCTCGATATCAAATTATTAGATTCAAAATGGAGGTTTTGAATATGAAGAGAAAGATGTTTAGTTTGATAGCAATCATTATGATTGCTGCCATGGTGCTCAGTGCCTGTGGCACGCCTGCCGCTGAACCCGAAACACCGGTTGAAGGCGCAGTGGATTGGACCAAAGTTACCCCTGCCAAGAACATTGTGTTCTGGCACCAACACACTGGTGAAGCCCGTGAAGCCGCTATGGCAAAAATCGTTTCCGATTTCAATGCCACTAACGAATATGGCATCACCCTGACCGCTGAGTACGCCGGCGGATATGGCGACATCTACACCAAGATGCTTGCCCTGCTCAACACTCCTGATGTTCCCGATATCGTGGTTGGTTATCAGAACCAGATCGCTACCTATCAACTGGCTGATTCCATGTTCGATATGAACACCGTCATCAATGATCCTGTCTACGGTATGGCAAAGGCAGATCAGGACGACTTCATCCCCTCCTTCTTCCAGCAGGATGTCTATCCTCTGTACAACAATCAGCGCTTGGGTCTTGCCCCGAACCGCTCCATGGAAGTAATGTATTACAACATGAGCTGGCTGAAAGAATTGGGCTACGATGCTCCTCCTGCTACTCCGGAAGAATTCCGTGAGATGACCTGTAAAGCTGCTGCTCAGCCCTACAGCGGCGCAAAAGCCGAAGGCTCGATGGGCTATCAGCTCAGCATCGACACCTCCCGCTTTGCCTCCTGGACTTACGCATTCGGCGGCGATATTTATGATGGAACCACCAATCAGTACACCCTCAACAGCCCAGCTGCTGTAGAAGCCTTCAAATTCCTGCAGGGTCTGTTTGCAGATGGCTGTGCCCGCCTGGTTTCCGAAAACTATGGCGATCAGACTGACTTTGGTAATGGCACCTTGCTCTTCACCATTGGCTCCAGCTCTGGTCTGCCCTATTACACCGATGCTGTCAACGAAGGCGCTGGCTTTGAGTGGTCTGTTGCTGCTTTACCAAGCACCGGTACACCCAAGCAGGATGTTTATGGCGCGAGTGTTTCAATCCCGAAATCCACTCCCGAAC
>ERZ764778.4161-NODE-4161-length-10733-cov-3.306612_pt1 | contig 10733 bp, 11 predicted proteins | sample MGYA00374951_ERZ764778 | MGnify/ENA primary metagenome ERZ764778 (study PRJEB28918, sample SAMN05720193) | bioreactor metagenome | isolation source: Anaerobic biogas reactor | place: USA:Washington, USA | collected 2015-08-08 ...
GCAGAGCTTGCCTCCGGCAATATTCTTACAGGTATCCATAAGGACGATCTTGTTATAAATATAAACGGCGCTAACGCAAGGCTCTACGCCTCACAGGGACAGACTCGCACAGCAGCACTATCTTTAAAGATGGCGGAGCGTGAGATATCCTTGCAGGATACGAATGAATACCCGGTTCTGTTGTTAGATGATGTGCTGAGTGAATTAGACTCAAAGCGTCAGGAATTTGTGTTGAACCGGATAGGCGGCGGACAAACGCTTATTACCTGTTGTGAGGATGCTCAGATAAAAATGCGCACTGATGGAAAGGTAATCACTGTCTCGGGAGGTAAAGTTACTGAAGCCTGACCGATTAGAAAGGGAGTTTACCGTAAGCAGGGCTGTTAAAAAGGCAAATCGCGCTGTTTGAGGACCTGTTTTTATTTTATTACAGAAAAGCTCTGTGCCTAAAAAGGTCACAACAAGGAGAATATTATGTATTTACACCTCGGAAAAAACGTCGTAGTTGCTCATTCTGATATAGTTTTTGTCTGCGATTTAGACAATTCGTCTCATTCGCACATCACGAGGGCATATCTTACGGCTGCAGAAAAAAAGGGACAGGTAGTAAACGTCTGCGACGATTTGCCTAAATCCTTTGTAGTCTGCCAGAATTCCGAAGGAAATCAAATTGTTTATCTGTCACAGCTTGCGTCCTCAACTCTTCTTAAAAGAGCCGGCACGCTAAGCTTCGAATAATAAACACAAAAGCGCTGTTCGTTTTACGCTTTACAATATGGAAGGAAGAATCAAATGTCTGATATCACAGATAAGATTACACAAGATTACGATGCATCACAGATTCAGGTCCTTGAAGGACTTGAAGCTGTCAGAAAAAGACCGGGCATGTACATTGGTTCCACATCTTCGAGCGGTCTGCACCACCTCGTATATGAAATCGTTGACAACGCTATTGACGAGGCACTTGCAGGCTATTGTACCTGCATCAAGGTCACGATTGAACCCGGTGATGTTATCCGCGTTTCCGATGATGGGCGCGGTATTCCGGTCGATATTCAGGAGCAAACGGGAAAGCCGGCTCTTGAGGTCGTTTATACTGTTCTGCACGCCGGCGGAAAGTTCGGCGGCGGAGGATATAAGGTAGCGGGCGGTCTCCACGGTGTCGGAGCCTCTGTCGTCAATGCACTCTCCGAGTGGCTGGAGGTCGAGGTACACAAAAACGGCAACATCTATCAGATGAAGTTTTCTCGCGGAAATATCACGCAGGAAATGAAAATAGTCGGCAGTACAGATTGTACGGGAACAGTTGTCCGCTTTAAGCCGGACCGCGAGGTGTTTGAAGAAACGGCATACGACTATGAAATACTTCATATCCGTATGCGCGAGCAGGCGTTTTTGAACGCGGGGCTGCATATAACAACGGAGGATCTGCGCGGAGAAGAACCAATCCGCGATGAAATGTTCTATGAAGGCGGCATACGTGAATACGTCAAGTATATGAACCGCAACAAAACGCCGCTGCACAGCGAAGTGATATACATGAACGGCGAGCGGGATAACAGCATAGCCGAGATTGCGATACAGTATAATGACAGCTACAACGAAAATATAGTGTCCTTCGCAAACAACATACACACTCCGGAAGGAGGTATGCATGAAACGGGCTTCAAGGCGGCTCTTACCCGCGTTTTCAATGCCTATGGGCAGAAAACAGGCATATTGAAAAATGATGACAAGATTTCGGGAGAGGACTGCCGGGAAGGTATTGCCTGTGTAATTTCAGTCAAGCTCACCGATGCACAGTTTGAGGGACAAACAAAGGCAAAGCTGGGCAACAGCGAAATACGTACTTTGGTCGACAATATAGTTTCCGAAAAGCTGGCTACTTATCTTGAAGAAAATCCGGCTGTAGGAAAAGTAATACTGGAAAAAGCATTGACTGCGAACAGGGCGCGGGAGGCAGCGCGCAGGGCAAGGGAAAATATACGCAGAAAGAATGCGCTGGAAGGCTCAACGCTCCCCGGAAAACTCCGCGACTGCAACGAACGTGACCCCTCGCTGACCGAGCTTTATATCGTAGAGGGAGATTCCGCGGGAGGCAGCGCAACGGGCGGCCGCGACAGCCGGTTTCAGGCAATTTTGCCCCTGTGGGGAAAAATGCTCAATGTCGAAAAGGCGCGTGCCGACAAGGTCTACAGCAACGACAAGCTGATGCCGGTCATAACGGCTCTGGGCGCAGGAATAAGCGAGGACTTTGATATAAATAAGCTTCGTTACCACAAGGTCATAATCATGGCAGATGCCGATGTCGACGGCAGCCATATCAGAACGCTTCTGCTTACTTTTTTCTTCCGATTTATGCGGCCGCTCATAGAAAACGGTTTTGTATATGCGGCTATGCCGCCGCTCTATAAGCTGGTTCGCGGAAAGCAGACGCGATATGCCTTCTCAGACGAGGAAAGGGACAGGATCTCTGCCGAAATGCGCGGGGATGAGGGTAAAGGCAAGGTCGACATCAGCAGAAATAAGGGTCTTGGTGAAATGGATCCCCACGAACTCTGGGAAACGACCATGAATCCCGAAACACGCACACTAAAACGTATAACCCTTGAGGACGCGATATTGGCGGATGAGACCTTTACTATCCTGATGGGAGAAAAGGTTGAGCCTCGAAAGGAATTTATCGAGAAAAACGCTAAATATGCCGTCAATCTGGATATTTAATATTTGCACGCTCTCCCGTACAAAGCCATACAGCCGATTCGGATAGAAATATCCAAAAATTACTAAGGTGGTCAAACTAATGGCAAAAGATTATAAACCGGAGGACATCCGGTATCCCGAGCAAAAAATCATCTCGTCTGAGCTTGTAAACGAGATGCAAACTTCATATATCGATTATGCAATGTCTGTCATCGTAGGCAGAGCATTGCCGGACGTCCGCGACGGACTGAAGCCCGTACACCGCCGTATACTATACGCGATGTATGAGGACAATCTTACGAACGACCGTCCGTTTAAAAAGTCCGCAACCTGCGTAGGTGACGTTCTCGGACGTTATCATCCGCACGGTGACCAGTCTGTTTATGACGCATTGGTCCGCCTTGCACAGGACTTTTCCATGCGCTATCCCCTTGTTGACGGTCACGGAAACTTCGGCTCCATCGATGGAGACCCCCCTGCTGCTTACCGTTATACAGAAGCAAGGATGTCAAAGATTTCCGAAGAACTTGTAAGGGACATAGAAAAGGACACAGTCGACTGGGACCCGAACTTTGACGAAACTCGGAAAGAACCTAAGGTCATGCCCAGCCGTTTTCCAAATCTGCTTGTAAACGGATCCAGCGGTATCGCAGTAGGAATGGCAACAAATATACCGCCGCATAACCTCAAAGAGGTCATAAACGCCTGCATCTGCGTTCTGGATGATCCTGAAGCGGAGCTTGTGGACTTGATGGAGCACGTGACAGGCCCGGACTTTCCCACAAAGGGTATTATTATGGGAAGAGCGGGAATTCGTGCAGCCTATGCTACAGGCAGGGGCCGCGTTGTTATCCGCGCTCGTACTGAGCTTGAGGAATACGGACAAGGCCGCATTCGCATCATCGTTACAGAGCTTCCCTATCAAGTCAATAAAAGAACGCTTATAGAAAATATTGCAGATCAGGTTCACGACAAGCGGCTGGACGGAATATCCGGTCTGCGGGACGAATCTGACCGCAACGGCATGAGAATCGTAATAGAACTGAAAAGAGATGCAAATACACAGGTTGTACTGAACCGCCTTTTTACCCAAACACAGCTTCAGTCGTCTTTTGCAATAAACATGCTGGCGCTCATAAACAATCAGAGTCAGCCGAAGATACTCTCACTTCGGCACATTCTGGATGAATACCTTGACTTCCAGAAGGAAATTATAATTCGCCGTACTAAGTTCGACCTTAGAAAGGCTATGGAGCGCGCTCATCTGCTCGAAGGTTTGCTGATAGCGCAGGATAACATTGACGAGGTTATCCGCATCATCCGCGAAAGCTATGACGATGCCAAGCAAAACCTGATGGAGCGCTTCGGGCTTTCCGATGTGCAGGCGCAGGCAATTCTTGACATGCAGCTAAAGCGTTTGCAGGGACTTGAAAAGGAAAAGCTCGAAAAAGAATACAAAGAGCTTGAGACAAAGATCGAGTATTACAATACTCTTCTTGGTTCAGAGGAAATGATAAAGGATGTTCTGAAAACCGAGCTTATTGAAATACGAGATAAATACGGCGATGAACGCTGCACGGAAATACAGGACGTTGAGGACGAAATCGACATAGAAGACCTCATTGAGGAGGAGGACTGCGTTTATACGCTGACGCACGCGGGATACATCAAGAGGATGCCGGCAGACACTTATCGTGCTCAGCGCCGCGGCGGCAGAGGAATTACAGCCCAGACGCTCCGCGATGAAGACTATGTGGAAACTGTGTTCACAGCTTCGACGCACGATTATATCCTGTTCTTCACAAGTTACGGAAGGGTATACCGTAAGAAAGGTTATCATATTCCGGAGGCGGGACGCACCGCAAAGGGCACGAATATTATCAATCTTCTTCCCATAGAGCAGGGGGAAAAGGTCAGTGCCATGATTCAGACCCGGGACCTTGACACCGAAAATGAGTATCTTGTTATGATAACAAGGGACGGTACAGTCAAGAGAATGTATCTAAATGCGCTAAAAAATATCCGCAACAATGGTATCCGCGCGATAAACATCGAAGATGGCGACGAGCTTATCTCTGTCCGCAGAACTGACGGAAACCAGAAAATCCTGATAGCGACCCATGACGGCATGGCTATTTGCTTTGATGAAAACGACATCCGTCCCATGGGAAGAACAGCTACGGGCGTACGCGGGATTCGTCTGCGCAAGGGAGACTACTGCGTAGGTGCGGCGCGTGCACGCGAGGGCGGCGCCCTGCTTTCGGTCACCGAAAACGGCTACGGAAAGAGAACGGAGATCGAGGAATATCTGCGCGGAAACGATGGGACAGCTCAGAAACGCGGAGGAATGGGTCTCAAAAACTATAACGTCACCGATAAGACAGGCAAGGTAGCGGATGTAAAGGTCGTTGATGACAATGATGATATTCTGCTGATTTCGGACGACGGAACGATAATCCGCATGGGCGCAGAAACTATCAGCACCTTCGGCAGGGCAACACAGGGTGTTCGCCTTATGCGTCTTGCGGAAGGAGCAAAGGTTATATCCATAGCCCGGACCGACAAAGAGGAAATTGAGGAGGAAGCCGAGGAAGAAGTGTCAGAGGAATAAGCTTCAGTCTCAAATCAGGAGAATAATATGAAACAAGTGACTATCTACACCGACGGAGCCTGCTCCGGCAATCCCGGACCGGGAGGGTGGGGGGCTATACTTCAATATAAGGACACTCTGCGGGAGATGTCCGGCGGAGAAAGCCAGACGACAAACAACCGGATGGAGCTGCTCGGCGCGATAAACGCACTTTCCGCATTAAAAGAACCCTGCGAAGTTTCCCTTTATACCGATTCGCAGTATCTTTCAAAAGCGATAAACGAAGGCTGGCTAAAAGGATGGAAAGCGAAAAATTGGAAACGCAAGGACGGCGAACTTAAAAATGTCGATCTTTGGCAGGAGCTTGACAGGCTGCTGAATATCCATTCGGTTTCCTTTCATTGGGTAAAAGGTCACGCCGATAATGAATTCAACAACCGCTGTGACGAACTTGCCGTTGCAGAACGCGATAAGTACGCGGGCAAATAAAAAAGAACCCCCATTCATTTGAATGGGGGTTCTTTTTTGTAAGTTAAAACTCCGCTGTTCCGACAGTCCTCGGATGCGGGAGAACATCGCGGATATTGCTCACGCCTGTGAGATACATGATAAGGCGCTCAAATCCCAGACCATAGCCGGCGTGGCGGCAGGAGCCATAGCGGCGCAAATCAAGGTACCACCAGTAATCGTCCTTATTAAGTCCCAATTCCTCCAAGCGTTTTTCGAGAACGTCAAGACGTTCTTCACGCTGGCTGCCGCCGATTATTTCACCGATCGCGGGAACAAGGCAGTCTGCGGCGGCAACGGTTTTTCCGTCATCGTCAAGACGCATGTAGAAGGCTTTTATCTCCTTGGGATAATTCGTTACGAAAATAGGCTTTTTGAATATCTTTTCCGTCAAATAACGCTCATGTTCGGTCTGAAGGTCACAGCCCCATTCAACTTTATAGTCAAACTCATCGTTGTGTTTCTTCAAAATCTCAACGGCTTCTGTATAAGTGACTCTGCCGAAGTCTGAGCTTGCAACGTGATTGAGGCGTTCAAGCAGGTCTTTGTCCACAAAGCTGTTGAAAAATGACATCTCCTGCGGGCATCTTTCCAAAACGGTACGGATGACATACTTTATAAGAGCCTCTGCGTTGTCCATATAATCAGAGAGGTCGGCAAAAGCCATTTCAGGCTCTATCATCCAGAATTCCGCGGCATGGCGCTGAGTATTTGAATTTTCGGCACGGAAAGTGGGACCGAAAGTATACACATCGCCGAAAGCCATAGCAAAGTTCTCTGCATTGAGCTGACCGGAAACGGTGAGGTTTGTTGCTTTTCCGAAAAAGTCCTTTGTGTTGTCGATTTTTCCGTCCTCTGTACGGGGAGGTTTGTCTATATCAATAGTGGTGACACGGAACATCTCCCCTGCGCCCTCACAGTCAGAGCCTGTGATAATAGGGGTGTGGACATAAACAAAGCCTCTTTCCTGAAAGAACTCGTGTATTGCCGCCGCGGCAACGCTGCGAACCCGGAATACGGCGGAAAAAAGGTTTGTACGCGGGCGCAGATGAGCGATAGTGCGCAGATACTCAACGCTGTGGCGCTTTTTCTGAAGCGGATAATCGGAGGCGGATGTACCCTCTACCTCTATTGAAGCAGCTTTCAGCTCAAAGGGCTGGGGCGCATCGGGAGTCAATTCAAGCCTGCCCTTGACGATAAGCGCCGCGCCGACATTCTGGTGAGCGATTTCGTCGTAATTATTCAGCGTACTCTTTTCAAAAATAACTTGCAGACCCTTATGGGAGCTGCCGTCATTGAGTTCGATAAAAGCAAAGTTCTTCATGTCGCGAACAGTGCGGACCCAGCCGCAAACTGTGATTTCTTCGCTTGTGAAAGCGGACGCGTCCGCATAGATTGACGATATTTTAGTACGTTTCATAATTTTTTCTCAGGCCTTTCTTGACATTTGAAAGCAGAGCGTTTTTGAGGTTCCCTTTTTAAAAGGATGATACAAAAGGACCCTAAAAACCCCATACTTTTTATTGCGAGTATAATGAAGTATTATACCTATAATAACCGAAGATTTCAACAGTCTAATCAAATAAAACCCGCAAAACCGGCAAAAACAGGGAAGGTTCTTGACTATATTAGTAACTTACTGTTTTTTTCATAAGTTCGGTAGCTCCATTCAGTTGGTTTATATATTTATCCATTTCGACTTCGTCCGGTGTACTTATATCAATATTCATGCTGCGCAGAGTTGACGACAGCTCTTCGCTTTTTATTAAGGATTTATCATTAATTGCTGTTAAATAGGCTGTATTTGCTTCATGAAAAGCACTTAATGCAGTATTTAAGCTTTCAGGGATTATTTTCTCGCTAAGATTTTTTTGACCGCTGATTGTAACATAGCTGTAATAGGGATTATAATCCAGCGTTCCGTCAATCTTTCCGCTCAGATGACCGCACTGTTCTCCTGATTCGGGGGAAATTGAAGATGCTTCGACAACTATCTGTTCTAAAGTCCACAGATCCATAGAGTAGTAATACTTAAAATTACTTTCCGCCTCTCTGTTCCAGACTTCTATCGGGCTATGACATTGTATTCATAAAAAAAGCACCTTACCGTTAACGAACCAATTCTATTCCTTTTTTAAGCCATAGTATGCCAAACCAAGCCCGGCAATAAAAAGAACAATTTCACCAAAGCCAAACAGACTGTACTTGTCGGAACAGGAAAATCCTATTCCAACAAGGATTACGGCAATCCCAAATAGAATAAATTTTATACCTTTCATTTCATCAATCCTTTATATAGTCAGGTTTTACCGGCAGAGCCTATTCATCCTTAACCAAAACAAATTTAGCTCCATCTTCAATTGAGGGTTCTCCTTTGTACTCTGTAAGTTTTGATGATGAATCCAAATCAAAATATAAGTTCCCGTCATCGATTTGGAAAGCGTAAGTATATTCCTTGTCCTCAGTAGTCAATATTAATGTATTATCTTCTATTTTATATGACCCATAATTAATATAACTACTAAAATTTGAATAATGGAATACAAATCCGTTTTCAAGCAATACATAGGGAGCTATGACACGCCCTGTATCCTCAAGCTGATATTTTCCGGGAACCAATGACTCTGGTTTTTGGCTTGAACATCCACAAAGCAAGGTACAAAGCATAACAATTAAGCACAGAAAAGATTTTTTCATAATTATGACCATTCCTCTCAATGTTCTCACTTATATATGTTTTAAAAGACACAAAAGGGGACATATCAAATGAAGTATCTTATTTTTTTATAGAAATCAGTAATCTTATAATTACTGACTTCATGCGCCGGATTACTTTTCGTTGTGATTAGCAAATGGCGGTATCTCCGTCAATGACCCTGCGGAGATATACATCAACAAATTCGTGAGCACGTTCTATGCTGCGGGTACGAACAAGCTCAAACAGGGTGCGTGCTGTGTCATATACGGGCTGAATGCCGTTTTTCTCCATGTATCTCGTGTACATTCCAAGCATCGGTGCGCGGAAAGAATGGTACAGCAGCGGAAGCAGAATATTGTCACTCTGGATGGACATTTCATGAATAAAATCCAGAGCTGTGTTGGCAACAGCTTCAAAATCATTTTGAGATTTCATAATGTCAAAATATCTTTCCAACTCTGCGATTTTCGCACTGTCGCCCCGCTCGATAACCTGCCTTACCATTAACTGTTCTATCACGATACGGGTTTCAATTAGAGAGAGCACTTCCCTCCTGTTCAGCTTGCCGTTGTTGTAGCGCATTAGTGAAACCAGCGTATCCAGCGAACCTTTGTGTATATAGTCGGAAACAAATACGCCCTGTCTGGGACGGATTTCGACGAAGCCTTTGCTTTCAAGTTCGGCAATGCCAGCAGTAACAACGCTCAGACTTATACCCATGCTCTCGACTATTTCCCGTTCGGGAGGCAGCTTGTCACCGATTTTCAGCTCACCCGAGAGTATCATATTTTCGATTTCGTGGATGAAAACCTCTTTTAAAGAGGGCGTTGACAGCTTTCTAAATGCCATTTAAAGCCTCCGTTCTGTGATTGTGATATCGTGACTACTTCAAGTGTTCTGATTGATATTATAAGCATTACAGCATATTTTTGCAATAGCTTACATTTTGAGGCTTATATAAAGTGCAGGCTGCAAAATCAGTCCCCGCTTAACGTAGCGACTACTCTGTTTTTTCCTTTTCTTTCAAGTAGCCCGATTTTTTCAAGCTCCGCCAGTCCTTCGGATACAAGTGCCCGGCTGACGTGCATTTGTTCGCTTATCTCCCGTACCGTTGGCAGCTGAGTCCCTGCCGGGATTTTTTTGTCCAAAATTTGAACTGTAACGTTGCGGACAAATATTTCTTTGAGTGATTGTTTGTTTAACTTTATAAATTCCATACATAAATCTCCAAATTGGCAATATGATTCGAGCGGACAGAAAAATCGTTTTTCTGTCCGCTCACGCTATAGGATGAAGAGAGTAAGGCTATTGCCGCGAAGCGGCAAAAACGGAATGGAGCGTTCCGTTACCTTGCAAATGATTTGGCAACCGGCTCAGCGTTCAGCAAGCTTCGATTTCCTTAATATTAAATTCATTGCCGCGAAGCAGATAAGTATCATCACTGCTGCAATGCGGGCATTTCTTTTTGAATTCAACCGTAGGATATGTCTTGCCGCAGTCGCTGCAAACAGTAAGCGCAGGGATAATCTCTATTTTCAGTTCCGTATTCTTTAACAGATCCGACTTCTTATGGCTATAATTCCAGCAGTCTTTGAAATAATCAGGCACGACCGAGCTGACCTCTCCAAGTTCCAGTGTAATCGAACCGATTTCCGTCAGATTCTTTTCTTTTGCAAGCTGCTCAACGGCATCGATAACATAAACTACAAGTCCTAATTCGTGCATAATTTTCGCCTTTCAATTTATTTATTTCTTTTTGTTAAAATCTTTATTTGGCGTTTTGCGGCATATGGGAGGATTGCTTTCATTTTATCCTCGCTCTTTATCATACGTCCGTCAAATACCCTTTCAAGATGAATGGCATCAAATTCACACCGGGTCGTACATACGGCGCAGCCTAAGCAAGCATTTGGATCGACAACGGATGCACCGCATCCTAAACAGCGCTTTGTCTCTGCCTTTAACTGTTCCTCTGTGAACGTACCGCGCAGATCGCGGAAAGAGCGCTTTGCATCCTGTGCACTGCCCTTGGCAGGAGTCTGACGTTCTGCGTTGTCAAAACTCTCGCCTTTAATGTCGAGATTGCTCTTATCCAATTCGATGAAGCGGCGCTCATCGCGGCCGTGGAAGCCACGGGCTACCATGCCGTCGGGGTGGCCGCGGCGGAGGACTCGCCGGATCGTGCGCGTCCCGGTTGGTTTATCACGCTCATGCTGGTGATTGCGGGGCTGGTGC
>ERZ764778.4165-NODE-4165-length-10728-cov-17.286424_pt1 | contig 10728 bp, 9 predicted proteins | sample MGYA00374951_ERZ764778 | MGnify/ENA primary metagenome ERZ764778 (study PRJEB28918, sample SAMN05720193) | bioreactor metagenome | isolation source: Anaerobic biogas reactor | place: USA:Washington, USA | collected 2015-08-08 ...
ATACTGTTCATTCTTATTTGTTGTTTTCTGTCCATTTTAGTTTAGCGGTTACAATAGGCTATGAGCGATTTACAATCACTTTCGGATTTGTATCAAAATAAACTATTCCGCATCCCGGATTATCAGAGAGGATATGCTTGGAAGCAGGGTCAGCTTGTAGATTTTTGGGATGATATTATGAATCTGCAGGAAGATCGGTATCACTATACCGGGTTATTATCTTTAAAAGCAGTTCCCAAGTCTGAATCAAAAGGCTGGGATAATGATAAGTGGTTACTTGATTCAGGCTACAAAGCTTACCATGTTGTTGATGGTCAGCAGCGCCTCACTACCTTTTCTATCCTTTTAAACGAGATAATCTCTTTAGTCAAGGGATTAGAATCTAATGCTGACAAGAGTGATGAAGAGATTGTCCTTTGTTACCAAACTTTAAAAGCTATCCGTTCTAAATACATATCGCAAAAACGCCCTCCGAATACTCTTATTACAACCTATTTATTTGGATATGAAACGGATAATCCAAGTGCTGACTACCTTACTTATAAGGTGTATGGGGAGCCATACAGCGGTACTGTTAAAGAGACTTATTACACGCAAAACTTAAAATATGCCAAAGAGTTCTTTGCGGATTGCCTGGCAAAGCTTTATACTACCGATGGTATTGAAGGTATTGAAGCGGTGTTCCATAAACTCACATTACAGCTTATGTTCAATATTCATGAAATTGAGGATGCTTATGATGTGTTCGTTGCTTTTGAAACAATGAACAACCGTGGCAAAAAACTTACCAACCTTGAACTGCTCAAGAATCGCCTGATTTATTTGAGCACACTATATGATACCGATAAATTGGATGCGATGGATAAAGCGGAATTGCGGAAACAAATAAATGATGCATGGAAAGAGGTATATTATCAACTGGGCCGCAATCAGCATTTTCCCCTGTCTGATGACGAGTTTCTGAGGGCTCATTGGATTATATATTTTCAATATTCTCGTAAAAAAGGCGATGACTACATAAAATTCTTACTGAATAAATTCTCAGCAAAGAATGTTTTTGACAAGCAGATAGTTGCGATAGAGGAAGAAGTCCAAGAAACCGTTGATTTGGAATTAGAGGACGATGATGTTCCCCAGCCTGCAGAAACAGAACCAATAAATACTATCAGCAAGCTGGAGCCGTTCGAAATAGCAGCCTATGTTAACAGCCTGAAAGATGTGGCAAAATACTGGTTTTACACATACTTTCCTGAACTCAGTGATTTAACGCACGAGGAAAAGGCGTGGCTTGACCGTCTTAATCGCATTGGAATTGGTTACTTCAGACCGCTTGTCACCGCTTCACTTACTCCAAATGCTCATACCACAACTGAAGAGCGCATTGAGTTGTTCCGAGCCATTGAACGTTTTATATTTTTGTCATTCAGGATGGCGGCATTCCAGTCCAGCTATAAGAGTAGTGACTATAACCGCAAAACCCGTGAGATTTATATGGGGGAACTTGCCATTGATGAGGTTACACAAGATCTGATCGATACAGCTAACAGTGATATGGATTTTGCGATTAAGAATTTTATGACCCGAATGGATAAACGCTTTTTAAATGGTGATGGATTTTTTGGATGGCGCGATTTGCGTTATCTGCTTTTTGAGTATGAATATGAGAAAGCCTTGGAAACTGGAATCGAAAAACTTGGATGGACACCGTTTACCAAGATAGAAAAAGATAAAGTGTCTATTGAACATATACTTCCACAGACGCCAACAAAATGGTATTGGAGGAATCAATTCCGTCAGTACACGGAAGATGAAATAAAAATCCTTTCGGGAACACTTGGTAATTTGCTGCCTTTATCACAGAGTGTCAACTCGGCTTTGCAGAATGATAGCTTTGCTGAGAAGAAATCTACAAAGACAAATGGTCGCCGTGGATATGAGGATGGTTCCCACTCCGAAATCGAGGTGTCGCGCGAAGTTGACTGGGATGCCCCTAGTATTCTTGCTCGTGGTATAAAGATGCTGAGATTCATTGAAACCAGGTGGAATATAAAGTTTGCTGATGAAGCTCAGATGATCGAGTTACTGCACATACCATTTGTTAATGATGGACGTCCGGATGTTCCTGAATTACCGAAACCAGAAATTGACGAAGACCCAGCCTCTTCAGTTTCAAATTCAAGGGGACTTTCTGAAAGACATCTTTTAAGAATGGATTTCTGGAAGAATTTTGTTCAGTACTGCCATGATAATGGTCGGGGGGAGGATATTGCTACCCGTAAGCCCTCATACGATGGTTGGTACGATGTTACAGTCGATAACCACGACTACCATTTGTTTTTTCAGCTTGTCAGAAAGAAAATCCTACGTATCGGGATTTATGTTTATCGCCCGGAGGCCTTTTCGAGATTCGAAGCGAAAAAAGATCAAATTGAAGGTGCCTGTGGTTTTCCGCTTGAGTGGTATACCAGCAGAGATAAGAGCGTAGCAAAGAGGATTCTGTATTCTGTTGAAGCTGATATACATAATCCGGAATTGTATAAACAGCATTTTGAGTGGCTAATTTACCATTTCGATAAACTAAAAAATGCCCTTGATACCGTAGATGGGGCATCAGGAAACGAAAGCTCATCAGGAAAATTTAGAGTTCTTACAAAGTACATTGGCAAAGTTTCACAAGCTAAATCTTTTGGCGAGTGGGTCATTGATAGAGAAAATGACGGTACAATGGAACACCCTATTCAAATGCCTTTCGTCAATTACAATGAACTTGTAGATTCGTTTGTAAATGAATTTTATCAGTTTTCTGAAAGTCATCCCGAGTATAAGCTTACAAACTATGGCTCCATACTTGAAGAGAATGGTCTCAAATGGGGCGATGAAGAAATGCGAGGTGCTAATATGGATAATCTTGATGAAAAGTGTGTACTTGCATTGGTAATGGGAGCAATACGTGCTGAACGGTTCTGCGATGGTGTGCTTCTCGGGTTTTTTAAAGATGGCTCTATTGAAAAATGGTTAAAAAGATTAAAGGTAATTGATGATAATAACGCTACTGAAGCCTTGACGAAGATATGATCAGGACTAAAAAGACTGAAAGCAGATCATGGTGACAAAATTGTTGAGCAAAATTGCTCTACTTGGACGTGTGGCTATGGGGTTGGATTGCTCGTTCCTTTCCTTTTCGCAAACCAAGATGCTACTGCACAAAATCCGAGTTGGAGAGTGGAAGAATAATGCTTGAAAACCGTCCCAAGTAGGACGGAGGATTATACCAAACCAAAAGAATAATCAGAAGAAGAAAGACCTACCTGGATCGAGCTGAAGTAATATGCGTTCTCGCCGATTCTTAAATCCACCGTATAGCGACCATCAAGTACGCTGTTTTAAAAACTCGGCGGCAACATCGCGCAAGAGCGTAGCCAGTATCACGGAGTTTTGCCGTATCGGCCGCATGTCGTATTCTCCAGCTTGGAAGCAAGATTTAAGTTGCTGACCAGCGTCTGCCAAGTAACTAAATACATCCAATAAAGCTATAGAATTTTATCAAAAGATAGAAAATGAATGAACGAAAAATTATGCCAATTAAAATCTACTTATCTTCTTGCTAGTAGCTTTCGCACTTCTTATCTCTAGACTCTGCTAGGAAAAAACATATATGTCTGCAGTGAAAGACTCTATTAAAAAAGAGTATCAAAACTAACCGGCGGGTAATAATAGTATCAAAAGACACCTTTTTCTTGAAGAAGATTTTCTGCCGTGTTAATATAAGGTTAGATGGGGTGGCAACATGGCGGATGGGGAGGTTCGTCCCAGATCAGAAGTTATTTCCTACCTTCAAGATATTCATGCAAAACTTATGCTTGACAAGGTAAACAACCTTATTATATGGCCCAGAGCAGACCGCAAGAATGAACAGTGCATGGAAGAGTTAGGGTTAAGGCACAATGATGTCGCTGATATTCTACAATCCTTGGATGGGAAGCATTACCATGAGACTGTGCCGGATTATGATTTCCCTGGAGAATGGCTTTGGGTTTTCCTATATCAGCATTATGAGCATGTATTGTATATCAAGATTAAACTTCGGTCCAGAGTGATTTGTGTATCCTTTCATGAAAATGAGTATGAAGACTAGGCAGGAAGCATTAAGGAGGTAACCCTGATATGAATAAGGTTTATTGCTACCTGTGTGACCAAACCTATGAAGTGACCATTAAAAAAGAAGAGGAAATCCATACTATTAAGGGAACTCCAGTAAAATGTGAAGTTGAAAATGCCTACTGTAGGCAGTGCGGGTACAAGGTTTATATACCTGCCCTGAACGATGCCAACCTGGACCGAATGGATCATGCTTACCGCCGGCAGAATGGAATTATCACAGTTCAAGAGATTGGGGAAATTCTAAGGCAGTATAACATTGGCGCCAAACCCCTGGCGGTTATACTGGGATGGGGTGAAGTTACTATCCTGCGTTATTTAAAGGGGCAAATTCCTGATCGTGCCCATAGCAATACTTTGTTAAGCATGAAGGATCCGTATGTCTTTTCCCGTTACTTTAAAGAAAAGCAGGAAAGGCTGTCTCCGGTAGCTTGTAACAAGGTGGTAAGCGCTTTGGAGGGATTAAATGCCAAACTTGCCGGTGATGAGTTGTATGAACGCTCACAGCGTTTAAGGCAGGCTTATCGTAGGCAACCTGACATATATAATGGTTTTGTTCCTTTTAACCTGGAAAAAATGGTACAGGTTATTCTGTTTTTCTTAAAATCGGGGGATCGTGTTTACGAAACCGGGATGAACAAATTGCTATGGTATGTTGATATGCTTTGCTATAAGCGAAGTGAGCGGCAGGCACTAACTGGCCTGTGTTATAAACATAATATCTATGGGCCAGTTCCCCTCTGGTACGATTATTTATACGGAAGTTTGGATGATGTATATATTACTCTAGTTGAAGACGAATACGGAACCCAAATCGGCGCCCTGGCTGATTTTTCGGCTGACGTTTTTTCAAATGATGAATTAGATGTACTGGAGACAGTGGCAAATAATTTTAAGGGTTGGAGTGCAAAAAAGATTTCGCAATATTCTCATCGGGAAACTGCCTATCGGCAAACGAGTAATGGCCAGTTTATTTCATTTGAATATGCCCGGGATTTGTCCTTAAGTTAAAGAAGTGGTGCAGATATGGGAGGCTTCTTAAAGCAGTAGGTATTATCTTAAGGGTAATAGTTGCAAAGAAATGACGGATTAAGCCTGCGGCAAATATGCAGGATAACCGGCTTGCCATTTCATATCATCCGAAAGGCTTAGGCATTAACACGGGAAAACCGTCCCCTTTTTGTCCCTCTAGGCATATAATTTATTAAGTGTCAGGAATCTTAGTATTCCAATGCATTATGTGAAGAAAGCCTCGGAAGTATCCGGGGCTTTCACTGATATAGGGAATCAGTATAATCCGCTATTTTATACCATATATATTGCCGTTCCTGCGTTTTGGCGGAACGGCTTTTTTCAATTTTTGGCGGGTTATTTGGCGATGACGTTTATGTTGCCATTCATAGATAACTGCCCAAGAAAGCGGGCGTTGGAGGTAAAGTGATATATTGCTTACTTTCATGTATCGCTTCAGATGCTTCAGATGTTCATAAAAGTTTTCGCGGGTACCCGCAAGTATGACCGCAACAGTTTCTTCACCTTCACCTATTTTGCACTTTAACAGACATACTTTTGGGTTCCTGTTCTTATAATGGATAAATAGAGGTTTTATTTGAAGTTATTTTCTATTTAAGGGGAGGTACCCATTTGAAAATAAGAAAATGGATGTTTAAGCGGGGGATAAACAAGGCGTCGTTAAATCCGGATTTCATAAAGTATGTTGAAGATATTAAAAAGGGACAAGATCATCAAACCGGCAAGATTCCGTATAGAGAATATATTCCACCACCAGTTAATTTGAGTTATTTAACCGGCAAGAAAGTTTTTCCGCATCTGAGAGGAACAGCCCTTCCATCTAGTTTTGATCTACGTAAAGAGGGAAGAGTTACTAGCGTAAAAAATGAAGGTCCAGCCGGTACCGCATGGGCTTTTGCCGCTTACGGGTCTCTGGAATCATGCCTGCTTCCAGGGAAAACATGGAACTTCTCGGAGAATAATATGAAAAACCTGCTCAGTGAAGAATGTCCGGAAGGATTTGATCGGCCTTCTAATGGACCAGGGAATTTCCTCATGTCTGCAGCTTATCTGGCTCGTTGGAGCGGCCCGGTACTGGAAAAGGATGACCCTTATGATCCAAATAGTCCGGGTAACTGCGTTGAAATGAGCCCACGTATGCACTTGAGAAAAGTTATTTTTATCCCGGCAAGAAATGGCTACACCGATAATCGCAATATTAAGCTGGCTATTATGAAATATGGTGCTGTAGCTACTGCAATTTATTTTGACGAAGTCTATTACGATAATAATTTTTCCTTTTATTGTGACGAGTGGAAATTTTCATTCAATCATGCCGTCTGCCTGGTGGGATGGGACGATAATTATGATCGCAGGAAGTTTAAAAACCTCCCCCCGGGCCCCGGAGTTTTCATCGCAAAGAACTGCTGGGGTACAAATTGGGGTAACAAAGGTTATTTCTATATCTCCTATTATGACCAGATGGTAGGCAAAGATAATGCCCTTTTCAGCAGGGTTATGAACCCGAATATTTATAATGTTATCTACGAGTATGATCCCCTGGGATGGTGTGATTCTGCAGGGGCTAGCAGTCCAACCGCCTGGTTTGCCAACATCTTTACATCTACATCAGAGCAAGCATCAGAGCAAGAGTTACGCGCAGTAAGCTGGTATGTTGCATCACCCGATTCATCTTACAATCTTTATATATATACAAATCCTACCGACTCCGACCCCAGAAGTGGTAAGCTGGTAAAAAGCTTAAGCGGCAAAGTCCTTGACCCATCATATTATCAAAAGGCCTTCTCCACACCCGTAAAATTAACGAACGGTCAGAAATTCTCGGTAGTGGTGGAGGCTACGACACCCGGGTGGGATTGGCCTGTCCCCCTTCAAATGCCGATTCAGGGTTATAGCAGTAAAGCCCGTTCCGAACCGGGACAGGGTTTTCTCAGCATGGATGGCGAATCATGGTTAGATGTAACCGAGGTTTTTGAAAATGCCAGTGTTTGTCTGAAAGCTTTTGCCAGCACATCTGATAGGTCTAAGAGGGGGACGGTGTAGTTTGAAAATAATCGTCATCATGAAAAATATCTTGGTTTACACAAGGACAAGAATAAATTCTGTCTGAATTGGTCCTCATCTGGCATGCATTGTCGTAAGGGAAACGTTGAATTGACAAGCTTTCATGATAAAATAGAAATAAGGTTGGTTAATATTATCAGACAAAGTGATCGGTTTGGATTTCCGGCAGGATAATGGAACTGGACCGAAAGTACAGGGATACACTGGATGAACTATATAATAACCTGAATGAAGCCCTGGAGGGATATATTGAGACCAAACTTTAAGATAAGGCGGTGAAAACATGGCAAATAGTTTAATTCAAGAAGAAATATCAAAAGAACTGGAGCATCTTCCCTTCGATAAGCAAAAAAAGGTTCTTGAATTTGTACGTTCACTGGTTAGCCCACCAGCTACCGGAGTTACTGGTAAAGAACTATTAAAGTTTGCCGGTACACTAACAGAAAACCAGGCATGTGAAATAAAAGAAATTATTGAGAAGGATTGTGAGAAAATTGACATCTCCGACTGGTAGGTACCTTCTTGATACCAACATAATTGTTATCCGTGATGAACACTTTAAACATGTAGAAGGTTTGCAGATAGAAATGTGGTAGCAGCGGTTTCTTCTAAGAATAATGGCGTTATTAAAAATCTTTGGCCAACTTAATTCCATGTTTGCTTACTATATGATACGCCCCACCTCCCACCATGCAAAATCCTCGACCCAGATCATGAAAGTGGTCTGGGTTTTGTAATAAAGGAGCCAACATATCAAAAGTATATCCCTCTATGCTTCGGAGCTGCCCCACCGGGCGGTAGCCATATAAATGTACCTCAAAGATTAAACCGTTTGGTGAGCCTTGCGGAAATCCTTTTGATTTTGAACCATATCAACCGACTCATGCGCATCTCTGTCTTCAGTATATTTCTAAACATAGAAATATACTGAAATTTGTAGTATAGTAAAAAAAAACTATTTGGGGGATACCATGCTGAATTATATGACTGTGAGGGAAGCAGGAGAAAAATGGGGCATCGGAGGGCGGATGGTAACGCTGTACTGTGCAGCCGGACGGATTAAGGGAGCCGAGAAAATCGGCAATATGTGGCTGCTCCCTAAGGACGCGGAAAAGCCTGAAGACGGCAGAGTTAAAAGGGAGGTACAAAGTGGGAAGTAGTATGAAAGACAGGCAAAACGGCATTATAGAGTCGTTTCAATCGCTCTTTGGAAAGGAAGAACTGCTTGCCAAAGTGATTGAGTGCTTCCCCTATCCAATTCAGGTTTACGCCCTGGATGGAACATCGGTGCTGGTGAATCAGGCTATGCTGGACGAATACCATGCTGTAAGTTTTGATATGGTTGTCGGGAAGTACAATATATTCAAAGATCATTACATTGTCGCCTCGGGCCAGCTCCCAGTGTTAAAGCGGGCTTTTCAGGGAGAAACCGTCTTTTTTCCGGATGTCAAAGTGCCTTTGGAAGAAATTGCGGAGCGGTACGGCATACAGGATTTCGATGTGGAGGCCGTATATCAGGATATTACGGTTTTCCCTATTCTGGATGACGAAAAACGGGTGATCTATGTTGCGGCATTTTTGATCAACAGGAGGGTTTATCGCGGCAAAGATGAGATTGAAAAGGCGAAAGAATACATAGAAAACCACTGGCTGGATAGGTTTGATTTGAGCGAAACGGCAAAGGCCGCCTGCCTCAGTAAAGCTCATTTCACAAAGCTGTTCAAGAAGCATACCGGTATAACCCCTCATGAGTATTATACCAATTATAAAATCAGCAAATTGAAGGAAAAGCTTCAAGATACCAACCTTTCCATCGCACAGGCCTTTGCCGCCTGCAACATGGACTATAACGGCCATTCCGCCCGAGTATTTAAAAATAAAACCGGGCTTTCTCCTTCTGCTTACCGGAAAAAGTCAGAATAAAAAATTGCCATAAAAAGTAATAAGAGAAAGCCGGGCTTTGGTTTATACGAAAGCCCGGCTTTTTTATTGTGAATACAACAAGGTTCCCGGGATCCGTCAGCAATCTTTGATTGCGTTGACGGGTGGGGGTTTTTATTTTCAAGATAGCACTTTCCTTACTAATTATAAGCATATTCAACCTATCCTCACAGCCAGCTGGCTAATAAAATATTGGTAGCCATAATGAAAATATCGGTACTTTGGCTGGAAGGGAGCGTTCATATGGGCGGCAAAACGAAAGAGCAGCTGCTTGAGGAACTGTCGGAAGTACAGAAAATGTTGGAGGAAAGAACAGAGACTCAAGGTCAAATGATTAAAAGATTTCAGACGCTTATCGAAAATGAGGGGCTGTTTTCTCAGATAATCGACTTTCTCCCTTATCCCCTCGCTATATTTACACCACAGTATACACTGGCCATGACAAATAAGGCTTTTGCGGCGGAAACAAAAACGCGGGTCATGTATCCGGAAAAAGGAGCCGTCCGCATTCTTCAACACAAGATCAACGATATACAACTGGCTGCCGCCGTCACGGGGGTCTTTGCCGGGGATACCTTCTTTTTAGAGGACTTAAAGAACCCGTTTTCCATGTTTTCAGGAATTACGCAGCAAAGAGCGGCGGAGCCTGACCGTTTCAATAAGGCTGTCATTTTTCCTGTTCCAGCCGATGACGCTGAAATCACCCACGGCGTAATTGTGTTTATGCCGTGAGCAAACAAGTAAACACGGGCCGCTGGCGGCTGTGTGAATAACAAGCAAAAACAAATTATACGGAGGTAAGACCAATGAAAAGAAAATCTATAGTTTTTTTAATCACCGCAGTGATGATGTTTACCATGATGGGGAGTTTGTCGGCATTCGCGGCCGATCTCCCGACAGGAGACAGCTTTGAGGCCCCGCAAAAACTGACGGCGGAACTCAAGGAAAGGGAAGATGGAAGACCCTATTTTGCGCTTAAGTGGCTGAATCCTCAAAGTATATGGGAATTGCAAAAATACGGTGTAGAACATGGAGAGTGGGGTGCGGATTGCCAGATTGATGTAAAGGTCGGCAACGGACAATGGTACTATGACGCGAGTGGAGAGCTTTTCGGGAATGCGCTTAATTTTGATGAAGAAGAATTTGATGAACCCGGAAATTATGTAACAGATGACGTTGTATTCGATCCAATACAATTGAACGAGAATCTTGGTGTGGACGGTACTGTCGATATCAAGACAAATGTCTATTATATCCGGGTGAGATACGCGTATGTAGATAATCAGGGTAGCGATGGCGAAGAGCATTATATATACAGTCCGTTTTCCAATACTGCTTCGATCGGTACCGAAGCGTTCCACAAGGGAGCGTCCGACTGGGCAAAATCCGAGCTTCAAAAAGCCAATGACCTGGGACTTATCCCCGGCATATTGAAGGGCGCCGACATGACCAAGCCCATCACGCGTGAGGAGTTTGCTGAGCTTGCGGTAGTGCTCTATGAAAGGGTTACGGACAAAAAAAGCGAGCCGGTTT
>ERZ764778.4188-NODE-4188-length-10685-cov-4.207432_pt1 | contig 10685 bp, 5 predicted proteins | sample MGYA00374951_ERZ764778 | MGnify/ENA primary metagenome ERZ764778 (study PRJEB28918, sample SAMN05720193) | bioreactor metagenome | isolation source: Anaerobic biogas reactor | place: USA:Washington, USA | collected 2015-08-08 ...
CCGGCCATGTAAAAAAACCAGGTAATAATCCTCATCCACAGGAACGACCAAAACCTGGCAACCCTCGCTGTCGATCTTCATTTCGCGAAGAGATTCCCCTTCCAGGCCGAGAAACAGCCGTTGGAAATGCTGATAGAGGATGACGGCGTGGGCGCCAATGACCTGAAGCCGGTAGGATTCCATCCGCCCCGCCATGTCGACGACCTCGCCTTCGCCATCGACCAGCAGCGCCCCACACTCCCCGCTGACCAGTTCGGTCAGGGGAAAAAGTAATTTTTTGAAAGGCATTCGCTCACCTGAAATCGTTGATACGCACCGAGACCACTTTGGAGACACCCTGTTCTTCCATGGTGATGCCGTACAAGGCATCGCCGGTCCCCATCGTCCTTTTGTTGTGGGTGATGATAATAAACTGGGATTTTTTTGCCAATTCCTGAATCAGATCGTTGTAACGATCGGTGTTGGCGTCATCGAGGGGGGCATCCACCTCATCGAGAAGACAGAACGGGGACGGGCGGACCATAAAGGTGGCAAACACCAGGGCGATAGCGGTCAGCGCCTTCTCCCCCCCCGACAGCAACCCGAGTTCCTGAAGACGTTTTCCCGGGGGTTGGGCAATGATCTCAACTCCGGTCTCGAGCAGATTGCCTTCGTCGGTCAGATGTAGTTCCGCCCTGCCGCCCGCGAAAAGACGCGGAAAAACCTGCTGAAAACGGCCGTTGATCTGCTCGAAGGCGTCCCGGAAGCGGCGGCAGGTGGTACTGTTGATGCGCTGGATGGTGGTTTCCAGGTCGGCTACCGAGGCAATGAGATCGTTCTGCTGGGCGACCAGGAAAGTGAGCCTTTCCTCCAGGACCTGAAATTCCTCCAGGGCCGTCAGGTTGACCTCGCCGATACTGTCCAGCTGCCGCTGCAGTTCGACACGCCGTAGTTCCTGACGCTGGTCGTCCCAGTCCCCTTCCCCCTGCTGCTGCTGCTCCAGGTCACAGCGGAAACGGTCCAGAATGGCCTGGCGCAGATGCCCCTTTTCCAGACTCTTCTCTTGGCGCTCCAGGCGCAGGCCATTGATGACCTCCCGCTCTCCGGCAACGCGGACGGCCAGGGAGCGGAGCTGCTCTTCAGTCACCCCCAGCGACCGCTTGCCGTCCATGGCGGCGGCTTCCAGGGCGGCCAGTTTGGCTTTCTCTTTTTCGCGCAGGGGAAGCATCTCCCGGTCACGATCCTCGAGAACCTGCCGTTCCTCGGCCAGCCGTTTTCGTTCCCTTTCGTTTTCCGCCACACGTTCACCAAGGCGTTCCAGGCGCCCGCCAAGGTCGTCTGCCGTCTCGCGGCAGGTCTCCAGACGCTTGCCGAGGGAGCGGCGGCGCTCCACCCGGCCCGCCTGGCGCACCTTGTTGCCCGTTTCGGCCTCCCGCAGGCGTGCCACTTCGCGGCGGAAATCGTCGAAGTCTTCCTGGGCCGCCTGCAACTCCTTCTGCAGCCGGTCCTTTTCCCCCTCCCGAGCGGTGCTTTCCTGAAGGCTGTGCAAGGACTCCTCCCGCAACCGCAGGCACTCCTCCTCCAGCTGTTGGTGTTCCAGAGCGAGCACCTCCAGGCGGTCGCGAACCCGCTTCCCGGCGTTGTCGAGGTCGGCCAGCAGCCGCTCGGCACGGGTTCCGGACTCCGTTTCACTGCGCAGGGCAGCAGCCACATCGCGGCTGCTTTTTTCCAGCGCACCGGCCTCCTCGTTTACAACCTGGCGCTGGTGCTCCAGGCGGGTGCGCTTCAGTTCACACTCACGCAGCAGCGCCTCCAACTCGCGCCGCATCCTTTTTCGCGTCAGTACGCCGTTTCCCCGGGCGCCGGCGCCGACGACCAGTTCCCCCCGCCAGGAGAGCATTTCCCCCCGGCGATTGACCAGGGTCACGCCCTCGGGAATGCGGCCGTTCAGGAAGGGTTCCAGGCTCTCCACCCGATAGGCCCCCGCCACAAGGTTTTTCAGCAAGGGCCGGTCCTGGTCGGCGGCGGTCAGTAGTTCCGCTAAAGGAACGCCGCCTTCCCAGAAAGGAGACCGGCGCGGGACATCGAAAAAGAAACAAAAACGGTTTCTTACGTTCTGTTTCCGGAGCCAGGCAAGGATCAGCTCCGGCGCCGTTTCCTTCTCCACAACCCGGGCTTGGAGCCGTTCTCCCAGAAAGGTTTCGAAGAGCTGTTCCTCATCCCGGTCCACGGTGAGGCAGTCGACCACCCTTCTCGCCGCCCCGTCGGGAGGGTTTTCGCTCCCCCCGTTGCCGAACCCGGCCGTCGCGTCGATCTCGGCCAGGGCTTCCAGGCGGGAGCGCCCTGCCGCGTATTCCTCGCGGAGGGCGGCCAGCGCTTCCCGGTTGGTCGAAATAAGGGCATCCAGTTCCTTGCGCCGCTCGTGTATGGCGGATTCCTGCTTGGCCAGGCCCTCACGCCGGGACTGGGCCGCGGCCAGCGATGCCTCCGCCGCCGCCCTTTCACCCTCCAAATCCGCGCCCTTTTTCCTTTCCAGGACGGCATCTTCGCGGCTACGCCGCAGGCGTCCCTCGAGGTTGTCCAGACGCCGCTCGGCGTCTTCCCGTCGATTGGCGAAACGGGATATCTCGCTCAGGCAAGAAAACAGCTTCTCTCTGAGGGCGGTCACCGACCGCGATTGCCGTTCCTCGGCCTCCTGGAGATAGACTAGCTTTTCGGCGCCGGCCTGCAGTTCCCCCTCGGCGCCGATGATCTCGGCGTCGAGGGTAGCCAGATCGGCGGTCAGGGCTTCGCGCTCTCGATGGAGTTCTTCCCGCCGCCTCTCAAGCTCCTTCCGTTCCTGGTCAAAGCGCTCACGGTCGAGGCCAAGACGTTCCGCCTCACGGCGGTTGAAGTCCAACCGCTGGGATCCCCGGTCGATATCGCCGGCCAGGCGGAGCAAGGCGCCGCGAGTCCGCTCAATCTCTTTCTCCCTTGCCGCCTGGACGGTTTTCAAGGCGACCAGCCCCTCTTCCCCACCGGCGATCTGCCCTTCCAATTCCTCCACAGCCTCGCGATGCTGCCCCTCGGCGACGGCAAGCTCATCCTCCTGCCCCTTGAGCAGCCGGTAGCGACGCTGGGCGAAACCGATGTCGATCGCTTTCAGCTCCCGTCGGCACTCGCGGAAACGTTCCGCTTTCTGGGCCTGGCGCTTGAGGATGGAGGCCTGGCGCCGCACCTCGGCGATCACATCCTCCAGGCGGCTGAGATTGAGCCGGGCCGCCTCGATCTTGCGCAATGCCGCTTTTTTGCGGACTTTGAATTTCATCACCCCGGCGGCATCTTCGATCAGGCTGCGGCGCTCCTCCGGCCTGTCGCGGAGGATCGTCTCGATATTCCCCTGCTCGATAATGGCATAGGATTTGGCGCCCACCCCCGTATCGAGAAAAAGTTCCTGGATGTCGAGACGCCGGCAGCGGCTTTTGTTGATGTAGTATTCGCTCTCCCCATCCCGAAAGAGCCGGCGCGTGACCATGATCTCGCTGCAATCCTGATAGGGCTCCGGCGCGATCCCGTCCTCGGCGGAGAGAATCAGGGAAACCTCGGCCATACCCAATCCCTTGCGGGCGGCGCTGCCCTTGAAGATGACATCCTCCATGGAGGAACCGCGCAGGTTTTTGGCGCTCTGCTCTCCCATAGCCCAGCGGATGGCGTCAAGAATGTTGCTCTTGCCGCAGCCGTTTGGCCCGACGACGACATTGATCCCCTCCTGAAAAGGCAGAGATACCTTGTCAACGAAGGATTTAAAGCCGATAATATCTACCTGTTTGATGCGCATCCGCGTCAGTCCGGCAGGCTCCCCGCCACCGTTGATGGACCCGTACCATCCCCTGAAAAAAACCACACATGGAGAGGACCGCCTGCTTCAGGCTATAATAGATAAACTTTCCCGCGTACCAATAATAAAAAAAGATGGCGTGCCGTTTTATGAGCAAAAGGCTTCCCTGGATTCGGCTCCTGCTCCTGGTACTGGTACTGACCTGCGCCGGCGGCGCGGCCGCATTCCTCTGTGTGTCGAGAGCCGACCTGCAGCCCTTCTTGCAAAGGGAGTTGAGCAAGGCGCTGGGCCGTCCGCTGGCCGTCGGTGAGGTGCGCCTGCGTTTTTTCCCCACCCCGGCCCTGGACTTCAAGGATATCGCCATCGAGTCCCCGGGGGAAGTCATCGCCGCCGCCCATATCCCCCATCTTCATGTGCAGCCGGAGTTCCTCCCCCTGCTTCAAGGAAAGCTTCTGTTCAATAAAATCACCCTGCAATCCCCGTTATTGAAGATCGATCTCGCCCATCTCGGCAACGGGGATGCGGCAGCCGGTCCCGAGCGGAAAAACATCTCCGGCCCCATCAAACTGAAAACCCTCCGTCTCCGTCAGGGCAACCTCACTCTGATCCACAGCACCGACAGCCGCTTCCCCTCCCCGCTGCTCATCCCCAATGTCAACGGACGCCTGGTCATGAAAGCGGATCATCCGCTGATATTGATGGTCGATGGAGAACTCTCCATGGATGGAGTGCCGGCGCCCTTTTCCGGCGACTTTTCCTGGGCCGGCGGCGATGCCTGGCGGCGGGAGACGCTGTCCGGGAAACTTCAGCTCACCCGTCTGCCCCTGCCTTTCCTCGTCCGGAGAATTCCCGGCTGGGCCGCCGTTCAGGCCGCCGGCAATCTGGATATCGCCCTCCGCGTCCAGGGCACACCCGCCGCCGGAGCCGTCATCGATTTGGCCGTGACCGGGGACAATGCGGCCGTCTCCGCCCCTGGTCTGGCGCCCAACCCGCTGCCTGTAAAAAAGGCCACTTTGCACGCCATATGGCACAGCGACAGAGAAAGGGAGCTGTTCTCCCACCTCGCCCTTGACCTTGGCGGCCCGCAAGTGACCGGCATGGCGGCCCTGGAAAAACGCCCCGAGGGGTTGTGGCTGAAAACGGAACTCGCCTCCCCGCCGCTGACCACGGCCGACCTGCCCTTGGCGGCGGCGCAGTCCGCCCCCCTGCAGGGCAAGGTGGCGGTGAAGTCCTGCGTCTACGACGGGCCGGTCGCGGCGATGGCCAGGTTTCCCCAGGATCTTGCCCCGTTGCGGGCCGAATTGCGGTTGACCGAAATCGCTACGAAGACGCCGGCGACCACCAAACTGGAAAAAGGGGAAGGAACCCTTTTTTGGGAAGGAAACCGCCTGCGTCTCGATAACGGCCGATTTGTCCTGGGGAACTCCGCCGGCGAACTCTCTGTCATCGTCGACGATCTCTTCAACAAAAGCATCCCCACAAAACTTCAAGCCACAGGCTCCCTCCCTCTCGGCGCCCTGGCAGTCGCCATCCCAGAGAAAAACAGAAATGGGCTGCCGGTGGAGGGCCTGCTCCCCTTCCGCGCCCAAGGAAGCGAAATGGAAGGGGCCTTCCGAATCGATCTGGAAGCCGACCTCGCCAGCCTGGTCAAAAACCTCTCCGGCCGGGGAGTCCTGGCCGCGGATACCCCCGCCGCCCTGGCCCTGAGCCTGGACCTGAACCGGGAAACCTGGCGCCTGCAAAAAGGTTCCCTGACCTGCGGACCCGTTGCTCTTAAGGCCAGTGGCGACGGCAGGTTCCAAAACCTACGGGATTTCCGCCTGCGCCTGGACAGCGACGCACTGCTCCTCGCAAAAATCGGTGCCGCATTCCCTCAACTGCACCGCTGGAAACTGCGCGGTCAGGCCGCCCTGAACGCCACCTTAAGTGGAACCAGGGAAGGCCCTCCCCGCATCGACGGTGAATTGCGCCTGGCCGGGGCCGGCATGCGCACCACGCCGATGCTGGCCGACCTCAACGACATCAACGGGCGGTTCCTTTTCAGCCCCGAGGGAATCAAGGCCGACCAGGTGACCGGCCTCCTCGGCACTTCGCCGCTGCGCATCGTCACCACGGCGCTGAGCGATTTTTCCAATCCCGTGCTGACCCTCCATGTCCAGGGACCACAGATCCGCGCCGAGGAACTGATTTTCCCTTCCGACCAGGCCTACCTGTACGATGTGGACGGTAGGCTGAGAATCGACGCCAAAGAACTGCGCTTCGAAAAGGTCGACGTCACTCTCGGCCAGGGGACCAAGGCCACGGTGCGCGGCCACGTGCGCAATTTCAAGGAACCGGAAACCTGGCTTCACATCACTTCCCGGGAAGCGATCATTGACGAGGTCATCGCCCTCTGGCAACGCTCCGTTCCCAAACCGAAGGAGCCGCCCCGCCGCAAGGAGGTGAAACTGCTCATCGACATGGCAGTGGCCAAGGGCTCCCTGGACGGCTTCCATTTCACCCAGGCGGTGGGACAGCTGCGCCTCAAGGAAGGGAAAATCGTCATCCATCCCGTCGACTTTCGCGCCGGGCCCGGATTCGGACAGGGTCAGATCATTGTCGACCCGCGCCCGGCGGGACCTGCTCAATTGAGAATTTCCGGCCATGTGGAAAACCTGGACGCCGCAACCATCAGCCGCCAGGTTCTCGAGGCGGAGAGCATCGCCACCGGCAGCCTGAGCGGTGATTTCTACCTGGAATGTCGGGCGGAAAAGGGTTTTCTCACCTCCTCCCAGGGAAAATTCAGCGCCGCGATCGGCAACGGCGTATTGAAGGAATTCAAGACGCTGGCCAAGGTTTTTTCACTGCTCAACGTTTCCCAGCTATTTTCCATGAAGCTTCCCGACATGTCCCGGGAAGGGATGCCTTTCGACCGGATCACCGCCACCGGCGATCTCAACCAGGGGATCCTGGCCTCGGAGAATTTGCTGGTGGACAGTACCTCGATGAAGCTCTCACTGGTGGGCAATCTTGATCTGAAAAACGACCGGATCGACGCCGTCATGGGGGTCCGGCCGTTGGGCACCGTCGACACAGTGATGAGCCGCATTCCCATCGCCGGCTGGGTTCTAGGCGGCGAGGAGAAGGCCCTGATCACCGCCCATTTCCGCCTCACCGGCCAACGCGCCGACCCGCAGGTCGAGGCGATTCCGGTTTCCTCCCTGTCGGACAAGGCGGTGGGGGTCTTCCGCCGCATTCTGCAACTCCCCGGCAGGATCATCACCAACCCTCGGGAATTGATGGGCGGACCCGGAAAAACCGCGCCGTGACCGTACTTCTTCCCCTGTCACCCCTTACGCACGGCGGCGTGGAGAGTGACGATGCCGAAAGTCATCGGCGTCTGGGCGACAATTTCAAAACCGGCCTCTTCCATAAGATGGCGGAACTGGTCACAGTCGGGGAAATCCGCCACCGAGCGGGGCAGATAGCGGTAGGCCTCCCGCCGGGAGAAAAACCCGGCCAGCCAGGGAAGAAGTTTCCGGAAGTAGAAATGGTAGAGGACGCGAATGGGCGGATTTGCCGGAGTCGACAGTTCCAGCACCAGCAGTTTGCCGCCGGGGCGGAGCACCCGGCGCAACTCCTGCAGCCCCCTGGAGCGGTCGGCGACATTACGGATGCCGAAGGCGATAACCGCCCCGTCGAAGGTCCCGTCGCCATGGGGAATCGCCTCGCAGCGGGCGGCCACCGGAAAGATCCGCTGCCCCAGCCCGGCACGGCGGATCTTGGCGTTAGCACGCTGAAGCATTCCCGCCGAGAAATCGGCGGCAACGATGAGATCCGCCTGGGGATAGCGGCGGGCGATCTCCAGAGCGACATCGCCGGTGCCGCTGGCCATGTCCAGAATCCGCTGGCCGGCCTTGACATTCAGGCAGAGAACCGCTTTTCTCCGCCACCGGCGGTCGATGCCGAGGGAGAGAAGATGATTGAGGAGATCGTAACGGCCGGCGATGCCGTCAAACATCTCCCGAATGTCGTGGCCCTTGTTTTTCTCCACCACCAATCCACAATCGGACAAAATTCGGCCTGTTGCCCTCGGCGCCAGGAGAAAAGGAGCGACAATAGCGATGCAGCCCCTGATCGTCACCGCCGCCATTTTAAGAAAAGACGGCCGGATTCTCATCACCCGCCGGCCGCAAGGGAAACCCCATGGAGGGTTATGGGAATTTCCCGGCGGCAAACTGGAAGGATACGAATCCCCCGAGGAGTGCCTGCGCCGGGAAATCGATGAAGAACTGGCCCTGGAAATCGACGTCGAAGGGATTTTCGAGGTCGTTCACCACCGCTACGAATGGGGGCCGGTGCTGATTCTGGCCTACGACTGCCGCCCCCGCGGCGGCGCCATCCGCAACCTGGGGGTGACCGAACATCGCTGGGTCTTGCCCGGGGAGCTGGCCCGCTTCCCGCTCCTTCCCGCCGACGTGCCGATCGTCAGGAAGCTGAGCAGGTAAGTTCCGGCCTCAATCCCCAGTACCGGCCAGGGTTCCCGGCGGCGCCAGAAAGGCCCGCGCCGGAGCCGCCTCGCAATCCCTTATCCGCAGTGGCAAGCAAATCAAATCGTAGTTTCCAGGCTGCACTTTGCGCAGATCGAGCCCCTCCAGAATCCACACCCCCGCCGCCAATAGCCGCGGGTGGACATCCTGTTCCGGCTGCATGGAACCGATGGAGAGGTAATCGATCCCGACCAGGGCCACCCCCTTGGCGATGAGGAAAGCAGCTCCGTCGAGGGCCACAAAAGCGTAATCCGAACGGAATCTTTCCTCCTTCCAGTAAGACGAGTTGGCGGTTTTAAACAGCACCCGGCGGCATCCCGGCAGCAGGGTATTGCTGAGAATCTGCGCACCGATTGCAGAAGTCCCGAGGATTTCGACAACCTGTACCGGCCCGTTGACGGCGGAGCAGGAAAAGGATTCCATATCGCCGGCGCCGGCGATAAAATGGCTCGGGGCGTCGAGATGGGTGCCGCAATGGACGCCCAGGCTCAGGGCCGAAACCGTGGCCTCGTCGCCGCCGGCCACTTCAGCAAGGCGGCTGAGACAAAACGGCGGATCGCCGGGCCAGACGGGAAGCTCGGGCCGGAGCGCCACCGAGATGTCGATCCAGGGAATGCCGTTTTTCGCCATGCTTCAAAACCCTATTCCAGCGCAAAACCGCCGGGAACGCTGAAAGGCTTCCTGGGCGGTTTTGCCTTTTCCGGGCCGTCCGCCAAATACGTTCAACGGCGCAAACCCCTCGCCAGCCACCCAATGCCGCCGGCACTTCCCCGGACGAAGGGCAGAATCTTTCTTCGCGCCTTTCTTGCCCCGCTTGGCATCCTTTTGCCGTGAAGACATCAGTCCTTTTTCTCGATCTTCGCCCAGGTATCCTTCAGCGTCACCGTCCGGTTGAAAACCAACCGCCCCGGCGCGCAGTCCCGGCGGTCGGCGCAGAAATAACCGAGCCGCTCGAACTGGTAGCGGGATTCCGCCGCAGCTCCAGCCAGTGAGGGCTCTACCAGGCAGTCTTTCAACACCTCCAGGGAGTCGGGGTTGAGATGGCTTTTGTAATCCACCGTCTTGTCGGCGCAGGGATCCTCGATGACAAAAAGCCGGTCATAGAGGCGTACCTCGGCGGGAAGCCCGTGGCGGGCCGACACCCAATGGATGATCCCCTTGACCTTGCGGCCGTCCGGCGGTGCCGCTCCGCGGGTTTCCGGGTCGTGGACGCAGCGCACCTCGACGATCTCGCCCATGGCGTCGCGGACCACGTCGGTGCATTTGACGATGTAAGAATAGCGCAGCCGCACCTCCCGTCCCGGTGCCAGGCGGAAAAACTTCTTGGGAGGATCCTCCATGAAATCTTCCCGCTCGATGTAGAGCTCGCGGCAAAAAGGGATACGGCGCGTGCCCATGGCGGGATCATTGGGATGACAGGGGGCCTCGATCTCCTCCTCCTGCCCTTGCGGATAATTCTCGATCACCAGCTTCAAGGGGCGCAGCACCGCCATGGCGCGGGGAGCGGACTGCTCCAGGTCCTCGCGGATACAATATTCGAGCAGCCCCATGTCGACACAACTGTCCCGCTTGGCCACGCCCACCTTGTCACAGAAGTTGCGGATCGAGGCCGGAGTGTAGCCCCGGCGCCGAATACCGCTCAGCGTCGGCATGCGCGGATCGTCCCAGCCGCTGACGTAACCACCGGTCACCAGCTCGATGAGGCGCCGCTTGCTCAGCACCGTGTAGTTGATGTTGAGTCTCGCGAACTCGATCTGCTGGGGATGGCAGGGGACGTCGAGCTGATCGAGGACCCAGTCGTAAAGGGGGCGATGGTCCTCGAACTCGAGGGTGCAGATGGAATGGGTGATGCGCTCCAGGGCATCGGAAATGCAGTGGGTGTAATCATACATGGGGTAGATGACCCACTGGTTGCCGGTGCGGTGGTGCTCCTCGTGACGGATGCGGTAGATGACCGGGTCGCGCATGTTGAGGTTGGCGGAGGCCATGTCGATCCGCGCCCGCAGCACGTGGGCGCCGTCGGCAAACTCGCCGGCCTTCATACGCCGGAACAGGTCGAGGTTCTCCTCCACGGAACGGCTCCGGTAGGGGCTCTCTCTGCCCGGTTCCTTGAGGGTGCCGCGGTACTCCCGCATCTCCTCGGCGCTCAGCGAACAGACATAGGCTTTGCCCTGGCGAATCAGATCGAGAGCATAGTCGTAGAGCTGGGGGAAGTAGTCGGAAGCATGGAAAAGGTTTTCCCCCCAGTCGAAGCCGAGCCATTGGACGTCGTTGCGGATGGACTCCTCGAATTCGACATCCTCTTTGCAGGGGTTGGTGTCGTCGAAGCGCAGGTGGCACTTCCCCTTATAGTCCCTGGC
>ERZ764778.4194-NODE-4194-length-10678-cov-4.406288_pt1 | contig 10678 bp, 8 predicted proteins | sample MGYA00374951_ERZ764778 | MGnify/ENA primary metagenome ERZ764778 (study PRJEB28918, sample SAMN05720193) | bioreactor metagenome | isolation source: Anaerobic biogas reactor | place: USA:Washington, USA | collected 2015-08-08 ...
CCTCTGCAATACGATTGACGATGGTCTCATACCGCCACCACTGCCCGGCTGCTTCCACATACACGTCGATACGAAGGTCTCCTCCTCGATTTGCCTGCAAGAGAGATCGCCAGGGATCTGCCGGGATTGAGATCCTCGACCGGCGCGTGCCGATCTCGATCGGATCGCCGTTCTCGGAGCTGATTTTCACAAGGAAACGCGAACCCGATTCGCAGACTTCGAAATTCATCGGAGCGATGTTCGGGGGGATCACGATTTCCGAATAGTCCGGGTGGATTCTGGGCAGACTCGCGACCTTCGCTGCCGAGTCCGCATCACGGCTGCGTCGCCTGGGCACTACTGCCCACGCCGCCGTGCTTGCCGCAACGACCAAGACCAGCAGAATGAGATGGCGCCGTCGGTTCTTCTTCATTTCTACAAACCTGATCTGCCGAACCGTAAGTAGAAGAGGTACGAGTCGCCCAAGCCGGCGGCAATGGCCGCCTTCACGGCTTCGTCTTCGCTGGGGGCGGATGCCAGGATCTGCGTTAATAATACCTGCTGGCCGAGGATCTCGGGGGCAACGCCATATTCGTCGGTCAGGGACCAATCTCCAGTCGCACTGGCGTGAGCGACGACCGCTTCCTGAAAATGTCTGGGAATGCGGCGATAGCCGAAATCCTCCAGATACTGCAGATTCGCGACAACCTGATTGGGCTGGCCGGTGATCAGGTAGTGAACCAATAGGAAGTCGAATGCCATTTTGTTGCGGCGATTCCGTGCCAGAAGCCGCATCAGTGTCGCTTCGACGCCGGTGACATAGGAAACACTGTCCCGAGTCAACATGACCTTGCGCAATCGGCTTACCGTGGGATCGTCGTCCATGCGAAGGTCGTCGCCCAACTCCCGCAACCTCTCCTGCGCAGTTCGGCAATGCAAAGGCTTTTTGCTCAAGGCATTGAGAAAGACTCTGGCCGTTTGCGGCCGGTTTTTGACCATGTTGATCGTCGCCAACTGTTCCAACACGACCGGCAGATCGCCTGTCCCGGTGAGCACCTCACAGGCATACCTTTCGGCACGATTGATTTCTCCAATTTCCATGAAGAACCGAGCTACCTGGAGATAGGGCAGAACGTCGTCTTCCACCTCTGAAACGGTGTACAGGTCGGTATTGTTGGTCTGGGGATAGCAGAACATCTCTTCGCCCAACCGGCCCGTATGGTAAAGGGCCAGCACGACATTCCGATTGAACCGGCTGCTGTATTGGCGAGAAGGCATCTTCGCGGCCGCTTCAAGGGCTTGTGACCACTTGCCGTGGCGGCAACAGTAATCTGTCTTGAGGACGACTTTGGCGTAAGGAACGTGGTTGAACCATACAATACCAGCCACCCCCAGAAAGACGGCAGCCGTCTTCATACGGCGGCTCGATTCCTCCGCCAGCAGGAATCGCTGAAATCTCGCCGATAGGGACGGAGAGGGTGTTCGAGATGCAGCATTCCTGGCGTTGCCCTCATGGCGGGCAATCATCGCCTTCCACAAGGCGGCGCCTGTCAACACCACCGGAAAATAGAGGTGAAGAGCGAGGACATACGGCCAGTCTGCCACGGTGACTCCTGAGACGGGAGCCAGGAACTCTGCATAGGCGTTCCGCAACGGGAAGCCGAGCCACGCCGTTCCCAAGATCGCAGGAACCGCCAGGCCCCAAAACAAGCCGGCCAGACCGGCGAACCATTGCCTGCGAACCAGCAACTCGTAGACCGCCACGAGAACTGGAAACAAGACGCTCGCCGAGCCGGCGATGTAGTAGAGGGCAAAGCACATGGCAGGCACGACAACCGACAAGGTCGTTCGATTGCGCGGAGCCGCACGCGTGTAGAAGCCGAAACCTGCGAGCACAACCAGAAGCGAGAGCCCCACACGCAGGGGCTGGCTGTAGCCGGCGTAGAGCATCAGCAGGAGAAGGGGCGGACCGAGGCGAACAGCGATGCCTCGAGACAAGCCGGCCAAACGCGTCAGCGCATCGATCGAGAAACATGTGCCCCACGCAACCGCGGTCACGATCAACGCGCCGAGCCAGCCCCAGCAGAAGAACGGAGTGGAAAAGCGAGTGACGTACTCCACAATTCCTCCGGGGCGTAACAAATGCTCGCGGAAGAACGGCCAGCCCGTGGTGAAAGAGAGACTCGAATACGACGAAACGATGCCGACGGCATGGTCAACCAACCGAGGGTCGACGATCAGCCAGACGTGCACATAAAACAGCAGAAAGAAGATGCCTGTATCCAAGCCGACATGCGAGTGCTGTCCGGGAGACGATGGTCGACAACTTCTCACTCGCGATCCCTCGTGTCTCGACGTTTCGCGACATCTCTGAATACGTCACCCGTTCTCCACAGCAGATGCCTGGAGCCTGGCCGGCAAAATGGCGACGGCAAGAATTGGATTCCGGTGGCAGCTTAACATCTCGGCAACAAGATCGCCAGTCGATTCTGCCTATGGCCGATTGGCCAGCCAAGAAAAACAGGCGGGCAGTCGGAACTGCCCGCCTGCGGATAGCTGACCGCGACCTCCTAGAGCCGCCAACAGAACGACCGATTGTTCACCTTGGTGTCTGTGGGAGGCTCGACCACGCAGGTTAGGGTCCCTTAACGACCAGTCATTCAAGTTGGAAGTCGAGGTTGTTGGGTCCCTCGGTCACTGTTGCTGTCAATCCGGAGGTCTCTACACTGGCATACTTTTCGGGCAGCAGATTCCTGTACTCGACCTCTTCTCCTTCTGCGGGGGACTCTTCTGCCCCCTTGTAGTTTGGGTCGTCTTCAGGTACAGCCGCGGACTCTTCGGGACCTTTGATCTTGACAATGGTCACCCGATAGTCGCCCGCTGGGGCGCCGTCACCCGCCTCAAGGGTCGCCAGAATGTACTTACCTTGGGAATCCGTTCTGCCCGTCGACGCCTGGGAGCCGTCCGCGCGTTCGAAACGGACCGTGGCGCCTGTGACGGGCGCTCCGCCCTGGGTAACGGTCCCGGAAACGGGATAGGTGGCTGGTCCGTCGCGTTGCGGGGCGCTGGTGCCGCACCCTGCCATGACCATGAGACCGAGCGACAGTGCTGCGGCCAGACTTCGAATCGCTGTCTTCTTCATCGCAAACCTGACTCCATGTGTGTGTAGCTTCATGGGCGGAACCACAATATCGAAGGCCGTCTGACGTTCGCGGTACCTCAGACGGCCATGGCGAATCGATTGGAACTTATAAACGCATTCTGGCACACTATTGAAGGCTGACGGCCTCACCGCCACGTTTGGAACCTAGGGCGCCCCAAACACCGTAAGGGCTGTTCCCATCGTTGACGGTTGGCAACGAGAGGTTTCCGGTGTCGATCGTTTCGCTCACGAAGGTAACCGATCCGTCCGCCATCAACGCATTGACTCCGCCAGGGTGGAAACTATTGGGGGGCATGATCGTGTTCGTACCGTCGCCGTTAGCGTTTGTGCCGTCGATGCAGGACGGTGCATTGGGCGGAAGGATCGTGGTAAACCCGATTTTCTCGATTTGGCCGTCGGTCCATCGCCACCCGACGCGTCCCTTGACGACGGCCGGATCGACATAGGAGCCTCCGGCGCCCGCAGCCAGGCACTGCTGTGGGTTCGTCGCCAACCCGGTGAAACCAGTCGCCGTGCCCTCCTTGACGCCGATCTTCCCTAAATTGGCGCCAAGCCCGAAACTGGTGATGATGTGTTCGCTCATGGCGATGGTGTTGCTCGTACCGTCACCGATCTTTTCCATGCCGATTCCATCCCGGTAGGCAAACAACCCGCGGACCGTCGTGGCGCCGTTATTGTTGGTCACGGTATCCCCGACGGAGAAGGCGTAGTTGACCGCGTACGTCCACTGGGAGCCGGATGTAGGACACACCAACACGCCTGGAGCCACATCCCACGGAGCCCAACCGGTCCAGGCGGTAGGCCCGAAAGGCCCGTAGGTCGCATCGCCGGCCTTGATCCGGTCGTACATGGCACCCTGCTCGAAAAATGGCAGCAGGGAAATGAAACCGCTGTGTCGATTGCTGTAACCGACGTGGGATTCCTGCTTTCGCGGCGGGAACTTCTTGTAGGTATCGTGGTAGTTGTGCAGTGCCAATCCCAGTTGTTTCAAATTGTTTGTGCACTGCGAGCGGCGAGCGGCCTCTCGGGCGGCCTGAACGGCCGGCAACAACAGGGCGATCAGAATGCCAATGATGGCGATCACCACCAACAGTTCGACGAGCGTAAAAGCTCGTCGCCGATTCATAGGTTTCCTCATGACCAAATCTCCAAAAAAAGGTGAAACGAAACTATGAAAAAGAAGTGCGGGAAAAGACCCTTCTCATCAACGCGATGGTAGCCGGTCCGCAACAAGGCAAAACACCAAACACCCAAATCGCGTCATTTGCTCCTTTTCACAAGATCACGATCTGATAGGGTTGGTCAAAGATGTAACAACGACCAGAATCCCCTAATTCGAGGGTAGCTAAAACTCTAACAGCCACAGAAGTGCCTGTCCATAGCCAATGCAGTCGAAGACTACATAACTCCAAAGAGGTGGTATTGTGTGGCTCAAACTGATGCAACCCCTTTGCCAGAGAGATTTTTCACCTTGAATAGATGGCCCACAAGATGAGGGGTAATAGTGCAACTGTTGCGTATGCCGGGGATAGGCAGAGTGTAAGTCCAAGGCGACACTCAGGGAGTAGCTCTTCCCTTCCGAAGAGGGACGTATCGGTCAATAGCCCGACCGCCGAAGGGAGCGCTCGTAGGGAGTCAAGAAGAAGTGCCGGGCCCGCTGCGGCTCGGCTCGCGTGGCGTCGAAATCCCTGGGGCGTGCGCCAACCACCTCAGGCCCCACTTGGCTCTCCGGATAGGGATCGTATCGTTGGGCCCACTCTCGTTGAGACTTGGCAGTGCCGGGGCCTTGAAGGGTGGGGCAGTGAATCCCTTGGCAGCCCGACAGGGCGGCGACTCCCACCACCAGTATTGCCCATATTTTCCCCATGAATTGCTCGCACCGCGAAGGTAATTGGATCGGCGATTATAGAGCCGGTACTCCCGGTCGGGAAGAGCGATCGTGCACAGGCACACTAGGCGTACAGATCGTCGCAAATACTTTTCTATATAAGTCTTGCGTCGATCACGGTAGTCCGGCGACCAGGAATTCAGCCGCCGACTCGCCCGCGGACGCCAACCCGACCGCCCCGCAGCAGGCGGGGATTATCGCCGTCTGACCTCGGCGAAGCGGAGTCATCGGATCGTTCTCGACCGCCAGTTGCCCTGCGACGACCGTCAGGATCTGGAAGCGATCCTCGGTCTCGATTCGCTCGGTACCTTGAACCTGCCACCGATCCAATACGAACTGCTCACACGTCACGAGCCGGTCCACGCCCGGCTTGCCGGTTGGCTCGCCGCGGGTGGGCTCGACCGGACCGCTTGCATAATCGATTGCCCGCACGCCCTGCTCAATATGCAATTCTCTCGGTCTTCCTTCAGCGTCTAGACGTCCCCAGTCCGAGAGCCGAAACGTGTTGTTACTCATCTGCTGAATTTCGGCGAAGAGCAGCCCGGCCCCCGCCGCGTGCACCGTCCCTGCCGGCAGAAAGATGCAATCGCCGGGCTGGGGCTCGACTCGATGCAGAAGACGTTCCACCTCGCCGTGACGCAGGGCTTCGGCAATCACCTCTCGATCGACCGGCCCGGTGAAGCCGGCCCAGAGGCAGCTTCCCGGTTCCGTCTCGATCACATACCACGCCTCGGTCTTGCCCGGGTCGGCCAACCCCATTTCCGCCGCACATCGATCGTCCGGATGGACCTGCAGCGAGAGGTTCTGGTGGGCGTCAAGGTACTTCACCAGAAGCGGAAAGACATTGCGGGGGGAGTGTTTTCCGAGCAGAGCCTGGCCGTGCGACTTCACAAGATCGCCGAGCGTTCGGCCCGCCAGAGGTCCGGCAGAAACAACGCTTTCTCCCTCGGGATGATCGGCGATTTCCCAGCTCTCCGCGAAGATCCCTTCATTCGGGAGTTGGCGTCCCAAGACCGTCTCGAACCGCCGGCCACCCCAGATGTAGTTTTTGTAGACAGGTCGAAATCGAAGAGGATAGAGCTCAGGCATCTGGGAATTCTCTTTGGAGGGCCAGACTGACAGTGCTTCTACACCCGCCTGCTCCACCAGCCCATTGGGGGGCACGTTCGTTGTTGGCGGGCGAGGTCCCTGGTATGATGGAGATCTGCTCGCTGTCGGGAAGTATACCCCAGAGGGGGCCCGTTGGGCAGACCCGCCGTCTCCCCCTCCTCCATCTCTCCCCTCCCCAAGACCATTCAGCCGGCGAAGACACGTTCCACACCCCAGTCCCACATCCGGGCATTTGCGGGCGCCGGTTTTGAACGAACGACGAGAACCATGCCGCGACGAAAGACCGACGAAGATCTGTTCAAAGACTCAACCATGACCTTCGGGGAACACCTCGAAGAGTTGCGAGTTTGCCTGTGGCGTGCGATTCTCGGTATCGCCATCGGTTTCTTGTTCGGGATCTTTGCTGCCGAGACTGTCGTGGGCTGGATCCAACGCCCTCTGGAAGACGCTCTCAAAACCTACCGTACCGCGGAGGCTAAGGAGAAGATTCAGAAGCAGATCGATCAGTTCGTCGCAGCGGGCTATCCGGCCGACATTGCCGAGGAAGCCACCGACGCCAAATTGCTGCCCAAGAAATACCGCTTCTATCCGCGCGAACTGGCCCGAGTGATCGGCACGACCTCCGCCGCCCACGACTCCAAATCGGTCCCGATCTCGCCCGGCGAAGAGGCACCGTCAGCCGCGCCCGAGGAGAAGAAGAACCCTTTCACCGCCGAAGAACTGGTCGAAATCACGCTTTGGCAACCCGTCGAAGAGGCGGAAGGGGTCAAGGCAACCAGCTTGAGCATGCACGAGGCATTCAGCGTCTGGGTCAAAGCGGCCCTCCTCGTCGGCCTGGTCCTCTCCAGCCCCTGGGTCTTTTACCAGATCTGGTCCTTCGTGGCAGCCGGATTGTATTCCCATGAAAAACAATACGTCCACATATTCCTGCCGATCAGCCTCGGCCTGTTTGTCGCGGGGGCCGCTACGGTCTTCCTTTTCGTGTTCGCCCCCGTTCTCGAGTTCCTGTTCATGTTCAACTCGATGCTCAAGATCGACCCCGATCCGCGAATCGAGTACTGGCTGAGCTTCGTGTTGATTTTGCCGCTGGGCTTCGGAATCAGCTTCCAGCTTCCGTTGGTGATGCTGTTCCTCGAACGGATCGGCATCTTCACGGTTCAGACGTACTTGTCGAGTTGGCGCATGGCCGTGCTGGTCATCTTCGTCCTCTCCATGTTCCTCACGCCCGCCGATCCGACGAGCATGATCCTCATGGCCGTGCCGCTTTGCGTGCTCTATTTCGGCGGCATCCTCATGTGCAAGTTCATGCCGAGGAATCGCAGCCCCTACGACGATCTGGAAGAGGCAGGCTAGCTAAATCGCCTCGCCGCCCCGTTCGCCCGTGCGGATGCGGATGCAGTCGTCCAACGGCAGGACGAAGATTTTCCCGTCGCCCACTTCGCCCGAGGAACCGCTGCGGCCCGCCTTGATAATGGCGTCGATCGTCGGCTCCAGGAACTCCTCGTTCACGGCGATCATGAGTTGCACCTTGCGGACCAGATTCACGGTGAATTCGTGGCCGCGGTACATTTCTGTGTGGCCGCGCTGACGGCCAAATCCTTGAACGTCCATTACCGTAAGGCGGAAGACCTCGACCTCGGCCAGCGCCGACTTGACGGCCTCGAGTCGATTCGGCTGAATGATCGCAATGATCAGTTTCATGGTCCTGGTTCCAATGATCCTTGTCTGCGACTCCGTGTGTCTCGGCGTGCATTGATCGTACCGCTTGCACCGCCGCCTCTCAAGACCGCCTGCCGAGATTCCGCGGAATCCCGAAAATCGGCAGACCACCCCCCAAGAAAAACGCCGGCGTCACGGGTGGAGCGGGGGTGCGGAGCGGCGGGAAGAGCCTGCGAATTCTTCCCGCGTATTCCCGAACCAGGCCCCGTGACTAACCGGCGAGAGAAGACGCAACTCTGCACGCGAATCCGTAGAAACAAGCAAGAGGAGGGCGCGGCGGTCACGCCACCGCCGCGCCCTTGGGATGAACCGACGTCCTGGGGAGTCAGCTCACCTCGGCGACGGGAGAACCCATGGCTCCACCCGCGACCGGCTGTCCGGCGGGCGACGAACCGGCACTGATGATGGCCGGCGGGTAGGCGTAAATCCCGTGTTCGCAAATGTCGAGACCTTCGATTTCCTCCTCAGCACTGACCCGCAGGCCGATGGTGTACTTGACCGTCAGGAAGATGACCATGCTGAGCAGGAAGGACCAGCCGAAGGCTGCCAGAATGCCGATCAACTGCACCTTAATCTGCCCGAAACCACCACCAGTGAACAGGCCGCCGTCCATCATGAACAGCCCTGTGGCCAGGGTGCCCCAGGCTCCACACACGCCGTGGACCGACACGGCACCGACCGGATCGTCGATGCGAACCTTATCGATAAGAACGCAGGAGAACACAACCAGGATGCCGGCAATCAGACCGGTGACTATGGAGAATATGGGTGAGATTACGTCGCAGCCGGCGGTGATGGCAACCAGACCCGCCAACGTTCCGTTCATAGCGAAGGAGGGGTCGGGCTTCTTGAACAGGATCCAGGAACAGAGCATTCCGCCGACGGCTCCAGCCGCAGCAGCCAGGTTCGTGGTTACCGAGATGTAGGCAAAACTGCCGGTCCCGATGGCTGTGGTGCTGCCGGGATTGAAACCGAACCAACCGAGCCAGAGGATGAACACTCCCAGGGCAGCCATAGGAATGTTATGACCGGGGATCGGAGTCACACCTTTCTTGCTGTACTTGCCGATTCGCGGTCCCAGCACGATGGCCCCGGCGAGGGCCGCCCAACCGCCGATCGAGTGAACGACGGTGGAACCCGCGAAATCGTGGAACCCCATTCCTTCCATCCATCCGCCGCCATCGAGCAGGCCTCCCCAGGCCCAGGAGCCGAAAATCGGGTAAACGAACAGGCTGATGGCAATCGTGTAGACGAGATAGCTGGCGAACTTGGTGCGTTCCGCCATAGCCCCGCTGACGATCGTCGCCGACGTGGCGCAGAAGACTGTCTGAAAGATCAGAAACGCCCAGTTGAAATTGTCGGCACTGGCATCCGTTCCACCTGCAGCATACGCGTCGTACATGAAGTTCGTAGTCCCGAAGAGCCAGCCACTCGTGGCCCCGAACATCAACCCAAACCCGACGAACCAGAAGACCAGGCTTCCAAAGGCAAAGTCCATCAGGTTCTTCATGATGATGTTGCAGGCGTTCTTGGCCCGCGTAAACCCGCATTCCACCAACGCGAATCCGGCCTGCATGAAGAAGACGAGGAACGCGGCCAAGCAGGTCCACAGGGTGTCGGCGTCCTTCGAGAGGGTCGCAACCAGTGAGGCCGGATCCGCCGGAGCCTCTTCCACGGCGGGGGCGTCAGCCGATTCGGCGGCAGCGGATTCAGCAGGGGACGTTTCCTCGGCCGCTCCGACGGTGGAGTCCGCGCCCACGGACAGCCCCACGAGCATCAGCGCTCCTAACAGGGGCGCAAACCATGTTATTGAAAGCAACTTCATCGAAAGTCTCTCTACTATCACAGGCCAGGTTGTTTGCTTGATCGCAGGCGAGAACGGTGCACCTTTCACAGCGACGGCCGCCTGAATGCCCGCGGTTGCGCTCCGCTTGAGCATGCCGTCTTGCTGAGCAACTGGTTTGCAATCCCCGTGCCAGAATCAGGGGCCTGCTCATGGGATTCCGATGTAAAGTGTTTTGAAGCAAACACTTAAACGCACTATATAGACGAGAATCGTCTGCCTCGTTCCCTGAGGGGAACCGTGCCTGCCCAATACGCGTGCAGCAAACGATGGTCTTCGAGGCAAGCTGCCCTAATCATTGGCAGAGAAGACGGCAAACCCGGCAACCTCTCTACCATTAGTGGGGATTGCGCGGTCTGCGAGCGTTTTGGCCTGAGAAACAGGTAGCCAAGAAAACAGGAACCGCCGGCAGCCGAGGGATTCCTGGCTGCCGGCGGAGAGTTGTCTTCCGGATGTCGACGCCGATCACTGCATCAGTAGGTGATAATGACGTCGAAACCGAGCGAGAACTGATCGTCCTCGGTGGCGTTGTCGAACGGCAAGCCGCCCGGATTGTAGGTGCCGGCGAACCAATCGTAGCGGACTTCGGGACGAACCACGATGTTGGCATGCGGTTTCCAGTTCACGCCGCCGGTCAGATTGTAGAAGTTGCCGGACGCAAGTCCCGGGCAGACGAAGGCGCCGTCGCGGTCGTAGAGCCACTCGAACCGGCCGCCGATCGACCAGCAGTCGTTGACCTTGTAGAACACGTACTGATTCACGCCCGCTGCGCAGACGTTGTGCTGCCGGCCGTCGCGATGATGGAAATCGCTCTGGATCACCCACTCGATCCGGTCGGTCATGTGCATTTCCATGACGATGCTGTGCATGTATGCCTCGCCGGTCCTTATTTGGCCGGCGGCTGTCAGGTTGTCCATGGTGCCGGCGCTCGTCATGTAGGTGACGGAAAGGTCGTCGTTCGGACTATATTTAATCC
>ERZ764778.4196-NODE-4196-length-10672-cov-5.236696_pt1 | contig 10672 bp, 10 predicted proteins | sample MGYA00374951_ERZ764778 | MGnify/ENA primary metagenome ERZ764778 (study PRJEB28918, sample SAMN05720193) | bioreactor metagenome | isolation source: Anaerobic biogas reactor | place: USA:Washington, USA | collected 2015-08-08 ...
CTCGCGAAGAACGCGGGCGGCGGTGAAGACGTCAGCCGTGATTAGCTCGTCGAGAAGCCGCTGGAACTCTCCGTCGGTCAGCTTGACGCGGTTAAGGGCTTCGAACTTCTGGCGAAAGTTGTGCTCAAGAGCGGCGCGATCGCGGATGTCATCGCGATAGATATATTTAAGGCTGCGCAGCTTCTCGATGAACGCATCTTCGATGTCTTGCTCTTTAAGAGCAGGAGCCTTGGGAGACGGGTTTGGGGAGTATAGGTTGTTAGAGGGTGTAGGCATGGCTGTTAAAACGGACACCATTGAAGCAGCAGGCGGCGATGATGTCAGCCAAACCGGCATTCTCTCGTGAATTGGATGAGGTAATCATTGTAGCAGTAAATAGTTATAAGCGATTTGCATATCGCCATCGGTTGTTAGTGAAAGAATGATGGAAATCGATTGGTTTGGCAAGCCGAGACAGCGGTTGGAAAAGCGGGGCGCGGACGGTTTTCCACAGTATGGAAAACTTTTTCGCGATTGGGCTGCGGGCCACGCTTGGCCCTTGTCCCGGGGCGGGACTTGTCTGGCAGCCGCCGGGTAATCCGTACGCGAAGCGCGCGCTTTCCACGCTATGGAAAATATTTTTCCACGGTATGGAAAAAACAGCCCGATTTTTCCACAGTATGGAAGATTTTTTGACGACTTTTCCACGCTATGGAAAATATTTTTGGCCGTTTTCCACGCTATGGAAAACTTTTTTCCACAGTGTGGAACAGCCGAGTGCCGAGCCCAAGTCCGGCCCTTGCCGGACGCGGGGCGCCCCATGTGAGCCGTAGAGCGCGCCCGGCCGAGTGGCCGGGAAAACGGCGACCGCCAAAGCGGGCACGGTCCCCTTGTCAGATCCACGCCATGGTCGGACAAGAGAGGCGGCCTTCCTGTTTGGCTCCCGCCCCTCCTTCCCCCTGCCCCTGTTCCCCCCATTTGTGTTTTTCGTGTGATTCGTAGTTTGGCTGTCCCGGCTGTTCGGCTGTTCCAAATCTTGGGAATAGCGCCAATTGGTTTGAGATAATGTAAAGGCGTCGTGGCGTTCCCCTGTCTTTCATCCCCGTTTTCCTAATCGTATTTTAACCATCCAGGCCTGTTCTCTGTTCGCCGCCGTCTGGTAGTTTTCAGACAGGTTTCGCTGTCGGCTCGGTGTTTCGCCGACGATGTCTTCCCATCCGCGGAACGAAAGAAAGGTCTGGCATGTATTGTGAAGGCTGGTCCCCGGGGATGAAATGCAGTTACGACGTGACGCTGTACGACCGCCAGGTCACGATCACGGGCGTGGTGGTGAAAGTGGACGCCGCCAAGGACCGGCTGCTGGTCCGCTATGACACCCCCCAGCTGCTGCCGGCGCATCGCGTCATGGGCGGCGTTCAGATGCCCCGGCGCCTCCAGCGGGTCAGCATGGCCTGGATCAACGCGGAAAAAGCCGTGCATGCGGCCGACTCCGCCGAACTGCGCGCATAAAAGTCCGGCTCGGCAGGTCCCGACCTCTGGGAGAGTCGGGATCGCCCTACCCTTTCCGAGAAAGGGCGGGTGGGGTAGGGCGAATCGTCCCCGATGAGCCGCTTTCTTGACGCAGCCCTGGCCAAAACCCCGAGGCGGCCAGAAATTTTCTTTACTCCGATCCTTCTGGGTGTATCTTCTTTGTAGATACATTCGGAAAGGAGCGCGCTATGATCGCCACGACACAGAAATGGGGCAACAGCTTGGCTGTCCGCATCCCCAAAACGATCGCCCAAGACCTGTCGCTCAAGGCGGGATCCTTGATGGCACTGTCCGTCCGCGACGGGACGCTGCTCATCCGGCCCAAAGTTAAACCCGCCTATAGGCTCGATTCATTGTTGAAGGGCGTTTCCAAGGACAATCTCCACCACGAAGTGGCAACCGGCCAGCCCATCGGCAACGAGGCCTGGTGATGGCCGCACCCTATTGCCCCCAGAAAGGCGATGTCGCATGGCTGTCGTTCACGCCGCAAGCCGGCCACGAGCAAGCGGGCCATCGTCCTGCTTTGGTTGTTTCCCCGCGGGAATACAATCAGAAGGTTGGCTTGGCGCTTTTCTGCCCCATCACCAGCCAGATCAAGGGCTATCCGTTCGAGGTCGCCATCCCCGCCGGCCTTCCGGTCGCCGGCGTCATCCTTGTCGATCAGATCAAGAGTCTGGACTGGAAATCCCGCCGGGCGTCCTTCTGCTGCAAGCTCCCCTCGACCACCTTGGAAGAAGCCACGGCCAAGCTGCTGCCTTTGATTGAATAACGCTGGCTCATGTTGGCCGGATGAAGGGAATGGCGGCGAGGCATGCCTTGCGGGTCAGCAGTTGGTTTAGATAGACGGTTTTGCGGGTCAGCATGGCCTGGATCAACGCGGAGAAAGCCGTGCATGCGGCCGACTCCGCCGAACTGCGCGCGGCAACCTGATCCCCTCTCTCCCCGCCTTTCCCGCCCCCATACGTCCCGACTCGCCAAAAGGTCGGGATTCGTGTGATTCGTACTACTATCTGGCCACTTCGTCTTTTTTGTGCACGTTTTTCGACCTAATTCATTTCCGGGATTGCTCTTAGCCTGTCTTGTTTTCCTGCGTTTCCTGTTTTCCTGCTTATCCCCCTCTCCATTTTCATGAGTTCATGAGTTCTGATTAATTTGGTTGCGGCTTTGCCGCGCTGTGTATTCCGTAGCTTGGCTGTTCCGCCTGTTTGATCTCGGCGGTCTCTGCGGCAGAACGGGCTGTTTCCTCCTTCACCCCCGGGCGCGGCGGCGAAACACCGCCCGGACCAGCCAGAGGCATACCGCCAGATTCAACGTCCCCAGCACGGCGGGGATGTGGAGGGGGTGGGCATGGAACAGGGCCACGCCGGCCACATAGGCCAGGCCGGCGGGCACCAGCAGCAGGCTCCGGCGGAAATGCCGCTGGGCCATCTCGAAGTTCAGCAGCAGATAGGCCAGGGCCAGCGGCGCCATCGCCAGCACCATCGAGCGGGTCAGCGCCGCGGCCGATGTCGCGGCCTCCGGCGGCCACGCTCCGTACAGGATGGTCCAGGGCAGAACGGGAAAGACCACGCAGACGGCCACGGCGGCCCCGATCAGCAGCCCGGCGAAGGCCAGCGCCCTCCCCAGCAGCCCCCAGCTCTCCGGACTGAGTTCTCCGGCGGACGACACCTTCGGAAACAGCGCCGTGGCAATCGGCACGGGCAGGAACACCGCCGTGCGGGCAATCGTGGCCGCCTTGGCGAACAGGCCGGCGGTCTCCGCGTCGAAGTAGCGCTTGGCCAGCGCCGCGTCCAGGTTCATCAGCATGGCGTATCCCGCCAGGCACAGAAGGGCGGAGCCCAGATAGCGGTAGCTGCCGGGCGGGCGCTCGACGGCGCCGCCCCGGGGCAGGTGCATGCGCACCAGGGCCCACGTGCACAGCAGCAGAACCACGGCCACGCCGATGCCCTGCGCGGCGAGCGCCGCCGTCGCCGTGGCCGATACCGCGATGGCCAACAGCGCGCCCAGCACCAGCCGCGTCACGCCCCACGCCTGCGGCGCCCAGGCCAGCCAGCCGAACGCCTGCATCCCCTGCAGCAGGCCCTGGAACAGGCTCATCCACAGGCTCGCGGCCAGCACCGCAAACGTCATGAACATCAGCCCCGGCCCCACGTTCCAGAAGGCCGCCAGCGGTTCGCGGAAAAACCAGGCCCCCGCCACGATCGCCGCCGATATTCCGGCAAACAAAACCACCCAATGCAGGAAAAACGGCAGGATCTCCTCGCGCCGCCCCGCGCGGTCCCTTGTCGAAATGAAATGCGCCAGGGTGTTCTGCAGCGCCAGCATCGGGGTGCTGACGACCAGAATAATGCCCAGCATCGCCACCAGCGAGCCGTACTCCGCATTGGGCAGCACGCGCTCCCGCCCCACCACCATGTGGAAAGCCGCATTGCACACCGCTCCCGTCAACGTGCCGGCCACCAGCATGCTGCCGTGCCGGAACAGTCCCGATGCGTCCCGCCCTGCCGGCGCGGCATTCATCGGGGAGCCGGCTCCAGCTCGATCACGCGCCCCAGCAGGCGGTCGTAGAGCGTCACCACCCAGCGCAGGGGCGAATACAGCAGGCGCAGGCGCACAATCGCCAGCAGCATCTGGAACGACACCCGCCCGATCCGGAGCTTGGAGCCGGCCACGTCTCTCCACGTCGTCGGAATTTCCGCAATCCGGTATCCCGCCCGGCGGGTCTTGAACAGCATGTCCACGTCAAATGCCCATTTGGTCAGGCCGATGTGCGGCACAATCGCCCGCCATGCCTCGGCCGTCATCAGCTTCGCGCCGCATTGCGTATCCGTGATCTTCAGTTTGAAAAGCGACCGGACCAGACCGTTGAACACGCGCGAAACGGCGCGGCGCTTCCAGGGCTGGCGGGGCCTCACCACCGCCCCCGGCAGGCGCCGCGACGCGATGATCAGCCCCGCACCGCCGATTTGCTTCACCAGATCCTCGAACGCCGCGGGCGGCGTGGCGCCGTCGGCGTCCACAAACCCGATCAGGTCGCCCCGGGCGATGCGCCCCCCCGCCATCACCGCCCCGCCCTTGCCGATCGGCTCCGGCGTCACCAGCACCCGCAGCTGGGGAAACCGCGGCTGGAAGTCCCGCACCACGTCTTCCGTGCGGTCTTTCGATCCGTTGACGGATACAATGATCTCGAACTCATCGCCGTAGCCCGCCGAAAAGTGCGACAGATAGGCCTCCAGCATGCCGCCGATCCGGCATTCCTCGTTGTAGGCCGGCACGATGATGGACAGCTTCATTCCCCGGCCGCTGCCGCCGGCTCCCCGGCGTCCTCGATCGGCTTGCGCCGCAGAATCTCCAGAACCGTTCCGGCCTGCCCGAAGCCCGGCACGCTTTCCACCGGCTCGAAGTGCTCTGCCAGGATCGCGTCCAGGGCCTGGCGGTCGTCACGGGCGATTTCTTCGACCTCCGGCGACCGGATGGCCAGGCTGTACCCGCTGAAAGCCGCGATCGGCGCGTTGGTGGAGGCCGCCAGCAGCTCCCGCAGCATGTCGCGGTTGACCACCCCGATCTGCTCCGCGCGCTCGCGGGGCCAGTCCGGATAATAGCTGAACGGCCCCATTTCAAGCCCGTGCGGCACCGGCAGGCCCGCCTCCACCGCCAGATACGTGTCCTGCGTCAGCAGCTCCGTGCCCTGTTCGGCCAGCGTCAGCTCCCGCACCCACCGGCCCATGTCCCGCAGCTGCGCCATGGGACTCTGCTCGCGCAGCCGCCACCAGATGCGGTCGCGCCCGGCCACGAACCAGTTCTGCGCCATCGGCGAGGAAAACACATGCAGCGCGCATACCAGCCACAGGCCCGTCAGAACGGCCAGCCGCCGCGCGCTGCGCGCGTCGCCGGCGGGTTCTTCGGCGCACCGGGCTTCCATGCGCACCCACCAGCGGGATGCCGCGACAGCCAGCGCGGCGCAGAAAACCGGATAGACCGGCACCTGATAGTCGTCGTACGGGAACGGCGCGGACAGATGGACCAGCGCCAGCGCCGCCACCACCACCCACAGGAAGGCAGAAAAACACGGGGCCATGCCGTCGGCCCCGGCCTCCGGCCCCGGACCGGATGCGACGGCAGCGGCGGGCGCGCGGCAGGCCAGCCGGCGGGCCGACGTCAGCAGCAGGAACAGACCGATCACCGCGGCCGGAAAATAGGCCTGAACCAGCCGCGACAGGCCGCCCGCCTTGTAGGCCCATTGCACCATCCACGGCCCGGCCTCGCGCAGCGTGTGATATTCCAGGATGCCGAACCGGAATCCCTCGCGCCCCAGCGCCATGAACGGCAGCAACGTCACCGCCAGCCCCAGCCCCCCGCCCAGCGCGAAGTCCAGCCAGGCCCAGGCCTTGACGCGCTTGCGGCAGGCCAGCAGATACAGCCCGCCCAGCGCCAGCGCCGCCCCCAGCGAAATCCTCGTGGCCGCCGCGCACGCCAGCAGGAAGCCGGCCGCCGAGGCCGCCCGGAACGCATGGCGCCGCCCCACGAACGACAGCATGGCCAGCCCCGCCGCCAGAAACATCCCCGACAACGCATAGGTCTTCACCACCGTGGTGAAATACGACTGGTACAGATTGACCGCCGCCAGGATGAAGCAGATCCCGCCGGTCAGGCGCTGCGCCTGCCGCGGACCCGTTCGCATGGCCAGCCAGACCGCCGGCAGCAAACCCAGCGCTCCGAAAAACCAGGTCAGCGCCCGGCCGCCCGCCACCCCGAACCGCTCGACCCAGTGGTAGCCCCACGCATAGACCAGCGGCATCAGCGGCGGCTGGGTGAAGGCGAAATCCCGATACGGCAGCCGGCCGTCCCGGATCTGCCCGGCGGCATAGAGGTACCAGCCTTCATCCTGGTTCAGTTCCCCCATCCACAGATTCATGCCCGCCAGCCCCAGCCATGCCGCCCCGACCGCGACCGCCAGAAGCAAGTGTCCCCAGCGCCATGCCCGGCCATCCCTGCTCTCCGCCTGCTTTTTTGCTTCCATGTAGATCGTCAGTCTCCCCAAATCCTCTTGCTCCCGCAATCCCAAAATGACCTCATCCCCGCCGCGGCCCCCACGATCCCGGGATTATGGTTGTTATAACAACCATACTATGCTTGTTATAACATCCATAATGGCTTCAACGGCGATCACGGCCTCCGACGCCCGGCGCTTGTCCGTTCCGGATTGCGCGGGAGAACAAAACGGAGCATAGTGATGCGCATGAGTGAGTTGTCCCCGTCCATCCCGCCGGTTCCGATGTCGCGTCTGGAGGAGTATTCCTCCGCGGCGACGCTCTCGGACATGGAAATCTTCATCTTCCCCAGCCTGCTGTATCCGCTGGTGCTCGCCAACCTGATGTCGCCCCGGATCTGGCAGTGGCGGGATGATCCCTGGTTCGCCAATTTCGCCAAACTGACGCCCTACCGGCGCATCCTGCGCCTGAAGCAGTTCATCATGGACCACTATGCGTTCAACCTGGACCTGGAAACCTGGGGGCTGACGACGCAGGAGAAGGAAATGGCGCGCTTTGCGCCGTTCATGGACCGGGACACCATCGCCCGGAGCAACGCGCTGTTCGGCTACGAAGGAGACCGGTTCTACTTCGACCTCGATATCCGCCGCCACTTCGGTCTCGACAAGTACACCCGCGACGTCATCCCCTACTGGAAGACTGAAACCGTCGAAGCCATGGATGCCTTCCGCTTCCAGCCCGGCCACGACCAGGGCGCCGGCGAATGCGTGTCGCTCTCCACCCTCTATGCCGCCGCGCTCTACATCCTGTGCGGGATTTCCCTCGACGACATTTTTCTGGTCGCCACCCCCCTGCATTCGCAAAACTTCGTGGATGTCCACGAAGGCATCCTGACCAACAACCGCCGGCTGGTCACCAAGGCCATGTGGTTCAACGGCACCGAACTCAGCGCCAAGGCCCGGCGCGCCCTTGAAAACGAGCAGATCACCATCGTCTCGCACTGCACCGGCTGGATCCATACGGTTTACCCGGAAGCCGGCATCGAGCCGGCGGCCTACGAACGCTTCCGGGAACGTCTCCGCGGGTTCCTGCAGACCGACGTGTCGCCTGAAATCCTGTTCAATTTCCTGCGCCAGAACCCCCAGCGGCAGCGCTGCTTCCAGATCGAACACATCGTGTTCGGCAAGCGCCGCTGGATTCCCGCCGAGCAGGCCTACGCCTTTGAAAACTCCTGTCCCTACAAGGTGTCCGACCGCACCCGCGAAAAACTGCTCGCCGAAATGGACGAGGATGAGTTTTTCCCCGAACCCCTGACCGAACGCATCCCCCTGAACAAGTTCGACGACTATTTCCACCACAACCGCATTGACCTCGACAACGAGGATGACCGCCAGAAGCTCGGCCGCGAATTCAACTGCTACTCCTCCGACGCCTGCGACATCATCCGCGAGTTGCGCGCCTTCTGCAAACTGGAGCCGCGCTGGCCCGATGCCGGCGGAGAGAAAACTGTTGCGCCCGGGCCGCGCATCGACCTGCCCCCCGGCCTGTCGCGCGAGCAAATCGTGGAAAGGCTGGAAGCCCAGCGGGCGACCAACCCCGCGGCGGACCTGGCGTTCTATGCCGCCCGCGATCTGGCCCGCACCGATCCGCGCCCCTTCTTCAAGGCCGCCATCGAGCGTTCGCCCGTCTGCGTCGAAGCCGCCCGCGCCATGGATCCGGCCGCGGCCGCGGCCGTCCTCCGCGACATGCCCGGCGAGTCCATCTATGACGCCACCCGCGCCGCCCAGCCCGACGAAGTCTGGAATTCGCGCCGCGGCGACGGCCTGGAAAAAGCCGTCACCCTCGCCGCCATCCTCCATGCCCGGCAGCCGGAGATTCCCTTTGCCGTTCGCGCCGACGGGGAAACCGCCACACTGTCGTTCGACGGAACCGACCATGCCTTCCCCACCCGGAAAGGCCTGACCCTCGATCTGGAATGGCCCCTGCGGGACAGCCCCGGTTCCGATTAGTTCCGCCCCCCGCACCCTTTGCTGAAGGGGCAGTCTTCGCATTTCGATCCGCAGGCGCCTGTGCCGGGGCGGGCCTCCTTCTGCCGCCGCCACTGGCGGCAGATCCGGAATCCCAGCCAGGCGGCGGCCAACGCCACGGCCAGCCCCACGGCCATCCAGTCGGCCCACTGCGCGTTCATGTCAGGGGACTCCCCATCCCAGCCACAGCCCGGCCTGAACCACCGCGAACGTGACCCCCCAGGCGATGACGGTCATGCCCACCAGCATGCCCAGCGCCCAGCTCCAGGAATTCGTTTCGCGCCGGGTGACGGCAATGGTCGCCATGCACGGAGCGCTCAGCAGGCAGAACAGCATCATGGCCAGTCCCTGCAGCGGCGAATACTGTTCCCGCAGGGTTCGCCGCAGGCTGTCGGGCTCGTCCTCCACGCTCCCCAGCGAAAACACAATGCCCATCTGCGCGACAAACACTTCCTTGGCGGCAAAGGCTCCGACCAGCGCCGTCCCCACGCGCCAGTCAAACCCCAGGGGCCGCAGCACGGGCTCCAGCCCCCGGCCGATCCGGCCGATGGCTGTATGCGCCAGGCGTTCCGCCTGCCACGCCGCCTCCAGCTCCGCCGCCTCGGCGGGGCCCGCCGCCTGCTCGATGGCCGCGGCGTAGTCGCGGCTGAATTCCGCGCGCCGCGGAAACGTCCCCAGCGCCCACAGCACGATGGAAATGGCCAGAATCACCGTGCCGGCCTTCTGCAGATACATCCAGGCGCGGTCCCACATGTGGATGCCCACCGAGCGCCACGTGGGCAGCCGGAAGGGCGGCAGTTCCATCACGAACGGCGCGCTGTCCCCGCGCAGCAGCGTGCCGCGCAGCAGCCGCGCCACGCCGATCGCCGCCAGGATGCCCGCCATGTACAGGCCCCACAGCACCCACCCCCGCCACGCCGGCGCGAAAAAGGCCGGAATCAGCAGCGCATAGATGGTCAGCCGGGCGCCGCAGCTGACAAACGGCGATACCATGATTGTCGTGAAGCGGTCTCGTTTGCTCTCCAGCATGCGCGTCGCCAGAATCGCCGGCACGGTGCAGCCCAGGCCGATCAGCATCGGAATGAAGCTTTTCCCGTGCAGCCCCATTTTGTGCATCACCCGGTCCATCAGGAACGCCACCCGGGCCATGTACCCCGTATCCTCGAGAAAGGCAATGCCCAGGAACAGCAGCAGAATGTTCGGCAGGAAGGAAATCACCCCCCCCACGCCGCCGATGATGCCATCCACCACCAGCGACTGCAGCAGCGGCGCCGCGCCGTCCGGCCAGACCGCCAGCACCCGATCCGACAACCAGCCCAGGCCGGCTTCGATCCACTGCATCGGCGGTTCGCCCAGCGCAAACACCAGATTGAACAGCGCCCACATCAGCGCCACGAAGATCGGCAGTCCCCAGACGCGATGCAGCAGCACGGCGTCCAGGCGCCTCGTGCGGTCGCGCCGCACGTGATGGGCTTCCGACTGGCTGGCTTCCGTGGCCGCGCCAAGGGCAAAGCCGTAGCGGGCTTCGGCCAGTTGCACGTCCACGGGACGCCCCCCTCGTTTTTCCAGGCGCGCCGCTTCCTGTCCCGCCGCCTCCACCGCGCCAGCCGGCGCGTGCGGATCGTCCAGCCCGTCCAGCAGTGCGATCGCCCGGCGGCGAGCCGACACCGCATCGTCGCCTTCGAAGCGTTCGGCAATCGCCGCCACAGACGATTCGATATCCAGCCCGTAGAAGACCCGGCCCGTGCAGATGCGCCCGGACGCGGCCATCTCCAGCGCCGCCTCCAGCAGCGCGCCCACCCCGTCGCCGTTGCTGCCGTTCGTGGGCACGACCGGCCCGCCCAGCAGGCTCGACAGCAGGTCCAGGTCGAACCGCAGTCCGTTGGCCTCGGCCTCGTCGCTCATGTTCAGCGCATACACCACCGGAACGCCCATTTCGGTCAGCTGCGCCGTCAGGTGCAGATTGCGTTCCAGGTTGGTCGCATCCATCACCTGGATCACCACGTCTGCGGAGCCCGACAGAATCTCGTCGCGGGCGATGGATTCCTCGGGCGAGGCCGCCAGCAGGCTGTACACCCCCGGTAGGTCCACCAGTTCAATGCGCGTTTTGCCGCGCGTGAACACCGCCGACTTTTTCTCCACCGT
>ERZ764778.4202-NODE-4202-length-10667-cov-4.861572_pt1 | contig 10667 bp, 9 predicted proteins | sample MGYA00374951_ERZ764778 | MGnify/ENA primary metagenome ERZ764778 (study PRJEB28918, sample SAMN05720193) | bioreactor metagenome | isolation source: Anaerobic biogas reactor | place: USA:Washington, USA | collected 2015-08-08 ...
TGGCCGAGGCCTACGATCACATGCGCGCCATCATCCTGGCCGAACGCCACCGCAACGCCAACCGTCGCGAGGAATACCATGGCTGAAGCCCCCAAGATCATTCTCGGCGTCACCGGCTCCATCGCCGCCTACAAGGCGCCCGAAATCGTCCGCCTGATGCAGAAGCAGCACTGGGATCCCTGGGTGGTCATGACCGCCTGCGCCACCCAGTACGTCGGCGTGCTTCCCCTGCGCGCGCTCACCGGCCACCCCGTGCCCGCCGGCACCTTCGCCGAGGCCCCCCCCGACACCTATTCCCACCTCGCCCTCTCCGCCGGCGCCGCCGCGATGGTCGTCGCCCCCTGCTCCGCGCAAACCCTCGCCCGCCTCGCCTGGGGCTTTGCCGACGACATGCTCTCCGCCACCGCCCTCGCCTGCGAGGCGCCCCTGCTCGTCGCCCCCGCCATGAACACCCGCATGTGGCGCCATCCCGCCGTGCAGGAAAACGTCGAACGCCTCCGCCAGCGCGGCGTGCGCATCATTCCGCCCGGCGAAGGCGAACTCGCCTGCGGCGACACCGGCCCCGGACGCCTCGCCGAGCTGCCCGACATTGTCCGCGCCGTCGCCGGCGTCCTCGCGGCGGACTGAACCGTGAACGTGCTGGTCACCGCCGGCCCCACCCGCGAAGCCATCGATCCCGTCCGCTTCGTCAGCAACCGCTCCAGCGGCAGGATGGGCTACGCCCTCGCCGCCGCCGCCCGCCGCGCCGGCCACGCCGTCCGCCTCGTCTCCGGCCCCGTCGCCCTCGACCCGCCTCCCGGCGTCCGGCTCGTCCGCGTCGTCTCCGCCGCCGACATGCTCGCCGCCGTCGAACAGCATCTTCCCTGGTGCGATCTGCTCGTCATGGCCGCCGCCGTCGCCGACTGGCGCCCGACTCAGCCCGCCGCGCACAAGCTCAAGAAAGCCGACGGCCCCCCCGTCATCGAGTGGGAACCCGCCCCCGACATCCTTGCCGCCATCGCCCCGCGCAAGAAAGCCTCCCAGGTCTTCTGCGGCTTCGCCGCCGAAACCCGCTCCCTCGCCCGCGAAGCCAAACGCAAGCTCCGCGAAAAAAATCTCGATGCCATCGCCGCCAACGACGTCTCCCGGACCGACCGCGGATTCGACTCCGACCGCAACGAACTCGCCGTTTTCTTCGCCGACGGATCCCAACGGCGCATCCCTCTCGCCAGAAAATCCGTCTGCGCCGCCCGCTTGATCGCGTGGCTCGAAAAAATCGCCGCGAAAAAAAAGTGAAAAAAAATCCGGAAAGGGATTGACGTTGTTAATAACTTCGCATTAGTGTCTGAATCAACGAGATGAGAGTGTGAAAACGAGGAACGAATCCGAAGACCTCCCGCGCCGATTCACGGCCGCCTGTTCCCCGCGTCGAGCGATCTAAGCGAACCGAAACCACAGGACAATGTTTCATGAACACTCTAAATAACCTGACCGCCTTTGAGCGTCAGGACGGAAGGGGGGGAAATACACCATGGCAGTAAAGAAAGCAGCGAAGAAGGTAGCCAAGAAGGCTCCTGCGAAGAAGGCGGCGAAGAAGGCTCCGGCCAAGAAGAAGGTCGCCAAGAAGGCTCCGGCCAAGAAAGCGGCGAAGAAGGCTCCGGCCAAGAAGAAGGTCGCGAAGAAGGCGAAGAAGTAATTCTTCCCTGATGCCGGCCCGTGCAATGCGGTCCGGTAAATGAACGACGGTGACACCCACTCGGTTCGCCGTCGTTTTTTTTGTCCCCGTCCCTTGCATTCCCCGACCCTCTGCGCTACGTTCCCGCCACATTGGATTTCAAAGGAGACCGCCCGTGCAAGAAAAAGTCGAAGCCTATATCGAGGAAGTCCGCCCCCTCATCCAGGGTCACGGCGGCGACGTGGAGTTTGTGTCCATGGACGGCAACACCGTCTATCTGCGCCTGCACGGCGCCTGCCATGCCTGCCCCCACGCCATGATGACCCTCAAAAACGGCATCGAAGCCGAAATGCGCGAACGCCTCTCCCCCGACCTCACCGTCGAACGCGTCCTCGACGATTAGCCTGTTCGGCCTTGCCGGGTGTCAACCTGGCCGGCCTGTCGAGCGAAGGCGCGCAACGCCGAAGCCTGGAGCGGATTTCGATTTTCTGTAGCCGGTCCCGATGGGGCCGGCCATTGAATTAACAGCTCCGCGCCCAACGGGCGCGGCTACAACAAATCTTAACCGGTCCTTTTTCCGGATTTTCCACGCCGTGGAAAATCCCGGCGCGGATCACCCCGCCGGCGGCTCCGGAAACACCCCGTTCACCGCGTCGCGGACGATCTGCTTGTTGTCGTTCGGAAAATCCGACCGCAGCAGCCACGTGATGAAATTGGGGTCGTTCACCACCGTGTCGCGCAGCGACTGCCCCTGGAACTTGCCGAAGTTGAATACCACTTCGCCCTTCGCCCACTTCAGCCGGCCCGTCCGGTCCGCCCAGGACGGATCGCGCGGATCGCAGTAGTCATTCAGCGCGTCCATTTCCGCCGGCAGCTCCGGATAACGCTCGAACTGCCCGCCCAGCACCCGGATCGTCGCCAGCACGTCGCCCAGCGCGTCATGCGAATTCTCGTGGTCCGCCCCGCAGTAGTAGCGCAGCGCCGCCCCCAGATCCCGCGGCTCGTTGCGAAAGAAGATCCGCTGCGCATCCAGAATCCGCCGTCCCTCCAGGCTGAACGGACGGTTCGCCCGCGCGAATTCCTCCGTCAGCATCTGGATGTCGTAGCCCAGAATGTTGTAGCCCGCCAGGTCCGCCCCCTCGAAGTGCCGCTCGATCACCTCCGCCATCTCCGAAAACGTCGGCGCGTCCTTCACGTCCTCGTCCGTGATCCCGTGGATCGCCGTCGCCTCTTCCGGAATCGGAATGCCCGGATTCAGCAGGTAATGCACCTGCTCCGCCGTGCCCGCCGGCTCGTAGCGCACCAGCGCCAGCGACACGATGCGGTCGGTGCGCTTGTTCAAGCCCGTCGCCTCCAGGTCGAAAACCGCCAGCGGACGGTCGAGGTGCAGGCGCAGCGGCAGCGGGGGTATCGTCGAAGCGTTCATGCCCTGCACAATGGCGGATCGCCCCCCGGAGGAAAAGCAGAATCCTTCCGCTTTTCACGGGATGGGACCCATCTGCGATTCGGTGCACGCCGTTCAAAAAGGCCTTCTGGTCCTGTATGGCTGTCATCCCGAGCGGACTTGTCCGCCGAAGCCTTGCGCGAAGGCGGAGTCGAGGGATCTCAGCCTGGTTCCGCAGGTCGGCCATTGGAACGGTGCCCAGATATTTCGACTCCACCGCTGCGCGCCTTCGCTCCATATGACTGGGGCGTGCACCGAATAATCGCAGATGCGCCCTTCACCGATTTTTCTTCCAAAATTGTCTTGCGGCCCCAAGCCCCCCTCCCCTATCTTCCGCGGCATACCTTCCGCATGTCCAAGGGCTGCCGATGTGCGGGGGGCAGGTGAACCGGCGGCTCATGGTTCCATGGAGTTGATGATACTGTGAAAATATACGTTGGGAATCTCTCGTTCCGGGCCACGGATGATGATCTGCGCGCGGCCTTCGAGCCGTACGGCGAAGTGGTCTCCGCACGGGTGATCCAAGACAAGGAAACCGGCCGCTCCCGCGGTTTCGGGTTCGTTGAAATGCCCAATGCCGATGAAGCCAACGCCGCCATCGACAAGCTGAACAATGCGGAAATCGTTGACCGCGCCGTTCGCGTGAACGAAGCGCAGGAACGCCCCCCGCGCCGCTGATCACGAATGCACAAAGCCCCGGCGGGAAACCGCCGGGGCTTTTTGGTTTTCAGTCCCCGCCGATCGGCCGGGGCCCTGGAGCATTAGAATGGATGAAAATGCTCTAGTCCGGGGGCCGGGGGCCGCCGTACACGTACGCCACATGGGCCGGATCCATTGGCTTCGTCGCCAGCGCCACCGCCACCGCCGCCAGAAACGACAGCGGCAAGGCCACCACGATCGGATCCACCACCGTCCACGTCAGGCTCCAGTCCGCCGGCACCAGGTTCGGCTTCCCGAACCATGCCTGGCACAGCCCGAGGCCCCCCGCCGTCTTCCCGTTCACGAACAGCAGCCAGAATCCGCTCGTCAGAAACCCCGTCAGCAGCGACGCCACCGCCGCCGGCTTGGTCATCCGCCGCCAGAACAGTCCCAGCACGAACAGCGGCAGGAACGACGACGCGCACAGCCCCATGAAAATCGCCGTCGCCAGCGCAATGATGTTCCCGCGCACGTATTTGCCCAGCACCAGCGCCACCACGATCCCGACCACGATGGCAAACCGCGTGACATGGATGGACTTGCTGCCATGCTCGTGGTGCGCATACTGCTCGAACACGTCCCGCCCCAGCGCTGTCCCCATCGTGTGGAACTGGCTCGACATTGTGCTCATCGCCGCCGACAGCAGCGTCAGCATGAACACCACCCCGAACCAGTGCGGCAGCGCGCTGCGCACGTACGCCGGAATCAGCGTATCCGTGTTCCCCTGCAGCGTCGTGCCCAGGCCCACCGACCGCAGCACCGCGTTCAAATGCGGTTTCAAGATGTCCGGCCCGCCCGCTTCCCCCTGCACAATCTCCGTCTTCTCCGTCCACAGCGCATAGTTCAGCGGCGCCTCGTCGCCCGCCCCCGGCAGCCGGTAGCTCACGAACCGCTTCGCCCGGTCTTTCACTTCCTGCGGCGCGTTCGCCGTCACCAGCGACAGCTTGCCCTTGCCGTCCGGCCCCGGATCCAGCCGCGCCGCGTCGTCCACCACCTGGCAGACAATCTCCTCCTGCTGCGCGAAATACACGTTCGACAGCGCCCCCACCGTGAACGCCACCCCGGTCATGAACAAAATGAAGATCCCGCCCGCCGCCGCCGCCCGGTTCAGCGACTGCTTGGACTTCACCGTCATGAAACGGACAATCAGCTGCGGCTGCGCCAGCACCCCGATGCCCACGCCCATCACGATCGTCGAGACCAGGATCCACCACATGTGATAGCCCACCGCCCCCGGCATCGGCGCCCCCGGTTCCGCAAACCCGAACCGCGGCATCGCCGTCCAGCCCTGATGCCCGATCGCCTTCAGAAATCCCGGCACCTGGTCTTTCATCGCTCCCAGCGCCAGATGCGCCTCTGTCACGCCCCCCAGCCGCGCATAGGTCGCCACCAGCAGAATCGCCATGCCCACCAGCATGATCGCCCCCTGCATCGCATCCGTCAGCATCACGCCCTTCAGCCCGCCCGCAATCACGTACGCCGCCACGATCAGCGCGAAAATGTACAGCGCCCCGTCATAGGAGATGTGGAAGATCGGCGCCATGAACTCCGCCCCCCCCACCATCACCGCCATCGCGTACAGCGGCATGAAACAGAAAATGATCAGCGCGCACAGCACCTGCAGCAGCCGGCTGTTGTAGCGCTTGGCAATCAGTTCCGGAAACGTGTGCGCGTCCAGATGGTGCCCCATCCGCCGCGTCGGGTTCCCCAGAAACACGAACGCAATGAAAATGCCCACGAAGATGTTCAGCACCGTCAGCCACAGCACCCCCATCCCCAGGCTTGCCGCCGCCCCCCCGAAGCCCACGATCGCCGACGTGCTGATGAACGTCGCCCCGTAGGACAGCGCCATCACGATCGGATTCGCGCTGCGACCGGCCACCAGATAGTCCGCCGCCGTTTTCGTCCGCTGGTACCCCAGATACCCCAGGTACCCCGTCAACATCAGATAGAAAATCACCAAGATGATGCTCAGCAAATCCATGCCCGCCTCCTTACAGCGCGTCTTCGACTTCGGTCTTCTCTTCCCTGGCCCAGTCCGTGTCTTCCTTCTTCACCGGCTCTTCGCCCTTGTTCCAGTTGACAATCCCGTACCCCACGCATACCACCGCCCCCGCAATGCTCAGCACATACGCCAGCCATACCGCCGGACTTTCTATTCCCAGAACCATCTCGTCCTCCTTTTCTCCGGACGGCCGGAAAGACGCCGCGCCTCTTCACCATCCCGTGACGCCATCTTCCTTGTTCCGGTTTTCACGAAACAATGCAAAAATGCCCCCCACCTGCATTTTTCATGAAATCTTCATGGCCGGCTTTCCCGCACGATCGCCTCCCGATTGCCCGTTGCCTGCCGCCGGAATTCAGGGTAGGCTGGCCCCGTCATGAACCCATGCCCCTCCCCCCTTCGTTGCCTTGCCCTGCTCGGTGCCTTGTGCTTCTCCCTCGCCCCCGCCGCCCGCGCCCAGGATCCCCGCGGCTACCACGGCCGATGGAACGATTGGAATCACGCCCCCATGAGCCTCGACCGCGGCGCCTGGCGCGTCACCGTCCAGGCTGTCGCCGCCGACGACAACGATTTCAAAATCGCTTCCGAAGGCTGGTCGAACGAGTGGACCCACAACGGATTCCTTCCCCTCGGCGAAGTTGGCACGGCATACACCTCGGGAGGCAACACCGAAATCGAGGCCGTGCCCGGCCGCTTCTATTCCTTCGCGATGGATGACGTGGCCTACGGCGTCCAAGGCCGGATGATCGTGCAGGAAACCGAAAACCCGCCCGTCGAGATCGCTTCCGTCGATCCCGCCGTGGCCGAGAGCAACGCCGTCGTGACCCTCGCCACCTCGGCCGCGCCGGGTCCCGGCGAACGCCTGTTTGTCCGCTATACCTTCCATAACTGGATCTCCTCGGCGTTTGCCGAAGCCTCCGGCAGCGGCACCAACTGGACCGCTGAGATCCCGCATGCGCCCGAAAACGCCGGCCGGACCTGTGCGTTTTACGCGCTGTCCACCACCGTTGCGGCCCCCGCCCACTCCGACGCCGATCTCCAAACCCTCCGCTGGAACGACAATGCCGGCGCCGGCTATTCCTACGCCGTCCCCGGCGACCCCCCGCCCGCCCGGCTTGTTATTAATGAAGTCCTGTCCTCCAACGATTCCAGCGAACAGGACGAGGACGGCGACTACTCGGACTGGCTCGAAATCTGGAATGACAGCGCCGTCGCCGTGGATCTCGACGGATGGGGACTCTCCGACAGTGACGCCTCTCCGTTCAAGTGGACGTTCGGCGCCGTCACCATCCAGCCCGACGAATTCCTCGTTGTCTGGGCTTCGAGCAAAAACCGCCCGGCCATCACCAACGGCAACCAGCTCCACGCGAACTTCGCCATCAGCGCCGGCGGCGAAGAACTGCTCCTGACGCAGCCGGACGGAACCCTCATGGACCGGTTTGAGCCCGTCGCCATCCCCACCGACTTCTCCTACGGCCGGCAGCCCGACGGCACCGGCCCGTGGAAGTACTTCACCGACCATACCCCCGGCGCCCCCAATTCCATCACCGGGTATTCCGCCATCCTGGAGCCGCCCGTTTATTCCATTCCCGGCGGATTCTTCACCACCAATGTCGAGGTGACGCTCTCCACCGTCCAGACCGGCGCCGTCGTCCGCTACACCCTCGATGGCTCCGAACCCACCGAAGCCTCGCCGATTTTCACCAATGCCATCCCTCTCGGCAGCAAGGCCGGCATATCCAACGACCTTTCCGAAATCCCGACCAATTTCGAACCGACCGGCCCCGATTATTACGAAGGCTGGCAGCCGCCCGACGGCGAAGTCTTCAAGTTCCACGTCCTGCGCGCCCGCGCCTTCCAGGAAGGCGCTCTCCCCAGTCCCGCCGTCACCCAGTCGTATATCATTGATGCCGCCGGAACCAACCGCTATACGCTTCCCGTCGTCTCCATCGCCACCGACGCCGCCAACCTCTTCGACGACGACATCGGCATCTACACCCCCGTCAACGACAACATGCTGCAATCCGGCAGCGCCTGGGAACGGCCGGGCACCATCGAATTCTTTGAACCCGACGGTTCGCTCGCTTTCGACGGCCCCATCGGCGTCCGCCTCCACGGCAACACCACCCGTACCCGCCCCCGCAAGGCCCTGCGCATCTATTCCCGCGGCGACGGCCCCTTCGAATACCAACTCTTCCCCGACAAACCCGTCGCCGAATTCGATACCTTCATCCTCCGCAACGGCGGCAATGACTGGGGCAACGGCGTCATCCGCGACCTCTTTCTGCAGTCGCTCGCCGAAAACGCCCGCCTCGACCGCCAGTTCGGCCGCCCCGTCCTCGTTTTCCTCAACGGTGAATACTGGGGCCTCCACGACCTGCGCGACCGCTTCGACGAAGATTACATCCTGCGCCATTACGACCTCGACGAAGACGAATTCGTGCAGGTCGAAATCGATTATGCCGTCTCGTCGTCCTACATTCCCATCTTCGACGAAGGCCATGAGCTTCTCGGCAGCGATTATTCGAACCTGTGGAATTTCGTGCGCACGCACGACCTGATCGACGCCAACCATTATGCCGCCGTCGCCGACCGCCTCGACCTCGGCAGCTTCATGGATTTCTTCCAGGCCAATATCTTCTTCGGCAACACGGACTGGCCGGGCAATAACCTCCGCGCCTGGCGCTCCGTCGAAACCAACCGCACCGAGGACGCCCCCGCCTTCCTCGACGGCCGCTGGCGCTACATGCTCTACGATGCCGATTTCGGCTTCGGGCTGGATTTTATCTACGTGCCGGGTTTCGACGAATTCGCCCAGCATGACACCCTGGCCTTTGCCGCTTCACCGGACCAAACCGCCAACGCCAACCACCCCGATGCCACGCTGATATTCCGGCGCCTCCTCGAAAATGACGGATTCCGCCGGGACTTTGTCACCCGCTTCTGCGACCAGCTCAACACCGCCTATTCCCGCGCCCACGTCACCAACCGCTGGGCGCAGTGGGTCGAAATCCTCGCACCGGAAATGCCCGAGCACGCCGCCCGCTGGCGCCAGCCGACCAACTGGTCCTACGAATGCGACCGCATCCGTTCCTATGGCGAACAGCGCACCGACGCCGTCTGGGACCACATCCAGGATTATTTCGACTTGGCTGCACCGGTGGATCTGACCGTGGACGTGGCGAATCCCGCCGCCGGCTTCGTCCGCGTCAACACCCTCGACCTCGACGCGGACACCCCCGGCTTCGCCGGCTATCCCTGGACCGGCGCCTATTTCACCAACTTCCCGGTGACCCTCACCGCCGTCGAACGGACCGGCTATGAGTTTGTCGCCTGGTTCAAGGATGCGGAAGTCTTCGGCGCCGACCCCTCGATTGAGCTGACCCTGACCAACGCCGCCCAATTCGAGGCCGTGTTCGCCGAAAATCCTCCGCCCCAGATCGTCGCCCCCGGCATTGTGTTTCAAGAGCTGGTCGAAAACGAAACTTCCGCCCAGTTTGACCTCGACACCATCTTCTTCGACCCCGAAGGCGCCCCCCTGACCTTTGATGCCGCTTCCGGCGACACCAACCTCGTGGGCGTCGCCATCCTGGATTCCATCATGTCGGTCTCCCCCCTCCGGCGCGGCGAAGCCGATGTCACCGTCACCGCCTCCGATGGCACCTCAACCGCCGGTATGTCCTTCCGCGTGCTGGTTCACCCCGCGCCCCATGTCCTGCAAAACGGCGCGTTCGCCTTCGGCGAATGGGATCCCGAACGGCCCGAGAAAACCTACCCCGAGCACATGCTGTTCCTGCAAAGCGACGAGAATGATCCCGGAATCAACACCCTCCTTCGAAATGCCTACTACATCGCCCACGACGACTACCACGCCGACGACGCCGACAAAATCGGCTTTCCCTACAAACTGACCGGGCGGACCCGCCTCAACGGCCTCGGCGCCGACGGCATCGCCTTCCTCAACACCGGCCGCGGCCGTGACCTCGGTGGCGCCCTCCTCGCCCTCGATACCCGCGGCGTCTCCAACGCCCCCGTCACCTGGCTCGGCGGCACCGTCCTGCCCAATTCACGCCTCTACGCGATCCGTCTTCAATACCGCATCGGCCTGGACGACGACTTCGCCGACCTGACCGACGGCGCCGGCCTGCCGGTCGAATATCTGCGCCACGACACCGCCGGCCACGCCCGGCCTTTTGCTCCGGTCCTCCTCCCGGCCGAAGCCCTCGATCAGGAATACGTCCAGCTCCTCTGGCGCTATTACTGGACGGACCCTGAAGGGCTGACCGGCTCCCGCGCCCAGCTCCGCCTCGACGACATCCGCGTGGACAACCGCCTCGCCGGCTTCTCCGCGTGGCAGCTGGATCAATTCTCCCCCGCCGAACTCGCCGACCCCGCCGTCAGCAGCCCCCTCGCCGATCCAGCCGAAACCGGCGCCCCCAACCTCCTTCGTTACGCCTATGGACTCAGCCGCGCCGACGAGGTTGGACCCGCCCGCCCCAGCGCCCATGTGCAGGACAGCGTCCGCCTCTTCCGTCACCGGCGCCTCCTCGACCCCGACAGCGGCATCGCCTACTCCATCGAATCCGCCACCAACCTCCCGGACCATGTCTGGACTCCCGCCCAAATCGGCCTGGACCTGTTTGAATCAGACGCCATCCCCACCGGCGACGGCCTCTCCGAAACCGTCGAATACCAACTCTCCGACGAATCTCTCCCCGCCCCCCGCCACCTCCGCCTCAACATCACCCTGACCGAATAAGCCCCCCCCCGGACCCCCACGGGCTTGTCCCGTGGGTGAATCAGTTCCGCCCCCGGGGGGCCGCCCTTAAATGTTAAATCACGCATTCTTCTTCAACTCCCCCCCC
>ERZ764778.4203-NODE-4203-length-10666-cov-7.024409_pt1 | contig 10666 bp, 8 predicted proteins | sample MGYA00374951_ERZ764778 | MGnify/ENA primary metagenome ERZ764778 (study PRJEB28918, sample SAMN05720193) | bioreactor metagenome | isolation source: Anaerobic biogas reactor | place: USA:Washington, USA | collected 2015-08-08 ...
ATGTATCTTAAAAGTTGTTAGCATATAAAACCTCCAAAAGTTACCGACATGAAGAACCCGCCAGCAACACTAGTACAAACCAAAATTGCAGTTTACAAAGACCACAAGATCAAGATCAAAACCGTTAAACCCTCTGGAGGCGCCCGCCACTATACAGATAGGTAAAAGCCGACGAATGACCCGCATAAAGAGTCCACGGCCCGTACCGACCGCCGTAAGCCCAACAACCACCGCCACGAAGAACCCGCCAGCCAGTCGTATTACTCGGATACCAATAATCCCTAAAATACCCTGCCGAGGCTTGATGTTCAGAAGGCATAAAGGCCCACTTCGGGTTTTCGTGTATATTTTTTATATAGCCGTTTCCACCGATGGATGGATAGCTGCTTAGAACTATACCCATATCTTCGTAGTTTGTGGTGGTATTGTCTGCATACAAAGTTATATCGTTACACCAGTATGGTATAGGAGTATCGGCAGTAGCACTTACAGTAGTAAAGTTTATGTTTATACCGTCTATAAACTGCGAACAATTGCCCCAAAAATCTTCTATACCCCTGTACATCATGTGATATAGTCCAGTAGCTTCACCGTAATTTGGATCTTCCAACGTATAAGCAGTAGTACCGGTTTTTTCTGCCTTATAGTATGTATATCCAGTTTTATTAGTAACACCCATGCCTAACGCTGTCTGCCCGTCTAATGATCCCAACTCTATCATCTGTAATAACTGCATGGCAGACCACGTAGCGATGTCTATTTCTGAAAACTTTTCCCCTCTGTTTCTTGCCATTTGCCTGAGTTGCGCACGTGTAAGTTTTGTAAGCGGGAATCTTCCTGCTATTGATGAGAGTTTATCTCCTGTAGTGGCAGTAGGGTCTGGTGCGAATCCAGTGTACTGGTCGATGCTTATATTGACATTTCCAGTAGAAGTGGCTCCATTTGTAACTGTCAATGTAAATGACGCAGGATTATCGTCATCCCCCGCACTGACTACGCTCCAACTACCATCTACACCTTGCTTGGCACTTCCCCATGCTGGAGTTGTTTTTGCACCGTTCGTCTTGCACAGAAAAGTAACTTCTGCATCCGTACCACCAAGAGTGTACGCAGGGAAAGCTGATTCTGCCGCGCGTATCTTATCTGCAACATCGTTTATAGTATCGCCAGAAACAACCGCAACAACAGGTGTAGTACTGTCTGGATCTCCGTTGCCATCGGTGTTTGGAGTTGCGTTCCCTTTATAATAATCTGAGTATTCTTCCCTGCTCACATCATAAAAACTCGCCAAAAATGCGCCCACATAGATCTTCGTCTTTATACCGTCCGGTCTTTTGAAAGTCTCGTGCAAATCGAATCCTGCCTTCGGCCTGAAACTTATAGCGTTACCCATTTCACTTGCTGGAATGTCTTTATACCTTCTATACCAGAACATCGGTATCTGCACATAGGTCTGAACAGGCGTAGTGCCATCGTCCTTGTATCCATCTTCGTTGTACCAGCTATCGCCGAAATATGCAGAAGGAGATGTTTCGTTATCGGCCAGATTGCAGCGTATCATCTCGCTAAACGGCTTTATCTTGTTGAAATTTATCATATATTCCTCCTTGACAGATCTGAACTATCCGACGAATAGTCCCATAAAACTTCTAGTGCTATATCCTGTACATTTCTGTCCAATCCTGAATCATCGGATGAATAGTCCCAAACAACACCTATATCGAAATCTTCTATCTCTTCTGCAATTACAGCGTCCAGTTCGACTTCAACATAGTCATAATCGCCCGATTCGTCTATATGCGTGTAAGTGGCATCCGCAAAATCATCCAGCCATACGTATTTAGAAGCAGTACCATCAGAACTGATTGTGTTCTTGTATTCTTTCAACGAGAGCGCAGGTATGTCCATGTCTGTTTGTGAGATTAACGCACCATCTCTCGTATTGGTAAGTATCGTTTTCGACTCTTTCGTGTACGGGGCTATATAATTCAACATCTGTACTACAATCGCAGCGGGTACGTCTTCCCATAGAGTAGATGTAGAATATAAAACCTCGCCCGCAAGAGTGTTGGCCCTGTCCGCTTCTGATTCAGTAAGATAGCCCAATGCCGTAAGGTTGTAAACAGCGATATCCGCAGCAGATCCGCTATCGTTTTCCACCAGCGTGTAAGTGTTATCGCCGGTGATTGTTGTGGCATTTAGAAGGTCGATGTAGGTATTTCCGTCAACAGACTTGAAATATCGGCCCTCTCCGTCTGGAACATCTTCGCCAGAACGTATAAGATTGACTAACGTTCTGCCGCTTAATGTCCAGTCCGGCTCTCCTGCTTCCCACTCGTATGTGCCTATCGATGTTCCTACACCACCCGCTATTCTGTTTACGTTTACTTCTTCCGACGCGACAAATTCAGCAGAAGCGGTTTGCGTATTTGGAGAAAATATTAGTTCGTCTGCTTGCGTAACTTCTTCTGCATATATTCTCTGCCCATTGTTTAATTCAGAATCTAATTCTTCTGAAACAACAAAATAATCAGACATTCCATCATCATCGGTATCTGAGTGAAAGTTTTCTGTACGCGGGATTTCGTTGAGTATAGTCTGACCGTATATAGTAATATCCGGCTCCTGCATGAACCCGTGGTGCACAATCGGGGTCGGCGGATATACCAGGACCGTGCGCGCATCGGGGATGTATGTCTGCACAAACTGGCCTAACGCCATTATGGTCCTGCTCATGTCCCGCAACAGCTTCTGGGTGGTGGAGATATCCACATTCAGGTTGGTGAGCCGCCCATGGAAACTCAAGGGAATCCCCATGTCTATAATCAGCGGTAAGTTGTTTACGGTGTCGTGTGTGTATGTGTAATCGAAGTAGTCTCCGGCCTCGGCTCCCTCTACGGTGAAGCTCAAACCGTTGGCCGCCACGGTCACCTTATCCAGCACGTTCAGCAGATTCCCGGTTTCCAGGTCTATACTGCTGCACGCCACCATCTCGACTATCGGCCTCTCCGCCACCTCTATAGTGACCGCACCATCGATGTATATTCCAACATCTGAAAGTTCTACGGTAACGGGGGTCAGAGTGCCACTCTCGAGGACAGTTATTTCTGTGGCCGGGGTACCGAGTACCTGTTCGGTTTCCAACTGATATTCCAGCAGGTAGGTCCCGTCGGCCGCCGTAGTGGTGACCGTATTGCCGGACACCATACCGGAATAGGCCTTCCAGTTGCTCGTGGAATACAGTCTGCAGTTGCCGGTCCCAACCGCTCCAGTGAATGTGCCGCTTCCGGTGGCTATCGTTACATCCCCCAGGGCTATCTTTTTCACGAACATCCGCTCGTCAGGCTGATACTCGTTCCTGTACCCGTTCAGTGACAGCAGCGGGTATTCTCGCCCGAGCACGGGGTACTGGACTATGGCGCCGGATAGAAGCTCCGACGCATCGCTGGACGAATCCCATATGGCCCCGACACTCTCGCTTGCGTGCACCTCGTCTTCCGACGGGGAGTAGGCGATAATCTGCAGGTCCACCACCACACCATTCAGCATGTTGGCAGAACCTATACCGCCTATATATGTCGGTGTCATCTGGGCAAGGACTGTCTCCGGCAGGTCATCCCAATTGTCTTCGACACTGTAAGTGTTCACACCGTCGAGTATCGTGGCCGTGGCCGCCTCTTCAGGCATTAGGGCTCCCAGGGTCGTGAGGTCTATCACCATGACGTTCGCGGCGCTTGACCCGCTGTTGGTTATGGTCTTACTGCCCCCATCGCCGGTTATCTTACTGTTGTTCAGCGCGTCGTAGTAGACGTACTCGTTCATGCTGGTGAAGGACACGGTACCGTCTGCCGCGATGTTCGCTCCCGTGGTGCCGAGAACGTTTATCCAGGTCCGCCCGCTCACAACACCGGCCATTCCCACCCCGTGCTTGCAGTCCTGCGGGAGCTGCGCAACCGCCGCTGCGGACAGATAATTCTCCGTGAAGTTCTCGACCTCGTTGGTTATGAAGGGCTGTATGTCATCCATTACGTCCTTTTTACCGGACACTGGGGCGAAGATACTGTCGTAGACATCCTCCGTTCGAGGCTTTATTCCGTCCACGGCGTCGTACATATCGTCTTCCAGGTCTTCTATGCGATCGATCAGCTCTCCCGGATCGTAGAAAGTGGCTTCTACGGCAAGCAACCTCTCGTCTAGGGAGTTTAAGTCTCCGGCTTCTATGTAGTCCCCCAGCGTGGTGTATGTGACCAGGGCGGTGGCCTCGAAGTTGGAGTAGAAAGTGATCTGGCGGTAGCACCGGTACCTGACGCTGTAGTCTTCCCGCAGCAGGTCGTAGTCTGCACCCAACACCAGCGGAGTGCCTTCAACCGTCACCGACAACCCGGTGGCTATCAGCGTGTCGTGTGCCAGTGACACCTTAGCGGTCGCGGGATCGCCGCTGCCGGCGGGAATGGTTATTTCTTCGTCTATGATTTCGTATCCGGTGGCGCTATACCCTAATTTACTCAATGTTCTCCCTCCCGCAGCAGCCGTTCTATTCTTATTCTACCAGCACTACCTATACCCGTGCAGACAGCCTATAGTTTCATGATAAAGGCCAGGTTGTAATAAGGGGGATAGGCCACGAAAACATCAGAACTGTTGACAGTGTGTGCGTGCCCTCCTCCGCTTATGGAGTCGTGCGAGTGGCTGAAACTCTGTAAGGCGTTACTGTGGTCTATATCTAAGTTTCCATCGTATAAAGGTCCCGGAGTGCCGCTTACCGCATGTGAATGGGCAGGGATAGACGCTGAAGATGTGTCGCCAGTACCGTGCAGATGTGCCCCGTCCGATAAAGAGTGCGTGTGGGAAGCACTTCCTCCGGTGCTGAGAATATTCAGATCGGTCGAAGCTCCCCTAATCATCTTATCCCGCAGATCCGGAGTTCCGTTATTTCCGTCGCACAACACCCATCCGGGAAGAAGGCTTTCAGGATCCCCGGCCCACATTACGATCGAGCCGGTGGGAAAGAAATAGGGGGTATCGATTATTATGTAGTATATCCTGTAATATCGGGGTAGCGTTACTCCTTCATCTTCCCCGGTGAAGGCGTATCCCATAGTGTGTCCGTGCGAGGGAATTGTGCTGGCGTTCATGGTGTGGTGCTGGAACGGATCCAGGTCCCAATCAGGGTATAACATGCTATATGCGTACGACCCGCCCACGGCGTTATCCGTAAAATGACCCCCGCTGGCCACTCCTATGACCGGGTGGTGTTTATAGTTTGTGTAACTAACCGTCGTAAAGGAATGGGAGTGCGACTGGGAAGTCTGGGTTGTCGTATGCGTGTGGTCTCTGTTGGAACTCCCTCCGGTAACGTGGGCAGCGGAAGATGCGGAGGCTCCTTTAATGAACCTGTTTCGCAAGTCCGGCCTTCCCCCGGAACCGTCGCACAGATACGCGTGGGCAGGCAGGCTGCCGCCGCTCCACATAAAGATAAAACCGTTCATACAATCCCTCCCGCTAGAGCTTCATTATGAAAAACAGCCTGGTGTACGCAGGATCCCCCGCCTCTGCAGAAGACACCGTGTGGTTGTGCGATGCGGACGTCAGGGTATGGGCGTGCGAAAAAGGACCCGCATCTTCGTAGGCTACGCTTGCAGATCCGACCCCGGAGTTTGCGTCGTTATATATCGGGGTTTCCCCTGAACCAGCCGAAACAGCCCTGCGCCTCCAATCCGCCTCATGCATAGGGCTGCCCGTATTGATCGTATGGGTATGCAGATTATTGGAATCGGTGACATTTGCGCCTGAGCCGTTCAGGTGGGAATGTTCCGAGCTATCACTTCCCCCAGTAACACCTACAGCCTCCGTTCCCCAGCCATACAAAAACACATCCCGCAAATCAGGAGTGCTGTTATTTCCGTCGCACAGCGCCCAGCCGGAAGGTATAGTGCTCAACTCCCCGGGCCACATTACTATCGTTCCGCTGGGAGCCTCGGCGGACATCAACAATCTGGTATGTTTTCTAACTTGGGCGGTATTCACTCACTAACCCTCCTATGTTATGTCTATTCCTTTACGTCACGTCTATTCCTTTACGTCATATCTATTCCGCACAGGAACCCGTACCAGGTAGTTCCTCCGTCCACGGACATTAGCGTCCAAATCGTGGTTGCACTTCCGGTTACACCTACGGAAGCCATTGGGCTGAATTCCCACTTGATCGTTCCTATGTTCCAGCTAATTGTTTTACCGCCCGCTGCAGGCTGGGTAACCACTACCGTTATAGTGATTGCCCTATTCGAGCCTCCAATTGCATTGGTTTTTCCCAGGACGGTGTTGTCCGCCAGAGTCAGGTTAAATATGGTGCCTGCAGCCAGATCCATATTATAGGTTCCAGAAACGCCGGTAGCGGTAACTACAGTCTCGCAGTAATTACGCATTTCAACGTTCCCTATCTGGTTGTCGTCGGCATTAAGATCCCCGCCCAGGGAAGGCGAGGTGTCATCTGAAAGCTCGGCCATAAAAGCCGAAGAGTGGCTCTCGTTCCCGTGAGAAACGGGTGTTCTATTGTCGCTCAAACGCGAATCGGCATTGGTTACATATTTATTTACGCTGCTGGGGCTCCCGCTGGTGCCAGCCAACGCCGCCTTCTGGTCGGAAGTCGGGAACCTGGTATCCGTGCTCGCAGCGGCACCTATGTCCGAAGGCGACAGCGCGTCATCTCCCGCGGTGGCATGCGAGGACTTGTGGGTCGTAGGAGTTCTCGCATTAGTCAGCCTGGTATCGGCGTTGTCCACGAATTTGTTTTCAGACGTGGGTGGAGTCCCTGAAGTTCCCGCGAGCGCGGCTGTCTGCGCGGTAGTTGGCAGGCGGGTGTCGGTATCGGTGACATATCTGTTGGCGTCTCCGGGAGATCCGTAGGTTCCGGTAAGCGCCGACTTCTGCCCGGCTGTGGGCAGCCTGGTATCGCTGTTGGTCACGTATTTGTTGCCACTACCAGGAGTTCCAGACGTTCCCGCGAGCGCGGCCTTCTGATCGGCCGAAGGCAGGTTGGCATATGAACTGGTTATGAACCCGGTGTCGTTAGTAAGGTCACTGACCTTAGTGGGAATAGTGGGCGTCCCGGACAGGTCGGAATACGCTCCGCTCGTGGCAACGGCCGCCAGAGAGGCCGCCACCGCATACGATGGGTGAGTGTGCCCCAGCAGTGAGTACAGGGAGTTGTGGTCGTGCACCAGTGGGGCGTAGCGCAGGTCTAGCAGGGAGTAGTCTCCTATGAGCACGTATACACCGTTGTGGTCGTGGTCGGCTACTGCGTACGTCTCTTCGACTTCCGTCTTGAACGCGTCTAGCTCCTCGCCCAGACCGTTTATGTCTTCTACCTGTACTATATCGCCCCTGGTGGCGTAGTTCACGACCACATCTTCCTCGAAGGCCGTGTACAGGGTCAGACACATATACGCGTCGTATACATCGTTGTAGTCATCTTCAAGCAGTTCCCAATCCACCCCGGAAACCAGGGGAGTCTCTCCGTACATGACCGTGAGTACCGCTGCCGGAGGGGCGATGATAAGATCGTGCACAAGATACAGTTTCGCGCTGGCCGGACTACCGGTTCCGGCAGGAACGGTAGCGGTTTCATCGGATATGAGGTAACCATCTATATCGTAATCTAACAGAGTCCGGGTACTCATCCACATATCACCTCTCTCTCTCTACTATTATTTTACCCTCTAGGTGGGCACCCGTGCAGGCAACTACCCTCGCCTGAAAAACATCCCTCTTTTTTGGTATAAACATCTTAATGTTAAAGAAGTTCCGCCGTCTCAAAATTAGGCCGGCATTTTTGGGACGGCAATCACAAAATTCATGCTCGCTGTCTCAACCGGAAATTGGGCGGCGAGCGGGGAGGTGACTTGTGGTTCCAGTATTGGACAATGGGTATGTAGCCCTGTTGTGGTACAACGACGAAGACGTTATTTCACGTATCACCAGTATCTGCTACGCGAAAGAGAGGGAACAGGAAGATGTGGTTGCAGTTTTTCGCCGCATGGAAAGTCTGTACGTCAGGGGAGATCTTAGCCCCTTCGAGTTCATATCGATGCGGTTCTATTTGAAAGCGCCGATATTCGTGTTGCGGCAGATCTTCCGGCACCGCACGGCGAAAATAATGGAAATGAGCCGGAGGTATGTGGATGACGAAAAAGTCCCCTTCGAGTTCTACACTCCGGAGGGAGCGAATCTCACGGACTATTACACATCCGCTACGAACGAATACCGCCGGCTGCTAGCTGCCGGGTTCAGGAAGGAACAGGCACGGGTAGTGCTCCCGGTCAGCCTGTACTCGGAGTGTTTCTGGCAGATCGATGCCAGGAACTTCATAAACTTCCTGCAACAGCGGGCTGGACCCCATGCCCAGATGGAGACCAGGGAATATGCCCTGGCGATGGTTACGGAACTGGAAATTAGAATGTCCGCCCTGTACAGGCTGTTGGGCGAGCATGTACTACCTAAAAAGGAGGAGGAAAAGAAGTGAAGAAGATTCTGGCAATAGTAGCAATAATGGTGTTGGCGTTGTCGGTGTTCGCCGTCACTCAAAAAACCGGCAACCAGTTCATAGACCTCTCGGTTGAGGCTATAGAAGAGACTCTGGCCGCTGAAGGGACAGATCCGATGTTCCACGTAACGGCCACCAGCATAATACTGTTCATACCTCTAGGCTACGACATGTACCCCTTCCTGATGCTGGACGACATCACTCAGGACGTTAAAGATGTGTGGGACATAATGTCTATGTACCTGATAATTGTTAACGTGTCCAGCGGGGTCGTGTATGTCCCACTAGACGATATTCTTATAGACCGCACTCCGGTGGTGCTCGGCGTTTCGGGAAAAACGCTCGTAGAGGACATATATGTCCGCGCCGGGGAGTCGAAATTCTATCTGTTGAGCACCGTAAACAAGACCAGGTTCCCCACAATAACGTGGGAAGGAGTCGAGTACTGTTCAATAGACAGTCCGTTTTACTTGCGTCTACGTGCAAAACTGGGGCTGTAAGTGTACATACATGTACATGCCGATAACATAATGAAGCATACCTCCCTGTAAGTCCCGTGGCCGGGCGGACTTTTCGCCGAATAAGTGTGCATAATATTCATTATGTATCATATTTGAGTTGAAATGCCTCCCCCGGCCCCCCTTAAGGGGGAAAATATGCAACAGCAGATACAAGCACTTTTATTTTATACGTGAACAACGGAGAGGAGTGATGATGTGCAAGAGATAGACGGTAGGACCTATTTCTACAGGTTCACCAACGAAAACGAGGAACACAACGGGTACCAGTATACAGATGGTCTGAACGAACTGCCCCCGGGAGAACCCTTCTACCCTGCGGGTACATGCGCACCCGGCGGCCTGTACTTCGTCGGAGACGCCGCACTGGACTGGTGCAGTCGGAAAGTCAGGTGGTTGCGGAAGGTTGAGATACCGGACGATGCGCAGGTGTACAAGGACCCTGACGGGAACAAGTACAAGGCAGATAAGCTGTTCCTGCACCCGCGCGTTCCGCTGTTTTCCGACGGGGTATCCACCCTGTTGAACGACCCCGGAGTGGTGGATCATGTAACCATAAAAGGTTTCGACGGGGACTATTACACCCTATTAAGGGAGCTTATGGACTCCAACGCCGACAAGAGTTTAGTGCTGCGGGTAAGTGAGCTCCTAGAGGGCGACCTAGAGACAATGTTCATGGTGGCCCTGTACACCGGGGATGAGAAGAAGCTGCTAAATTTTCTGGATTTCTGGCCAGACCGGCTTAGTAACATCCTGAATACTCCGGAGCTGTGTGTCAGGGTGTCGGAGTTGTCTCCTCGCCTTCAGAAGAGAATTATAGACATAGTCGTCGTCAGGGAGTGGACCAGAGCCATGGTGGAACTGTATATCTCCTCCCCGGGATATGGGAAACGCAGACTGGAAAAGCAGATACTCAACCGGCTGGAGAAGAGAGACCTGTTTATCGCTATGAAAACTACAGTAGCATTAGGAAGAGCCCTGGTGGCAAGGACTTCCGTATCCTCCGGTTTCCTCACAAAAATTAATGCTGCAACTGACGGTATGCTTGAACAGGTTCTGGTGAGCATGCTGGTCCTGCGCAACAATTCTCCGGAAGAGGAGGCGCGCATACTGGCGGCGTACAGGGCAATAGGGAAGAAACAGAAACCTGCGGAGGACCTGATAATAGGCGCTATAAACGGTTATAGCCCTGTAGTGGCCCAGGTAGCCTACGCCCTGCGGGGTTTCTCCGGTGAAGGGGTAACCGCGGAGAAGGTGCTCCACGCACTGGACACACTGAAAGTAACCCCCACCCAGAAACTGGTCCGCAGGGAAAATGTTCCGTACAGCCTTCCCGCCGGGATACTTCCTGTCTGGAACAAGCGGGTTAGGGAGAACGCCAAGAACAAAAAGAAAGCTGCAACAACAGGGGTGTAATCGCAGGCGCTCCCATCCAGGGGCGCTTGTTTTTCCGGAGGTGACGGTTATGGGAGACAGGATATGTGCAATATGTGGGAAGCCGGTGTCTGAAAAAGAAGTCACCCTGCACACCGTAAACGGCGAACCTATATGTGGCGCGTGCGAGTTCGATATAGAGAAAGAGTACTGCGAGGGCTGCGGAGCGGCG
>ERZ764778.4206-NODE-4206-length-10660-cov-18.931070_pt1 | contig 10660 bp, 7 predicted proteins | sample MGYA00374951_ERZ764778 | MGnify/ENA primary metagenome ERZ764778 (study PRJEB28918, sample SAMN05720193) | bioreactor metagenome | isolation source: Anaerobic biogas reactor | place: USA:Washington, USA | collected 2015-08-08 ...
ATCACCGTCAGGAGGCTCTATGAATTTCAATCCACGTGCCTACGTGAGGCACGACGATGTTGGATGGGCCTGTTTTTCCACTTGCACAATTTCAATCCACGTGCCTACGTGAGGCACGACTCAAAGCGTGGGTTAACGAGCGTAAAGGGCCTATTTCAATCCACGTGCCTACGTGAGGCACGACTTCGATATGCTCATAGATTATATCATCAGGCATATTTCAATCCACGTGCCTACGTGAGGCACGACAACGTGGGGTCAATGTCATTTTGATCCCAATTTATTTCAATCCACGTGCCTACGTGAGGCACGACGAAGATTGTGACGATATAGATGATTTGATTGATATTTCAATCCACGTGCCTACGTGAGGCACGACGTAGAGTGTGGGGCAAAACTCACAATTTGGTCTATTTCAATCCACGTGCCTACGTGAGGCACGACAGGGTTGATAATGTTAAATCGTGTAGATTAGTGATTTCAATCCACGTGCCTACGTGAGGCACGACATTGTGATTAATGAATATGGTGATTTCGTAAACATTTCAATCCACGTGCCTACGTGAGGCACGACGTTCAGGCTGCTGCTATTTCCCCTGATACGTTTATTTCAATCCACGTGCCTACGTGAGGCACGACCTGCTTTTGTTCCCGCCTTCATCCCTATCGGGAATTTCAATCCACGTGCCTACGTGAGGCACGACTCGGCAGGTCGATCTTCGGGAGAGACGGCAGCATTTCAATCCACGTGCCTACGTGAGGCACGACATAAGCCTTGATGATACGATCTGACTGTAAGGATATTTCAATCCACGTGCCTACGTGAGGCACGACGAGAGTCCCCGATCCATCGCGCTTGATGGTGCGATTTCAATCCACGTGCCTACGTGAGGCACGACCATTTTTTTCACAATCTCCTCCCCTAGTGGGGATTTCAATCCACGTGCCTACGTGAGGCACGACGCCACCAAGCGCTGCACCAAGTGCGGCAAGGAATTTCAATCCACGTGCCTACGTGAGGCACGACGCGATGCGCGGCCGCACTCCCGACTATACCCGATTTCAATCCACGTGCCTACGTGAGGCACGACATCCGCTGCAGGCGCTCGTCGGTCGAGTCCGGATTTCAATCCACGTGCCTACGTGAGGCACGACAGAGTCCCCGATCCATCGCGCTTGATGGTGCGATTTCAATCCACGTGCCTACGTGAGGCACGACTTCTACGTAAGTTTTTAGATCTCTCTCTCATGATTTCAATCCACGTGCCTACGTGAGGCACGACACCCGGTGCAGTGATATCCGTTCAATGCGGGGAATTTCAATCCACGTGCCTACGTGAGGCACGACGCGGCGGTTCGGCATCCATCGCCATCCATCGGTCATTTCAATCCACGTGCCTACGTGAGGCACGACGGCGCCCGTCTTCCGTCCGATATAGATAAGGTTATTTCAATCCACGTGCCTACGTGAGGCACTACCTCCGGAGGTTATCAATCGATACCAGGGTCGAATTTCAATCCACGTGCCTACGTGAGGCACGACCCTCGAGGAGGCGCGACTGTGATGGCCGGCGGCATTTCAATCCACGTGCCTACGTGAGGCACGACGAGAAACTCCAGCTCATCCGCGATATGTTCGCATTTCAATCCACGTGCCTACGTGAGGCACGACTGTCATGCGTGTGGGTATGAGACAGAGGTGTAAATTTCAATCCACGTGCCTACGTGAGGCACGACCGCCTGACACTTCTTGCAGAGCGTCTTGTTCATATTTCAATCCACGTGCCTACGTGAGGCACGACAGTGGGGGCGGCGCTGATGGCCTGCGACTGCGAATTTCAATCCACGTGCCTACGTGAGGCACGACATCTAATGGAGCATATACCCCAAATGGGGTTAAGATTTCAATCCACGTGCCTACGTGAGGCACGACCTGTGCGACTATTGGCACGCGCCAATCGGAGACAATTTCAATCCACGTGCCTACGTGAGGCACGACGAGATCTGCCGAGACTGCGCGGACGCGATGCGCATTTCAATCCACGTGCCTACGTGAGGCACGACGACGAGGTCGCGCCCTACAAGGTCACGGCGAAATTTCAATCCACGTGCCTACGTGAGGCACGACCCACGCTCGGGATCAACGAGATCCCGCTCGATATTTCAATCCACGTGCCTACGTGAGGCACGACTCTGTACTATATATCAGGCAACAAATATCTTACTTGCCCTAAACGCTGTATCATCGCCTTCATATCCGATAGAAAGCGTAAGCAGCATAGAACTACACTCCGGACCATGAAACAGTGCTTCACACCGTCAGCTGTCGGCATTATGCTGTTATGCGCCTCGGAAATGCAAGAGAACTGCCCTGTATAAGGAAACAGCCAATATTTGCCGGATCGCGAACCTCCCCGGGAAAACGTGGGCACTTCATCTTCGCGGCACCCCCCAGAAATAGCATTACAAGATCAGCACGCCCTCAACATTCAGCCCCGGCTTAGCCCCCACGTGATCCACATGATCCCGACCATGCTTCCCTAAATTATAATACCGTACGCTATCAATCGTGGGATCTATGATCTCGTTGATCTTCGCTTTCATCTCCATCAATTGAACGGAATCTACCACACATTCAAAGACCGAATTTTGCACGCGCGTACCGTAATTCGTGCAGATCTTTGCAACCGTGCGCAACCTGCGCCTCCCCTCCGGGCTCTCCGTATTTACATCGTACGTAACCAGAACGAACACCATTCTCACCTCATCACGAACGGCGGATACCCATCGATATCTCCCCGCAGATGCCGGGCCAGCAGCATTGACTGCGCATACGGCAGAAGGCCAACCGGGACCCGTTCATCCAGATAGCCATGCATAACCTCTTCTGTCTTCCGCCGTTGCCAGGCCGCAAGAACTGCTTTCCGCCCTGCATCCGTCAGGATCACGGCCCCGTTCTCCTTCACCAGGAAATCATCCGCCGCAACAATCCGGTTATTAATCAGACTCAACACAAACCGGTCTCCGAGATACGGCCGGAACTCCTCCATCAGATCCAGCGCAAGGCTCATCCGTCCCGGTCGGGCGCGGTGGAGAAACCCCACCTGCGGGTCCAGCCCCACCGACTCCAGCGCCGAAGCGCAATCTACCGCGGTCAGCGTGTATATGAACGACAACAAGGCGTTTATCCGGTTCAATGGAGGTCTCCTGCTCCGAAACTCAAATGTGAACGCGGGATCTCGGGAAAGAATCAGATCATCGAAGCAGTCAAAGTAACACTTTGACAGAATTCCTTCACGACCCCGAAGTTCATTCAGCGTCCCGGGTGGTGACTCCTTCATCTGGCGAATTCCCTCAGTCAGCCGCTTAAGATTCTCTGCAAGCGCCGGCGAAGCCTTTTCAGGGTAGTCACGGCCAAACCGCAACAGGACACTCCGGCAGTTCAGTAGCTTCCCGAGCACACAGTTCATTGCAATCCCGGTCGCGGCCTCCTCGTCATCGGAGAGGAGATACTGTCTCTTGCGGAGTAGCACGTTCCCGGACACGCGGCCTGAAACCCGTCCGAGGAACTTTCCGTACGGGGACACAAACGCAAGACCCACGTTGCGGGATGCGCACAACTCCATAACGCCCGGACTTGCCCCCATAAACCCAAAACAGATGACCCCCTCCAGGTTGTGAATGGGGATCCGTCCTATCTCATTTCGCTCAACGGAAACGACGATATTCTCTCCGTCTTTCTTGAGATAAGACTCTGGATTGGTGATGTACAGGGTGTTCAGGAGTTTTCTCATGCATCTTCCTTTCCAATGCAGATGACGAGGTAGCGATCAACCGATCGTCCGCGGGATGAGACGGCCGGCATACAGAGTTCGACAAGCGAACAGTTCTTGCAGTGCGGCAGCAGAACCGCCGGGGGAGTGATTCCCGCATCGTAAAGGGCATACATCCCGGCGACCAGCTCCGAGACCCGGCGGCGAAGTTCGTCGTCAAAGAGCACCTCCGTCCGTCGCCGGGTCTTGCCGTAATACAGATACCCGCGTTCAATCTGCGCCTGATACATCTCCTCAAGACAGATCGCCTGAGCACACAGCTGGACCTCGTCGCGATCGTCCGGCTTCTTCTTCCCCGCCTTGTACTCCACCGGCACAGCGATCCAGTACCCATCCCGTCCAGAAATCGTAATCCCTGTGTCCGAGCGATGATACTCTACCACATCCGCAACCCCGTAGATCTTCAATGCGTGGGAGACCAGGGGCACACTCCGCGAGATCAGCACATCCCCCCGGCTCTCTGTGAAGAAGGGATCGTCCGCATTCCTGTGCATCTGCCTGCCGCCGAAGGTAAGCACGTTCTCCTTCCACAACTGCTCAATGTGGATGAGCGCCCACTGACGTCTACAGAATGCAAAATGCTGGATGCCGCTGAGCAGGAGGTAGTCGTCAGGATTCATGGAAGTTCCGATCCCAATAAGGCATTATTATAAGTCACATTATAAGAACCTATCAACAGACGTGATGGCTCATGCACCTTGCTCGTTACGATTCTGAAACCAAGAGAAAGCAGACGCTCCAGGAACACGGTTCAACCGTCTCCGCCCTCTGTAAAGTTTACAGTAGAGAGATCGGATGCCCTCATCTTGGAGAGCTCTGCGGCCTGATCCACGATGCAGGAAAAGCAAAACAGGAGTTCCTGGCTTATCTCCTCTCGGGCGACACGCACCTCCGGGGAAAGATCAATCACACCTCCGCCGGGGCCAGATACATCGTTGAAAGATACGGCAGGTCCACGGACGTCTACCAGGCCTGCACGGCCCAGGCGGTCGCCCTTGCAGTCTGCTCCCACCACAGCGGTCTCATCGACTGTATCGACACCAATGGGCTGGACAGATTCCGCTCCCGCCTGTACCCGGACAAAGACGTTGGGTACGACGAGAGCATCACGAACTTCGAGAACGAGTGTATCGCAGCAGAGGAACTGGACGCTCTTTTCCACAAAGCGGTCGAGGAGGCGAGGCAGATTCTCGAACCGATTCTCCGGCGAGAGGACATCAAACTTGAACAACCGTTTTATTTCGCCCTTTTTGCTCGATACCTCCTCAGCTGCGTCATCGATGCCGATCGATACGACGCCTACTGCTTTAAGGCAGGACTACCGACGCAGGATCCGAACTACGAACTCGAAACAACCTGGCAGGAACTTGCAGACAACCTTGAGCACTACCTCAGCACAAAGATGCGCACAGACCGGGAGATCGATCGCCTTCGCGCCGAGATCTCGGAGGCCTGCAGGCAGGCTGCCGCGCGTCCCGGGGGGATCTACCGCCTTTGCGTCCCGACCGGCGGGGGGAAGACGCTTGCAAGCCTCCGCTACGCCCTCCAACATGCAATCCTCCACAAAAAACGCAGGATCATCTATGCAATCCCGTTCACCACCATCATCGACCAGAATGCGGACGTGATCCGCGAAAGTCTCAAAAAGGATCGAGTCATCCTCGAACACCATTCCAACCTGATCTTGGAGCCCGAAGACACCGGCCTTGCCGAGCCCGACGAAGGGGACCGGCGCAGTCTCCTCACCGAGAGGTGGGACGTGCCGATCATCCTGACGACGACGGTGCAGCTCCTGAACACGCTGTTTCTCGGAAAGACCCAATCGGTCCGGCGGATGCATAACCTTGCAAACAGCATCATTATCCTCGATGAAGTCCAGACGATCCCGATCAAGTGCCTCGACATGTTTAACGCCGCGCTGAACTTTCTTGCCGAGGTATGCGGCGCAACGATCATCCTCTGCACCGCAACCCAGCCTGGCTCAAACGTCGGTGTGTCCGTCAGGTGTTCCCTGCCGGAAAACCTTGTCCCGGACTATGAAGAGCTGTTCGGGAAGTTCCGGCGAACAATCATCCGTGATGCCCGTATTCCCGGTGGTTACTCAGCATCGGCGCTTGCCGATCTTGTCCTTGAGCAGCAGCGGACCAATACCAGTGTTCTGATCGTCATGAACACCAAAAAGGCGGCAAAGAACCTGTATGCCGCGCTCAAGCGCCGGTACCCCGCCTGCTCCCTCCACTACCTGAGCACCGCACTCTGTCCGTCACACCGCAGGGAAAAACTTGCACATCTGAATAAGGAACTCAAAGACCGAACCCCGGTGATCTGCGTCAGCACCCAGCTCATCGAAGCAGGTATCGACATCTCGTTTGATTGTGTGATCCGCTCCCTCGCAGGGCTCGACAGCATCGCTCAGGCGGCCGGGAGGTGCAACCGGCACGGCGAAGATGCGCGCCGTAACGTGTTCATCGTCAACAGCTCCGAGGAGAATCTTTCCCGTCTGCCGGAGATCAAAAAAGGCCAGGTGCAGACGGAGCGGGTTCTGCGTGAATACGCAGATGACCCTGCTCGGTTCGACTGCAATCTCCTCTCGCCGAAGGCACTGGCGAGATACTATCTGTACCACTATGAGGTGCAGAAGAAAGAGATGCAGTATCCGGTATCGAAGAGAAATTCCGGGTTTCCAACCGATGTCACGCTCTTCGATCTCCTTTCCCGGAACTGGGCGGGAGTGAAGGCATATATGGGCCGTTTCAAGCAACGTCCAGGGTACCCGTTCTGCCAGGCGTTTGCCTCAAGCGGGAATCAGTTTGCGGTGATCGATCAGGATACGGTAAGCGTTCTCGTGCCGTATGGGAGAGGCAAAGAGATCATTCAGGAGCTGGCAACGACATCCTACCTCCCCGCAACAGCAAAACTGCTGAAGGAGGCACAACAATTTTCCGTAAACCTTTATAAAAATGAAATCCAATCACTCGATAACGGGATATATTCGATCGGGGACACCGGCGTTCTAGCGCTTGCTGATATGTATTACTCTCCTGAATACGGGGTCGCCCCGCTGACAGACAATGAGCCCGTTATCTTCTAAAGAGAAAAGGAGGGCGGCAAAAGAACGTGGAGTATCCAAACAGCGTTGAGTTCCGGGCTTTCGGGAAGTTCGCTCTGTTCACCGATCCGCTGACCAGGATCGGTGGCGAGAAGTTCAGCTATCAGATTCCTACATATCAGGCGCTGAAAGGGATTCTGGAGAGTGTCTACTGGAAACCGACGATCCTGTGGGTGATCGACTCCGTCAGGGTGATGAGGATGATTCAGACCCAGTCGAAGGGTATCCGCCCGATCAAGTACCAGGGCGGAAACGATCTCTCGATCTACACCTACCTTGCGGACGTGGAGTATCAGGTGAAGGCTCACTTCGAGTGGAATCCGCACCGGCCCGAACTTGCATGCGACCGGAACGAGAACAAGCATTACGCCATGGCAACGCGGATGATCGCGCGGGGAGGAAGGCGGGACGTCTTCCTTGGGACGCGCGAGTGCCAGGGGTATGTCGAACCCTGCAGGTGGGGAGAGGGAGAGGGCGCCTATGACGATTGTTTCGAACTTGCGTTCGGACTGATGTTTCACGGGTTCACCTATCCCGATGAGAGCAGTGATGGAAAACTCTCTGCCCGCATGTGGCACCCGGTGATGCGGCATGGTATCGTAGAGTTCGTCCGCCCGGAGGAGTGTCCGGTTGTCCGTGAGATCAAATCCCAGCACACGAAGAAGTTTGTTCCGGGAGAAAACCTCTGTCTTGCCGATGAGGAGGGGATACAATGACCTGGATCTCCCGACTCTGCGAGACGTACGATAACTGCAGTGCCAATGTATTGAACGCAGGTACGGAGAAAGATCTGCTTCCGATCGGACACACGACGCAGTATGCCCAGATCGAGATCGTCCTCGATGCAGACGGTAACTTCCTGTCGGCGCGGGTGTTGGACAATGACAAGGGGCAGGGTGAGAACGAAGCTGTTACAATCATCCCCTGCAATGAGGACTCGGCGAACCGCTCAGGTAAGAAAATTGCACCCCATCCACTATTTGACAAATTGGAGTATATAGCGGGAGATTATCCCACTTGCGTTCTCAGTAAAGAGTGCAGATTTAGTGACTATGCAAAGCAACTTCAGAAATGGTGTGAGTCTCCATACTCCCACGAGATGATTCGGGCAATTTTCTCGTATGTCTCGAAAAAAACGGTGATGGCCGATCTGATTCGTGCACGGGTTCTTCCAACTGATGCTTCGGGAACTATTTTGGAGAAATGGGCTGGCGATCCTGAGCAAAAACCTGAAATCTTCAAACATACCGGAATTCCTGCAGATGCGTTTGTCCGGTTCTGTGTTGAAATTCGGGGTATGCCCGACTCTCGTGTCTGGATGAATGAAGAGGTTCGAGAGCGGTTCATCGCGTATTACATGCATGCGTTTCCGAACACCGGGACCTGCTACGTTACCGGGCAAACGGATGTTCCGGTCTCCCGCAAGAGTGCGGGAAAGATCCGGAACGCGGGTGACCGGGCAAAGATCATCTCTTCCAACGATGGCACAGGATTTACGTTCCGGGGGAGGTTTGCTTCGCCCGATCAGGCCGTAACGTTGAGTTACGAAGCGTCCCAGAAATCAATCAACGCATTGAAATGGCTGGTTGCAAAGCAGGGCTACCGAAACGGGGATCAGGTGATCGTTGCCTGGGGTACGAGGAATGAACCGCTCCCGCCCGTTTTGGGAGATGGTGTTGACCTCTGGGGGGAGCAGTTGTCCGAACCGGATGCATCCGCCGACACCAGGGAAGAGTTTGCATCCCGCTTGAATAAGGCGATCGCAGGCTACTCGACGGAGCTGGACGACAGTTCCAGCGTGGTGGTCCTGGGCCTCGATTCCACGAACGGGCTGCAGGGACGTCTATCCCTCACCTTTTATCGTGAACTGACGGGTTCGGAGTTCATGAGACGGATCCTGCGGTGGCACACGACATGCGCCTGGTATCCGCTTTATCGGTACTATCAGGGCAGCGATGAAAAAGGTAGATCGATCCGGTTTCGCGGCGCCCCATCCCCTGTTGACATCGCAGTTGCGGCATATGGCCCTAATTTGAACGATAAACTCAAAAAAGCGGTGGTCGAGCGGCTGCTCCCCTGTATCGTCGACGGGAAACCCCTGCCCCGGGATCTTGTGGAGGCAGCTTCGATGCGGGCTTCACGTCCGTTTGCGATGGAGAAGTGGGAGTTCAATCGAACTCTCGGAGTTGCCTGTGCGTTAATCCGGAAGTACTACAACGATAAGATGAATGATCGAAGGAGTCTGGAAGAGTATGAGGAGGTATGGAGCGTGGAGCTGGATCTGATGAAGACCGACCGCAGTTATCTGTTCGGTCGGTTGCTTGCGTATGCAAGAAAAGTTGAGGAGTACTCGTTATACCTGGGCGGAGCTGATGCGCGACAGACGAATGCAGAGCGATTTATGCTGCAATTCAGAAAACGCCCCGATAGGACATGGGATCAGTTGTATCAGAAACTCCTCCCGTACATGAGCAGGTTCAGAACCAAAGGGCCGGAATTCTTCGGAAATCGGTGTGAAGCAGGTATGAACTCCGTGATGGATGCGTTGCAGAGTTCCGGCGGGTTTACCGGCGAGCCGCTCGGCCCTACGTATCTTCTCGGATACCAGAGTCAGATGAACCAGTTTGAGGCGGAGTATCAGATGGTGAAGGCAAAGAAGGCAGAGAGCGTGAAGAGTGATGGAGTGTTAGAGCCATGACGAACCTTGAAAACAAGATTGATTTCGCAGTTGTTGTTGCGGTAAAGAATGCCAATCCAAACGGCGACCCGCTGAATGGAAACAGACCTCGCGAAAACTATGATGGATGCGGCGAGATATCGGACGTGTGTCTGAAGCGGAAGATCCGAAACCGGATGCAGGATCTGGGGCAGCCGGTCTTCGTGAAGTCAGACGATCGCAGCGATGATGGGTTTAAGAGTTTGAAGGAGCGGGCAGATGCCTGCAAGCCGTTTGCCGATGCGGTCAAGAAGAAGGATGTGGAGAAGGCTAAAGAGATTGCCTGCGGGGAGTGGCTCGACGTCAGGAGTTTCGGCCAGCTCTTTGCCTTCAAAGGGGACGATGCCTCTATCGGCATCCGTGGCCCGGTCTCGATCCACCCGGCATTCAGTGTAGACACGATCGATGTGACGGCTCTGCAGATTACGAAGAGTGTAAACAGCGTACCCGGCGCGAAAAAAGCGTCGGATACCATGGGCATGAAGTACCGCGTGGACTTCGGGACGTATGTGTTTTACGGGAGCATCAACTGCCAGCTCGCCGAAAAGACCGGTTTCTCGACAGAAGACGCAAATAGCATCCGTCAGGCACTCGTTACGCTGTTCGAAAACGACAGTTCATCTGCCCGCCCGGAGGGCAGTATGGAGGTCTGCAAGGTGTTCTGGTGGAAACACAACTCAAAGAGCGGGCAGTACTCTTCGGCGAAGGTTCACCGGACGCTGCATGTGCAGCCGAAGACGGATGCGCCGAAGTCCATCGAGGACTACGAGATCACGGTAGACGGGCTGGAAGGCCTCGACCCGGAGATATTGGAGGGAATGTAACAGAGTGATTCACCGGTGAGAGCACCGGTTCAGATTATTCCAACCATCGGGATGACATATCACTGAACATCAACTCGATCGATCTTAATCCAGCATGGTATAGGTGGCCGCCATCCCCCCCTCTTTTTCCTTCCCCCTCAGGATATCCATCTCCCCGCCTCCCGGATACGTTCGACGT
>ERZ764778.4220-NODE-4220-length-10637-cov-4.165281_pt1 | contig 10637 bp, 8 predicted proteins | sample MGYA00374951_ERZ764778 | MGnify/ENA primary metagenome ERZ764778 (study PRJEB28918, sample SAMN05720193) | bioreactor metagenome | isolation source: Anaerobic biogas reactor | place: USA:Washington, USA | collected 2015-08-08 ...
GAGCTCATCCACCTTTCGCACAATACCTGTAGACTTCATAGTTTCACGTCCTTTCTCAGAGAGTTTAGCATAATAATCTCACTTAACCCAACAACTTACATGATTATAACATGGAGTATAGATTTGTCAATTGTAAAATGGTAATAAAAATAAAATTTTTGCAGCTGTAGCCGGCTCAAACAACCTACATGATCCACCGTTTGAAAACATATGGATGAAGGGACGAAGAAAGGGACGGTGGGGTAAATGGCAATGACGGTGATGTGGACGGGAATGGTAGTCCTGTCTGTTTTGTGCAGCCTGGCAACCGGACACGGCAGCCAGACGGCGGCGGCGGCGCTGGAGGGCGCCACGGCGGCGGTGGAGCTGTGTCTTTCCATGGCGGGCGTGATGTGTCTGTGGATGGGCGTGATGGAAGTGATGCGCAGGGCGGGGCTTTCCCGGAAGCTCTCCCGGCTGATGGCGCCGGCGCTGGGTGCGCTCTATCCCTCGTTCGCCGGAGACCGTCAGGTCATGGACGTCATTTCGGCCAACGTATCGGCAAACCTTCTGGGATTGGGCAACGCTGCCACCCCCCTGGGGCTGGAGGCCGCCCGCCTGATGAGCAGGCGCAGTCCCGGCGTGGCCAGCGACGCGCTGTGCATGCTGGTGGTGTGCAACACCGCCTCCATCCAGCTCATCCCCACTACCGTGGCGGCGGTGCGTCTGGCCCGGGGGTGTGAAACCCCCTTTGACATTTTGCCCGCCGTGTGGCTGGCGTCGGCGGTTTCTCTGTGCGCGGGCATCTGTGCGGCCAGGCTCTTTTCCAGGATGTGGAGGCGCTGAGATGGATCTGCTGTATACCATGCTGGTGCCCATGATGATCGCGTCGGTGTCCCTGTACGGCATGCTGCGGGGGGTGAATGTCTACGACGCCCTGATTCAGGGGGGACGGGAGGGTCTGGGGGTGCTTATCCGCATCGTTCCGGCGCTGATCGGACTGATGACGGCGGTGTATATGCTCCGGGCTTCGGGGGCGCTGGAGCTGGCGGCCGGGCTTTTGGAGCCGGTGCTCCGCCCCCTGGGCATCCCGCCGGAAACGGCGGCCCTGCTGCTGGTGCGCCCCATCAGCGGCAGCGGAGCGCTGGGCGTGGGCGCCGGGCTCATCGAAACCTACGGGCCGGATTCTCTGGTGGGGCGCACCGCCGCGGTCATGCTGGGCTCCACCGAGACCACCTTTTACACCATTGCGGTCTACTTCGGCGCCGCCGGGGTGGTCAGGACCCGCTACACCGTTCCGGCCGCCCTGTGCGCCGACCTGGCCGCCTTCGTGGCGGCCGCCTGGGCGGTGCGGGTGGTATTCTACTAGCCCGGTCCCGCCGGCGGGACCGGTGGTGCGGATGCTTTTCCGGACGCTTATTCGCCCATAAAGAGAACGTGCAGGAATCTGCCGAAAATGCCGGGAATGGTGAGCCGCTCTACGCCGGTTCCGGCCAAGATGGGGATGGTCTCCACCGCCTCGCCGTCCAGCCATACCGTCAGATTGCCCAGCTTCTGGCCCTGCTCCACCGGAGCCTCCGCATTGTCCACCAGCTGCACCGAGGTGGTCACCTTGTTTTTATCCGCCTTTTCGATGAGGATGCGGCTGGAACGGGCCAGCTCCGGCTGCACGTACCGCTGGCACCCCAACAGCACGTCCACCGGCGGCAGCGCCTCGCTGGGATGGACATCCAGCATGGTATAGTTTGCAAAACCGAAGTTGAGCAGAGCCTTGGCGCTTTCAAACCGCGCCGTGGAGGTGGGCGACTTGAGGATTACGGCAATGAGCTCCATACCGTCCCGCTGGGCGGTGGCGGACAGGCAGTACAACGCGTTGTCGGTGGAGCCGGTCTTGAGGCCGGTGGTCCCCTGATAAAAGCGGACGAGCTTGTTGGTATTGGCCAGGCCGAAGGAACCGTCCCGCAGAGAGTCCATCCAGATGGTGGTGTACTCCTTGATTTTGGGATACTCCAGCAGTGCCCGGGACATCAGGGCGATGTCATGCGCCGAGGTGACATGCCCCTTGGCGGGCAGTCCGGTGCAATTCAAAAAGGTGGTATCGTTCATGCCCAGCTGGGCGGCCCGCCGGTTCATGAGCTCCACAAAGCCGTTTTCGCTGCCGGCGATATGCTCGGCCAGCGCCGCCGAGGCGTCGTTGCCCGATGCCACCGCCACCGCCTTGAGCAGATCATGGATGCTCATCCGCTCCCCTTCCTCCAGATAGACCTGCGACCCCCCCATCCCCGCGGCATGGGCGGATACGGTAACGGTATCCGCCAGGCTGATCTGTCCGTCCTGAAGGGCCTCCATGACGAGCAGCATAGTCATCACCTTGGTTACGCTCGCTGGCTCCAGCTTTTCGTGGGCGTTTTTTTCGTAGAGCACTCTGCCGGTCTCCTGTTCCATGAGCAGCGCGGCAGCGGCATTCACTTCCGGCGTACCCGCAACGGCGGCGGCGGGCAGCAACAGGCAGGATGCGGCCAACAGTGCCGCAAAAAGTCGTTTCATGGCACTCGTTCCTCCATTATATCGTGCTGTCCCTAGAATGTGGAGGCAGCGGCGGTTCTATGCAGACTTTGCCGGAATCTTCAATTGCATCCGGGCGGCTTTTTTGTTATATTGTATATCTGTGAGGTGAACGCCCGATGAATGACAGACAGAAGCGCCCCAGACACTATTACCGGCGAAACATCATGCCTTACGCTCCCATCCTGTTTTTTCCGCTGGCGCTGTTTTTTATGGAGTGCGTGGTAAAGGTCTGTCTGCTGGGCAGCCTGTTTGACAGGGGGCTGGTCTATACCCTGATGTTTACCATTCCGGCCGGCCTCGGGTGCAGCGTGCTGTGCGCCCTGTGGGGCAGGCGGGCCAACCGTATCCTCTCCATCGCGCTGATGAGCCTGATTTCTCTGTGGTATATGGCTCAGACGGTGTATTACACCATCTTCAAAACCTTCCTCACCCTTTATTCGGTGGGGGGCACCGGCAAGGTACTCAAATTTTGGCGCGAGATCCTCACCGGCATCGGGGACGCCCTGTTTCCACTGCTGCTGCTGGCCATTCCGCTGGTGTTCCTGTGCCTGTTCGGCGGGCGCTATACCCCTTACGGCAGGGCGGGCGGACGGCTCCTGGGCGGCCTGGCGCTGTGCGCGGCGGGACTGCAGCTGACCGCCGTTCTGACGGTCACCCATTCAGACGCGGGAGTATTGTCCCCGAAAGTGCTCTATGAAGAGAGCTTTATCCCGGAGCTGTCGGTGTCCACCTTTGGAGTGGCCACCACCCTGCGGCTGGATGCCCGCCAGCTTCTGTTCGGCCCGGCGGATCTGCAGCCGGAACCGGACGGCACCCCCGATCCCCAACCTTCCGAACCCGCCGTCCCCTCGCCCACACCCCGGGCGGTCTATGCGCCCAACGTCATGGACATTGACTTTGAGGGGCTCATGGCGGGAGAGCGGGATCAGACTCTTCTGGGGATGCATGAATATTTCAGCGCCCGCAAGCCCACCATGCGCAATGAATATACCGGCATGTTCGCGGGGAAAAACCTCATCTTTCTCACCGCCGAAGGTTTCTGCTCCTATGCCGTGGACCGGGAGCTCACCCCCACCCTGTACAGGCTGGCCAATACCGGCTTTGTGTTTTCGGAGTTTTACAACCCGCTCTGGTGGGTGTCCACCTCAGACGGGGAATATGCGGCCTGTACCTCCCTCATCCCCAAGTCGGGCGTATGGTCCTTCTACCAGTCCCGCAACAACGATATGTACTTCTGCATGGGCAATCAGCTGGCTCGGCTGGAGTACTCCACCCGCGCCTACCACAACCACACCTGGGACTACTACCGGCGGGACGTCTCCCACCCCAATATGGGCTACGACTATAAGGGGCTGGGACATGGACTGGAAGTGAAAAAGGCGTGGCCGGAATCCGATCTGGAGATGATGGAGGTCACCCTCCCGGAATATCTGGACGACCTTCCCTTCCACGCCTACTATATGACGGTCAGCGGCCACATGAACTATACCTTTATGGGCAACTCCATGGCCGCCAAGCACAAAAGCGAGGTGGCCCATCTGGATCATCTGTCGGAAAACGCCCGCGCTTATCTCGCCTGCCAGATGGAACTGGACCGTGCGCTGGAGTACCTGCTGGAGCGGCTGGAAGCGGCCGGCCAGCTGGAAAACACCGTCCTCTGTCTGTCCGCCGACCACTACCCCTACGGGCTGGAGAAATCGGTGATCGACGAGCTGGCAGGCCATGAGGTGGACGAAACCTTCGAACTATACAAGAGCACCCTCATTCTGTGGTCGGGGGACATGGAAGGGCCTGTCGTGGTGGACAAGCCCTGCGAGAGCCTGGATATCGTCCCCACCCTGTCCAACCTGTTTGGGCTTGACTACGACTCCCGCCTGCTCATGGGTCAGGATATCCTGTCGGACAGTCCGGGGCTGGTGGTGTTCTCCAACCGCAGCTTCCTTACCGAATGGGGCAGGTATGACTCCCAGGCCGATGTCTTTACGCCCAGGGACGGGGTGTCGGTGCCCGGAGGCTATGCCCTGAGTATGCTGAAGGAAGTCAAAAACATGTTTTCCTATTCGATAAAAATTCTGGAACAGGACTATTACGCCAAGCTGGGATTACCGCACTGAATCAAATAAAAAGCCCCCCGGCCTCCTGTCTCAGGACGGGAGGCCGGGGTCAGCTTGTCAAAAAACCTTATTCGGTTTAAAAAGCCTCGCAGAGTTTCCGCCGCGCACGGCGGAAATAAAATCAAACCCGTCATTTCCGGCGACATGCGCGTCGGAAATGACACTTCTCATGCAGGGAAGCGGTGAGCGCCCTGCATGAAAACCCCTTGTCGAAAAAGGCTGGCAGCCTTTTTCGACAGTCTCCCCCCGGCCTCCTGTCTCAGGACGGGAGGCCGGGGTCTTATATCCTGCTTTTTCTCCCCGCAGCCGGTTCAGGTCTCCCGGCGCGCAGGCGCGTGCTCCAGCGGCGCGGCGGCACCGGACTTTTCCAGCAGATGAACCAGGCCGGGAATCACCAGAAGCTGAACGGCAATGCCGGGCAGGGCGGTCACAAAGGCGGCAGCGATAAAGACGGCCAGAGAGTAGCTGCCCGCCCGGAAGATGAGCGCGTTGACCGCTCCCATCACCAGTCTTCCCGCCAGCATGGCCGCAATCAGGGCCAGGTACCGCCCGGCCATGGGCCTGCCCGGGCGGAGGCGCCGGGACAGCACGCCGGTCACCAGGCCATAGACGGCCAGCTCGCAGAGCATGGCAGGCAGGTAGGCCATGGGGGGCATGCCGGTCAGCACGCTGGATAAAAGCGGTGTGAGAATCCCGCACAAAATGCCGTAGCGCCAGCCGCAGATCAGGCCGCATACCAGCACCGGGATGTGCATGGGCAGAAACACCGAGCCCGCGTTGGGAATGGCATGGAATGCCTGGGGAAGAATGACGCCTATGGCAACGCACAAAGCGGCGGTGATCATCCGTCTGGCCTGACCGTTCTTCATCGTTTCCGCTCCCTTCTTCCTGTCTTTTCATTCTGTCTTTCTCCCGCATGTCCGCACAGGCCTCCCGGGGAGATAGCATCTGCATAAAAACGTACGCCGGCAGAATCGTCGGTTCTGCCGGCGTACGCAGGGGGCGAGAAGGCCTCCCTGCGCGCCTTTTTTATACCTCCATGATAACAGGCAGGATCATGGGGCTTCGCTTGGTCTTCTTATACAGATAGCCGCTCAGGTCGCTGCGCACGGCGGCCTTGATGGCCGCCCAGTCGGTGCCGTTTTTTGTTTTGCAATGCTCCAGCGCCTCCAGCACCACGCACCGCAGCTCCTCCATGAGCTTTTCCGATTCCTTCACATAGACGAAACCCCGGGTGATGATATCGGGGCCGGAGATGAGAGCGCCGTTTTCCGCCGAAAGCGAGAGCACCGCCACAATCATACCGTCCTGCGCCAGGTGCTTGCGGTCCCGCAGCACCACGCTGCCCACGTCGCCTACACCGTAGCCGTCCACAAACACCCGCCCGGAGGGCACGGTACCGTTGAGCCTGGCGCTTTCGGGGGTAAGCTCGATGACCTTGCCGATATCGCTGATGATAATGTTGTCGGGGTTCATACCCATGTCCCGGGCCAGCTTGGCATGCCGCTTGAGGTGGCGCTGCTCACCGTGCACCGGAATAAAGAACTTCGGTTTTACCAGCGCGTGAATAATTTTGAGTTCTTCCTGGCAGGCGTGTCCGGAAACATGGAGCTCACCCAGCCGTTCGTTGATGACCTCGGCGTCCTTGCGGTAGAGCTCGTTGACGACGGTGCCCACCGAGTTTTCATTGCCCGGGATGGCGGAGGCCGAGATGATAACATGGTCGCCGGGCTGGATATCCACCTGGCGGTGGGTGGAAAAGGCCATGCGGGACAGGGCGGACATGGTCTCGCCCTGGCTGCCGGTGGTGATGATGCAGATCTTCTCCTTGGGCAGGGATTTGATCTGGTTGATATCCACCAGCGTATTGTCCGGAATCACCATATACCCCAGCTCGGTGGACACCTTCATGGCGTTTTCCATGCTGCGGCCGGTAACCGCCACCTTGCGGCCGTACCGGACGGCCACGTTGATGACCTGCTGGATGCGGTCCACGTTGGAGGCGAAGGTGGTCACGATAATGCGCTCCCGGCACCCTTTGAACAAAGCGTCAAAGCTGGCGCCCACGCATTTTTCACTGCGGGCAAAGCCGGGGTTTTCCACGTTGGTGGAGTCGCACAGCAGGGCCAGCACCCCTTCCTTGCCCAGCTGGCCCAGCCGGGCAAGATCCATCATCCCGCCCTTGATGGGGGTGGGATCGATCTTGAAGTCGCCCGTCTGGATCACCGTGCCCACCGGGCAGCGGATGGCAAAGCACACCGCGTCGGCAATGGAATGGTTGGCGTGAATGAACTCCACGGTAAATTTACCCGCTCTGATGGTCTCGCCCGCCTCGCAGGTAATGATCTCGGCCTTGTCCAGCAAGCGGCTTTCCTCCAGCTTGAGTCTGACCAGCCCCGCCGTCATTCTGGTGGCGTAGATGGGGGCGGTAATGTCCCGCAGGACGTAGGGCAGGGCGCCGATATGGTCCTCATGCCCGTGTGTGAGGAAAATACCCCGGATGCGGTCCTGATTCTTGATGAGATAGCTGACGTCCGGAATAACCACGTCGATCCCGTACATATCGTCGTCCGGAAATCCCATTCCGACATCCACCACAATGATGTCGCTGCCATACTCATAGACGGTAAGATTCTTGCCGATCTCGTTCAAACCGCCCAGGGATACAATTTTCAGTTTTTCTGCCATGAAAAATCGTTACACTCCTTACTGATCAATACATTTTTTCAATCATAGATGTACGGACACGGCAATACGCGCCTGGATGCCGCAAACGCCGCGCGACGGTATCCCGTTTGAGCCGGTACCCCGAAAAACTTCTCCGTCTTTGCCCGGGCGCAGCCGATTTGCGTGACAAAGCAGGGATACGCCCATCCGCCCGTTCCGGCCCTGCCTCGCCGGAAAAAGGGATGTCGATCCGCTCTGTGTCTTTGCCTGGTCTGTCTGCCGGTCCTGCCTTATATCTCAGTGCGTTACGCACATAAAGCCAAATAGATGACAATTTATTATATCACAAGCAGAAAGAAAAGTACACTATAATTTTTTTCAGCGCGCATCCTCGGCCTGTCTGTCCATCTGGGTCACCTTTTTTACATAGAAATCACACAGCTCGGCCGCGGTTTCGGCGCTGTATCCCTCGGCCACCACCCGCAGGGCGGAGCGCCTCACCAGAGGGGCGATATATATCCAGCCCTCGCCCGTGCGCAGGCGCAGTCCTTCGCCGGCCGACACGCCCGGCTGCCCGGCCAGCGCCTCCATAATGGCCCCCCGGCTGCCCCGCAACGGGATCTCCCGTCTGCGCAGAACCACCCGGGGAATGCGCTGCATCAGCGCTTTGAGCTGCCGGTCGGAGACCGCCATTCCGGCGCAGATGCGGCAGGCGGCAAACAGGGCGTCCCGCAGCCAGGGCAGCTGCCGGTAGAGCTCTTCGGCCCGGGCGCCGTCCCGGCCCAGCCGGAGAACGGTCTTGCCCCGGGCTGCCTCCATGATCTCAATGGCAGCGGGCGCCCAGGGAGGAATCGCCACCCGGCCGCCTCCCTGCTCCAGTTCCATGAGGCACAGCAGGATAAGCAGTCTCTCGGGGGTGAGAGGAGTGCCGTCCTCGTCCCAGCCCAACAGCCGCCGCCCTCCGTAGTCGGCGCGGAAGGCCGGGATTCCGCTGCGCTGTTCCCGCAGCACGGTACAGCCCAGGTATTCCAGGCCCTGGGCCAGCAGACGGTCGGCAGGCGTGTTGCCCGGCACTGCCGCGGTCACCGGCCGCATGGGCTGCTGACCGAAGCGGGCCCGCTTGGCCGCGTCGGCGGCATAAGCGGCCGAGATACCTACAACAGGCTCAAAATGCCCGGCCCGGCTGCCCGATACCCGGACGGTTTCGCCGCGCAGAACCGCTCCCTCCAGCTTGCGCTGCCGGGAGCGGTCCAGAGGCAGGCCCCGGCAGTCAAAGCAGGAGGCATACACCCGTTCCCCCTCCTGCTCCAGAAAGAGAGAGACGGGCAGGGTATACCGTTCGGCCAGCCAGGCCGCGGCGGCGGCCACAGGCGCGTCGTGGGAAAAGATATCTCCGCCCGCCGAGGCCATACCGGCAGCGGCGGCCCGCGCCAGCATGCCCGCACCCTCGCCGCCGGTATAACCCAGGCCTGCCTTCCCCTCGGCTCCCAGCGCACCCCCCAGCTGAAGCATGAGCTGCGGGGTAATCTCTTCGTTGATGATGCCCTGCAGCACCGCGCCGTCTCCGAAGCCGGGGGGCTGCTGCCACCCCCGCCCGGTCAGGGATACCGTAAGCCTGCCCCCTTTCGGGGCATGGCGTCCCGGCCACAGCTTCACCCCTTCGTTGAGCACGGCGTTTTCCTCGGCCACGCTGTCCTCGCCCAGCACCGTCCCCTCATGGAGCACCGTGCCTTTCTGGGCGGAGGAATTGGGGCAGAGCACGGCGCCGTACAGCGTGGTGTGGTCCCCCGCTCTGGCCTGCTGCAGAACGGAATGCCGGATAAGGCTTCCCCTTCCCACCGAGCTGCCGCTTCCCAGCACGGTGTGGGGTCCGATGATGCTTTCCGCCCCGATGCTCACCTGCCTGCCGATCCACACAGGCGGCCTCACGGTGATGCTCTCCGGAACGGGTATGGCCGACCACACGCCGGGGTCGCGCTGGGGCAGCCCCAGATCCAGCTTTATCTTGCCCGACAGGGCGTCGGCCACGCAGTCCAGATAGGCCCGGCAATCCCCCATATCCCGCCAGTAACCGTCGGCCACATAGCCGTAAAGGGGCGCCCCTCCGTCCAGCAGCGCCGGGAAGAGCTCTTTTCCGAAGTCATAGAAGCCCTGTTCCGGCACCCGGTCCATGGCCTCGGCGGTGAGCACATAGATTCCGGTGTTGACCGTACTGGCCACCACCTGTCCCCAGGAGGGCTTTTCCACAAAGCGCTCCACCCGCCCTTCTATATCGGTGAGCACCAGTCCGTATTCCAGAGGGTTGTGGTGGCGGCAGAGCACCAGAGTGGCGGCAGAGCGGCGCCGGCGGTGAAAGTCCGCGGCGGCGGTGAGATCCATATCGCACACCGCGTCGCCGCTGAGCACCAGAAAGTCCTCCCGGCCCAGATGATTCATGCAGGCCTTGACGCTTCCCGCCGTTCCCAGCGGCTGCTCCTCCACGAAGTAGGTCAGCGACACGCCCAGTCTGCCGCCATCTTCAAAATAATCCTTCACCAGGTCGGGCATGTACTGCAGGGTCAGGCAGATATCGGTGATGCCGGAGCGTTTGAGCAGCGCAATGATATGTTCCAGCACCGGTTTGTCAAAGAGCGTGGTCATGGGCTTGGGGCGGCCCAGAGACAGCGGGCGCAGGCGGGTGCCCTCTCCCCCGGCCATAATGACAGCTTTCATGGGAACCATCCTTCCCTTTCCGTTCGGATGCTTTCTAGTATGGACCATCCCGCCGCAAAATAAACTTGTCCCGCGCACCCCTTTCGTGGTAAGCTGAACCCAAAAGCCGCAGCAAAGGAGCCGTGAGCATGAATATACAGATTTTCGGGAAATCCAAATGCTTTGACACCGGAAAGGCCCAGCGTTACTTCAAGGAGCGGCGGGTAAAGTTTCAGGCCGTGGATGTTGCGAAATTCGGTCTGAGCCGGGGGGAGCTGCTGAGCGTCAGGCATGCGGTGGGACTGGACGCCCTGGTGGACTGGGACCATCCCGACGCCGCGCTGCTTGCCTATCTGGCCCGGGAGGAGGACAAGCTGGACAAGCTGCTGGAAAATCCCCGTCTGCTCAAAACCCCCATTGTGCGCAACGGCAGACAGGCTACGGTAGGCTATCAGCCCGACGTATGGAAAGCCTGGCAGTAAAGAAGGCCCGCCCGGAAGCTTTGGCTTCCGGGCGGGTTTGAGCCTGTCGAAAAAGGCTGACAGCCTTTTTCGACAAAGGGTTTCCATGCAGATCGCTCACCGCGCGCCTGCATGAGAAGTGTCATTTCCGACGCGC
>ERZ764778.4228-NODE-4228-length-10628-cov-17.001797_pt1 | contig 10628 bp, 8 predicted proteins | sample MGYA00374951_ERZ764778 | MGnify/ENA primary metagenome ERZ764778 (study PRJEB28918, sample SAMN05720193) | bioreactor metagenome | isolation source: Anaerobic biogas reactor | place: USA:Washington, USA | collected 2015-08-08 ...
CTACGACTCAAACCACTCCAATACTCTCATCGCCTCTGGGGAATCGAGCATTGGCACACCCCTCTCCTGCGACAGTCTCGATATCGCCTCAACAGGTCGCTTGGGGGCAGGCGTGTTCTTTCTGCGTAATGGATCATTGATCCTGCTGAGCCATTCCTCATCACATATTGTAGATATCCGTTTCTAAGAATGAGAAGATTGATCTACATGAGATGAAGAGCTCCGGTTTTCAGTGCGGACGACACACCAGTGCGCTTCGATCGTGTCGGCCGACAGATCTGCGCCACAGTCCCATTCGACGAAGTAGCCGCCGTTAGAGACTTTCCGAAATTCGCCTGGGTCACGAAGATCTGCAAACGCCTCATCGTTCAAATAGCGACTGACGTCAAACCGGCCAACACGACCGTCCTCTGCAACGATCGACAAGACCCAATTCGGTTCCGGACACACTTCCTTGATTCTCATTGGTCGAGCCCTCTGATAGGAAACGGCTTCTTGCCGTTCACCGCCAAGCTCCAATTGGCAAGCAATTCGTCCTGGTGAATCTCGATCCATGCGACGACGAGCTTGTGCTTGTTCGGAGGCAATTCACCTGCCAGAAGCGCTCCGTCACGAATGGAGTACACGGCGACCACGCCTTGGTAGTCGGCATGAATGTGTGGCATATGGTGTTTCTCGGCATCGCGAAAGAACATCCGAATGAGAATCCCATAGAACATGGAAATCGTCGGCATTCCATCCTCTCCTTCTTCTTATCGTTGGCACGATGTCCCTTGCGCTCAGCGGGCTCAAGGACGGCAATCCCGGCCGCCTCCAGGAACAGCCGCCCGTAGTATTTGCCGCGGACGTTCTTTGATCTATCCCAATCGTATTCCCGACACATATCATCACGCATAAGCAAGACAATAACATGGCATACCCGTCAATGCAACCTCTCCGCGAGAGGATCTGTGAAAGGGCCGCCCAGAACCGCCAGTGTGCATCTTCGCTGCCCATCGGCCCAACGAGGCCTCGAAGACGCAATACGCCACGCTCGGCCGTCGGATTCACGCAGCGCGGATCCCGCCCCGGATCAGCCGTTGCAGGGTGGGCACTGCCCACCTTCAAACCCTGTGTCTCACGCGTTGACGATTCGGTCGGCGATGGCCTTGGCCTCTTCGGCCCTGCCGGTTCGCAGGAGAGTCAGGGCTTCCATCGTGTCTCGTTCCAGTTTGAGCCGGCCCCTGTCCTCGAACCGGGCCAGGGCCCGTTCAAAACGCCTCGACTTCCGCACCAGCGAATAGAGCATGATGCAGTTGAGCAGAACCAGAAAAGGAGTGGCAATCACCAGAGCCGACAGGAATCCATCCATGTGTATCTCCCAGGACGACCCGTTGTCTTCGCTATATCGCATCACTCAATCCTCCTTCGCTTGCGGCGTCCATAATAGTACATCGCGCCGACCTATGCAACGGGGGGGTGAGGAGGAATCCAGGCCGGAATCCAGCCGGCGGAGCTGACGGCCCTATCCGAGGCGATGCTTCCAGTAGCCCGGATCGCGTCGGAGGTGCATCACCGCAAGGATCAGAATGCCGTCCGGTTCCTGCGAATAGAGCACGCCATAGGGGAATCGCCTCATCTGGCACCTTCGCGCGCTTCCTTCGAGGACCGGCCAGGCATCGGGGCACTGGGCAGCACGTCCAATCGTGGCATAGACCTCTCGTGCAAAGTCGAAACCCAGGTTCTTCTCGTGATCCTCGTACCAGTCGATGGCCCCGAGGAATTCCTCCTCGGCCTCCGGATGAAACTGGTAGTTCATGTCTCGAATCGCTTCCAGACTTTGGCGAAAACCTGCTCACCAGGAATCGGCTTAATCTCTCCCGCTCGCACCTCCGCGAGGCGACGCTGCGCCACCTGCGCCCACTTGCGGTCGATCTCCGACTCGGGGGCGTCCAGGCTGCGGAGAACCGCGTCTGCAACGATAGCTCGCTCGTCCACAGGCAACGAGACCACCGCTTCAATGAGTTCTTTCATCGTCACAGGCGACTACCTCCTTTTGTATGATGATAGCCTGGATGCAGGCGCGAGTCAAGCGCAAGTTCACGTCCAGGGAGCGTTCTGGAGGGCCTTGGTCTTCTCGGGGAGGTGGAAGATGCGGCGGGCGTTGTTGTGCATGATGAGGTCGGCCAGTTCCAGCGCATCGGCCACGGAGACCCAGCCTTCTTCGACCAGCTCGGTCAGCGCCAGGGCGATGCCCTGTCGGGCGATTGCGGCGTGGCCGAGGACGGGCTCGACGGGGATGTAGTCGCCGCCGAAGGTCAGGACCTTGTTGGCGGGTGCGGTCACGAGGTACTTCTTGAGGAACTCCTTGGCCGAGACGGGATTGATGATCCACGACCAGCACATGTCGATGTGTGCGTTGGCGTAGTGCTTGGCGACAGAGATCAGCTCTTCGTAATAGGGATAGCAGATGTGCATGAAGACGAACGGCGTATCGGGCGCGGCCCGGCACAGGTCGCTGGCTGAGCCGGGGTTGTGGAGCAGCCGGCCTTGCGGCATGTAGTTCTGGCCGGCATAATAGCCCGTGTGCAGCTTGATCGGCAGCTTGTGCGCCGTCGCCTTGCCGACCGCGTACCAGAACAGGTGGTCCTCCATCGCCTTTTTCTCCTGGCCCGAAAGCGGTTCGTTGGCCAGCCGTTTCTTAAAGATGCCCTCGACCTTCTCGGCGGGCACCTGCTCGTAGTTGATGTCGCGGTGGTAGGCATCCTGCGATTTGACCGCGACGGCGTACTTGCCGTATTTGGCGAACCACCAGTCGATCACGCGGTGCCAGTCGGCCAGTGAGCCGACCTCGATGCCGGTGGGTTTGCCGAACGCGTCAAGATTCGGGCCCGCGTACATGCCGAGAATGCTGAGATCCTGCATCAGCAGCGTGGGCATATCCGACTCGCCAAACGGCGCACCGAGGAAGTTCACCTGGCACGACTCGATCTTGCCCATCTCGCAGAGGATGCGCCGGTAGAAGCCCGCCCGCCGCGTCTTCTCGTAGCCGGCCTGCACCTTCTCTACGGTCGCAGCGGACAGATCGTCCACGTCGTAGAGCCGGCGCATCGCGATCCGCACCGCCTGGCCGTAGCCGGTGTTCTTGACGGCCGGCCAATACGGTTTTAGCAATCGCCACTTCTCGGCCGCGTCGGTCTTCGGCGAAAAGAACCGATCGTACGCATCGCCCGACATGCCCGCGACGACCAGGTCTGAGTCCAGGTAGTGACTCAGCAGCACGCTCCAGTCGTCCCCCTCGTCGCGCGACGCCGCTGCCAGCCGGTCTTTCTCCTCCGGCAGATGCTCGTGCGTGTCGATCAGAGGCGTGTCCGACACCTTCTCGGCAATCGCCGGATGGATTCGCCCGGCAAGAGCCGAGTCCTTTGCCTCGACCGCTTTCGATCCGAGGATGGTCGTAGCGCCCAGTGCTCCCATGCCGGCCAGTGTGTCCCGTCTGGAAATGCGATTGCCCTTCTTCATGGCGAAGTCCCTTCAATCCGCGATGAACCCATCGTCCGCAAGTCGATCGTTCTGCAAGTTCCAAACCCCTCCCGCACCTGCGTCACTATGACCGGGCCTTTGCCGGAATGCAATGGAAAAACAGGCGATTCTCTCCGCGGCACATGCGTCCATCGGATGGCTGCACGGCGTGCGGAATTGTGTTGCGGGCCCCCGTTGGGGTTTATACCATGCTGGAATGGCATATATTACTCGTCCGGTAAGGAGTTCTGGGATGGCGTTGCATCAGGAATTCGGATGGGGCAGCGCGGATTGGGGATTCGCGGCGTCCACCAGAAACAAATCGCAGGGTACGAGGCGCCTTGGCGGCGCCCTGCTCGTCTGCCTAGCCCTGGCGGCCGGCTGCACGACCCGCCCCCAGGAGCGAGAGATCGCTCTGAGCGGCCAGTTCAAGCAGTGGCACACCGTCACGGTGACCTTCGAGGGGCCCGAAGCGAGCGAGAGCGCCGATCCCAATCCCTTTCTCGACTACCGTCTGAACGTGACCTTTTCCCGAGGCGACAGGCGCGTCCTCGTGCCGGGCTACTACGCCGCGGACGGCCACGCCGCACACAGCAGCGCCGACGGCGGCTCTCGCTGGCGAGTCCACTTCGTCCCCGACGAGATGGGGCTCTGGACATACACGGCCTCTTTTCGGACCGGCCCGGACATCGCCATCATAACCGATCCCAATGCGGGGGCCCCCGCCGCCTTCGATGGAGCGACCGGCACCTTCGTCGTCGGTCCGACCGACAAGCTGGCCCCCGATCTGCGGGCCAAGGGCATGCTGCGGTACAGCGGACAGCGATACCTGCAATTCGCGCAGACCGGCGAGTCGTTCCTCAAGGCCGGAGCCGATAGTCCCGAGAACTTCCTGGCCTACGCCGACTTCGACGGAACCTACGACACCGAGCAGTTGCGACGCGAAGGCGAGGCGGGCGGCCCGAAGTTCATCCACCGCTATGAGCCGCACCTCCAGGACTGGCGCGAGGGCGACCCGACCTGGAAGGACGGCAAGGGCAAGGCCATCATCGGCGCGTTGAACTACCTCGCCTCCAAAGGCATGAACAGCGTCTACTTCCTGACCTACAACATCGACGGCGGAGACGGCCAGGACGTCTGGATGTGGACCGACCCCGGAGAGAAATACCGTTTCGATTGCAGCAAGCTCGACCAGTGGGACATCGTCTTCTCGTACATGGATGAGCTTGGCCTGATGCTCCACGTCGTCACGCAGGAGACCGAGAACGACCAGGGGCTCGACGGGGGCGAACTCGGCCGGCAGCGCAAGCTCTACTACCGCGAGTTGATCGCCAGGTTCAGCCATCACCTGGCCCTGGTGTGGAACCTCGGCGAGGAAAACACGAACACCGACGCGCAGCGCAAGGCATTCTGCAAGTACATTCGCGACATCGACCCTTACGATCACCCGATCGTCTGTCACACGTATCCGGGGCGGTACGACGAGGTCTATACGCCCTTGCTGGGCTTCCCGGACTTCGAGGGCGTTTCGCTCCAGACCAACGACACGCACCAGCAGACGGTCAAGTGGCTCGAAGCGTCGAAGGCGGCCGGACGGCAGTGGTTCGTCTGTCTCGACGAGATCGGCCCGGCCCACACGGGTGTCAAGCCCGACAACGACGACTACGCGCACGACGAGGTGCGGACGAAACACCTCTGGCCCAACCTCATGGCCGGGGGCGCGGGCGTCGAATGGTATTTCGGCTACCGGTTCGCGCACAACGATCTGAACTGCGAGAGCTGGCGCAGCCGGGACCACATGTGGGACCTGACGCGATACGCGGTGCAGTTCCTTCGGGACCTGCCCTTCCCTCGCATGAACCGCCACGACGAGCTGACATCCGGCGAGAACCACTACTGCCTCGCGGAGCCGGGCTCGGTGTACGCCATTTACCTGCCCTCGGGCGGGACGACCGATCTGGACCTCGGCCCGGCTACGGAGCCCTTCCGCATCCGGTGGTTCGACCCTCGAAAAGGCGGCCCTCTGCAGATCGGAACGCTGGCGATGACCGCCGGCCCGGGCGTCGTCAACATCGGCCAGTCCGCCCTCGACAGCGACAAGGACTGGGTGGCCCTGGTCGTGCGCTCCTCGTTGCAGCCGTCGGACGGCCGTCGATAGGACGGTGGCGCGCCGGACGCAGCGGGTCTGGGGCAACGCCCTGCTCCCAAGGGCGAGATCCAGAGAATAGATCGCGGATTGCCCGACAAATCGGGTTGTCTGAGGCGGCCGAATCTGGTATAAGCAAGGTACGGATGTGTGGGTTCACGATGGCGCCGCAGGGTGTGAAGCGAGCCGCCCGGCGGTGAATCGAACTCGGAGGCCCTTATGCAATGTGTCTTGCTGTACACATGGCACAAGGGGGGAAGTGTAGAGTGTCTGCCCGCATCCGGCTCCCACGTTCTTTTCCACTATCGCGGCGATCGTCATTTCGGAAAGGAGGTGCCCTGCCCGCGTCTCGCCCCTTAGGGACACAAGTAGGTCGGTCACGAGTGAATGCAGCACAACGCGATGCAACAGGCTGATTGAAAGGAGGACCCAGTATGTGCGGAAGAATCATCTGTTCGTTCGTCCTGATCCTGGGACTGGCCGGTTCGGCGGCGGCCCAGGTCTGGGACATGGAAATCCCATCCGTGAACAAGCCCCCCGTCATCGACGGCGAAGTCGATCCCATCTGGTCGATCGCCTCGGTGCAGTACATCAGCACCACCATCGATGGAACCGTCAGCTCGCCGGAGGACTGCTCGGGCAGTTGGCGGGCCATGTGGGACGGTGAGTACCTCTATGTGATCGTGGACGTCAACGACGACGCGCTCGTCAACGATTCGAGCAATGCGTACCAGGACGACAGCGCCGAGTTCTACTTCGACGGCGGCAACACCAAGAATCCAGGCTCGCCGCTGGCCGGCACCAGCCGGCAGTACACCTTCGGCTGGACCGCCACGGACATCCAGGGCACCAACACCAGCCTCGACGGAGTGGAGCACGCCCAGGTGAACACCGACACCGGGTGGCGCATCGAGATGAGGTTCCCGTGGCTGTCGCTGCAGGACGCGGCGCCGGTGATGGACGACCTGATCGGGATCGATGTGTTCATCAACGATGACGACGACGGCGGCGACACACGGGAAGCCCAGGTCTCCACCTTCGCCGGCAGCAACGCCGACTGGCAGATTCCCGCCTCGTGGGGCACCGCCGTTCTGGCCAAGGGAAGCAGCGAGAAGGCCTCGGCGCCCGACCCGGCCGACGGCGCGACGGATGTCTCTCGCGAGGCGGTCCTCGAATGGTCGCCCGGCGAATTCGCGCATACGCACGACGTGTACTTCGGCACGGTGTTCGAAGACGTCGACAACGCCGATCGGGCCCACCCCCTGGGCGTACTGGTCAGTCAGGGCCAGAGCGCCACGACGTACGATCCGCCCGGGCGTCTGGATTTCGACCAGACCTACTACTGGCGGATCGACGAGGTCAACGCCCCGCCGGACAGTTCCATTCACAAAGGAGAGGTCTGGACCTTCACGGCCGAGTCGTTCGCCTATCCGATCCAGGGCATCGTCGCCACCAGCAACGCCTTCAGCGAGGAGGGAGCCGGACCCGAGAGAACCGTGGACGGTTCCGGGCTGAACGCGCAGGACCAGCACTCGATCGCCGCCGCCGACATGTGGCTCTGCGACGCCGTCGAGGGCGAACCGACCTGGCTGCACTATGAGTTCCCGCGGGTCCACAAGCTGTATCAGATGCTGGTCTGGAACTACAACGTGCAGTTTGAATTGATCCTCGGCCTGGGGATCAACGACGTGACCATCGAATACTCCGAGGACGGCGCCGAGTGGACGGCGCTCGGCGACTTCCAGTTCGCCAAGGGAACGGCCAAAACCACGTATGCGGCCAACACGACGATCGATTTCGGCGGTGTGCCCGCCAGGTATGTCCGGCTGACCGTCAATAGCGGCCACGGCACGACCGGGCAATACGGCCTCAGCGAGGTCCGCTTCCTGCACATCCCCACTTATGCGCAGAATCCCCGACCGGCCGACGGCGCAGCCGAGGTGGCCCCTGACACCGTGTTGGGATGGCAGACCGGAAGAGAAGCGGTCGTGCACGAGGTTTATCTCGGCGTCGATGAGGCGTCGCTCGCCTTGGTCGACACGGTGAGCCAGCCCCGTCTGGCACCCACCGATCTGGAATTCGCAAACACCTACTTCTGGAAGGTCGTCGAGGTCAACGAGGCCGAGACAATCCCCACATGGGAAAGCAGCCTGTGGCGCTTCTCGACGCAGGAGTTCGCACCGATCGACGGGTTCGAGACCTATACCGACGACGTCGACGCCGGCGAGGCCATCTTCGACACATGGCTCGACGGATGGATCAACAACACCGGTTCGACCGTCGGCTATCTGAACGCGCCGTTCGCCGAAAAGACCATCGTGCGCAGCGGGCGGCAGTCCATGCCGCTGCAATACGACAACGGCAATGCGCCGTGGTACTCCGAGACGGTTCGCGAGTTCCAGACCGCTCAGAACTGGATGGTCCACGGGGCGAACACGCTGGCTCTCTACGTGCGCGGCAATGCGCCTGCGTTTGTGGAAGACGCGCAGGGCAACATCATCATGAGCGCCATCGGCAACGACATCTGGGACAACGCCGATCAGTTCCGTTTCGCCTACCGGAGCCTGAGCGGCAACGGCTCGATCGTCGCTCGCATTGACCGCCTGGAACGCAGCAACGAATGGGCCAAGGCCGGTGTGATGATTCGCGAGACGCTCGAACCCGGTTCGAAGCACGCCTTCGTCTGCGTGACGCCCGACAACGGCATCAGCTTCCAGCACCGTCCCGTCGCCGGACAGGCCAGCGCCAACACAGACGTTGCGGGCCTGGCCGCCCCCTATTGGGTCAAGCTCACGCGAACGGCCAATACGTTCACCGCGCAGCATTCGGCCGACGGCGCGACGTGGGTCGATATCGCCGTCAGCCCGGCGTTGGAAATCTCGATGGGCGGCAACGTCTACATCGGCCTGGCCCTGACCAGTCATGACACAGCCGTTCCGACCAGCGCCGAGTTCTCCAACGTCTCCACCACCGGCAGCGTCACCGGATCATGGCAAACGGCGGACATCGGCGTGGCTCAACCCGTGGGCAACTCGCCCGAATCGCTCTATGTGGCGGTCGAGGATGCCGCCGGGAAGATCCAGGTCGTGAAGAACCCCAACCCGACGGCAACGGCGATAACGGGCTGGAACCAGTGGCAGATCCCGTTCGAGGCGTTGGCCGAGGTGAATCTGAGCCAGGTCATGAAAATGTACATCGGCGTCGGCGACCGCAACACCCCGACGGCCGGAGGCACCGGCGTGGTCTACATCGATGACATCGGCTACGGCCGCCCGGCCGCTCCGTAGGCCAACGGCTTGCACCCCAGGACATGCATCGCACGCCAAAGCGTCCACAGGGCCTGTCCTCGCGATCCACCTCAGGACTGCGAGAACAGGCCCCTTCCCTTCCCGAGGCCTCCCCACGGAGCCGCCGTCGGCCATGGACGGCGGGTGGCGGCTGGATTGTTGTTGAATTCTGCCCCTCCCATATGCTATAAATAGAGTGAAGGGTTTTCTGGTCTGGCCTTCACATCTGGCCTTAGAAACACGCAGTTTTCAGTCTGCTGAGGAGCGGATATGGCCCGGAGCGGTGCTGCACGTCGAAACACGTCTACTTTGCGGCTGGTCGTCCCGCGCGATGGCGGTGCGCTCTGACAGGCGCTTTTCAGGAAGGAGGTGAGCAGCAAGGTACTTCACGGTCTTCCTGTCGAGGGAAGATGCTTGAGCCGGCTTCGCCGGCGCCGACGTGTGGGGAAGGAGGACTGCCTGACACGTCGCCCAGAGAGTGTTCTTGGTGTGTGGCCGGGAGCGATTCACAGGGTTCACGTTGTCTATAGGAGGACGTCTCATGTTGAAGCGATTATCTCTTGCACTGATTTGCCTTTTGATCCTGAGTCCGGCCGGTTCGGCGCTGGCGTTCGACGCCGGACCTCAACCGGACCTGGCCGGCTGGTGGCCTTTCGATGAAATGGCGGGGACGACCGCCTACGATGCCAGCGGAAACGGCAACGACGGCGTCTTCGTCGGCGATCCCCAGTGGGTCCCCGGGATCCTCGGCGGCGCGCTGGAGTTCAACGGCGACGACTATCTGAATTGCGGGCGCGGGGAGTCGCTAAACATCCGCGACCAGATCACGATCGCGTTCTGGCTCCAGGTCCAAGCGTTCACGAATAATTGGGAAGCCTTCCTGGCCAAGGGCGAAGGCGCCTATCGGGCCAGCCGGGGCGGCGAAACCGGCAACGGCACCCACATGGGCATTTCAGGGACCTCGGTCGGCGGGGGCAATGGATACTTCAATGGAACGGTCATCATCACCGGCGGCGAATGGCACCACTACGCCTCCACGTACGACGGCGCAGAGGGGCGGATCTACATTGACGGTGTGCTGGACGTGGCCAGTCCGGGTACGGGCCAGATCGGTGACAGCAGCAGCTCCGATCTCTATATCGGGGACAATTCCGGGGCGACCGGGCGTCTCCTGCACGGCCTGCTGGACGACGTGCGTCTGTACAGCCGGGCGCTGCCCATCGATGAGATCCTGATCGTCATGGCCGGTTACGGCGGCAACATGGCCATCAATCCCCGCCCGGCCGATGAGGCGATCGACGTCCCGAGAGACGTGGTCCTCGCCTGGGACCCGATGGAGACCGCCACGACGCGCGACGTGTACTTCGGGACGGCGTTCGACGACGTCAACGAGGCCACCCGGGCCAATCCGATGGACGTGCTGCTGAGCCAGGGTCAGACCGCCACGACGTTCGACCCGCCCGGCTTGCTCGATTTCGGGCAGACCTACTACTGGCGCATCGACGAAGTCAACGCACCGCCGGACAGCACCGTTTTCAAGGGCGAGGTCTGGAGCTTCACCGCCGAGCCCTTTGCCTATCCGGTGCAGAACATCATTGCGGTCAGCAACGGGCTTTCCGATGAGGGATCCACGCCTCAGCAAACCGTCGACGGCTCGGGTCTGAATGCGGCCGATCAGCACTCGACCGAGGCGG
>ERZ764778.4236-NODE-4236-length-10619-cov-4.901458_pt1 | contig 10619 bp, 7 predicted proteins | sample MGYA00374951_ERZ764778 | MGnify/ENA primary metagenome ERZ764778 (study PRJEB28918, sample SAMN05720193) | bioreactor metagenome | isolation source: Anaerobic biogas reactor | place: USA:Washington, USA | collected 2015-08-08 ...
TGCCTCTCCAATGGTTGGCGAAACGAGGGAAAGGCAAACAATAATCGTGAGTATCGCAGCCACCTTTCTCATAACACTCATGTAAGTATATCACCCTTCGCCGGGAATGTAAGCATTTTTATACCAATGTAATTCAATGCTCACCGTCCCAGCGTTCTCTCGAGGACGAGGACGGCGGTTTCCACGTATTTCGGGCACAGGGTATGGAAAAGGTCCTTCTCGAGGGCCTCGTGATATCCCGCCAGGCTTGAGATATCGCACCCGAGGAGTTCCCGGCAGGCGATGGAGCCGTGGGCCTCTGTGAACTCGCGGGCAAACCCCTGTATCGCCCCGTACATGGCCTCCTTGGCGGGCCTGTCGACGTTGGACGCGTACCCGCGGTCGAGGCCGATGACCATGAAAGCGCCCGTCACCGCGCCACAGGTAAGACCCATCGCCCCCATGCCGCCGCCAAAGGAGCTTGCCATTTTCAAGCCCTTCTCGGGGTCGAGCCCCAGTTCCTCCGCGAAGGCCAGGAGGACCGACTGCGCGCAATTGAGCCCGCTGGCAAATGCCTCAAGGGCGTTTTCCTTTCTTGTCATGACATGTCTCCCTTCCGTGCTCCTGTGTGTTCTGGTCTATCCGGCCGTATCCACAACCGTGGTTCCCGATGTGGAATGGCCGGCGGCGTTACCCGGTTGGTCTTTGCACCATGGTAACAGAGGGCGGTCTTCGCTGTCAACACGGCAAGCCCCGACAGGCCTTGTATTCATCCTTCTCGCAGGTTATACTAAGGCGCGTTGAGATCACCCTTTCTGTAAGGATTCATGATGAAAAAGTTCTTCTACCCCGAAAGTATCGCCGTGTTCGGTGTTTCCGAAGCACAATCCAATCTTGCCCGTGTCATAGTGGAGAACCTTGTCCGCTTCGGGTTCCGGGGCGACATCTACCCCGTCGGGACGGCTAGCGGCCTGGTAGCGGGGATAAGGATAATGGGGGGCCTCGATGAGGTGGCGGTTGCGCCCGACCTCGCCGTGGTGCTCGTGCCCGCCCGGTACGCCCCTCAGACCCTGGAGGCATGCGGGAGGAAGGGGATACGTAACGTGGTCCTTGAATCGGGTGGCTTCAGCGAGTTTTCCGGCGACCGCCGGGCACTGGAAGCTGAGGTGCTTTCCATAGCAGAGCGGCATGGCATGACTATCGTCGGCCCCAACTGCTTCGGGGTTGTCAATCTCGAGATCGGCGTCGTTCTGCCTTTCTTCATCATCGACCCGGAATACATGAAAGAAGGATCGGTGTCGCTCATCTCACAGAGCGGCGGTGTTTTCTACGATACCTGCATGCTCTGCTCCGTCGAGAACGTGGGTCTGCGAAAGCTTGTAAGCATCGGCAACAAACTCATGTCGAACGAGAACGACATACTCGAGTACATCCTCGGGGACGGGGGAACGGGTGTCGTGGGGCTCTACCTGGAGAATTTCTCCGACGGCAGACGGTTCATGGGCCTTGCCGCCTCGTCGGACAAACCCATCGTGGTCCTCAAGGCCAACAGGAGCCCGTCGAGTGGTGAGATAGCGAAATTCCACACCACCGCGCTCGCCGGTGACGATGATGTGGCCGACGCGGCCATGCGGCAGGCGGGTGTCATCAGGGTGACCAATTTTCAGGAGATGGTGGACTGTTTCAAAGCATTCAGCCTGCCCGTGCTTCAGGGCAGGAGGCTTGCCCTTATCTCGCGGTCCGGCGGCCACGGTGTTTTGAGCGCCGATGCGGCCAGACGATACGGCTTTGAGTTTGCCAGCCTCTCCGATGGCTTCTACGAAGGGATCGCGCAGAAAAAACTCAACGTCATCGCGGCGACGAACCCGCTGGACATCGGAGATGTCTACGATCTCAACGAATACGGCCCCATCCTCGAGATGGCCCTTCAGGAGAACGGAGTGGACGGGGTTGTCTTCGTTGTCACCTACAGTTCCGAGAGTGACGGCGGCAAGGTGAGGGATTTTCTCCGTTTCGCCTCGCGGATCACACCGCTGTATGACAAGCCGGTCGCCCTTTGTGTCGTGACGAACAGGGCGGAATGGTTCGGCGTCAAGGAGGCGGCCGAGCTTCCCGTATTCACCGATGTGGACCAGGCGATGAGGGCCCTTGCCTGGTCTTACGGGCATTATCTGGCGAAGAGCTGCGGATCCTGCGCTTTCCCGGAAGACTTTGCGCGCCTGCCGTCGGGGGTTTCGGCCGGTGACGGGTCCGGCAGACGCTTCCTCGATCCCGAGGAGTGTTTTTCCCTGCTTTCGCAATGGGGTCTGCCTATCGCGGACCACGCCGCCGCGCGAGGCCGTGATGAAGCGCTGGCGGCCGCCGCGCGCCTGGGATACCCTGTGGCCCTGAAGGCGGGTGAAGGCAGCCTCCTGCACAAGTCGGAGGCGAAAGGCGTGGCGCTCGGTATCATGCGCCCCGAAGACCTCCTGAATGCCCTCAATTCGATGGACGCAAAGCGATATCTGATCCAAAGGATGGCACCCCCGGGTCGAGAGGTCATCATCGGGGGGCGCTTCGACAACGAGTTCGGACCCGTTGTCGTCTGCGGACTTGGCGGCATATACGTCGAGATCCTGGCCGACAGGTCCATTCGGGTCGCGCCCGTCAATGATGAGGCTGCCGGCAGGATGATCGCGGAATTGAAAGGCGCTGCGATCCTTGAAGGGGCCCGTGGCAAAAACCCGGCAGACATACCCGCCCTCAGGGACGTAATCGTCCGGGTGTCGAGACTTCTCGCGGGAAACCCGGGCATCGTCAATCTCGACATCAACCCGGTGATCGTCTACGATGAGGGCGAAGGTTGCGTGATTGTCGATGCCAAAGTGGAAATGACCGATTGAGACGACCTCCGGTTCGCCGGCTGGCAAAACGGTTTGTAAAAGATCGCTTCATGTGATACAACCTACCTGAGATATGCCAAACAATCTTCTGCGACAGATACCGAAGGTGGATTCCATACTTGAGAGCGCCGGCTGGGCGTCCCTTGTCTCCGCTTGTCCCGAGTCCATAGCGAAGGATGTCCTTCGCGAGCATCTCGATTCCCTGCGTCTCGACATAAGGGAAGGACGGGCGGCCGTCGTGCCTTCCATAGACGAGATCGTGACCGCCGTGGGCATAAGAGCGGCTGCCCTCATCGAGCCGGGGCTGAAAAGGGTCATCAACGCCACCGGTGTCATCATCCACACGAACCTGGGAAGGTCGCTCCTCGCGAGGCGCGCGGTGAATGCCATCATGCGTGTCGCGACAGGCTATTCCAACCTCGAGTACGATATCGAGAAGGGTGTGCGGGGCAGCCGGTACGACCATTGCCGGTCCGTCTTGAGGAGACTTACCGGCGCGGAGGATGCCCTTGTCGTCAACAACAATGCCGGCGCGGTCTTCCTTATCCTCAATACCCTGGCGGAGGGCAAAGAGGTGATCATCTCCCGGGGCGAGCTCATCGAGATCGGCGGCTCCTTCAGGATACCCGACGTGATGAAGAAGTCCGGCGCCGTGCTCAGGGAAGTGGGGACCACGAACAGGACCTACATCGAGGATTTTGAGCGGGCCATCTGCGACAACACCGGCCTTATCATGAAGGCGCATACGAGCAACTACCGCATCCGCGGTTTCACCCACGAGGTGCCGTCGGAAGAGCTCGTTGCGCTCGGGAAGAGGTACAATATTCCCACCTATCACGACACGGGCAGCGGACTCTTCTACAACTTCGAAGGCCTCGGGGCCTCAGGTGAGCCCCTGATACCGGACGAGTTGAAGAAAGGTTTCGATGTCATATCCTTCAGCGGCGACAAGCTGCTGGGAGCGCCCCAGGCGGGGATCGTGATCGGCGGGGAAGGTTGCCTCGAAGCCATGAAGAAGAATCCCATGACAAGGGCCCTGCGCCCAGACAAGTTCACCCTTGCCGGCCTCGAGGCGACGCTGCTTCTCTGTCTCGATGTCGATTCAGCGGCCGGCGGAATTCCCACCATCAGGATGATCCTTGAAGACAAGGGGGCCGTCGCGAAGAGGGCGAGGCGGATCGCCTCGCAGTTGAGGAAGGAATGCCCCGACGCAGGGGTCTCCACCATCGACGTCGATTCCGAGGTGGGAGGCGGGAGCTTTCCCGATATGGTCATCCCTTCCGTCGGTGTCGCCCTCGAGCCCCGAACGATGACGATCGCGACCCTGGAGGCGAAGCTCAGGCGCCTGCCTCTTCCCGTCATCGCGCGGATCGAAAGGGAAAGGCTCATACTCGACGTGAGAACGGTCCTCACCGAGGACGAGGGAGATCTCGTCGCGGCTGTGACCGCTGCCTTTGAGAATGACCGATAGTTTCAGGATCGTCTGCGACGCACGTGATGTGCGGCTTGATGTTTTTCTCTCCGAAAGGCTGTCCCTGACACGAACGAAGGTGAAAGAGATGATCGACGGCGGCCACGTGCGCGTGGACGGCAGGACGCCCAAGCCCGCGATGCGCCTGAAGGAGCACATGCAAATAGAGGGGGAGGTTCCGCGGGAGACGGTCCCTGATGTGGCGCCGGAGGAGATACCCCTCGATGTCCTTTACGAGGACGATCACTTCCTGGCCATAAACAAGCCGGCGGGCATGGTCGTCCATCCCTCTTTCGGTCACAGCTCGGGGACGCTGGTGAACGCGGTGCTGGGATACCTGGGCGAGAAGCGGGTGATGGGTGATGGGTCATGGGTCATGGGAAATGAGGAGGGCGCCACGACGGTGGTGGGGATGAGAGCGGGGATCGTGCATCGGCTGGACAAGGGGACGACGGGAGTTATTCTCGTCGCTCGTGACGAGAGGACGCAGGAGAGGCTGTCGGCGCTCTTCAAAGACAGGAAGGTCCGGAAGACGTATCGGGCGGTCGTCGAGGGGGTGCCCGGCCTCGATTCCTGGACGGTGGAGGGAAATATCGGGCGCCATCCCGTGGAGCGAAAGAAGATGGCCGTGCTGCATTCCGGGGGAAGGCAGGCAAAGACGGACTTCAAGGTCCTTGAGAGGCTCAAGGGTTTTTCCTGCGTCGAGGCCTATCCCGCGACGGGCAGGACACACCAGATACGGGTCCATCTGAGTCACGCCGGCTATCCCGTTGCCGGTGACGAGACATACGGCAGAAAGGCGAAGAGGTCGGCGTTACGACCCCTTCTCCATGCGTACCGGATAGAGTTCATCCATCCCGTGACCTCGAAACCCGTGACCATCGAGGCTCCCGTTCCCGCGGACATGGTCGATTTTCTCGAAAAACATCGTGGACAAGGGCGCTAGAAAACCCGTAAACTACTACATAAACGATGTTTTGCAGGGAAGGGACGGGGCTGTGAAGGAATTTGTACGCGAGAGCAGGAACGATTGGGAGTATTACCATGTCCCGGGGTTGACGAAGGCGGGTATCGTGCACGGGTTCTTTACCCGGCGCTCGCCTGCGTCCCCGCTTAAGGGACATCAGGCGGAGGCGTTCCTCGACGCCTTTTCCCTGGGTGACGCCGTCGGGCTCAGCCAGGAGCATGGAACCGATATCCACGTGATCGGCAACGGTGACAGACCCGTGAAGGGCGATGGGATCCTCCTGTACAAACGGGGTATCGCCGGGGTGATCAACACCGCGGATTGCCTCTGTATTATCCTCGTCGATCCCGGCTTTCCCATGGTCTCCATCGTTCACGCTGGCTGGCGCGGTACCCTCAGGAAGATAGCTTCCCGGGCGGTCGGCATGATGACGGAGCGGGGAGCGGCGACGCAGCGCATGCTTGCCCTCATGGGTCCCTGCATCCGCGGCTGTTGCTACGAGGTCGGCAAAGAGGTCGCGGACGCGTTCCTCGACGCGGGTTTCCCCGGAGACGTCCTCACCTCTGTCAACGGCTCGCTGCACCTCGACCTTGCGGCCGCGAACGCGCACCTCGTCCACGAGGAGGGCGTCCATTCCATCTGTGACACGGGATTGTGCACCTACTGCGGCGACGGCGATTTCGTCTCCTATCGCAGGGGTGCCCGCAACGCCCGGCAGATGAATTTTGTGGCAATAAAAGACAGGTGATAGAAAAGGAAGGAGAAGAGGCGGGTGATAGGTGATGGGTCATGGGGTAGTAGGCAGAGAGAAAAGAGCATTCCCTATTCCCTATTCCCTATTACCCATAACCCATAACCTGTAGCCTGTTCTTATGAAACTAAAAAAAGAGCTTTCGATCATCATCGGAATTCTCGTTGCCTTCGGGGCGCTCGTTCTGATCGAGACGCGGCTGCCGAACTTCGCACGTTTCTTCCCGGTGTGGGAGAACAAACTTCTCGTTGTCGTCCTTAACATAAACCTTCTGCTCATCCTCCTGCTCCTCTTCCTGATCACCCGCATCATTCTCAAGGCGTATATCGAGAAGAGGCGGGGCATTTGGGGATCGGGTCTCAAGAAGAGGCTCACCTCGACGCTCCTGTTTATCTCCATCGTGCCCTCTTTCACGCTCTTCATCCTGGCCACGGGTTTCTTCTACGTGAGCATGGACCGGTGGTTCAGCCAGCAGGTGGAGGACACCATGGAAAGCGCCCTCGAGCTTTCCCGGCTGCACTACGAGGAGGTCTTCCAGCGCCACACGAGGATCGGGGAGCAGATGGTGGAAGAGATCGGGAAGAAGGAATTGCTGGGAGACGAAAAGGGGCTCAAGAAGCTCCTCAGGCAGTACGGGAGGACCCACCTGCTCGGCTACGTTGTTGTCTACGATCCCCTGTCGGGAGCGATCATCAGGGTCGGGGGCTCAGCGAAGTCCGAAAAGACGATCCTTTCGAGGCTGAAACTGTTCACGGACAAGGCTGTTTCCCAGGAGATCATCCCCGACGAGGAGGGCGAAATGCTCGTTGTAGGTATGCGCCTCACGTCGGCCATGGCGGGAGGAGGCGCTCCCATTCTCTTTCTCGGCGACACGATAAGGATACAGGGCAGGGAGCGCATGAGGCAGATTGCCGTCACGAGCAAGGAATTCAGGGAATCCCGCGTGTTCAAAAAGGTCCTCAAGTACAGTTTCATCATCCCCCTGTTCCTTATCACCATCCTTACCATCTTCGTCTCCCTCTGGGTGGGCATCAAGATGGCGACGGAGATCACCGTTCCCATAGAGAAGATGAAGGAAGGCGCGGCCATCATAGCCAGGGGGAAGTTTGACATCAACCTCGAGGACCGGGGAAAGGACGAGATCGGTACCCTCGTGAGGGCCTTCAACAGCATGGCGAGGGAACTGAAGATAGCCAAGGATGAGATAGAGAGCAAGAGCCGCTCCCTGGAGTTCGTCCTCGACAACGTGGCGGCGGGTATTATCTCGACGGACAAGAGGGGAACCATCCTTCTCGCGAACAACGCCGCCCGCGTCATACTTGGCGTCGAGAGGGAAAAACTGGAAGGGATGTCCCTGAGGGAGGTCTTCGGCAACGATTTCAAGGCCCTCACGAAATCGTTCCTCCGGGAGGTCCGGGCATCGAAAGGCGAGACCATCACGAAGGACTTGAGGCTCAACCTCAAGAAGGACATCACGTATCTCAGGGCATCGCTCACGGCCCTCAAGGACGAGCGCAAGAGGGTGGGGGGTTTCATCATCGCCTTCGACGACATCACCCACGTGGTGCGCGCCGAGAAGCTGGCTACCTGGCAGGAGGTGGCCCGCAAGCTCACCCACGAGATCAAGAACCCGCTCACACCCATCGTCCTGTCGGCCGAGCGCATCCGCAGGAAGCTCATGGCACGGTTCACAGGGCCCGACAAGGGCGTTCTCGACGAGACGACCTCGGTCATCATCCGGTCCGTGGCTGACATAAAGGACATCGTCAATGAGCTTACCAAGCTCACCCATACGTCCCAGGCGAGGACACTGGAGGACCTGAACAGCGTCGTTGAGGAGACCCTGGACCTTTACCGGAACCTCTATCACAACATATCGATAGGTTTCGAGCCCGGTGAACTCCCTCTCGTGCGGGTGGACCGCGACGGGCTGAAACGGGCCTTCATCAACCTTATCACAAACGCCGTCAAGGCCATCGACGGCAAGGCGGGGACCATCACGGTCCGCACGCGGTACGACAGGGCGAAGCGCGCCGGCATCATCGAATTTGCGGACAGCGGCAAGGGTGTCCCCGACCAGGACAAGGAGAAGGTCTTCGACCCCTACTTCACGAAGGACGAAGGCGGCACCGGCCTCGGTCTCGCAATCGTCCACTCCATCATCCTCGAGCACCACGGCAGGATACGGGTCGAAGACAACGTGCCGAAAGGCGCGAAGTTCATCATAGAGATACCCATAACAGAGACGTGAAAAAGAAGGTTCAAGAGTTCAAGAGTTCAAGAGTAAGAGACAAAAAAGACAACCGATTCCCGTTCGCGGTCTCTCCCTTGAACCCTTGAACTTTTGAACTCTTGAACCCCGGACAAAGTCCGGCCGGCCCGGCAGACCTGTCTTTTCCCGTCTTTCTGTGTTATATTACTGTCTATGAAGGTTGTTTGCACGAACAGGAAGGCCTATCACGAGTACCATATCGAGGAGAAATTCGAGACGGGGATAGTCCTTACGGGCACGGAAGTGAAGTCACTCAGGGAAGGCAGGGCGAACCTCAAGGAGAGCTACGCGAAGGTCAAGGACGGCGAGGTTTTCGTCGTGAACGCCCACATCAGCCCCTATTCCTGCGGGAACATATACAACCACGAGCCGAAGAGGACCCGCAAGCTCCTCATGCACAAAAGGGAGATCATGCGGCTCATCGGCAAGGTCAAGGAGAGGGGATATACGCTGATCCCCCTTTCCCTTTACTTCGACAGGAGGAACAGGGCCAAGATGGAACTGGCGCTGGCAAAGGGAAAGACACTTTACGACAAAAGGGAGGGAATCAGGCGCAAGGACGAGAAACGTCTCATGGAACGCGAGGAAAGAATGCGATGACGGGGGCGACTGGCTTCGACAGGGAAGTGAGGGTCAGAGAGGCATGCCGGGTTACTGCTTACCCGTACCCAAGCGGAACTAAACACAACTGCAGACTCTCACGAGTACGCACTAGCTGCCTAGTAAGCAGCTACATCATCCGGACCTTCCTCCTGCTTTAGGTCCGTGTATGGTGTCATCTTAGCGGGATAGTCCGGCGTAACGCCTATAGCGCCGGGCGAAACCTTGTAGGCTGGGGCAGTGAGGAACCCGTCAGCGGGTGCCTGGCTGTCCGAGACTTAATACGCTGACTAAGCATGTAGTCTGTCTGAAGCCTTCTTTTCTGGACGTGGGTTCGATTCCCACCGCCTCCACCATATATCGACCCCTCCGGCACCCCGGGTTGACTCGCCTGCGCTATTTTGATACCCTGAAAGGACCTCATGCAAAGACAATCCGGCTGGAGATCGAAGTCAAAAGAGGACATCAAGGAGATATACAGCTTCGCTGAAGGCTACAAGGCCTTCCTCGATGAGGCGAAGACGGAGCGGGAGGCCGTCCGGTGCATCACCCGTGTTCTCGAAGCGGCGGGATTCGGCACGAACCCTTCCGGCGAGCGCGTGTTTGCCGTGAACAGGGGCAAGGAAGCGATGGCCTTCGTCCGGGGAAGCGGCGACATCTCCGAAGGGCTCAACATCGTTGTGGCCCATATAGATGCCCCGAGACTCGACCTCAAGCAGAATCCCCTGTACGAGGATGTCGACCTGGCGCTCCTGAGGACCCACTATTACGGCGGCATCAAGAAGTACCAGTGGGTCGCGGTCCCGCTTGCCATTCATGGAGTTGTGGTGAGGTCAGATGGGGAAACCGTCGACATCTGCATCGGCGAAAAGGAGGATGATCCCGTCTTCCTCATCGATGACCTGCTGCCCCACCTGTCCAGGAAGACGCAGGATGAGAAGAAGCTCGGCGATGCCATCGACGGGGAGAAGCTCGTCGTCCTCTTCGGTTCGCTGCCGCTGACCGGCGCGGAAAAGGAGCCCGTGAAACAATACGTCCTCAAGATACTGGGCGATGCCTACGGCATGACCGAGGACGATCTCATCAGCGCCGAGATCGAGATTGTACCCGCCTTCAAGGCGAGGGATGTCGGCATTGACCGCAGTATGGTCGGCGGCTACGGACAGGATGACAGGGTCTCGGCATACACCCTGCTCAAAGGGTTATGCCAGGTCAGGGACCCCCGGAGGCATTGCCTCGCGATCTTCGCGGACAAGGAGGAGATAGGCTCCGAGGGCTCGACGGGCATAAAGTCGGCCTTTCTCCCCATCTTTCTCGACGATATACTGGCCGGGATGGGAATGAAGGCCGACGAGGCCCTGATGAGAAGGATCCTCTTCCGGTCGAAGGCGCTTTCCGCCGATGTGAACGCGGCGGTGGACCCCACCTTTCAGGAGGTCCACGAGAAACAGAACGCCTGTTACCTCGGCCGCGGGCCCTGCATCACCAAGTTCACCGGCCACATGGGCAAGGTGGGGGCAAGTGACGCGAATGCCGAATATGTCGCTGAAGTGACAGGTCTTTTTGACAGGTCAGGCATCATGTGGCAGACGGGCGAACTGGGGAAGATAGATGAAGGAGGCGGCGGGACGGTGGCAAAGCACCTCGCCGTCCACGGGATGGACATCATCGACTGCGGAGCACCTGTTCTGGTCATG
>ERZ764778.4237-NODE-4237-length-10617-cov-4.311021_pt1 | contig 10617 bp, 6 predicted proteins | sample MGYA00374951_ERZ764778 | MGnify/ENA primary metagenome ERZ764778 (study PRJEB28918, sample SAMN05720193) | bioreactor metagenome | isolation source: Anaerobic biogas reactor | place: USA:Washington, USA | collected 2015-08-08 ...
TGTGGTTCCTGATGCTGCCCCCGCCCAGTTCGACCCCGTTGAAAACGAGGTCGTAGGAATTGGCGAGAATGGAATCGTAGTCCCCGTCGAAACCGGCAAGGCTCCCCTTGGGGGACGTAAAGGGATGATGGCGGGCAACGTAGCGTTTCTCCTCCTCACTGTACTCGAGGAGGGGGAAATCGATGACCCAGAGGAACTTGTCCAGGCTCTTGTCGATGAGGTCGTATCTCTCGCCCAGGTACAGCCGGAACCTTCCCATGAGCTCACTCACGCGGAGCCGCTTATCACACATGATGAACAACACATCGCCCGGCTCGACGCTGAAAAGGGATATCATCTGCGACTTCTCTTCGTCGCTTAAGAACTTCACCGTCGGAGACTGGAGCGCCCCGTCGGGATCCATGCGTATCCACACGAGACCGCCGGCTCCTATGTCCATGGCCGTTTCCACCGACACGTCGAGGTCCTTGCGGGAGAGGGTCTTTCCCTTGAGAACAAGCCCCTTCACGGCCCCGCCCGCCTCTATCGTCTTCTTGAAGACCCCGAACTCCGTCTTCTGGAATATGTGCGTCATGTCCACGATGGGCAGGTCGAAGCGCAGGTCGGGTTTGTCGCTCCCGTATTTCTCCATCGCCTCGGAAAAGCTCATACGGGGAAAAGGGACCTCGGGGGGCCTCTTACCTTTCAATGCCTCGTAGAGGGCAATGATGAGCCCCTCGTTGACAGTCATCACGTCTTCCCTGTCGACAAAGCTCATCTCGATATCTATCTGGGTGAACTCCGGCTGACGATCGGCCCTCAAGTCCTCATCGCGAAAACAACGGGCGATCTGGAAATACCTCTCGAAACCGCTCATCATGAGGAGTTGCTTGAAGAGCTGGGGCGACTGCGGCAGCGCGTAGAACATGCCCGTGTTGAGCCTGCTGGGCACCACGAAATCACGCGCGCCTTCGGGCGTCGACTTCGTGAGCAGGGGCGTCTCGAACTCGTAGAACCCCTTCGACAACAGGTAATCCCGCGTGACCGTGTAGGCCTTGCTCCTTTCGATGAAGACCTTCTGCACCTCCGGGCGCCGCATGTCGAGATAACGGTACCTGAGGCGCGTGGCCTCGCCTATGTCCTCATCATCGAGCTGGAAGGGAAGGACCTTGCACGTGTTGAGGACCTCAAAGTCCGAAACATACACCTCGACCTCTCCCGTGGGCAAGCCCGGGTTCTCCGTCTCGGCGGGTCTCCTTCTGACCATGCCCGTCACTTTGAGGACATACTCGCTCCGTATGTCGCCTGCCCTCTCGTGCGCCTCCTTCGATATCTCGGGAGAGAACACGATCTGGACGATTCCCGTCACATCGCGCAGGTCGGCGAACACAAGCCCTCCGTGGTCGCGTCTCCTGAAGACCCACCCTGCCAGGGTCACCGTCATATCCACATGCTCTTTTCGTATCGTGCCGCAATAGGTATCTCTCACGTTCAGCCCCTTCTAAAAAAAGTGTATTATTATATTGTCAAATCCTTGATTAGTCAATACGGACAGGCCGGGAAGACAGCGGAAGGACAGGTGATGGGTCACAGGTCATGGGCCATGGAAAAAACCTATTCTCTTCTGTCCGTCACCCATGATCACCTGTACCCAAAAGCAATCCTGGATCCCTCAAGAGTCTTCGCTCGACCGGCCGGAGGACAACCTGAACACTCTCCCGCAAAAACATTGGTCACAATTCCCCGATCGGCACGTTCCTCAGGAACTCGGCGCTCTCTTCGGGCAGGGACGTGTTGATATACATGCCCGTGCCCAGTTCGAAACCGGCGGCCCTGGTAAGCCTTGGGACAATGGCAAGGTACCAGTGAAAGTACTTGGCGTCGGCACCGCCGGGGGACAATGACCGGATCACGTAGTTGTAGTCAGGGTTGCCGAGACCGAGGTAGAGGCGCAGCAGAATCTCCTTCAGGATGAGCGCCAGGGCCGGTATCTCGTCATCCGTGATATGGCCGTAGCAGGCGTTGTGCCGCTTCGGATAGATCCAAATGTGGAAAGGAGACAACGCGGCGTAAGGAACAAAGGCCAGGAAATGTTCGTTCTCGGAGACCACCCTCACTCCGTCGTCCTTCTCTCCTTTCATATAGGTACAATAGAGACAGTCGCCGAAGTTCACGTAGTAATAGTTGCGTATCGCCTCGTTGAGACGGTTCATCACCTGCCCGGGGAAGACGGGGGTCCCGACTATCTGCGAATGGGGGTGTTCGAGGGACGTCCCGGCGTCCTCGCCATGGTTCTTGAAGATTATAACGTGTTCGACGCGGTCGTCATTGTAGAAGGCGAGCTGACGGTGTCGGTACGCGACCAGTATGTCCGCTACCCGGTCAAGCGGCAGGAGGGCGGTCGTCGTGTTGTGGATCGGCGATTCGATGATAACCTCGTGGAGCCCAACACCGGAAAGGCATTCCCTGAGGTCATCCCTCTTCTTCACGATGACACCTTCCGGGGTAAGCGCCGAGTACTTGTTGGGCACCACCCGGACCGTCCACCGGCCCTCATCATCGGAAAGCCTGAGCGTCTCGGAGGGCGTCATGCCCTCGTTGCCCGTGCAGAAAGGACAGGACGGCGAATGATCGGGGAGCGTGACATGTTCCCTCGCGTGCTTGAAGTCCTCGGGACGCCTGGCCCTCTCCGTGGCGATGATGACCCAGTCTCCCGTGATCTGGTTCAACCGTACCTCAGGCATAGGCACCTCCTTCTCTATTTCACATAGTATTCCAAAAACCCCGGCTTCACAATCACGAATACCGGAATGACCTGAAGCCCCTCCACATAGCCCTTCTCCATTGACACCATCACCACACATGCTATACTCCACGGTGGATCGCCGGATGCCGCGGGACCGATAACCCTATGAAAGTCCTTTACTTTATCATATCGATCATCATCCTCGCCCTGGCAACAACGGCGTCATACCGGTATCTGAAACAGGATTGGCTTCTTTACAGGACCGCGGAGGACCTGTCCCGAAGGGGGGCCTGGCAACAGGTGATCCCGATCTGCGACGCCCTGGCCGGGAAAGGTTTCCGGCCCACAGACACCCTGAGGCTTCTCGGGAAGTCCTACGCGGAGGCAGGGGATCTGACGATGGCCATCGAGGCCTTCGGGAAGCTGGCAACCATAAACCCCGGCGACGCCGGCGTCGAACTCGAACTGGCCGGGTTGTATGACCGGCAGGGCGATCACGCGCGCGCGGCGGACATGTACCGTACCCTCCTCGCGAAGGAGCCTGGAAACAGGGCTGCCGCCCTCGGGCTCGCCCGCGCGCTGACCGCCCTTAGACGCTATGATGAGGCCATCCTGCGCTACAGGGCTATCCTGGGAGAGAAACCATGAATCGATCACTGGCTTACCTGGCGGTTCCATGCATTATCACGATCCTTGTCTTCCTCGCGGCGCCAGGATGCCCCTTCGCCGGTGAAGCCTCCCGACGGTCTGACACCTTACCCACAGCAGGCCAGGAGATCCCTGACTGGATGGCACGATGGGAGCTTGCCCGGGTGCTGAGCTACGCGGGGCGACACGAAGAATCCGTCACAGAGTACAGGAAGCTCCTCAAGGAAAGGCCGGACCTCCCGAAAGCAAGGATCGAACTGGCAAAGGTCCTTTTCTGGCAGAAGAAAGCAGGAGAAGCGCTCGCCGTCCTGGAAGGCGTCGACGCCCGCCAGCTCGATGTCGATTCGGTTCTGCTCATGGCCGACCTCTACCGGGACCGGAAGTCTTACGACAGGGCCGCCCCGCTTTACAGGGAATACCTTGGGAAGCGTCCCGGCGACAACCCGGCGAGACTGAGGTTCGCGGAGATGCTGAGCTGGGAGAAACAATACGACCAGTCCCTCGCCGAATACCGCAAGATACTTGCCGCACTCCCCGGGGACGTACAGGTGAGGAGAAAGTACGCCATGGTCCTCATGTGGTCGAAGAGATACGGTGAAGCCGCGGCGGAACTCAGGAGAACGCTGAAATAGCATGAAGAGGCTCATTCTTCTATCGGTCCTCATGGTGGCCCTGTTCCCGGCGGCACCCTGCCGGGCCGAGCGAACGGTCACCATCGTACCCCCGGAAGGCAGGGTATCGGACAGGGAAGCACGCCACGCTCTGGCGCGGATCCTCTCCTACGATGATGCCACGTTGAAAGAGTCTCTTGCGGAGTATCACGCTCTCCTCAAGCTCGCCCCGGGGGACAACACCATCGAAACGGAGACGGCTGAGGTCCTTCTGCGCCTCGGGATGGACGCCGAGGCGGCTTCGCTCCTTCGTGGCCTCCACGCCCGAAAGCCCGGCGATGCCGCCGTGGCCGCGGCCCTTGCCGATATCGAATGCGGGCGCGGCCACGCGCTCGCGTGCAGAAACCTTTACCTCGAAGCGCTGGGGACGTCGGGACACAGGCCGGACCTCTCGCTCCGCTTTGCAGACAAGATGAACATGTGGGGTGATTTCTCCCAGGCCCGGTCTCTCTACCGGCGGCATCTTGCCGGTAACCCCGGTGATCGCGATGTGGCCTTGAGGCTCGCGATGACCCTTGCCAGCTCCGAACGATACGAAGAGGCGGAAGGTGTCTGCAGGGACCTGATGGTTACCCGTAAGGACGCCGTTACCCTCGCAACCCTCGCCTCGATAAAGCTCCTCGAAAAGGACTTTCCCGCGGCAGAACGATACGCGCGTGAAGCCTTGTCGGCCGGGCCGGGTGACAGGGAAGCTTCCCGGGTCCTTGGAGAGGCGCTCATGTCCCAGGACAGATATCCCGAGGCCAGGTCACTGTACGAAGGGTCGACCGGTCGGACCGCTGAGGCAGCAGGGGTCCGCGTGAACATTGGTCGGACCTACCTCAGGGAGAAGAACGCTGCCGAGGCCCGGAGGTATTTCGAAAAGGCCCGCGCGGCAGAGCCGGGGAACATACCAGCCCGTTTCTATGTGAACTGGCCGGACACCGTGCGCTCGGCCGCCTTTCTCTCATCCATTGTCAATGATACGGCTCTGTCCGCGGCCGACCTTTCCCGATGGGCCGACCGATACCTTTCCCATGGCCTCTTCCCCGAAGCCATCGCCTGTTTGAAGGAAGCACTCCGCCGCGATCCCGATTTCTTTCCCGCCTCAATTTCCCTCGCCCAGGCCCTTGCCTCGGCCAGGCAATACGAGGCATCCATCACACTGTACAGGGACCTTGCGGCGCGATTTCCCGGCAGTTCGAAGATCATCACCGGTCTTGCACGGGTCCTCGCCTGGTCGAGGCGGTATGACGACTCCATAGCCCTCTATCGAAAGATCATCGCCCTCGATCCCACGGACCCCGTTCCGCGCAGGGAGATGGCGCGTACCGCCATGTGGGCGAAGAAACCGGGGCTCGCGATGGAAACATATGATGCCGCTCTCTCCGTTCCCTCCGGGGAACCGGTCCGCCGGGAGCACGGTAACGAAAAGGAGACCGTCGACTCACGGGTCCGGGAGCGCATAGAGCGGTCGATCCTCCTCGAGAAGGAGGCAAAGAAGCTCGCCTACGACGGGCGTTTCGCCCGCTCCCTGCCTGTCTACGAGACCCTCATCAGGGAGAACCCCGGAAACGAGGAGGCGCTCTTCGACGAGGCGCAGGCTGCCTGTGCCCTGGGCCTGTGCGGCCGCGAGGCAAGGGTCTATGAAAGGCTTCTCGCCATCGACCCGCTTCACTCCCTTGCCGGGGAAGCCGCCGGGAGGCTCCGGAACCGGGGCAATCCTTCGGCACGTTTCGATTACTCTTACTGGAACGAGCAAGGCAGGGGAGACCTCGCCCGCATCACGCGGAACCGCTTCGATGTCACCGTCGACGTTCCCGTCAGGTGCCAGTACCATTTCTTTTTCAAGGGCCATCGCTGGCTTGATACACCCGACTTCGATCACGCGACCTACGGCGCCAGCGGTGTCTCGGTCGGCTTCGCCGGGGTCTTCAGCCCCTTCGTGAAGGCGGAGGGCTCCTTTACGCACAAGAGATATGACTCGAAGACCCTCGCCGACAGGGACACGGGCCACGGGACGGTCTGGTTCGATCTCGATGACCGGGTGCGCCTCGGCGCCGGATATGCCCGCACGGACGAGATATACAACTATTTCGGCATAGTTCAGGGCACGCAGGCGGACCGCGTCTTCGTCGCCTTCAATAGTAACGTTACCCGCAGGTTTGAGGTGAGCGGCAAGGCGGAGTACACAGGTTACAACGACTCCAACAGCGGCAGCCTCGTCAGCCTCGCTGCCGGCCATGCCCTCACCGACCACCCGCGGACCTTCAAGGTGGCCGCCTCCGGAGAGATGCGCAATACCCGCCACGACAACGAATACGTCTACCGCGACGGGGAGCTCGTCGACATGATCCACCCCTACTGGGCCCCCCGGGACTATCTCGCCGGCAGCGTCATCCTCGAGTGGCGGCATGACCTCTCGAAGACCTTCATCTGCGGGGCGGAGCAGCATTTCTACGATCTCAAGGCCTCCTTCGGCACGGACTCCGAGAACAATCCCTACGCGAAGATCGAGGGTGAATGGAACTGGGAGTTCCTGAAGCACTGGTTCGTCGGCATAAAGGGCCTCGCCCACACGTCCCCGAAATGGGACGCCACGGGGGCGTGGGCGTGGGTGAGGTACCGATTCTGAGATGAACGAGAAACGTCCCGCGTCCTCAAAAATCGCTCTCATCATGGCGGCCCCCGTTGCCGCCATGGCACTCGCCGCCGTGTACCTTATCGTGCGCATCATCCTCTTCATGATCACCGATCATGTGTGGTACGAGAAGGCCCTCGCGCTCCTTTTGCTCATGGCCGAGATATTCATCCTCGTCCACGGCATAGGATACTTCCTGGAGATCCTCTCCGTCGCGTGGACGCGCAGAGACTTCTCGCGGAAAGAGCTCCCCACGGAACCCCTGCCGGCCTATCCGCCGGTCGCCATAGTCATGCCCTCCTACAAGGAACCCCTCGAGGTGGTCAAGAACTCTCTCATCACCTTCTACAATCTATCGTACCCCAACAAGTACATCTACTTCCTGGACGACACCCGTTATGATGTCCCCTGGGACACTCCCGAGAACATGGAGGCCTACAAGAGGTCCATCGAAGAGCTCTGCCAGTACGTCGGAGTCGACCTCTTCCGCAGGAAATGGCACGGGGCAAAGGCGGGGATCATCAACGATTTCATGGAATACCTTGATGGACAGACGAGGGAGGGATTCGTATTCCACAATTATTCCAAGAAGATCAAGAAAGAAACGGAACGGTATATGGTCGTCTTCGATGCCGACTCCAATCCATTCCCCGACTTCCTGGAACCCCTGGTCGCCCGGATGGAGGACAACCCCGAATTGGCCTTCATCCAGACCCCGCAGTACTACATCAACTTCGATTCCAACCGCATCGCCCGCGCCGCCGGACTGCAGCAGACGGTCTTCTATGAGTACATATGCGAGGGCAAAGCGTCAAAGGACGCCACCTTCTGCTGCGGCACGAACGTCCTTTTCCGTCGCGAGGCCCTGAAAAGCGTCGGCGGATTCGATGAATCCTCCGTCACCGAGGACTTTGCCACGTCCCTCCAGTTCCATCTCATGAAGTGGAAGACAACATATATAAACAGGGTGCGGACCTTCCAGATAGGGCCCGAGGACCTGGGGGGCTATTTCAAACAGCAGTTCAGGTGGTCCCTGGGAACAATAGGGCTCTTGAGAAAGCTCATGGCCACCTTCATCCGCCGGCCCCGCGGCCTTACGCTCCTTCAGTGGTGGGAGTATTTCCTGTCGAGCACATGGTATTTCATCGGCTTCGTATTCTTCATCATGATGATATGTCCACCCATCTTCCTGTTCTTCAATGTACCCGTGTACTTCGCCAGACCCGATTTCTATTTCCTCATCTTCGTCCCCTACATCATCATCACCCTTACCACCTTTTACTGGACGTTGAAACAACGCAGCTACACGATACGCGACCTCATGTCGGGGCAGCTCCTGACCTTCATCACTTTCCCTGTCTTCATGAAGTCGAGCGCCCTTGCCCTGATCGGCTTCAAGGGCACCTTCGGCATCACGCCGAAAGGAACGAGTCGCGCCCTGCCTCTTCGGGCCATGTGGGCCCAGATCCTCCTGTGGGCCATATGCATCAGCGCCGCGACATGGGGAGTCATGAGGCTCGTGTACGAGAGAGAACCCTTCGCCGGGATACTGGTCAACGTCTTCTGGTGCCTCTATCACGCCGCGATACTCTCGTCGATATTCTACTTCAACACCCCCGTGGAAGAGCCCGGGGAGACAAGAGGATAGCCGGATGAGACCGTGCGGGACAGCCTGTCTTTTCCTGATGGCCGTCGCCATACTCTTCCCGTCATCCTGCCTCACATCGGGAACGGGGCCTTCGCTGTGGGGCTTCGCCCTCGACGGTTACCCCATAACCCCTGCAAGGATCGAGGGCCTCGAGGCGGCAACCGGCCTTCATCCCGACATGGTCGTCTTCTTCCTCCAGTGGCCCCCCCTCGAGGACGGGTCCTCCGGCGAATTCCCCCTGGAAAGCCTCGAAGCCATCACGGCGACCGGCGCCCTCCCCTGCATCACCTGGGAGCCCATGTTCGTGATGGCCGGCAGGGAGATCGCCATCCCCCATGCCGATGTGCTTGGCGGCCGGTACGACCGCTACATAGAGCGGTTCGCGGAAAAGGCCCGCTCCTGGAGGAAGCCCCTGCTCATGCGCTTCGCCCACGAGATGAATCTGAAGCGTTATCACTGGGGCACGACGGAGAATAAATACGGTCCGGAAAGCCCCGTCATCTACCGGAAGATGTACCGGTATGTCGTCGAGATCTTCAAACGGTCCGGCGCCGGCAATGTTCTGTGGGTGTTCTGCCCCAACGCGGAGTCTGTACCGGGCACGACTTTCGACCCTTCCGCCTCATGGAACGTCCTGTCCGCCTACTACCCGGGAGACGACTATGTCGATATCCTCGGCGTGGACGGGTACAACTGGGGAACAACCAGGAAGAAAGAGATTCACGGATGGGAGAGCGGGTGGAGATCCTTTCGGGAGATCTTTGAGGCCCCTGTCGCTGAACTTAAGGGTTTGAGTCCCTCTGCCCGGCAAAAACCCCTCGTCGTCTTCGAGACCGCAACCGTCGGCACAGGCGGCAACAAGAACGAGTGGATCCGGGATGCCATGTCCGCCTCCGGCAGGTTGGGCATCGAGGGCATCGTCTGGTTCCAGTCAGACAAGGAGGTCGACTGGCGGATAGAAAGCGGCTCCGACGGAAGCCACGTCCCAGCAGTGAAGGGTCGACGCGCCACCGGGCCGCGCCGCCTCGATGGGCTTCTCGAGAAAGGAGGACGGCCCTGATGCGGAGATTCAGCCTCAAGACAAAGATGGCCACCGTGGTCTCCGTCCTCTTCCTCGTCATCTTCAGCGCGGGTGCCTTCATGTTCGAACGCGTTTTCGAGGAGCATTTCAAGAAGACCATAGCGGACCAGCAGTTTGAACTCGTCTCAAAGATAGCCTACGATGTGGACCTCAGCATTCATGAGGCCTTGAGGGTGCTCATCGACGTCTCGAAGCTCATTCCCACGGCAGACATCGACAACCATCCCGCCATGCAGAGGCATCTCGAGAAGATACTGGGGACGCGGTTCTTCCTCAAGGCGTATTTCGACCATGGTATTGTCCTCTATTCACAGACGGGAAGGGTTATAAGCCAGGTGCCCGACTCACCCGAAAGGTCCGGGAAAGACTTCTCCGACAGGGAATACTTCCAGTACACGATGCGGACAAAAGGACCGTACATCTCGAAACCCTTCAGGTCCATCAAGGCGCCCCATGACCCCGTAGTCATGTTCTCCGTTCCCGTCTTTGGCAAGGACGGGGAGATCGCCGCCGTGCTGGGCGGCGCCGTGTCACTGCTCAAGGATGTCACCTTCGGAGGCATAGCGGGCATCAAGATAGGCAGGACCGGGTACCTGTACCTTTTTAATACGGACCGCACAATGATCATCCATCCCGACAAGACACGGATACTTAAGCAGGATCTTCCCAGGGGCTCGAACCACCTTTTCGACGCCGCCATCGAGAACTGGTTCGAGGGGAGCGGGGAGACCAGATCCTCAAAGGACGTGCCCGGCATAGCGACCTTCAAGCGCTTTCGAAACACCGACTGGATACTGGCCGCGCATTACCCCATCAAGGACGCCTATGCCCCCATTTACAAAGAGAGATGGTATATCGTGGCCTACACGGCCATCGGCATCGCCCTTTGCGTGCTCATCATCCTCATCGTGATGCGCAGGAACCTGTCGCCCCTGTCGGAACTGGCCTCGCAGGCCGAAGAGATAGGGAGGACGGAAGGCCCCTTCGGCGCCGTCCGCGTTGACACGGGCGGAGAGATAGGGGCGCTCGCATCATCCTTCAATGCCATGCTCGAACGCCTCGGCGACAGGGAAGCATCCCTGAAGAAGACCATGGAAGAGCTCCGTAAGCTGCACAATGCCGTCGAACACAGCTCGGCCGTCGTCGTCATCACCGACAGCAAAGGGGACATCGAGTACGTCAACCCGAAATTCAGCGAGAAGTTCGGCTATACGATCGACGACA